>JAABUN010005364.1_pt1 | contig 16030 bp, 16 predicted proteins | sample 5559311 | NCBI WGS metagenome assembly JAABUN01 (sample SAMN10711877, study PRJNA513370) | rock metagenome | isolation source: Antarctica rocks | place: Antarctica: Victoria Land, Siegfried Peak sud
CCCCAGCTGGGTGCTCCGGTTACCGCCCCCTCACCGGGCATCTTCGCGGGCGGGTGTTATGGGAATCTCCGTCCCAAGTTCGGCGGTCATCTCCGACGAGGGCCAACTTCTCCGCCGAAGGTTCGGCGTACGGCACGATGACCCGCCACCATCGGCCAAGTGCAAGGGCGGGAAGCTGGCAGCCGGCAGTGTTCGCTACCTTTCGGTTCTGTCATTGCCTGCGGCGCCTGTTCCTGCTGCGCCTACGGCTGCCGCGGCGAGCAGCAGCAGGCCGCCGAGCAGGTACACGGCGCGGATGCCGACAGTGTCGGCGAGTAAACCTCCCCCGAGCAGACTCAGCATCCGCCCGCTCTGCCACAGCACGTCGAACCCGGCGAACGCTCGACCCCGCAGCTCGTCCGGCACCCGTGACTGCACAAGGCTGCTGAACGTGACGTTGCCCGTCGAGGTCGACAGCCCGTAGACCACCAAGGCGGCGGCCGCCAGAGGCAGCGCAGTCACAGCGGCGAGGACGAGGTCGACGACCCCTCGCACGGCGTACGGGCCGAACACGAACAGTGGCCGGCGCGGGTTCTTGATCCGCTTGAGCAGCAGCAGCGGCCCGGTCGCAGCCCCGAGGCCGATCGCCGCAATGAGCAGACCGTAACCGCCGCCGCCGCCGAGCCGTTCCTGGGCCAGCACGACCAACAGCGCACTCGTCGCACCAGCTGACAGGGCCGCGAGGAGCTGCCCGGCGGCGAGGGCCTTGAGGAGCGGGATCCCCGTCAGCGCCGTCAACGCCTCACGAGCGTGGACGAACGGGCTGCTGACCGACACGGCCGTGGGCCGCGCCGGCTCGCGCAGGCCGCGCAGCACCAGCGCAGACAGAGCGAACGAGGCGGAGTTGACGGCGAACGCCGCACCGAACCCGACCTGAACGGCGATCACCGCCGCGACCGGCGCGACAAGGACCTGCGCGGTCACCGCCGCGGTCCAGATGCCGCTGTTGGCCGCGACAAGCTCATCGTCCCCCACGACGGCCGGCAGCAGGGACTGCGCAGCCGGGCTGAAGAAGACCTGTCCCGCCGACAACCCGAACGCGACCGCGTACGCCACCGCCACATTGTCGTGCCAGACCGACAGGACGGCGGGCAGCAGGACCCGCGCGAGGTCGGCCGCGACCATCACCCGCACTCGTGGCAGGCGGTCCACGAGGCTGCCCGCGAGCGGCGCGAGCAGCAGCACCGGGGCGATCTCCGCGAGCACCGCCCCCGAGACCCCGAGGCCCGAGCCGGTCAGCGCGATCAGTAGCAGCGCCAGGGTCGTGAACTGCGCGACGTCGCCGACCTGGCTGATCGTTCTCGCGAGCCACAGCCGCCGGTACGCGGGCCGAGACAGCAGCTGACGCGCGCGGTGGCGGGCATCAGCTTCGGTCACGAGATCATGCTGCATCATGGCACCGTGAGGTTGACGATGTTGTGGGCGAATGAGTGGGTGTTGAAGCGGTAGCCCGGGATCGTCTCGTCGGTGCGCGACCCGCCGCTCGCCTTGTCAGGCGCCTCGAGCACAACGACCGGGCGCCCGGCCTTGGCCACGCTGCACGCGGCGACGAGACCGTTGTGACCGCCGCCGACGGCGACCACGGGGAGGCGGGAGGGCGACCTCATGCCGAAGTCTCCGTCGATGGTGTGGACACTCGACGGGACCGGCGCCGACGCCAGGCGCCGCCGATGCCGGCGGCCACCGTGAGGGCGACCAGACTGGCCAGGGCGACCTGGAACGGCAGCGAGCCCGGCTCCGACCCGTACGCCCCCAGCACGGCATACATCGTCGTCGCCGGAAGGATCCCGAGCACCGTCCCGACGACGAAGACCCGCACCCCGAGCCCGGTCAGCCCAGCCAGGTAGTTGACCGCGGTGAACGGGACGACCGGCACCAAGCGGGCGACCAGGACGGCGAGCATGCCGTGGCGCTCCAGCCGCGCGTCGAAGCGGTCCGCCCGGACCCCGGTGAGCCGGTGTACCCCCTCGCGCCCCAGAAGCCGAGCCAGGTAGAAGGCGACCAACGCTCCGAGCGTCGCCCCGGCCATGACGACGAGAACGCCCACGGCGACTCCGAACACCGCGCCCGCGGCCAGGGTGAACAGCGACTTCGGCAGCGGAGACAGCGACGCGACGGCATACCCGAGGACGAAGACCACCGCGGCCCACGGGCCGAACCGGGCAAACCCCTCGCGCAGCTGGGTCACGCTCGGCAGACCCACGGTGACGGCAACCACGACCCCGACCCCGACGATGAGCAGCAGGAGGGCGAGCCGCCAGCTCGCCTGTCGCGCCGTCACGATGACTCCGGAGTCGCTGGCGGCTGCTCGGGCAGGACCGTGCAGGCCGACGCCGGGACCTGGACGTGGACCCGCTCACCGAGCCGTACCGGGTCGCCGACGCGGTGGTGGACCGTTAGGCGTCCGATTCCTTCCGCGTCGACTCGCACGGCGAGGTGGGTGCCGGCGAACCGGGCCTCGACGGCGACGCCGGAGACGGTGTCCCCTCGACCGGAGCCGACCAGCCGCAGCGCCTCCGGTCGCACCACGGCGATCCCGGGACCGTCCGCGAGCGCGCTGTTCACCCGCAGTGGGGTGCCCGGGCACGTGAAGGTGCCGTCCTTCACGCTCCCGTGGATCTCGTTGGCGACTCCGAAGAAGCGGGCCGCGGCCAGGGTGGGCGGGTTGGTGAAGAACATCTCGGGGGGCCCCTGCCCGGCCAGCCGACCGTCCAGCATCAGGACGACCGAGTCGGCGACGTCGACCGCCTCGGCCTGGTCATGGGTGACGAAGACCGTGGTGACCGCGTCGTGGTCGTGCAGCTGCCGCACCAGCCGACGCATCTCCACCCGGAGCTCGACGTCAAGCTGGGAGAACGGTTCGTCGAGCAGCAGCACCTGCGGCTGCAGGATCAGCGCCCGGGCCAGGGCCACCCGCTGCTCCTGGCCGCCGGACAGCTCGCCCACCCGACGCCCGGCGAATGCGGACAGCTGGACCCGGTCCAGCATCTGCGCCACCTGGTCGCGGACCAGGGGGCGGGCGACCCGTCTCATCCGCAGACCGAAACCGATGTTGTCTGCAACGCTGAGGTGCGGGAAGAGCAGCGGTCGTTGGAAGACGACCCCGATCGGGCGGCGCTCGGCGGGTACGTCCCGGATGCTCCTGCCGTTGAAGCAGACGTCCCCCCGGTCCGGCTCGAGCAGGCCGGCGACCATCGCGAGCGTCGTGCTCTTTCCGCAGCCCGACGGACCCAGCAGCGCGGTGAACGACCTGGCCGCGATGTCGATGCTCAGCTCGTCGACGGCCACCGTGGGGCCGAACCGGCGGGTCAGGCCGACGAGGGAGATGTTCGTGCCCGTCACAGTCGTCCGAGCCCGACGACAGCCGGGGAGCGAGCCGACAGGACCCGCGCTGCACCGGCAAGCAGCAGGACCGGCGGCCCGACGACGAGCAGCGCCAGGGCGGCGGCGGCGTTGGTGTCCGACGAGCCGATGGCCGCGAACAGCAACAGCGGCAGCGTGGTCACCTGACCGCCACCGATGAGCAGGGTGAGCACGTACTCGCTCCAGGAGATAAGGAAGGCAAAGACTCCGGCCAGCAGGATCGCCGGCCGCAGCAGCGGCATGGTGACGTGGACGAGGATCTGCATGGGCGAGGCTCCGAGCGTCCTCGCCTGGCGCTCGTAGTCCACGTCGAGGTTCGCGAACGCGGCCCCGATCACGGTGGCAGCGTATGGGACGGTGGGCATCAGCTGAACGAGGACCACCCCGAGCGTGCTGTCCGCCAGCCCGGCCCGGATGAAGAAGACCTGCAGCCCGAGGGTCACCGCCAGTCCGGGCACGATGACCGGCGCGAGCAGGAGGAACTGCGCGAGGCGCCGGCCCCGGAAGCGGTAGAGCCCGATCGCCCGGCCGGCCGGCAGGCCGACGGCGCAGGCCAGGACGGCGACACTGGTCGCGATCAGCGCGGAGGTCGCCAGCCCGCGCGGGATCTGCGACCGGTCGTCAGCGAGCAGCTGGACGCCCCGCAGACTCAGCTGCTGCGGGACGACGTCGGGGAAGCGCCACTGTCCGGCGAACGCCCAGACGAGCAGCGGCAACAGCGGCAGCAGCGCACCGATGAGCATCAGGGTGACGGCGGTGCCGCGGGCCACTGACGCTGTGGTGCTCCGCGTGCTCACAGCCCCCGCCTGGACAGCCGGGAGAGCAGCCAGAGGTATGCCGCGACGACTGCGCCGCTGGACAGCGAGATGAGCACGGCCACCGCCATCGCCTTGGGCCGCGAGGTCAGGTCGGTGGCCCCGGCATACTGCAGTGCCACGACGGGAAGCTTCGCGGGAAACGGTCTTCCCAGCAGGTAGGGCACCTCGTAGGATCCGGCTGCGAAGGCGAAGACGAGGATGGACCCAGCCGCCACCGAGGGAGCCAACAACGGCAAGGTCACGTGGACCAGGCGTTGCCAGGCGTTGGCGCCCAGGCTGCGCCCGGCGTTCTCGAGGTCCCGGACTCCACCGCCGAGGCTCGCCAGCGCGATCACGGTCAGGAATGGCGTCTCCTTCCAGACGTACTCGGCGATGATGCCCCAGCCGAACACGTCGTTCGTCAATGCCGGAAAGTTTGACGGCGGGCCGGTCAGGCCGACGGCATGGCTCAGCTTGGAGAGCGAGCCGCTCTGCGAGAGCAGCAGCAGCATGCACAACGCCCCTACGAGATGCGGCACGGCGAGGTTGGCTTGGAAGACGGCGGCGACCCATGACCGACTGCGGCGCAGGCTCCGGATCAGCAATGCCGCGGTGACCCCGAGCACGGCAGCTGACGTCGTCGAGACGGCGGCGACGCGCGCGGTGAGCAGCAGCGACGCTCGGATGGCGGGGTCGTTCCAGAGCTCGACGTAGGCATCGGGCGAGATCCGGCTCGATGGCAGGTAAGGCTGGTAGCCGAGGCTCTGAGCGACGGCCTGCGCGACTCCGCCGACGAAGAAGACGCCGACGACGGCCAGGGCGGGGGCCAGCAACAGCCCGACCCGCGCTCCCTGGGGGGTTCCGCTGCGCCGTCCGGGGGTACGACGGAAGAACCGGGTTCGGGCACGCTCCACGGGCGAGGGTGCGTCGAATTCCCTCACGACGACCACCTACCTCTGCAGGACGTTCGTCTTCCAGTCCGTCTCGATCCGCGTCACGTAGGCGCTCGAGAGCTCCGGGAGCGAGGAGCGGGTCAGCGCGGTCAGCGGCAGCACCGACGGGCTGAGCGGCACGGTCGCAAACTTCCCCTGCGTGGCCGCATCGGTCTTGGAGACGTCGATGCCCGGGTAGATCCCCTCGGCGGTGAAGAGCGCGAGCTGGGTCTGCGGATCCTGCAGAGTGTTCGCCAGGACCAGGGCGGCGGCCTTGTGGGCCGCGTTGTCGGGGATCGACAGGAAGCTGGTGTTGGCGATGTTGCCCGGCGTCGGCACCGCCTCGCGGGTGCTGGCGGGGTACAGCCCGGTGCGGACCTTCTCCCCGATCGCCCCGGGGCCGTACGTGAAGAAGGCACTGATCTCGCCGTCGCTGAACAGCTTCTCGACCGCTGCCTGCGACTGCGGGTAGGTGCTCCCGCCGCGCCAGAGAGCCGGTTCCAGGTCGTTCAGCCTGGTCCACAGCTTGGTGGCCGCCGGGCCGTACTTGCCTTCGTCGACGGCCCCGGCGAGCGCCGTGGCGCCCCCGACGGTGTCGTAGAGGATGGTGCGCACGGTCATCGACCCGGTGAAGTCCGGCAGCGCCGGATAGGTGAAGTGGCCGGGGTGGGCCTTGGCCCAGTCGATCAGCGACGACACCGACGCGACGTCGGCGCTGGTCAGTTTGGCGCTGTCGTAGACCAGCGCCGAGTTGGCCTGCTGCCAGGCTGACTCGCACCCCTTGACGGGAACGCCGAAGTCGTTGGCGACCGCCGGGTTGGCGAAGTCGACGAATTTCGAGTTCGGTAGGTCCTTGTCCCAGCCGCAGTACCACAGGTTGGCCTGGACTCCCGTGGCGAAGTTCTCGCCGTTGACCCAGATCGCGTCCACCGAGCCTCCGGTGGACCTGCCCGCCTGCTTCTCCCCGAGAACCTTGTTCACCGCATCACCGGTGCTGGTGATCTTGACCTGGTTGAGGGTGACCCCCTGCTTGCCCAGCGCGTCGGCGACGTATCCGGTGACGAAGGTGTTGAGGACGTCGTCGCCGCCGTACATGTACCAGTTGACCGTCTGGCCCTTGGCCTCGGCCAGGACCGAGGACCACGAGCGGCTGTCCGGAGCGGCCGGCGGCGAGGTGGCTCCGGCGGTGGCACCGGCCCCACTGCAGGCCGCCAGCAGGAGCGCCGTCGCGGCGAAGCCACCGGCAAGCCACGGCGTGTTCCGTCGGCGGGAGGTCAGCGACGTCGAACCGGGTCGGGTCATCGGTATTCCTGGCGGCTCGGGAACGGTGGGGAGGGGGAGACCGTGCGGGTCGGGGGCGGACCGATGGCCGGGACGGTTGCCGGACTCGGCGCGCGCAGGATGCGGACGCCGAAGTACACCCGCTGGACCGCGGTGAACGCGACAACGCCGGCGAAGAGCCAGGCCACCAACGCGGCATACTCGGGAAGGAGGCAGAACAGCACGTAGACCATGACGGTCTCGGTTCCCTCGGCCAGGCCCCCGACGAACCGCAGCGACCGCTCGTCACCCACCGTGCCCCCGCGCCGCTCGATCAGCGAGGAGAGGGCGAGGAAGGCGGTCCCGGAGACGTAGTAGGCGGTGAGCAGGACGGCGCAGGCGAGCCGGGCCCCCGGAACGGCGACGGCGACCGCGACGACGAACCCGGCGTAGATGCTGAAGTCGGCGACGATGTCGAGAAAGCCGCCGAGGTCGGTCGCGCCCCGGACCCGGGCCACCGGGCCATCCAGGCCGTCGAGAAGCCGGTTCAGCAGCCACAGCACCAGTCCGAGCACCCAGTGCTCGGTCCCGACGGCGACACAGGCGGCCACGCCGCTCAGCCAGCCGACTCCGGTGATCGCGAGCGCCGGGACTCCGGCGGCGGCCAGACGTGCCGCGGCGCGGTCCAGCGTCGGGGCGAGCACCTGTCTCGCGCGGGCGTCAAGCATCCGGCTGGGCCTTCGCGTTCTCCCGGGCCGCACGCGCAACCGGGGTCAGTGGCAGGAGCCGCCGTAGGGCGACGTTCTCGACCGGGTCGAGCACGCTGTGCTGGACGCACGCCGGGACGAGCTCACCGGTCTCCGGGTGCGCCATGGCGCAGGAGCAGGCCCGCAGCCGCACCTGGGTGTCCGCGACCCGAGGGTCACTGCTCTCCTGGCCGCGCTGGATCGCCTCCCAGGCCGGGGCGACGTCCTGGGCGTCCATGAAGGAGTGCATGACGAAGGTGACTGGACGGATCTTCCTCGTCAGCAGCCGACGCGGCCCGATCTCTCGGAAGGTGCGCACGATCCAGCTCCCGAAGTGCCGGACCAGGCTGGGGTGGCGGACCACTGCCCGCGCGACCTTGACCGTCAACAGCGGGACAGGGGTGCCCGAGAAGTCGACTCCGCCGAGATGGTGGATGAAGGCCTCCCGAACGGCCAGGTCGGCCGGCTTCTGGTCGTCGAGGATCGGGAAGTAGTCGTCGCCCACGTAGAAGCCGTAGGTCGTGCGGTTGCACCGCTCGTCTCCCACCTGCAGCGCCCGGAACGGCAGCCGGGTGCCGGCACCCTTCTCGACCTCGGCCCACACCTCGTCACCGGTGGTGTCCCGGTAGCCCTCGTGCCAGCGCCGGTCGTCTCCGACGAACGCGGCAGGCTGGAAGGAGAACAGCCCGAACCCGTAGTGGCGGCAGTCGCGGATGACGTCGGCGATCTGACCGACGTTGGTGGGGGTCACGGTCATGTTGTGGGCCAGGAAGGACCGCACTCCGTGCTCGCGGTGCAGCCGGGCGAACATCTCGGTGAACCGCCGGCGATACAGGTTGAGCGACGGCTCGTCGGCGGGACGTTCGATCCCTCGCCGGCCGAACATCATCATGTCGAAGTGTCCGGCGAACGAGAGCCGGTCGAACCTGGCCTCGCCGGAGTCGTCCACCGCCAGCGCCTTCAGGTACTCGTAGTCGAAGTCGCCGTGGGTCATGCTCATCGGGCTGCGTCCGTGGTCGCGCATGATCTGCAGCGTTGCGGCGTGGTCATCGGCCGGCAGGAGGCTGACCTCTCCTCCGATGAGCTGTGCGTGCGCCCTCGGCCCCCGGAGGCGGCGTAACAGCCGCATCTGGTCGGCGACCTCGGTCTGGGTGTGGCTGCCACTGATCGCCACCCGGTTGGCGTCGCGCGAGTGGTAGCACGGCGTGCAGGCGAGGTTGCATCGCGGGAACACCCCACGCGTGCCCTCACACCCGGCCGCGTGCTGCCCGAGGGTCTGGGCGGGGGTCTTGACCTGCGGGGGCAGGTCCGCCCAGCGACGCTTCAGCGCGGCGCGGGTCTCGGGGTGGACCGGGCGGGTCAGCAGCTCCGCGGCCCGGAGGCGCTGAAGCGGTCCGGGCCGCTCGAGCTGCTTCATGAGGCCGCCGCGGGGTGTGGTACGTCCACGCCGCGTCGGGAGCCCGTATGCCGTCAACCTCGACCGTGTAGTAGCCGGGCTGCCCCTTCCACGAGCAGGTCGTGCTGGTGTCCGAGGGACCCAGGTAGTGCTGGTCGACGTCGTCCCGGGGGATGTTGTGGTTGCCCTCGACGACCTCCGTGCGGTGGATGCGGGCGATGACCTGACCGTTGAACCCAGCCTCGGACATAGACCCTCCCGTTCTCCGGCCGCAGAGGTGCGGGCCACCGACTCATCTGCGGGGGAAACCCGCCGACTCCGGCTATCCTTCCCAGGCGCGGCGCGGATCTTCCTCACTGACGGCTGTCGGCGCCTGGTCAGCCGCCCCTGTTTCAGCAACCCGACAGGCCAGGATGACGCGGTGCCGAACTTGGGCATCGCGCCGAGTAGTCCCTGGCTGAGCGTCAGCGCCGGTCGAGGAGCCAGCGACGCCCGCCACTCGTGAGCCGGATCGCCAGCGCCAGGCCGGGCGCTTTGAGACGCTCCTGGACGTCGGCGATCGCCGCAAACCACGGCCCGTCGTTGAAGGTGGGGTAGGGATGCGTCGTGGCGGCCAGGTCGCGCGTCTTCAGCCCCTGCTTGACAGCGAGGGTCAGCTCCCCCAGACTCTCGCCGGCCCGGGGGCTGACGATGGTCGCTCCGAGGACCTTCCCCTTGCCGTCGACGACGATCTTCGTAAACCCGCCCGTGCTCGCCTCGGCGACCGCCCGGTCCACGTGGGCGTGCGACCAGTAGGCAACCTGCCGACCTGGCTTCGTCTCCGTGGACACCCCCACAGCGGCGACCTCGGGATCGGTGAAGGTCACCCGAGGAATCGCGGTCGTCGAGACCTTGCGGCGTAGTCCGAGGACCGCGTTCGTGGCTGCGGTGCTGCCATGGACACCGGCGAGGTGGGTGAACTGGGGATGGCCGGTGAGGTCGCCGGCCGCCCAGATCCGCGGGTTGGTCGTCCTCAGCACGTCGTTGACGGTGACAAAGCCGCGCTTGTCGACGTCGACCCCGGCCGCGTCCAGCCCCAGTGACTTCGTGTGCGGGGTCCGGCCGACCGCGACGAGCAGCTCGTCGTACTCCACGGTCGACCGGTCATCCAAGGTCACCGATCCCCCGTGATGGTCCCCGTCCACCGAGGACACCTCGACGACAGGCACGCCGGTGCGGATCGTGACCCCGTCGACGACGAGCACGGCGTGCACCAGCTGGGCAGCATCCGGGTCCTCGCGCGGCAGGATGCGTTCGGCCCCCTCGACGATGGTGACCTCGGAACCCAGCCGGGCGAACGCCTGCCCGAGCTCGCAGCCGATACTGCCCCCGCCCAGCACAGCCAGCCGCTTCGGCAGCGCGGTCATCTCCCAGACCGTGTCACTGGTCAGCGCGCCAGCGGTGTCCAGGCCGGGGATCGGGGGCAGCGACGGAGAGGCACCCGTGGCCAGTAGCGCCTGGCGGAAACGGATCACCCGGCCGGCCACCGTGACCTCCCGCGGACCGGTGAAGATGGCCGCTCCGGTCAGCACCTCCACACCCGCCTTCGCCAGCGCCTCAGCAGAGTCCGTGGGCGCGATCACGTCGATCGCAGCGTGTACGTGCTCCATCACGGCGCCGAAGTCCACCTCAACGCCGCTGACCTCCACCCCGAACAGGCCGGCATGCCGAGCCGAGGCGGCGGCCTCGGCGGCCGCCAGCAGCGACTTGGATGGCACGCACCCCGTCCACAGGCAGTCCCCTCCGGGCTGGCCCTGCTCGAGCATGAGCACCGAGGCGCCCAGCCGGGCGGCCGTCTTTGCGCCGACGATGCCTGCGGTGCCGCCTCCGGCGACCACCATGTCCCACAGCTTCCGGTCGGTCATTCTCGCTCGCCGGCGGTCAGTGTCGTGACAAATGCTCTCAGCCGGCTGACCGCATCTGGGTCAGATACAGACAGGCCTGGCAGGTGCGCGAGCGCGATCCGTAGGGACCGGAGCTCATCCGCGACCTGGGCACACTTCTCGCAAACCGCCAAATGCGACTGAAGTCGCACGATCTCCCCCGGGGCCAGTGGGGCCGACGGGTCCGCGTCAAGATAGCGCTGGATCCGTCGCGCCGACCAGTGGCAGGTGAGCATCCGCCGCAGGTTGTTGATCACGAGAACCTCCGGGTGAGGAGCACATCTGGCCCCAGATGAGCCCGGACCCGGTCCCGGGCCCGGCTCAGCCGCGACATGACCGTGCCGAGCGGGATGCCGAGGGCAGCCGAAGCATCGGCATAGGTCAGACCGTGAACGTCGACGAGCAGGAGCGTCTCGCGAAAGCGCGGGTCGAGCGCAGCCAGCGCCGCCTCAAGCTCGTGGTTCAGCGTCTCGTCCATGACCAGGTCCTCCGGGCTTCGTTGGGTGGCCGCCCCGAAGGCCGGGCGGTGGTCGCCGAGGCGGTCCCAGTGCTCGATCGTCACCGGCCGCTGGCGTCGGTGCATGTTCAGATGGGTGTGCCGAAGGATGGTCAGCAACCAGGCGCGGGGGTGTCGACCGTCAAAACGGTGCACCGCCTGATAGGCCCGGATCAGGCACTCCTGGGTCAGGTCCTCAGCGTCCGCCGTGTTTCCGGTCAGCGAGCGAGCGACCCGGAACAACACCTCGATCTGCGGCTCAACATGCTCCCGGAAAGCACGAGCCTGCTCGTCGACGTCCTGGGAAGGTTCGGGCACAATGAGGGAACCCCCCAGGCCCCTTCGCTCTTCCCACTCAGGTCGTTGGTTCTCGACCATGTCTCCCCGCCGTCTCCCCGCCCGTGAGGAGCGCGAGCGGGTGGGTTCCTCGACATCACCGCCGACTTCTGCGTCTTCGGCGCGAGGGTGGTCGGTGGCGGGCTCGACGCGGCGGCCGGTTGTGGCCCTTCCAGCTGGTCCTGCTGGCCAACTACGTCAACGCCACCGCGTCCCTCGTGTTCTCCTCATCGCGGAGCCGTCCGGCCGCACCCTCGACGACGCCCGCTCGCTGCCGTTCCTCCGCGGGGCTGGCCGAGGGCGGCGAGACCATCGCCGGGCCACCCTTGTGGCTGGCCCTGCCGTTCTGGGCGGAGCAGATCGCGTCAGCGGGCCGGGATCGTCGCCCTCAAGCGACGCCCACGGGTCGTGGCCGGCTACCGCGTGCTGCGGTGATCGGCAGCGTCGCGCATCACGGGGGTGGGCTCAGCCCGCGGTCAGAACGGCCAGCGGTGTTTGAACCGGGGGGCCAGTCGCCGGTCGAGGCCGCCGACCCGACCGGCCGGGACGATCGCGAGCAGGACCAGCGGGAACAGGTCCTCGGCGGGGTACTGCCACAGGTAGAGCCCGGTGTGCAGCAGCATCAGCCAGATCGGCCCGATCAGCAGCAGACCGCCGACGGCGGCCAGCCGGGCCGCGACCCCGAGCAGCAGCCCGAGGCCGACCGCGAGCTCGGCGACGGTCAGGAGGGCCCCGAAGAATCCCCAGTTCGGCAACACGACATTCTGGTAGAACGCGCCCAACGGGGCGATGTAGGTCTTCTTGGAGGCGTCGTTCGCGATGGACTGCGCGGAGCCGCGGGTGATCAGGTTGAACGAGATGAAGCCCCAGTCGTAGCCGCCCTTGTCGATCAGCTTGGCCAGCCCGTTGGACAGCCAGACCAGACCGGTGAAGATCCGCAGCGCGGTGAAGGCGCGGACGAACACCCGGTACGGGCCAGCCTCGACACGCGCGGCCTGGTCGATGGTGGCGTTCATGGCACCTCGTCCCTCTTCTTGCCCGGCGACCGCGGTCGGCGCTGATAGCAGCGAGGGTAGAGCACAACGTGGACCCGTGCGGTGCCCGGACAGACCCCTGCTGGCTTCGTCCGTGTTTCGTAACCGCCACCGGAGCATCGACGGCCCGGTGACCAGCCTCGCGGTGGCGTCGCCGGGTATCAGCGCAGCGCGACGACCGCGGCACGGGCCACGGCCTGGTGACCCAGAAGTACAGCGGCGGGTAAGGCCACGGGGTGAACTCGGTCGACGGAGGCCGGCAGAGCGGCAGGCCCTCGGTGACCCGCGCCGACACCTCGACGGTACTGCCCTCGAACCACTGCAGCTCATACGGGTAGCCGAGCCTCTAAGCTGCCACCACCAGGAACGCCACCATCGCGCCGATCGACACCGTCGCCACCGCCCAGACGCCGATTCCCGACCGGTAGCCGGACGCCGGCGAAGTGGCGTGCACCGCCTCGACCGTTAAAGGTTCCGTCACCGGCAGCGCCCAGAGCCAGGCCGGTATGCCGCGCTCACGCGCACGGGAAGCTCGCGGCGAGGACTGCCCCGCGGCGCCGGTAGCCGACGAACTCGTCGGTCATCGAGGTCACCGCGTCGGCCAGCGGGAAGATCGACTCCGAGACCCTCATCTCGGGGTTCGTCGCGGCGACCGGGTGCCAGTACACGCCGTCGGCGGTCACGCAAACCTCGGGGACGACCGATTCCCGGGTGATGACATTTCCGTCGGTGGCGCAGCCCTCCGCGGCCACTCGGCGCACGACCATGTCCTGCGCCGCCACGTTCAGCTCTTCGCACAGATCCGCCAGCGCCTGCTCGTCGGACGTCGAGCCGGCGGACACGGTCGCGGCGAGCCGGACCCGGAAGCCCAGCTTTCGGGCGGTGCGGATGCCGTCGACCGCCTAGGCCCAGGACCCTGCTCCACGATGAAGGTCGTGGACGTCCGGCGTGGAGCTGTCCACACTGATCTGGAGCATCAGGCCCGCGCGACGTCGGCTGCGACGAGGCGATCCGGATGCTGCACATCTACGTCGACCTCGTCCTCGGCATTCCTGGTGACGACAGCACAGGCGAGGCCGCCACGCGGTACCCCGGCGTCGCAGCGCATCTCGCCGCGTGCGGGCCATGCGGCGAGGACTACCGTGGCCTTCTCGCTGCCGCTTCCGGACAGGAATGGACATGACCCACCAGACGATGAGCACCACGACTGACTACCCACCGTCGCTCTCGAAGACGAACCAGATCGCGCCGGTCCCACGCCGAATTCGCGCCATGCTGAACGGTCACACGGTTCTCGACACGACGTCCGCGCTCTATGTCTGGGAGCACCCCAGCTATCCGCAGTACTACATCCCAGTCGCCGACGTCGACGCCGCCGTGCTCGTCGACGAGCAGCATGAGCAGAAGCTCAGCCGCGGCATCGCGCGCCGGCACGGCCTCAGGGTGGGTGACGTCAGTCGCCCCGGTGCACTGCGGATCTACGAGGACTCCGCGGTCGACGGACTGGCGCACACCGCCCGGTTCGAGTGGTCGGCTCTCGACCAGTGGTTCGAGGAGGACGAGCAGGTCTTCGTCCACCCCCGAGACCCTTACACCCGAGTCGACGCCATCCGCTCAACCCGCCAAATCCAGGTCCGTCTCGACGGGGTGCTGCTCGCCGACTCCTCCTCGCCCGTGCTCGTGTTCGAGACGGGACTGCCGACGCGCTACTACCTGGGCCGCACCGACGTGGACTATGCCCACCTGGCGCCGACCGACACGGTCACCGAGTGTCCCTACAAGGGCACCACGAGCGGATACTGGACCGCTCGGATCGGGGAGCAGACCTACCCGGACATCGCCTGGGCCTACGACTTCCCGACCAGCGCGCTGCTGCCCATCGCCGGGCTGATCGCCTTCTACAACGAGAAGGTCGACACCACCCTCGACGGCACGCGGCTGCACCGGCCAACGACGCACTTCTCGGATCGGGGCTCGGCAGCCCCATAACGGTCGGCGTCGGAGCGTGCTGTCCTCGAGATCGTCCACATGGGGCGCTCGCGAGATCCCACGATCCACAGCCCGAAGATGGTCTCTTGGCTCCAAGATCGTCTCGGTCGGACCTGCCGGCCCAGGCGGTCGCGGCATCGCCTGTGAGACAAGGGGAATCACATGACACGTATGCTGCGCCTCCGATGGGCTCGGGTTCGGCACCGCACCGACGCGGGCATGACAACCGCCGAGTATGCCGTGGGCACCCTCGTCCCCATGACGGGACACTACTTCGCCGTCGGCGACAGTCAAAGGCCGGGTGGCGCCGTTCGGCGGATGTCCACATCGCTGCGGACCAATGGCGCGGGTTTCCGGCCCAAGAGACGACGGTGGTCGCGGTCCCGCACGTCTTGCCTTCCCTGGCGGGAGAGGAGGACTCGTTCCGCCCGCGTCACACCTGGCCGGGTCGACAGGGCTTGGTCACGGCCCGTACCTCAGCGGCACAGAGAGACGGGCGTCGTCCCGACAGCACAGGACCATGCGTTGGGCGACCGACTATCGCTGCATCTCTATGCAGAGCGTCAACGAGGGCCACGCCGCCAAATCAGGCGGTGCAACCCGCTCACCACCCTCAGCCATCAAAGGATGCACTCCGTGTGGCTGGCGCAGGTGAAGAGCCGCAAGGGGATCGGCCTGAGCTCATTCGATCTTGACGAGCGGGATGGCCGCCCGGGCTTCGTGCGGTCAAGAGCTGGGATGTCGTTCGTCAAAATCGCCAAGGTTCGCGCGGCGCTGCGAAGAGCATCGCGGCTGAAGGTGCACGTATCGTCCATCGTCATGGACTTCCTCGTCTACAGTCGGGGCGCACCCGTTGCCGGGGACTCAGAGGACGATCCTGAGCTCGACGAGCAGCATTGGTCGTACATGGACGGATTCGCCGACGGGATGACTGCCCGAGGCCCGACTTTCGGAACTGATCGGCAGACATGGACCGGTAGCCTTCACGTGGTCGATCTGCCCGGCTCGAAGGCCGTGCGTGAGTTCGTGGCCCGCGAGCCATACAACCAAGCAGGGCTGTTCGAGGAGCACTTCATCTGGCGCTTCGCCGACCTTCTCGGGCGGACGATGTGGCAGTTCGCGGGCGCCGCGGACGAGCCTCGCTTTCTCGTCCTCGCGCAGGCGGCCGAGGGCCGACCGAAGGGTCCGAGACCGGTGCCGGTCGCCGACCTAGCACCGCAGCTGCGCGAGCGTCTGATCGTCTACGGAGCGCTGCAAGACCTCGATGACGAAGAACTGGCCGGAGTGGCGTTGGCGGTGCAGGTTCCGACGCGAGAAGCGCTCGACGCGCTGCTTGCAGACGGACTGGCGGGGCTGGCCGACTATGGCGATGTCGGGATTCACGACTGGGAGTTCGGCGGCCGTCGTTGACCTTGGGAGAATGCCGCGCGAAGCACGTCAAGCCGGTCGTGAGCCTGGCGTCGGCGCCATCCCGCATGGAACCGGCTGGCTGGGATGCTGGCGATTCGAGGATTGGCCCCCAGGGCCGGTGTCTAGCGCCGACGATCTTGACCGTCGGGTATGACGCACCGGCCCAACAGATGCCCGGATGGAATCCTCATCCGGGAACGGAGAACCGGTCATGACATGGTCGGTCTCACCGGCGATGTTGGGTGAGTGGCGTCCTGTCAGTTCTTCGCGATGATGGTTTCGAGGACGGAGCGGGCCGATCGGGGCTGGT
>JAABUN010005365.1_pt1 | contig 16021 bp, 13 predicted proteins | sample 5559311 | NCBI WGS metagenome assembly JAABUN01 (sample SAMN10711877, study PRJNA513370) | rock metagenome | isolation source: Antarctica rocks | place: Antarctica: Victoria Land, Siegfried Peak sud
ACGTCATCCGCGACGCGGCCCGGGTGCCGTCCAACTGGCGATCACGTCGCAGCCTGGACGACGAGCTGAAAGCCCAGGGCGTGGTGGGGATCTGCGACCTCGACACCAGGGCCTTGACCCGGCACCTCCGCGACCGCGGCGCCATGCGGGTGGGAGTGTCGAGCACCGAGACCGATCCGGCTGCGCTGCTGAAGCGGGTTAGGGCCGCCCCGGCGATGTCAGGTGCGCATCTGGCCGACGAGGTGTCGACCTCCGAGAGCTACGTGGTCCCGGCCCAGGGTCAGCCGAAGTACCGGGTGGTCGCGGTCGACCTCGGCATCAAGGCCATGACCCCGCAGCGGATGGCGGAACGGGGGATCGAGGTTCACGTGGTCCCGTCCACGGCTACCTTTGCCCAGGTCTCGGCCCTGAACCCGGACGGCCTGTTCTTCTCCAACGGCCCAGGCGACCCGGCCGCTACCGAAGGACCAACTCGGCTGCTGCAAGAGTCTCTCGCCACCGGCATCGCGTTCTTCGGTATCTGTTTCGGCAACCAGCTCTTCGGACGCGCGCTGGGATTCGGGACCTACAAGCTCGGTTACGGGCACCGCGGCATCAACCAGCCGGTGATGGACCTACGGACGCGCAAGGTCGAGATCACCGCCCACAACCACGGCTTCGCAGTCGACGCGCCGTTGGAGGGAGAGACTGAAACCCCGTACGGGCTGGTTCGGGTAAGCCATATCGGCCTCAACGACCAGGTGGTCGAAGGGCTCGAGCTACGCGACCGCGCCGGTCACGTCCTCGGCTTCTCGGTGCAGTATCACCCGGAGGCCGCCGCGGGTCCCCACGACGCCGCCTACCTCTTCGACCGTTTTGTGCGAGTGATGGAAGACCGCCCGAATCCGAGGGACGAGGATTCGCCGACCAAGCGCCCGAGGAACGAGGGCTTGATTGGTCGAAATAGAGCAGACGCGGACGCGGAGCGTCCTCCGCGCTCCTCAAGCACGAGCGAAGCGAGCGTGTGAGTTGCCGAAACGTACAGACATCCACTCGATCCTGGTGATCGGGTCGGGGCCAATTGTGATCGGACAGGCGTGCGAGTTCGACTACTCCGGGACCCAGGCGTGCCGGGTGCTGCGCGAGGAGGGGTTCCGGGTCGTGCTGGTGAACTCCAACCCGGCAACGATCATGACCGATCCAGAGTTCGCGGACGCCACGTACCTGGAGCCCATCACCCCTGAGTTCGTCGAGCAGGTCATTGCGCTGGAGCGGCCGGACGCGCTGTTGGCCACCCTCGGCGGGCAGACCGCGCTCAACGCCGCGGTCGCGTTGCACGAGAACGGGGTGCTGGAGAAGTACGACGTCGAGCTCATCGGCGCGTCCATCGAGGCCATCCAGCGGGGCGAGAACCGCGAGCAGTTCAAGGCCATCGTCGAGAATCTCAGCGGCATCGCCGGTGGTCCGGCCGAGGTGGCGCGCAGTGCCGTCTGCCACGGCATGGACGATGTCCTGGCGGCGGCGGCTGACCTGGACTATCCCCTCGTGGTCCGGCCGAGCTTCACCATGGGTGGCGTCGGGTCCGGCTTTGCGCACGATGAAGCTGATCTTCGTCGGATCGCCGGTGCGGGTCTGGCGGCCAGCCCCACCACTGAGGTGCTGATCGAAGAATCCATCTTGGGTTGGAAAGAGTACGAGCTCGAGGTGATGCGCGACCGGGCCGACAACGTGGTGATCGTGTGCTCGATCGAGAACCTCGACCCGATGGGCGTGCACACCGGCGACTCCATCACGGTCGCTCCGGCCATGACCCTGACCGACCGGGAATACCAGCGGATGCGCGACGTGGCCATCGGCATCATTCGTGCCGTGGGAGTGGACACGGGTGGCTGCAACATCCAGTTCGCCATAGACCCGGCGGACGGCCGGATGATCGTCATCGAGATGAACCCACGGGTCTCCCGGTCCAGTGCCCTGGCCAGCAAGGCGACCGGCTTCCCGATCGCCAAGATCGCCGCCAAGGTGGCGGTCGGCTACACCCTCGACGAGATCCCGAACGACATCACATCCGGGGGGACGCCCCCCGGAACCCCCAAGAACGAGGGGACACTCCCCATGACCCCCCGCGCACCCGGCACGGTCTGGACGCCGGCGGCGTTCGAGCCGACGTTGGACTACGTGGTCGTGAAGATTCCGCGGTTCGCGTTCGAGAAGTTCCCCTCGGCCGACTCGACCCTCACCACCCACATGAAAAGCGTCGGCGAGGCGATGGCCATCGGCCGCAACTTCACCGAAGCCCTGGGCAAAGCCTTGCGGAGCTTGGAGGATCCCCGGGCGCCCTTCGACTTCTCCAGTTCGCTTCGCTCACAGAACGGCTTCGAGAACGCTTCGCGTTCGCGTCTGGTTAGTTCCGACGAAACAAGCCCTCCTTCGTCGGGCGATTCGTCGGTCGTTGACGAGTTGCTCCGGCTGGCCTCGCGGCCGCACGACGGGCGGCTCGGGGTGGTGATGCAGGCCATGCGGGCGGGTGCATCACCGGAGCAGGTGCACCAGGCCACGAAGATCGACCCCTGGTTCGTCGACCAGCTGAGCCTGATCTTGGAGGTGTCCGTCGAGATCGAGCAGGCGCCGGAAATGACCGCGGGTTTGCTGCGTCGAGCCAAACGGCACGGGTTCTCCGACGCTCAGATCGCGGCGATCCGACACCTCAGCGAGGACGTGGTCCGTGGCGTGCGCTGGGCGCTCGGAGTCCGGCCGGTGTTCAAGACGGTCGACACCTGTGCCGCCGAGTTCGCCGCCCGTACGCCCTACCACTACAGCTCCTACGACCTCGAGACCGAGGTGCAGCCGCGGCAGAAGCCGGCGGTGTTGATCTTGGGTAGCGGCCCTAACCGCATCGGCCAAGGGATCGAGTTCGACTACTCCTGCGTGCACGCCGCGATGGCGCTGTCGGAGGCCGGTTACGAGACGGTCATGGTCAACTGCAATCCCGAGACCGTCTCCACCGACTACGACACCGCCGACCGGCTGTACTTCGAGCCGCTGACCCTCGAGGACGTGCTCGAGGTCGTGCACGCCGAGCAGGCCGCGGGCCCAGTGGTCGGCGTCATCGTACAGCTCGGTGGTCAGACCCCGCTGCGGCTGGCCCAAGCGCTCAAGGATGCGGGCGTACCGATCGTCGGCACCAGCCCGGAGGCGATCCACCTGGCGGAGGAACGCGGCGCCTTCGGCCAGGTGCTGGCGGCCGCCGACCTGCCGGCACCCAAGCACGGTCTGGCCCGCTCCTTCGACGAGGCCAAGCGGATCGCCGACGAGATCGGCTACCCCGTGCTGGTGCGCCCGTCCTACGTGCTGGGTGGTCGCGGGATGGAGATCGTCTACGACGAGAGCACCCTCAGCTCCTATATCGGGCGGGCGACCGAGGTGTCACCGGCCCATCCGGTGCTCGTCGACCGGTTCTTGGACGACGCGGTCGAGATCGACGTCGATGCATTGTACGACGGCACCGAGCTGTATCTGGGCGGAGTGATGGAGCACATCGAAGAGGCCGGCATCCACTCCGGCGACTCGGCCTGCTCGCTACCACCCATCACCCTGGGCGCCGAGGTGGTGGACCGCATCCGAGATTCCACCGAGAAGATCGCCCGCGGCGTCGGCGTCCGCGGCTTGATCAACATTCAGTTCGCGCTCGCCGGGGACACCTTGTACGTCTTGGAGGCCAACCCCCGCGCCTCGCGTACGGTGCCCTTCGTCTCCAAGGCCACCGCAACACCGCTGGCCAAGGCGGCCGCCCGGGTGATGCTCGGGGCCAGCATCGCCGAGCTGCGCGCCAACGGGATGCTGCGTGCGACCGGCGACGGGTCCAGCGAAGACAGCTCAGCACCCATCGCCGTCAAGGAGGCGGTGATGCCCTTCAACCGTTTCCGGACCGTGGAGGGTATTTCGGTGGACACCATCTTGGGTCCGGAGATGAAGTCGACCGGCGAGGTGATGGGGCTGGACGTCTCCTTCGGGATCGCCTTCGCCAAGAGCCAGGTGGCTGGCTTTGGACCGCTGCCGACCCAGGGCACGGTCTTCGTCTCGGTGGCCAACCGGGACAAGCGGCATGTGATCTTTCCGGTCAAGCGGCTGGCCGATCTCGGCTTCCAGATCTTGGCCACGGCCGGTACGGCCTCGATGCTGCGCCGCCACGGGGTCGTGGTGACCACGGTCCGCAAGCACAGCCAAGGCCCGGGGCCAGACGGTGAGAAGACGATCGTGCAGGCGGTCCTGGACGCCGAGGTCGACCTGATCTTCAACACCCCGCACGGCCTCAGCCCGGACGGGCGACCCCGCTACGACGGGTACGAGATCCGCACCGCCGCCGTGCTCCGCAACGTGCCGTGTATCACCACCGTGCAGGGGCTGGCCGCCGCGGTGCAGGGGATCGAGGCAATCATGGGAGGCAACATCGGCGTCCGGTCGTTGCAGTCGTGGGCGGCGGCGTCACAGCACCAGCGCCTGGGCCCAGCCGCGTCGCTGCCGTGAGGATCCTCGACCTCGGTTACCGCCGGATCGGCCGACCGTTGCTGTTTCGCCGCGGAGCCGAGGAGGTGCACGAGACCACACTGCGCGTGATCACCGCCCTCGGGTGCCACCGCGGGGCCCGTACCGCCGCCGGTGCACTGCTGGGTCGAGGCCGACAGCCGGTGACCGTGGCCGGCATCCGGTTCGCGGGCCTGGTCGGCCTGGCGGCGGGGATGGACAAGAACGGCGTTGGGGTGCGCAGCTGGGCGGCGATGGGCTTCGGCCACGCCGAGCTCGGCACGGTGACCGCACGGCCGCAGCCCGGCAACGCCCGGCCCCGGCTCTTCCGGCTGCCGCACAGCCAGGCGATCATCAACCGGATGGGCTTCAACAATGCCGGTGCCCAGGCCCTGTCCGACCGGCTCGAGCAGGTCGGCGTACGCCGCGGCAACCACGCGGTAGGGCTGCCACTCGGCATCTCCATCGGCAAGAGCAAGGTCACGCCGCTGGCCGAAGCCACCGCGGACTACCTGGCCTCGCTGCGACTGCTGGCCCCGTACGCCGACTACATCGCGATCAACGTGTCCAGCCCCAACACCCCGGGGCTCCGTTCGCTGCAAGACGGCGACGCCCTGCGCGAGCTCGTGGTTGCCATGGTGACCACCTCCCGCACCCTTGCTGAAACTGGAGGAAAGTTGGCGGTTTCCGGACCGGAAACCCGCAGTCTCCCACCAGTTTGGCGGAAACCGGTTCCGGTCTTCGTCAAGATCGCGCCGGATCTCACCGAAGCGGTGCTGGATGAGGTGCTGGCGGTCTGTACTGACGCCGGTGTGAGCGGGCTGATCGCCACCAACACCACACTGTCCCGCGGCGGGGTGCAGCCCGCCGACCGGCATCGGGCCGTCGAAGCCGGTGGACTGTCCGGGGCGCCGCTGACCATCCGGGCCCGCGAAGTCGTCCGTTATCTCACCGCGCACACCGACCTGCCGGTGATCGGCGTCGGCGGGATCATGACGCGCGACGACGGGCTGGCCATGCTGGACGCCGGCGCCTGCCTGCTGCAGGTCTACACCGGCTACGTCTACGGCGGGCCTGGGCTAGTCGCCGACCTCAACCGGCTCTCCGGCCGCGATGATCAGCTCGAAGAAGACCGGCTCGGGGAAGACCGGCTCGGGGAGGACCAGGTCGAGGAAGGCCAGGTCGAGGAAGGCCAGCCATGATCAGCTACGGAGCCCGCCTGCAGGCGGCGGTCGCCGACCGGGGGCCGCTGTGCGTGGGGGTTGACCCCCATCCCGGGCTGCTGCGGGCCTGGGGTCTCGACGCCGACGTGGCCGGGCTGGAGCGGTGCGCCCGGACGCTGGTGGCGGCGCTCGGCAGCACGGTGGCGGTCTTCAAACCGCAGTCGGCGTTCTTCGAGGCGTTCGGCTCAGCCGGCGTTGCGGTGCTGGAGCGGGTCCTCGCTGATATCCGCGCCGCCGGGGCGCTATCGCTGTTGGACGTCAAGCGCGGTGACATCGGCTCGACCATGGACGCGTACGCCGCCGCCTACCTGACCGATGGCTCCCCGTTGGCCGCCGATGCCATTACCCTGAGTCCCTACCTCGGTTTCGGCTCCTTGGCCGGAGCCATCGATGTGGCCGAGCGCACCGGCCGCGGCGTCTACGTTTTGGCGCTGACCAGCAATCCCGAAGGGCCACAGATCCAGCACGCGCGCACGGCGTCGGGCACCCTGATCGGTCAGCTGATGGTCGACCAGGCGGCCGCTCGCAACCGTGCGACATCACCGGGGGACGACCTCGGACCGGTGGGCATTGTGGTCGGCGCCACGATCGGCCCTACGGGCGTCGACTTCTCTCAGGTACACGGGTCGATCCTGGCGCCGGGGCTCGGTACGCAGGGGGCGGGTGCCTTCGATCTGGTCGAGGTCTTCGGATCGGCGGTCCGCTGGGTGCTGCCCAGCATGAGCCGTGAGGTGATGGGAGCCGGGCCCGATCCGCAAGCGCTGCGGGACGCGGCGATCTGCGCCTTGGGGCAGATGAAAGCCATCGCGGGTCTGGGGTAGGTTCGCTTGTCACCCGGAGTAACGAGCCGAGCGTGACTTGGGCTGAACGATGAGGATGCGACCTGTGACGATCCCCCCGCTGAGCGATGACCAGCGCCAGCAGGCTCGTAACGCTGCGACCGAGGCTCGCCGGCGTCGGGCGGAGATCAAAGCGGCCCTGCGGTCGGGCGAGCGGACACTCGCCGAAACCCTGGCGCTGGCCGGGAGCGACGACGTGGTGGCCCACGCCAAGGTGATCGACGTGCTCAAGGCGATGCCCCGGGTCGGCGCGGTGCGGGCGGCCGCGGTGATGAAACGGCTCGACATCGCCGCCAACCGGCGGCTGCGGGGGTTGGGCAAACACCAGACCGCTGCCCTGATCGCCGAGTTTGCGGCGAAGGTCCCGCGCTCCGATGGCAGCGGAGCGGCGCCTCCGGTGTCCTCGCGCTCGCCCGAATCGTGACCTCGCCACGACTCACGGTCGTCTCCGGTCCGACCGCGGTGGGCAAAGGAACCGTCGTGAACCGGCTGCGCACCGAGCATCCCGAAGTTTTCGTCTCGGTCTCCGCCACCACACGCGCACCGCGACCCGGTGAGGTCGACGGCGTCCACTACCTCTTTGTCGGCGAAGCGGAGTTCGACGAGCTGATCGAGCTGGGAGCGCTGTTGGAGTGGGCCGTGGTCCACGGCGTGCACCGGTACGGCACCCCCAAGGCTCCCGTCATCGCCGCCCTGGCGACGGGGCGGGCTGCCATCTTGGAGATCGACCTCCAAGGGGCCCGTCAGGTGCGGGGCTCCTGGCCCGACGCGCACTTCGTCTTCTTGGCCCCCCCATCGTGGCCGGAGCTGGTCCGCCGCCTCGTCGGCCGGGGCACCGAATCGCCCCACCAGCGGGAACGTCGGCTGAAGACGGCCCAAGCGGAGATGGCGGCCATGGCGGAGTTCGACGACATCATCGTCAACGCCGAAGTAGGTCAGGCGGTGCACGACTTGGTAGACTTGATCGGTCTGTCACCCTGCCGGCCCGCGCGCCCGGAATGATCTATTGTTTCGGGCGCTCAGCTCCGGGCCTGCCCGTCTCACATGAAGGTTCACTTTGACCGCGAAAAACCTGGTTGCCGAGGGCATCACCAACCCTCCTATCGACGATCTCCTCACCCACTCCGACTCCAAGTACAAGTTGGTCCTCTTCGCCGCGAAGCGCGCGCGCCAGATCAACGCGTATTACTCCCAGCTCGGCGAGGGTCTGCTCGATCACGTTGGACCGCTGGTGGAGACCTCCGTGCAGGAGAAGCCGCTGTCGATCGCGCTGCGCGAGGTGAACGCCGGTGTCCTCAACTGCATCGACATCGATCCCGATGCTCCTGAGACCGAGACGGACTCCGAGCCGTCGTTCGAGAGCCCGGCCTGAATCGTTCGTTCAACCAACGGTGATCAACACCGGATGCGGTAGTCGATGAGTCGCGTCGTCTTGGGCGTCGCCGGTGGTATCGCCGCGTACAAGGCGTGCGAGATCCTTCGACGCTTGGTCGGGGCGGGCCACGACGTCACCGTGGTCCCCACGGCGGCGGCGCTGGAGTTCGTAGGCCAGACCACGTGGGCGGCGTTGTCCGGGCACCCGGTGTACACCTCGGTGTTGGATGACGCCCACCGCGTACCCCACGTCCAGCTGGGACAGATCGCCGAGCTCGTCTTCGTGGTGCCGGCCACGGCTGACCTGTTGGCCCGGGCGGCGACTGGCCGGGCCGATGATCTGCTCACCAACGTGCTGCTCACCGCCCGTTGCCCGGTGGTCTTCGCGCCGGCGATGCACACCGAGATGTGGCAGCACCCCGCCACGCAGGCAAACGTCGCCACCCTGCGCCGCCGCGGCGGGGTGGTCATCGAGCCCGACTCGGGCCGGCTCACCGGAGCGGATTCCGGTCCCGGGCGACTCCCCGGCCCGGCCGAGCTGGTCGCGGTGGCCTTGACGGTCCTGACCGATCCCGATATCGCCCGGCGGGCAGCGGAGCGGGACCTCGCCGGTCTGACCATCGCCATCAGTGCGGGTGGTACCCGCGAGCACGTGGATCCGGTGCGCTACCTCGGCAACTCCTCCTCCGGTCTGATGGGTTGGGCCTTGGCTCGGGCGGCCATACTCCGGGGGGCCGACGTACGGCTGGTGGCGGCCAACGTCACGATGTCGCCCCCGCCCGGCGCCACTGTGCACGCGGTGACCTCCACCGCCGACCTGGCCGACGCCATGACCGTCGCGGCCGACGGCGCCGACGTGGTGGTGATGGCCGCGGCCGCCGCGGACTTCACCCCCGCCGCCGCCAGCCCGACCAAGATCAAGAAAGCGACCGGGTCGGACGGTCTGGAGCTGCATCTGGTGCAGACCATCGATGTGCTGGCGTCGTTGGTGGCCGCCCGAACCGACCCGCGCCAGCTGCTGGTCGGGTTCGCGGCCGAGACCCCGACCTCCGGGCAGTCTCTGGTCGATCTGGGCACCGCCAAGCTACGACGCAAGGGCTGTGACCTGCTGGTACTCAATGCGGTCGGCCGGGACCTGGTCTTCGGCCAGGAGGGGAGCGAGATCGTGCTGCTCACACCCGTGGGGGCGTCGGCGCCGATCGCTGGCAGCAAGGACACGCTGGCCCACCGCATCTGGGACACCGCGCTCGAGTTGCGGAACCGCCGGTAAGGTTTTCGGTGAGTCGCTCGAGCGCGCAGATCGTTACCCGAGGATAAGGATGGGCATGGCCGGAAGACTGTTCACATCGGAGTCAGTGACCGAAGGGCATCCGGACAAGATCGCTGATCAGATCAGTGACTCCGTGCTCGACGAGCTGCTACGGCAAGATCCCAGCAGCCGGGTCGCCGTCGAGACCCTGGTCACCACCGGGTTGGTCGTCGTGGCAGGAGAGGTCACGACCGAGGCCTACGTCGAGATCCCCCGGATCGTGCGGCAGCGGATCCTCGACATCGGCTATGACTCCTCGACCAAGGGTTTCGACGGCGCGTCCTGCGGGGTGCAGGTCGCGATCGGGGCCCAGTCGCCCGACATCGCCCAAGGGGTGGACGCCGCCGTCGAGAACCGAACCGGTGAGTCCAGCGACGCGCTGGACGCTCAGGGCGCCGGCGACCAGGGCCTCATGTTCGGGTACGCCTGCGCCGAGACCCCCAGCCTGATGCCGCTGCCGATCGACCTGGCGCACCGCCTGGCCGAGCAGCTCTCGGCCGCCCGCAAGGACGGCACCATGCCCTACCTCCGTCCGGATGGCAAAACCCAGGTCACGGTGGAGTACGACGGTGACACGCCCGTCCGAATCGACACTGTGGTGTTGTCCAGCCAGCATGCCGCCGACATCGACTTGAACGCCCTGCTGACCCCCGACGTCCGCAAGCACGTCGTTGACCCGGTCCTGGAGCGCTACGACATCGACTCCGCCGACTACCGGCTGCTGGTGAACCCCACCGGACGGTTCGAGATCGGCGGCCCGATGGGTGACGCCGGACTGACCGGCCGCAAGATCATCGTCGACACCTACGGCGGTATGGCCCGGCACGGTGGCGGGGCGTTCTCCGGCAAGGATCCGTCCAAGGTGGACCGATCAGCGGCGTACGCCATGCGGTGGGTGGCCAAGACCGTGGTGGCCGCCGGGTTGGCCCGGCGCTGCGAGGTGCAGGTGGCGTACGCGATCGGCAAGGCGCACCCGGTCGGCTTCTACGTCGAGACCTTCGGCACCGAAACGGTCCCGGTCCTGCAGATCCAGCAGGCGGTGTTGACCACCTTCGACTTGCGCCCGGCCGCGATCATCCGGGATTTGGACCTGCTGCGCCCGATCTACGCCCAGACGGCCGCGTACGGTCACTTCGGTCGTGAACTCCCCGGTGTCACCTGGGAGATCACCGACCGCGCCGACGCGCTCGCCGCCGCCGTCCAAGGCTGACCCTCCTGACCCAGCCGCGGTCGGATCCCCATGTGACATGGGAATCCGACGCTGTACACGGGTTACACGCCATGCACAGTGTCGCCGAAGCCGTGCACAGTCGGGGACGGGAGCCGTCAGGATCTCCGGCGGCGGGTACTGCGAATCGCTCCGCGGACCGACTGGGCGATGGCCGAGCCGATCAGCAGGCCGAGCGCGATGGCGGCGATCACGGCGAAGACTTCGACGATGGCGCCTAGCGCGTTGCCAGGGCTGACCGCGAGCTGGGTGGTGGACAGCAGGCCGAGGCTGCCGGGCACCAACAGCCAGAACGCGGGCAAGAAGACCACCAGCGCGGGGCAGGCTCGGCTTGATCGCCTCCACCGCGTAAGCGCCGAGGCTTGCCGCCAGCGCGCCGAGGAAGCTGCCAAGAGCGGCGCTGCCCCATTGCTGGCCGACGGTTTGGGCGCCGAACGCGAAACCCAGGACGACCGCGATCCACGGCAGCAGCCGCAGCGGCGGCCCTTCCAACACCGCGATCGCCCCGGTGATCACCATCAGCCCCAGCGGAGCCGCCCACCAGCCCAGCTCGTCGACGCGGATATTGGCTACCTGCGCCATCGGCACCGAGAACAACCGGCTGGCAGCCACCACGCCGAGGGTGAACAGCAGCAGTTGAACCACGCCGAAGATCAGGGACGCTGACCCCGCCACCATGTCACCGGAGGCCAGCTCCGACATGGCGGTGACGATCAGTGCCCCGGGCAGCAGCACGGCCATCGGAGCCAGCAGGGTCCGCAGCGGTCCGTCGAGCAGGCCGGCGTTGGAGGCGGCGAACGCCAGGCAGGAGAGCGTGAACGCAGCCACCGCAGGAAGCAGGGTGGCGATCACGGAGAACCGCTGACTGACGCGGAAGAAACCGAGGGTGATGACGGCGCCGACGGCGGCAAACGTGACGTTGGGCCAGGCGGGCTGCAAGATCAGCGCAATCCCGACCGCCGTGCCAATCCAGCGGAGATTGGCCATCCACGCCTTATAGCGTGGCGGTTGGGCGCGCAGGCTGAGCAACTGCGCGGTGGCTTCCTCGACCGATACGTCGTCGCGCATCAGCCGGTAACGCAGGGAGCGCACCGCGACCGCCTGGTCCAGCCGCAGCCGGCCGGTGTAGACGCCGTCCACGTGCTCAGCGGTGGTGCCGAGGGCGCCCGTTAGCGCAGGGACCCATTGACGGCCTCGTACGTAGCCGGCTGGCCGCTGGCGAGATTGAGCGTCACGCCGGTCGGCGCCGCCGCAATCTGCAGGTCGGGATAGCCCAGGCGAGCGCTCACCTCCATCAGCTCGTCCTCGATGTCGGAAACGGTCTGCCCGGCGGCGACCATGGCCACGCGGAGATGGGCCAGCAGCGTCCGCACCGGCACCTCGGAGTCAGCGGCCATGGGCTCACTCTGCCATTTCGGGTCGGGTACCGGCGGGGGCGGAAGTGTCGGTGGGCTCGGCCTATCATCTGGTGTGCCTGAAGCCCCGTCGGTCGAGTTGCCGGTCGCTCGGGTGGCCGTCGACGTGTCGCTGAGCCATCTGGACCGACCGTTCGACTACGCCGTCACGCCGGCTCAGGACGCCGAAGCGGTGCCAGGAGCTCGGGTTCGGGTGGGGTTTGCGGGCCGGATCCGCGACGGCTTCATCCTCGAGCGAGTGGCTGACACCGACCACGAAGGCGCACTCACGCCCCTGCACAAGGTCATCTCGGCCGAACCGGTGCTGACCACCCACGCGGCGCGGTTGATCCGAGCGGTTGCCGATCATTACGCTGGCTGTTTTGCCGATGTGATGCGGCTGGCCCTGCCGCCGCGCCACGCCGCCACCGAGAATGCGGCGGTGGGGGCGGGACCGCATCCACTGCCAACGCCGACCATCGACAGTCCGTTCGATGAATATCCGACGGGGCCGGCCTATCTGGCGGCGCTCCGGGCCGGGCGCAACCCCAGGGCGGCCTGGCAGCTCATTCCCAGCGCCGAGCCGAGCGGGAACTGGGCGCACGGTCTGGCGGTGGCCGCCCGGGCCGCGGTGGCGAGCGGGCGGGGAGCGGTCCTGGTGGTACCCGATGCTCACGATCTCGAACGGCTTCGGGAGGCGTGTGCAACGGTGCTGGGAGTCGCCTCGTTTGCGGTGCTGTCCGCTGACACCGGTCCAGCCGCCCGCTACCGGGCCTTTCTGGCGGCGGTGCGCGGGCAGGTGCCCGTAGTGATCGGCAATCGGGCGGCCGCCTTTGCACCGGTCCGAGATCTCGGTTTGGTGGCGCTGTGGGATGACGGCGACGATCTGCTGTCGGATCCGCGGGCGCCCTACCCGCACGCCCGGGACGTGCTGGCGTTGCGAGCCACCCAATCAGCAGCGGCGGCGCTCTACGCCGGATACGCCCGGACGGCCGAGGTGCAACGGTGGATCGACGGGGGCTGGTTGCACGAGCTCGCCCCCGACCGGACTGTGCTGCGGCACACCGCACCCCGGGTCAAGGTCACCGGCGATACCGACGTTGCCTTCGAACGCGATCCGGCCGCGCGCGCCGCACGCCTGCCGCACGAGATCTTCGAGCTGATGCGCGCGTCGTTGCCGCAAGGACCGGTGCTGGTCCAGGTGCCGCGCGCTGGTTATCTGGTGGCGCTGGTGTGTCAGAGCTGTCGAGAGCCGGCCTCCTGCACGTTTTGCCGCGGCCCGGTCCGTACCGACCGCAGCCTCAACTCGGGACCGGAGTCAGCGGTGAGCTGCGCGTGGTGCGGGCGGACACAGGTGGAGTGGAGCTGCGAGATCTGCGGGGATAGTCGGCTGCGCGCCCCCGTCGTCGGCGCCGAACGTACGGCGGAGGAGCTGGGCAAGGCTTTTCCGCTGACGACCGTACGGCAATCAGCCGCCGGCTCGGTCCTCACCACGGTCCCGGACACCCCGGCGATCGTGGTGGCCACGCCCGGTGCCGAGCCGCTCGCCGCCGGTGGGTATGCCGGTGCGGTGCTGCTCGACACCGCGCTGCTCCTGTTGCGTTCGGATCTGCGGGCGAGCGAAGAGTCGTTGCGCCGCTGGCTGAACGTGGTGGCGCTGGTCCGCGGTGGCTCCGCCGGGGGATCGGTGATCGCGGCGGGGGAGAGCTCGGACCGGGCGTTGCAAGCGCTGGTTCGGTTGGACCCCGCCGGCTTCGCCCGCCGGGAGCTGTGCGAGCGGACCGACGCACTCTTCCCACCGGCGGTGAAGATGATCCTGATCGAGGGCCGGGTCGAGGCGGTGACGGAGTTCGTGGCGTTGCTGAAAGCGCCGGCGGCGACCCAGCTGCTGGGTCCGGTCCAGTTCGATCGTCAACCGGGCGGTGATGTGGTACATCGCCTCACGCTGCGCACCCCTCTGTCCGAGGCCGCCGCCCTCGTTCGCGCCGTGAAAGACGTCTCCGCCATCCGCAGTGCGCGTAAGAGCGAGGGGGCACTGCGCATCCGAGTCGATCCGATCACCGTCGGCTGACACCACCCCGCTCCGCATCCGCCGTCAGCGGCACCGACGTGACCCGGGGCCACTTTTCTCAGTCCACCGACCCGACGGCGGCTCTATAGACTCCTGCGGTGCGAATTGTGTTTGCTGGAACGCCCGCGGTTGCTCTGCCGTCCCTCGACGCGTTGCTCGACTCCACCCACGAGGTGGTGGCGGTCGTGACCCGACCGGATGCTCCCAGCGGCCGGGGCAAGAAGCTGCAGCCGAGTCCAGTAGCCCAGCGCGCGGCCGAACTGGGAATTGAGACCTTGAAGCCGGTACGCCCGCGCGAGGCCGACTTCGTCTCCCGGCTGACCGAACTGGCACCCGACTGTTGCCCGGTGGTGGCCTACGGCGCCCTGCTGCCGCAGGCGGTGCTGGACATTCCCACCCATGGCTGGGTCAACCTGCACTTCTCGCTGCTCCCGGCCTGGCGGGGCGCGGCCCCGGTGCAGCATGCGGTGCTGGCGGGCGACCCGGTCACCGGCGCGACCACGTTCCAGCTGGTGGCGGCGATGGACGCGGGACCGGTCTACGCCACCGTCAGCGAGACCATCGCGGACACCGACACCGCGGGCGACCTGCTGACGCGACTGTCGATATCCGGATCGGAGCTGCTGCTCGCCACCATGAACGGAATCTCCGCCGACCTCCTGACCGCGGTGCCGCAGTCAGACGTTGGGGTGACCCTGGCCCCGAAGCTCACGGTCGAGGACGCCCGGATCGATTGGAAGCTCTCGGCCACGCGGCTCGACCGGCTGATCCGCGGCTGCAGTCCGGCGCCGGGCGCCTGGTCGACGTTCCAGGGCGACCGACTCAAGATCAACGCGGCTCGCCCGGTGGACGAGGTGCTCCCACCCGGTGTGCTAGCGGCGACCAAACGTACGGTGCGGGTGGGCACGGGCACTCAAGCGCTCGAGCTGGGCGAGGTGCAGGCAGCGGGGAAGAAACCTATGCGCGCCGCCGACTGGGCCCGCGGAGTCACCTTCGTGGAAGCGGAGGTGCTCGGCCCATGATCATGAAGGCCTGCCCGATCATGAACGGTCTCCATGATTCTCCGCCGCCCCTCTTACCGTTTCCAGGTGATCGTGGCTGACACGCAACGCAAGACGCAACGGCGGGTCGTCGACCCCGCCCGCCGGGCGGCGTACGACGCCCTCCGCGCGGTCCACGCCGACCACGCCTACGCCAACTTGATCTTGCCCAGGCTGCTGGACGACCGTGGCATTCATGGTCGCGATGCCGCCTTCGCCACCGAGCTGCTGGCGGGCACCTGCCGGCTGGAAGGCACTTACGACCTGATCATCGCGGCCGCCGCCGGTCGCAAGATCAACTCACTGCAACCGGCCGTACTGGACGTCCTGCGCCTGGGTGCCCACCAGCTGCTGTCCATGAGCGTTCCCCAGCACGCGGCGGTGGCCGCCACGGTCAATCTCGCAGCGGCGGCGGTGGGGGACCGGGTCACGGGAATCACCAACGCCGTCCTCCGGAAGGTCGCCGCACAGGATTGGACCGCCTGGACCGAACGGCTCAGCGCCGGGGCGGACGATCGGCACCGGCTAGCCATCACCACCGCCCATCCTGGCTGGGTGGTGGACGCGTACGCCGACGTGCTCCCGACACCGGAGTGGGAGCCCGCCCTGCTGGCCAACAACGTCAGCCCGCCGATCTCGCTCGCCGTTCGCCCGGGACTGGTCACGGTCGAGGAACTCCAGGCTGCCGGAGCAACGCCGGGTCGGCTGTCGCCCTTCGCCGCCAGCTGGACCGGGAACCCGGCCGACCTGACCGCGGTTCGGGACGGGCGGGCGGGTGCCCAGGACGAGGGTTCCCAGCTGGTCGCTTGGGGGCTGACCCGCGTCGGCGCGCCGCCAGGCAGGTGGCTGGATCTCTGCGCCGGACCCGGCGGCAAGACCGCGCTGCTGACCGGATTGGCTCGTGCGGACGGCAGTGCCGTGGTCGCGAATGAGATCAGTGCTCATCGTGCTCGGTTGGTGGTGGCGGCGGTCCGGGCCTACCCTCTGGACCAACGGGCGACCGTGATGATGGCCGAGGGTGGCCGGCCCGCCTGGCGCCC
>JAABUN010005366.1_pt1 | contig 16021 bp, 21 predicted proteins | sample 5559311 | NCBI WGS metagenome assembly JAABUN01 (sample SAMN10711877, study PRJNA513370) | rock metagenome | isolation source: Antarctica rocks | place: Antarctica: Victoria Land, Siegfried Peak sud
CATCCCGGCGCCCCACGGCTCGCCGGTGATGTCGGCGCTGCCGCAGCCGACCAGCCAGGGCTGGCTCACCGCACCTGCTGCAACGACTCCGGTGACAGCTCTGACACGCTCGTGTGGCCGGCCAGGCCGGCCTGCAGGTCCATGTCGGCGAGGAAGCCCCGCAGCACGTGGTGCACGCCCTGCTCCCCGGCGAGCGCCAGCCCGTGCACCCACGGCCGGCCCAGCAGCACCGCGGAGGCGCCGAGCGCCAGCGCCTTGCACGCGTCGGCGCCCGTGCGGATCCCGCTGTCGAACAGCACCGTCAGGTCGCCGGCCGCCTCCACGACCCCCGGCAGCGCGTCCAGCGAGCCGATCGCGCCGTCGACCTGACGTCCGCCGTGGTTGCTGCACACGATGGCCTGCACCCCGATCTCACGGGCCTTGCGCACATCGTCGGGATGCTGAATCCCCTTGAGCACCAGCGGAAGTGAGGTGTGGTCGCGCAGGTACGCGATGTCGTCCCAGGTCAGCGTCGGGTTGTTGAACAGCCCGACGAACTTCAGTACCGCGGCACCCTGGTCCTCCTCCGGCGTCTTCTCCAGCCCCTGCCGGAAGACCGGGTCGGCGAAGTAGTTGGCCACCCCCTCGGCTTGCAGGAATGGCAGGTAGGCCGCCGACAGGTCGCGCGGTCGCCAGCCGAGCTGCCAGGTGTCGAGGGTGACGACCACCGCCTCATAGCGCGCGGCCTCGGCGCGGCGCACGAAGGAGGCGGCCAGGTCACGGTCGGCGGGCCAGTAGAGCTGGTACCAGCGGGAGGCGTCCGGCGCCTGCGCCGCGACGTCCTCGAGAGTGTTCGACGAGGCGGTGGAGACCACCATCGTCAGCCCCGCCGCAGCTGCGGCGCGAGCGACCGCGAGCTCGGCATCAGGGTGCACGATGGACAGTACGCCCACCGGGGCGAGCAGCACCGGCGCCGGCATCGTCGTACCGAGAATCGTCGTCTCGTGCGAGCGATGCGCCGGGATGCCGCGCAACATCCGCGGCACCAGCCGCCAGCGGTCGAAGGACTCGCGGTTGGCGCGCATGGTGTCCTCACCGCCGGCCCCGCCGGCGACGTAGCCGACCGCCCCGGGCGTCATCGCGTCGTACGCCGCCCGCTCGGTCTCCCGCCAGCCAAAGGGCAGGGTCGGCTGCTCACCCAGCAGCCCCTTGAGGTAGACCTCGTTCTGAAAGTCAGCAAAGGCGCTCATGGCGCCGTTCCTACCGCAGACAGGGGACCTCGTGGCCGTCGACCCGCGCGGAGCCGACCTCAAGCGCTACCTCGCCGAGGACCCTGGCGGGCCGGTGGTCATGCTGAACCTGTTGCGCTTCAAGGCCGATGGCGGCCGCGGGCGTTACCTCGAGTACGTCGAGCACTTCCGCAAGACGGCGGCACCCTTCAATGCCGAGGTGCTCTACGTGGGCGAGGGCTCGACCGCCCTGGTCGCGGAGGCCGGCCAGTCCTGGGACGCCGTGCTGCTGGTGCGCTACCCGAGCCGGCAGGCCTTCAGCGACATGGTGCGCGACCCTGACTACGGCACGGGCACCCACCTGCGGACCGAGGCACTCGACGAGGCTGTGCTGCAGGCGACCAGCGAGTGGAGCATCGCGTGAGGGCCTGGCAGGTGCACGAGCTCGGAGAGCCGCAGGACGTCCTGCGCCTCGAGGACGTCGCGGAGCCGGAGGCCGGGCCGGGAATGCTCCGGCTGAAGGTGGACGCCGTCGCGCTGAACTTCCCCGACGTGCTGCTGTGCCGCGGCATGTACCAGGAGAAGCCCGAGTTGCCCTTCACGCCAGGGCTGGAGGTCTGCGGCACCGTGCTGGACGGCCCGCGCGCAGGCGAGCGCGTACTGGCCGGTCCGGGGCTGCCGCGCGGCGGCATGGCCGATCAGGTCGTCGTGCCGGAGGTCGCCGCCCACGCGGTCCCCGATGACCTGCCGGCCGCCAAGGCGGCCAGCATGTTGATCACCTACCAGACCGGCTACGTCGGCCTGCACCGGCGCGCGCAGCTGAAGGCCGGCGAGACGCTGCTGGTGCACGCGGGCGCCGGTGGCGTGGGCAGCGCTGCCATCCAGCTCGGCAAGGCTGCGGGCGCGCGCGTCATCGCGACCGCCGGCGGTCCCGAGAAGGTGAAGGTCTGCGAGGAGCTCGGCGCCGACGTCGCAATCGACTACCTCGCCGACGACTTCGTCGCCGTGGTCAAGGACGTCACCGCCGGGCGCGGCGCCGACGTCATCTACGACTCCGTCGGCGGCGACATCTTCGACAAGAGCCGCAAGTGCATCGCCTTCGAGGGGCGCATCGTCGTCGTCGGCTTCGCCGGCGGCCGGATCGCCGACGCCCCGACCAACCATGCGCTGGTGAAGAACTACTCGGTCGTCGGCCTGCACTGGGGGCTCTACCGCCACTACGAGCCGCAGATCTTCGTCGACACCCACGCGGCGCTGGTCGAGCTGTGGGCGCGCCGGGAGGTCGACCCGCTCGTCGGGGCCGAGCTGCCGCTCGAGCAGGCACCGCAGGCGCTCACCCGGCTGTCTGACCGCGGCACCGTCGGCAAGGTCGTCCTGATCCCGTAGCGGATGCGACGGCTCGCCGCGTCAGGAATCGTCGTGGAGCTGCTCGCCGGCGCCTGAGCCCTACTTGTACTGCGCGGCGACGGCCAGCACCTTCTTGACGTACCAGTCGGCGTGGTTGTAGGCGAAGATCGCGTCGTACAGCCCCTCCGGGCCGCGGTTCGCGCCGAACCGGCACAGGTAGCCGGCGGAGGAGGGCACCGCGTCGTACGGGCTCATGATGTCGGCGCGGCCGTCACCGTCGCCGTCGATGCCGTAGGCCTCCCAGGTGCTCGGCAGGAACTGCATCGGGCCGAGGGCGCCGGCGCTGGACGGCCCGAGGTGCTTGCCGTGCGCGCTCTCCACCTGGCCGATCGCTGCCAGGACGGTCCAGGACAGCCCGGGGCAGTAGCGGGCGGAGTCGATGTAGAGCTCTCGGTAGGTGGACGGGCGGGCGCGCGTGGGGGCGACGACCGCTGGCCGCAGCACCGCGACGACGGCGTCCTTGCCGAGCACCGCACGCACCGCCGTGCGCAATGCGTCGATGCCGCGGTCCGGCGCGCTGACCACCACAGCGCTGGAGGCGACGGCACCGAGGGACTGCGCCACGGCGCGGTCGGTGACCAGGTCGACGCCCGGCAGGCCGTACGCCGCCACCGCTCCGACGCGCGCCTCGACGTCGGTGTCGCCGCCGACGGTGACCGTGCTGCCGAGCTGGAGCTCGCGCGCCCGGGCCAGGCCGTAGTCGGGCGCGAGCTCGCCGCGGGCGACGGCCTGCCAGAGGGCGTCCGAGGAGGCGGTCTCACGGGGCGTGAACGCGCGGAACTGCGAGGGGTCGACCCCCACGACGCGAGCGTCCTGGCCGCCGACGCGGACGGTCCCGGCGTCGACGACGGTGACCGCCTCGACGTTGCGGACGGCCGACAAGGCAGCCACCTGGGCGGGCGTGAGGGAGCCGCTGACCGTCACGAGCAAGTCGGGGACGCGCAGGTCGGCCAGTGGCGCGACCGCGGGCACCGCAGCGGCAGCGCGGCTGCGGTCGACCGACTCGCTGGGCAGTGCCTCCAGCGGATCGGGGGCGACCGCACCCTCGGCAGCGGCCAGCACCTCGGCGGCGGGAGCAGCCGGTGCCGGTGCGGTGAGCGTGGCCGCCAGGACGCCGGCGGTCATCGTCACCGCGAGGGCGGAGCCGACGACGGCGCGGCTTGCCAGGATTCTCCCTACGAGCCGCACCTGGCCTGCCTCTCTCCGGGCACCGCGCGGGGCGGTGCGACGATCCTGCGCGTGACCGACGTCCTGCGCATCGCGAACTGCTCCGGTTTCTACGGCGACCGGTCCAGTGCGCTGACTGAGGTGCTCAACGACGGACCGGTCGATGTCGTCACCGGGGACTACCTGGCCGAGCTCACCATGCTCATCCTGTTTCGCTCTCGGGCCAAGGATCCCTCCCGCGGCTACGCCACGACCTTCCTGCGGCAGCTCGAGCCGGTGCTCGGCACGGTGGCGGACAAGGGCGTCACGATCGTGGTCAACGCCGGGGGGCTAGCCCCGGCCGCCTGCGCCCGGGCGGTGCGGGACCTGGCCGCCCAGCTGGGGCTGGACGTCCCCGTCGCGCACGTGGAGGGCGACGACCTGCTCCCCCATGTGGGCGATCTCGACCTCCCCCACCTGGAGACGGCTGAGCCGCTCGGGGACCGCAGCCCGCTGACCGCGAACGCCTACCTCGGGGCTTGGGGCATCGCGGCGGCACTGCAGGCGGGTGCACAGGTCGTGGTGACCGGCCGCGTCACCGACGCCTCCCTGGTCGTCGGTCCGGCCGCCGCGCACTTCGGCTGGGCCCGCGACGACTGGGACGCGCTCGCAGGCGCCAGCGCCGTCGGGCACGTCCTCGAGTGCGGCACGCAGGCGACCGGTGGCAACTACTCCTTCGTGCGGGAGGAAGTCGCCCAACCGCTGCGGATGGGCTTCCCCGTCGCCGAGATCGCGGCGGACGGCTCGGCGGTCATCAGCAAGCACCCCGGCACCGGCGGCGCCGTCACCGTCGGCACGATCACCGCGCAGCTGCTCTACGAGATCGCCGGTCCGTCGTACGCCGGTCCGGACGTCGTCACCGACTTCGGGTCGCTAGCCCTCGAGCAGGTGGGCCCCGACCGGGTGCGGCTGTCGAGCGCCCGCGGCTCCGTCCCGAGCGGCCGGCTGAAGGTCGCGCTGAACATGCTCGGCGGCTTCCGCAACCGGATGGAGTTCGTCCTGACCGGCTTGGACATCGAGGACAAGGCCGAGCTGGCGCTAGCCGGTCTGCGCGACGCCTACCCGCACCCCTTCGAGCACTCCCTGGTACGGCTGGACCGGGAGGACGCACCCAGCAACGAACAGGCCGCGGCGCTGCTGCGGGTGCACGTGCGCAGCGACGACCCGAAGTCGGTCGGCCGCGCCTTCTCCTCCGCCGCTGTCGAGCTGGCGCTGGCCAGCTACCCCGGCTGCACGCTCACCTCACAACCCGCCGATGCCACGCCGTACGGCGTCTACTGGCCCGCGCTTGTCGACGCCGCCGAGGTGGAGCACGTCGTGGTGCATCCTGACGGGCGGCGGGAGGTCGTGGCGCACACGCCGCCCTCCTCCGCACCGCCCTACTCCGCACCGCCCTCCTCCGCACCGCCCTTCTCCGTGCCGACCTCGCGGGTGCCGCTGGGGCGAGTGCTCGGGGCACGGTCAGGCGACAAGGGGGGCAACGCCAACGTGGGCTTCTGGGCCCGCACCGACGAGGCAGCCGGCTGGCTGCTCGCATGGCTGACCGAGGACGCGTTCCGGGGGCTGCTGCCCGAGGCGGACGGGCTGCGCGTCGACGTCCACCCGCTGCCGAACCTGCGCGCCGTCAACGTCGTGGTGCACGGCCTGCTCGGCGAGGGCGTGGCCAGCAGCACCCGGTTCGACCCGCAGGCCAAGGGCCTCGGGGAGTACCTGCGCTCGCGGCACGTCGACATCCCGACCCGCCTCCTGTGAGCCCGTCGTACGACGTCGCCGTCGTCGGCGCAGGTCCGGCCGGTGCTGCGGCGGCCCTGGCAGCTGCCCGTGCGGGCGCCCGCACCGTGCTGCTGGAGCGCGAGCAGATCCCGCGCTACAAGCGCTGCGGCGGCGGGATGATCGGCGCCTCGCAGGCCGCGGTCGCGGCGGCGGGCATCGACCTCGGACCGCTCTCGCTCGACCGGGTCGGCCGGATCACCTTCACCTCCCGCGGCCGCGCCGCCTTCACCCGGCAGACCGCGCCGTTCCTGCCGATGGTGCTGCGCGCCGACCTGGATGCCGCGCTGGTGCAGGTGGCGCTGGAGGCCGGCGTCGAGCTGCGGACCGGTGTGACCGTCACGGCGTACGCCTCGGATGCCGCCGGGGTGCGGCTCACCACCCGGAACGGCGGTCTGACGGCCGGCGCCGTCGTCGGCGCGGACGGCTCCCAGGGTCGAGCCGCAGCGCATGTCGGCGTTGTCTGCGACCAGGTCGACCTCGGGTTGGAGGCCGAGCTGCCGACGCCGCCGGGCTCGGACTGGGCCGGCCGGGTGCAACTTGACTGGGGACCGGTGCCCGGCTCCTACGGCTGGGTGTTCCCGAAGGGCGACACGCTGACGGTCGGCGTCATCGGCGACCGCGCGCAGGGCGAGGCGATGCGTGCCTACTACCGCTCGTTCGTCGCGGCGCTCGGGCTCGACCTCGCGACCGCGCACGTCGACGGTGGCCATCTCACCCGGGTGCGGGCGCCCGGGTCACCGCTGGTGCGCGACCGGGTGCTGGTGGCCGGTGACGCCGCCGGGCTGCTGGAGCCGTGGACCCGCGAGGGGATCTCTTTCGCCCTGCGCTCCGGCGCGCTGGCCGGCGCGGCAGCAGCGGGCGATCCGGCGAGCTATCCCGCGGCGGTCGAGCGCGAGCTCGGCGCCGAGATGGCCGCCGGCCGGCGTGCGCTGGCCGCGTTCGCGGCTCACCCGCGGATCGTCCACGAGGTCATGCGGTCGTTGCCCGGGATGTGGGGCCTGTTCAGCCGGCTGGTCAGCGGCCAGACGTCGCTGGACGCGCAGCTGGAGCGCCGCTCGATCCGCGCCCTCGTCGGCGTCCTGGGCGGCTGAGAGCGCGCGCAGACCGACCGCCGCTCCTGTCGGCGAGCGCCCCGAGCGCCTCACTCCGGCTGCGACCTACTTGGCGGCAAGCAGGTCCACCGGGCGGATGTCGGGCGCGGAGGCCAGCAGATCGTCGGCGACCTGGCCCAGCGCGGCGGGAATCTGACCGGTCAGGTGTGCCTGCCGGGCGTCCTCGGACTCGAAGCTGTCGAAGATGCCGAAGGTGGTCGGACCGGCCCGGAAGGCATACCAGGTGATCGTCCCGGGCTCGTCCTCCACAATCGCGCGGCCGCCTTCCAGGAACGCGGCGAGCTCGTCCTCCTTGCCCGGCTTGGCTTCCAGCAACGCGAGGATGCCGAGGGTGACGTTGCCGGGTGTTTCCGCCATGACGAGCTCCTTGGGGCCATGCCCCCGGGGCGGGGACCCCACGAACGTTAGAGCCTGCGCCGTCGGCACGCACAACGAGGCAGCGACTTCCCGCGGGGCTACGCCAGCAGGAAGAACAGCAGGATGATGACAGCAAAGATGATCAGCCCGATGGCGACGGTCGGTGTACGTCCACGCCCGTCACCGACCGCGTCGCTCTCCCGAAGACCGGGCCGGTTGGAGGGGTCCCGGTCGGCCTGGGAGGTGTCGGCGACGCCGCCGCCGCTGACGATGACGTTGTCACCGTCGTTACTGGGGACGTCCCCCACGTTGTCGGTCGTCGGTGTGCCGAGGGTGCCCCCGTCGCCCGAACCGGTCGAGGGGTCGTCGTCCTTGTGGGAAGCCATGCTGCCCCCCTACCCGCTGAACTCGGTTCGCACCGCCCCACCGTGCTCATCCAGCGCCGGGGCGCCTCGTCGCACCAGCGGATCGTCGGCCGTCGACATCTTCACCGGGTTGCCCGGCCCCGGCAGCCCGCCGGCGTCGACGATCATCCGTCGCACCGCCGCCTGATCGCTACCCATCGCCTCCGCGACGGTGCTGATCGGCCCGCACGGCACCCCCGCGAGGTCGAGCTCGCCCAGCCAGTGGTCCGCATCTGCTGTGATCAGCGCGGCCTCGAGCTCGCGCTTCAACTCCTCGCGCCGGTTGTGCCGCGCGGCGTTGCCGGCGAAACGCGGGTCCGCCGCCAGTCCCGGCAGACCCAGCGCCCGTACCAGCCCACCGAACAGGGTGTCGTTGGCAGCGCAGATGGTGATCTCCCGGTCGCGGCAGGTGAAGGTGTCGAAGGGCGCGATGGCGAAATGTGCGTTGCCGATGGGGGCGGGGTCGGTTCCCGTGGCCAGCCAGGACAGCGCCGCGCCCTCCAGCAGGCTCACGGTCGCGTCGTACAGCGCGATGTCCAGGTGGCAGCCACGGCCGGTGGTCGCCCGACCCAGCAGGGCGCTGGTGATGCCGCCAAAGGCGTACAGCCCGGCGGACAGGTCCGCGACCGGCACGCCCGGCTTGACTGGCGGACCGTCGGCAGCACCGGTGATCGCCATGATCCCGCTCATCCCCTGCACCACCGCGTCGTAGGCCGGGCGCTGCGACCACGGCCCGGTGTGGCCGAAGCCGCTGATCGAGCAGTAGACCAGGCGCGGGTTGGCCTCGAGCAGCTCGGTCACCCCCAGCCCGAGGCGGTCCATCACGCCGGGTCGGTAGTTCTCCACCAGGACGTCCGCCCGCGTGGCCAGCGCGCGCGCCACGGCGAGGTCAGCCGGTTGCTTGAGGTCCAGCGCGATCGACTCCTTGCCGCGGTTGACGCGGGAGAAGTAGAGCGATCGGCCGCCGGAGAACGGCCCGTAGCCGCGGGAGTCGTCGCCGGTCATCGGCCGCTCGACCTTGACGACGCGTGCGCCGAGGTCCGCCAGCATCATCGTGGCGAAGGGCCCGGCAAGGACGCGGCTGAAGTCGGCGACCAGGAGCCCGGCGAGCGGACCGGTCTCGATCGGGTCACCGGACGGGAACGACACGCCGCCCATACTGCCCCTCGGCGGGAACGCGAGACCGCACTGTGGTGTTGTCTAAGGCGTGACCGGAACCGTGACCTCCCCCGCCCCCACCCTCACCGCCGCCGACCGCTGCGACCGCTGTGGCGCGCAGGCCTTCGTCCGGGTCGTCCTCGGCTCGGGCGACCTGCTGTTCTGCGCGCACCACGCCAAGGCCTACGAGGACAAGCTGCGCGAGACCGCCGTCGACTGGGTCGACGAAACCTCTGCCCTGCGCAGCTGATCCCCCACCGTCTTCGACGGCCGTCGTCTCCCGTCCGGGGACGGCGGCCGTCGCCGTTCCCGGGCGTGCTGCTCGTGCTGGCCCGCCTGATGTCCCTGGCCCTGGCCCTGCTGGTCGTCGTGCGCCTGCTGGGCGTGGAGCGCGGCTCGGCTCTGGCGCTGCTGGTCGGCGCGCTTCCGCTGACGCTGCTGCCGGCGTACGGCGTGCTCGCCCTGGCCGTGGCCCTGCGCCGGCGGTGGCTGGCCGCGGGCGCCGTAGCACTCATCGGAGCCCACCTGCTGGTCGTGGCCCCGGCGTTGGGAGCCGTGGCGGTCTCCGACGAGGCGCTGAGCGCCCCGCGCCTGCGAGTAGTCACCGCGAACCTCTACGTGCTCAACCCGGACTTCGTGGCCGCCGGCACGGCGCTGCAGAAGCTGCGGCCCGACGTGCTCATCGTCCCCGAGCTGTCGACCGCCGGGCTGGAGGGGCTGCGTGCCTCTGGCCTGCTGGCCCGTCTCCCGCACTCCGTCACGCAGCTGGACACCCGGCAGGAGACGGTCGGGCTCTTCAGTCGGCTGCCGCTGCGCGACGTCACGACCCGGTCCTCCGCCGGGCGGGAGCTGCCACGGGCCACGGTCTCTGTCGCCGGCGTGGATGTTCGTGTGCTGACCGCCCACCCGCTGCCACCCCTGTCGGTGTTCCAGGACCTGTGGCGCGCGTCGCTGGCCGACCTGGCACGTGAGGTGGACCGGGTCGATCTGCCGGTCGTGGTCGCCGGCGACCTGAACGCCGACCGTGACCACGCGGCGTTCCGCGGGCTGCTGGATGTCGGGCTGCGCGACTCCCACGACGCCGTCGGGCGCGGGCTGGCGCGGACCTGGCCCGCCTCCCTGCCGGTGCTGCACCTGGACCACGTGCTCGTACGCGACGGCGAAGGGGCTCGGCTGGTCCCGCTGACGGTGCGGGAGGCGGAGATCCCTGGCAGCGACCACAAGGCTGTGGTCGCGGATCTCGCAGTGCTCTAGAAGGGCTCGGCCCGCGCGGCGAAGCGGCCGTCACGCTCCTCGACCACCAGCGGCAGCCCGAAGGCGCGCGACAGCAGCGGCCCGGTCAGCACCTCGCGCACCGGACCGGCGGCGAGGGACCGGCCACGGGACAGCAGCAGCGCGTGGGTGGTGCCGATCGGCACCTCCTCCACATGGTGGGTGACCAGCACCGTCGGAGGGGCGTCCTCGTCCTGCGCCAGCCGGGTCAGCAGCCGCAGCAGGGCTTCTCGCGCGCCGAGGTCGAGCCCGGCGGCCGGCTCGTCGAGCAGCAGCAGCTCGGGGTCGGTCATCAGCGCGCGGGCCAGCAGCACCCGCTTGCGCTCGCCCTCGGACAGGGTGCCGAAGCGCCGGTCGGCGAACGCCCGCAGGCCCATCCGGCCGAGCAGCTGCTGGGCCCGCGCGACGTCGGTCGGGTCGTAGCGCTCCGACCACCTGCCGACCAAGCCGTACGACGCCGTCACCACGACGTCGAGCGCCTTCTCGTGCGGCGGGATCCGGTCGCCGAGAGCAGAGCTGGACAGGCCGACCCGGGTGCGCAGCTCACCGAGGTCGGCGGCGCCGAAGCGCTCCCCCAGCAGGTCAACAGTCCCGCGCGAAGGGAACAGCGACGCGCCGGCGACGTGCATCAGCGTGCTCTTGCCGGCGCCGTTCGGGCCGAGCACCACCCAGCGCTCGCCGTCGCAGACCGTCCAGTCGACGTCGGCGAGCATCGTCGAGCCGTCGCGGACGACGGCCACACCAGACATCTGCAGCACAGGCTCGGGCATCGACTGGACCGTAGCCCGCAGAGGTGGCGGACCGGCGTCGACCCGCCGCTGGCCCGCCCGCCGGCCCAGGCTGGAACAGTGGGGCTTATGGCCTACCGCTGCTTCGACGTCGAAATCGCCGACCAGGTCGCCCACGTGCGGCTGACCCGTCCGGACGAGCTGAACACGATGACGCCGGACTTCTGGCGCGAGCTGCCCGAGATCGTGACCGGGATCAGCGACGACGCGAGCGCCCGCGTCGTCGTCATCAGCAGCAGCGGCAAGCACTTCAGCGCCGGCATGGACCTGTCGGTGTTCACCGGCGGGCTCGGCAGCGGCGACGGCGAGGCGGGGCGGCAGCACGCCCGCACGCGGTCACACGCCAGGGTGCTGCAGTGGTCCTTCACCGCGCTGGAGAAGGCCCGTGTGCCGGTCATCGCCGCCGTGCAGGGCGGTGTCATCGGCGGTGCGGTCGACCTGGTCACCGCCTGCGACCTGCGCTACGCCAGCGCCGATGCGTTCTTCTGCGTCCAGGAGATCAACATCGGCATGACCGCCGACGTCGGCACGCTGCAGCGGCTCGGCAAGGTCGTGCCGGAGGGCTTCGCCCGCGAAATGGCCTACACCGGAAGGCGTTACGCCGCGCAGCGGGCGTACGAGGTAGGTCTGGTGCAGCAGCTCTTCCCGGACCACGACGCGCTCGTGGCCGGCGCGCTCGAGACGGCACGCGAGATCGCAGGCAAGTCGCCGCTGGCCATCTGGGGAACCAAGGTGGCGATGAACTACGCCCGCGACCACAGCATCGACGACTCCCTGGACCAGATCGCGACCTGGCAGTCGGGCATGTTCCAGCCCGACGACATGACTGAGGCGTTCACCGCCAAGAGCGAGAAGCGCCCGGCCGTCTTCCCGGAGCTGCTGCCGGAGCCACGCGGGCTGTAGCCGGGTTACGGTGCGCCGCCGCGACGATCGCGGCCCTGTCCCAAGGAGTGCGCATGAGCGAGGTCATCGGCATCGTCGACATCCGGGCCGCGGAGGGTCACGCCGACGAGGTGGTCGCCGCCTTCGAGGCCTGCATCGCCAAGACGCACGAGGAAGAGGGCTGCCTGACGTACGCACTGCACCGCGACGCCGCCGACCCGAACCACTTCGTGCACCTCGAGCGGTGGCGCTCCCAGGCCGACCTGGACGCCCACATGACCCAGCCCTACGTCGCCGAGCTGTTCGCCGTTGCGGGCCGTCCGGGCGTGCTGGCCGCGCCGCCGCAGCTCACGTTCGCCGGCTCACTGGCCCTGGGCGACCCGAAGAAGGGCAGTCTGAGCTGAGCGTCATGACCCGACTGTGCGAGGACTGCGGCGAGCACGCCGAGTGGCAGCTGTCCAGCGTGCGCGAAAATGCGGACCCGCCGGACACAACGGTGACCTCTGCCTGCCACGAGCACCGGTTGGACGCGACGGAGAACCTGCTCAGCCAGTACGGCAACGTGTCGATCACCGAGACGCTGGGCTGACCCGCCGGTAGCGGACCTCGATCGGGTTGCCGAGGATCGGCAGCGCCTTGCGCCCGCTGTCGGTCCTCCGCGGCTCGGCCCTGCCCGCCACGGGAGGCGGCACCGCACTGGCCGTGGCCGGGGCGGCGGCCGTGGGCGCTGCGGCGGCGCTGACGCGGGGAACAGCAGCCCAGCCGTAGGGCCCGCAGCCGCAGAGACTCTCAGCCGTAGCGGTGGTTCTTGATGCCGTTCTGCACGTGGTCGGCTTCCCGGGTGCAGCTCTTGCCACCCATGTTGCGGTGGCCGCACAGCCCCGCAGCGGCCTCGGCGGACACCGCCGCGCGGGCACGGGGCGGCGCCGGACGGGCCTGCGTCGACGGCCGCGGTGCCGCGGCGACGGGCGTGCCCTTCGCCGCCGCGGCGTGGCGCGCTTCGCGCAGGGCTCTCATGGCATCGACCTTGCTCATGGGCACAGCCTAGGGACACCGCCGACAGGCCGGTCAGTCTGCTGCCTGCTCCGGCGCGTCCCCGAGCAGGTACCGCGCACCGCTGCCGAGCGCGGCCGCGCGATCAGCCGGGTTGTAGAGGGCGCAGCGCCGCAGCGACAGGCAGCCGCAGCCGATGCACGACGTGAGACTGTCGCGCAGCAGCTCGAGCTCGGCGATCCGCTCGTCCAGCCGGCGCTGCCAGCCCGCCGAGAGCCGCCGCCAGTCGGCAACCGTCGGGGTCCGAGTGTCTGGCAGTCCTGCCAGGGCCTCCCGGACCTCGTCCAGGCTCAGCCCGACCCGCTGGGCCGACCGGATGAAGGCGAGCCGGCGCAGGGCGCAGCGGGGATAGCGGCGCTGGCGCCCGGCGTTGCGCTCGGCCGGCAGCAGCCCCTGGCTCTCGTAGAAGCGCAGGGCCGAGGGGGCCAGGCCAGAGCGTGCACCCAGCTCGCCGATGGTGAGCAGCTCCATCAGCCAACCCTACGCAGCTTGACCTCAAGTGCGCTTGAAGTTGCAGCCTCTGCTCATGACCACCCCCCGCACGCTTCTGTCATCCGAGAGCGACGACTCGACCCTCGACGTGCTCGAGGTGCTGCACACCCGCGTGCTGCGGCTCGACGGCCCCGACCGCGACCGGTTCCTGCTGTCCAAAGGTCATAACCCGCTGGCCTACTACGCCGTGCTTGCCGCCACTGGCCGGCTCGACCCGGCGCTGCTCCCGTCGTACGGCGACTGGGACTCACCGCTGGGCCATCACCCCGACCGCACGCTGCTCGACCCGGTCGAGATCTCCAGCGGCTCGCTCGGGCACGGCCTGCCGATCGCGGTGGGCCTCGCCCTCGGGCTGCGCGCACAAAGCCTGCATGGGCGGGTCTTCTGCCTGCTGGGCGACGGCGAGCTGGATGAGGGCAGCAACGCCGAGGCGGTGCAGTACGCCGGACGAGTTCGACTGGCGGCCCTGACGGCAGTGGTCATCGACAACGCCTCCGCCGCCCACGGCTGGCCCGGCGGCATCGCCGAGCGCTTTAGGCGGGAGGGGTGGGCGGCCTTGACCGTCGACGGACGCAACCACGACGCGCTCGACGACGCCCTGCACCGGCAAGCCGACGCGCCGTCGGCGGTCGTCGCGACGGTGGAGCCGCGACGATGACGATGCGGCAACGCTTCCTCGACGTCATGACGCACGCACTGGACGAGGATCCGCTGATGGCACTCGTGCTGGCCGACATCTCCGTCCGGCTCGTCCCGGACGCGATCGCGTGTCACCCGGACCGGGTCCTGAACGTCGGCATCCGCGAGCAGCTGCTGATCGGTACGACCGCCGGGCTAGCGCTGTCCGGGATGCGTCCGGTCGCCCACACCTATGCGCCGTTCCTGATCGAGCGCGCCTTCGAGCAGGTCAAGCTGGACCTCGCTCACCAGGACCTCGGAGCGGTCCTGGTGAGCACCGGCGCCTCCTACGACGAACCGGGTTACGGCCGGACCCACCAGGCCCCCGGTGACGTCGCGCTGCTCGACACCCTGCCCGGCTTCGCTGTCCACGTGCCCGGGCATCCGGACGAGGTCGAGGTGCTCCTACGGCACGAGCTGGCTGGCGACGGGCGCGCCTACCTGCGCACTTCGGTCCAGGAGAACTCCCGGCCGCAGCCGGTGCGGCCGGGCCGCCTCCTGCGCCTGCGCGAGGGGCAGGCTGCCACGGTGGTCGCGGTGGGGCCAACCCTGGACCGGGTCCTGGCGGCCACCGCGGGGCTGGACGTCACGATGCTTTACGCCGCGTCCGTGCGCCCGTTCGACGTCGAGGCGCTGCTGGCGGGGCCCTGCGAGCAGGTGGTGCTGGTGGAGCCCTACCTGGCCGGGACCTCTGCCGCTGTCGTCAGCGCGGCGCTGTCCCACCTGCCGCACAGGCTGCTGGCGCTCGGCGTCGGCCGGACCGAGATCCGCCGCTACGGGACCCCCCAGCAGCACGACGCCGCGCACGGCCTGGACGCCGCCGGGCTGCGCCGACAGATCACGCAGTGGCTCGCCGTGCAGGGAAGCCCGCCAGGCGGCAGACTGTTGTCCTAGGCAGCGCCTCCTGACCCGCAGGGCGGCGCGCCGGCAGTTGGGAGGCACCGCGTGCGGCACGACCGCCACTCCCCCGAGGTCGCCGTGGTGACGGCGGCGCGCCTGAGCCACACCGACGACATCTCCCTACGCCAAAAGCGATACGTGATCACACAGAGCGTGCGCATCGTGTGTGTCGTGCTCGCCACGATGCTCCCTGTCGCGCTGGCCTGGAAGGGCCTGCTCATGCTCGCAGCGATCGGGCTGCCGTGGTTCGGCGTCGTCATGGCCAACGCCGGTCCGACCGTCAGCCGCCGCCAAACCTCGGCGCTGGTCGACCGCCCCGCGGTCGAAGAGCCGGTCCGCATCGCCATCGAGCCCGGCCGGGTCATCGACCAGGACTGACCAACTCAGCTGCGCAGGTAGCTCGCGCCGTTGACGTCCAGCACCGCCCCGGTCGACCAGAACGACTGCTCCCCCGCCAGGAACAGCACAGCAGCCGCGACCTCCTCCGGCGCAGCCACCCGGCCGGCCGGGCTCTGCCCGCGCACAGCGTCGCCTCGAGGTCCGTCCAGCACATGCCGGGCCATCTCCGTCTCGACGAACCCCGGCAGGACGCTGCTCACGGCGACACCGTGCGGCGCCAGCGCCAGGGCCAGCGACTGACCCATGGCAGTCAGACCGGCCTTGGCCGCGCCGTACGCCACCGCCGTCGGCTCGCCGCGGGAGGCACCGCGCGAGCCGACGTTCACGATGCGCCCACACGTCGACTCGCGCAGGAACGGCAGCGCGCAGTACGACACCCAGGCCGGCCCGAGCAGGTCGACCTCCACTGTCCGGCGCCAGTTCGTCTGCCACTGCTCGTACGTCGCGGTCAGCGGGTCGAGCTCCTCGTACACGCCGGCGTTGTTCACCAGCACGTCGAGCCCGCCCAGCTGCTCGACCGCAGCGCCGACAAAGGCCTGTACCGCAGCGGGATCGGCGACGTCACCGGACACCGCGACGTGTGACCCACCCGGCAGCGCGTCCGCCACCGCCTGCCCCGACCCGGCGCTGGAGTGCACCGCCACCCGGTCGCCCCGATCGGCGAACGCCTGGCAGATCGCCCGGCCGATGCCGCGGGATCCCCCGGTGACCAGGACGGCGCGGCTCACTTGGACTTCGGCCCGCCGTGGGTCGCGGGGCAGGCAGTGGCGGTCAACAGGCGGACGGTCGGGCGCACGAGCGGCTCCTCAGGACGGGACGGTATCGAGGACGTGTTTCGACTACTGGTCAGCCCTCTGTTGCCTTGGCCGCGGCCTTGACCGACTGCTTGTGGGCCCGTACCTGCTGCAGCGTCTCAGGGCCCGTGACGTCGG
>JAABUN010005367.1_pt1 | contig 16016 bp, 15 predicted proteins | sample 5559311 | NCBI WGS metagenome assembly JAABUN01 (sample SAMN10711877, study PRJNA513370) | rock metagenome | isolation source: Antarctica rocks | place: Antarctica: Victoria Land, Siegfried Peak sud
TCTTCGACCATGCCTTGATCATGGTTTCCTGCACGGCGTCCTCGGCTTCGGACGAGGCTCCGAGCATCCGGTAGCAGTATCCCGTCAGCTCGCGGCGGGATGCTTCCAGGAGCTGCTCGAACGGTTCATCGACCGGCACTGTCCCTCGTGCTGCTGCCGTCGGGGTGGCCGTCGTCACATGATGCATGAATAGAGCCTAGCGACGGGGGTGCGCGGACGGGAGGAGGACGTTCGAAAAGTTCTGGCAGGAGCGATGATTCGGCAGGAGAAGAAGCCCTCTACTCTATGAACCGCCGATACCCGTGACCGCAAGCACCCCATACTTCCTGCGCCGTCCCAGGCATACCTCGACGGCAAGGCGATTGAGACTGGGGCCGCGGCGCCCTAACGGCGCGGATGGTGCTGGAGACGCGCCTAGACTGCTGGTCATGGCCGTCCTGATCGATCCTCCGTCCTGGCCGGCTCACGGCACCGTGTTCTCGCATCTGGTCTCGACGTGGTCGCTCGAGGAGCTCCATGCTTTCGCCGCGACGGCGGGTATTCCTCGGCGTGCCTTCGACGAGGACCACTACGACGTCCCCGCGCTCAGATACCGCGACCTCGTGGAGCAGGGCGCGCGCGTGGTCAGCGGTGCCGAGCTGGTGCGGGCTCTGATCGCGAGCGACCTCCGCATCCCTGCACGACGGCGGGGCCCGAAGCTGCGTGCCGTGCTCCTGACACGCTGGGAAGCGTTCCTGCCGGAGGTTCCTGCTCTCGGCGGTGAGCTGCTTGACCGCTGGACCGAGCCGCACCGCAGGTACCATACGACGGCGCACCTATTGGCTGTCCTCGAAGCCCTCGATCAGCTGCTGGAGCCGGCCGACGAGCCGCTGCGCGACGTCGTGCTCCTCGCCGCCTGGTTCCACGACGCCGTGTACGAGGGGGCCGCGGGTGAGGACGAACGCGCCTCAGCCGCGCTCGCCGTCGAGCGACTCCACAGCATAGTGTCCGACTCCGTCTCGGGGGAGGTCGAACGGTTGGTCCTCCTGACGGTGACGCATGCTCCGGAGCCGCAGGACCGCGCCGGCCAGCTCCTGTGCGACGCGGACCTCTCCGTACTCGGCAGTGGGACCAGCGAGTATGCGCGCTACGTAGCAGCCGTTCGCGACGAGTACGCGCATATTCCTGCTAAGGAATTCACTGAGGGGCGTCGCGTGGTCCTGCAGCGGCTGCTCGCGCTCGACCCGCTCTACCGCACGGCTGAAGGCAGGAAGCGCTGGACCTGGCGGGCACGGGCTAACCTGGAGCGCGAACTCGCTTCGCTCGCGTGACAGCGGGCCGCCACGGCGTCCGGAGCCGGCTTTTGACCCCCGGTGCGGATCAGCCTAATGAGGCGTGTCGCTGTCACGCCTGATCCTGTCGTGGCAGCGTAAGGATCTCCGCTCCGTCCTCGGTGATTGCGATCGTGTGTTCGCTGTGCGCCGTCCGGCATCCTGTCGCGCTCCGGAGCGTCCAACCGTCAGCATCCGTGACGAGTTCAGCGGTGTCGCCCATAATCCACGGCTCGAGTGCCAGCAGTAGTCCGGGGCGCAGGGTGAGCCCGCGTCCGGCCCGCCCGTTATTGGCGATGTGGGGATCCTGGTGCATCGTCGAGCCGACGCCGTGCCCGCCGAACTGGGTGTTCACCGGGTACCCGGCCTCGCTCAGGACCGTGCCGATGGCGTGGGAGAGGTCACCGATCCGGGCCCCTGGACCGGCAGCGGCGATGCCGGCGCGTAGTGCACGCTCGGTCGCGTGGATCATCGCGACGCTCTCCGGGTCCTTCGTCGCGCCGACGATGAAGCTGATGGCGGAGTCCGCGACGATTCCGCGCTGGGAGACGGCGAGGTCGAGTGTCAGCAGGTCGCCGTCGGCGAGCGCGTAGTCATGGGGGAGCCCGTGCAGCACGGCGTCGTTGACCGAGGTGCAGATGTAGTGGCCGAAGGGTCCGCGTCCGAAGGACGGGGCGTAGTCGACGTAGCAGGACTTTGCGCCCGCTTCAAGGATCATGTCATGGGTCCAGCGATCGAGGTCGAGGAGGTTCGTCCCTACCGCGACGCGACCCTTCAGCGTCTGCAGGATGGTCGCGACGAGGGCGCCGGCCTCACGGGCCCGCGATACTTCTACTGCGTTCAGGATCTCGATCATTTGATGCTCTCTCGGGTTCGACCAATAACTATCCCGGTAAGACTATCCCGGTATTACAATCGTTGTCATGGTCAGATTGCCCCACACCCCCGAAGAGGTCGAACGCGGCGAGCGGCTCGGCGCCCTCCTGCGACGTGCCAGGGGTGAGGGTTCGATGCTCCATACTGCCCTCAAGGCAGGCGTCTCACCGGAGACCCTCCGAAAGATCGAGTCCGGGCGGGTGGCCACCCCGGCCTTCCCGACCATCGCGGCTATCGCCGAGGTCCTCGGTCTCTCCCTCGACGTGGTTTGGGCCGAGATCAGCCAGCCCGCACCTGGCGCCACCGCCGGTTCCGGCGAAAACGGCGGCGAGCGGTTGGCCTCGTAGGGTCAGCGGCAGACACGACGGCGTAGCCGTAATGGATGCGGAAGCCGACCGGTCTAAGTGGCTGAGCGGCCGCATTGCAGGGTGGCGACCAAAGAACGGCCGGTGCGCCGGACATCCCGGGCGCTGATCGGGACCCCGCCGCGGTGTCGCGTTCGCTCACTGCGAGTGGGCTGCGAGGAAGGAGTAGACCTCTGTCTCGTCGACGCCCGGGAAGGCCCCGGGCGGCATTGCCGCGAGCAGGTGTGAGTGGGCCCGCGCGCTCGGCCACGCGTGGCCCGCCCATTCCCGGGCTAGGTCCGACGGCGGCTGGCGGCAGCACGACTCGTCCGGGCAGAAGGATTTTTCGCGGATATTCGTATCCCGTCCGCGGAACCACTTCACCTGCGCGTAGGGGACGCCGATGCTCACGGAGAAGTCTCCGGTCGCGGCCCGTTCGGTGCGCGCCGTGCACCAGTAGGTGCCGCTCGGAGTGTCGGTGTACTGGTTGTAAGCCCGGAACTTGTCCTGCACGTCAAAGACGACGCGGGACGTCCACCGACGGCAGGACGGCTGACCCTCGATTGCCCCGGTGTGGTCCTGCGGGAACGTCACGCCGTCGTTCTCGTAGGCCTTGTAGATGATGCCGCTCTTGTGGGTCTTCTGAAAGTGGGTCCGGATGTCGAGGTGTTCAGTGGCAAGGTTGGTGAAGCGGTGCGCCGCGGTCTCGTAGGACACAGCGAAGTTATCGCGGATGTCCTCGACGGCGATCTCCTTCGCCGTCTTGGCCCGCTTGAGGAACTCGACGGCGGGGCGCTCGGGTAACAGCAGGGCCGCTGCGAAGTAGTTGGTCTCCACGCGCTGGCGCAGAAACTCTCCGTAGTTCTCTGGGGTCCGGTGCTCCAGGAGGTAGTGACCGAGCGCCTGCAAAAGTACTGATCGGGGATCGTGGTCCGTCCGCTCCGCCTGCGTGAGGTAGATGCGCCGGTTCTTGAGGTCCGTGACCGAGCGCGTCGAATGGGGCAGATCGGCGACGTGATGCAACGAGAATCCCAGGTGCGCGGAGATGTCAGCAATGAGGTGCTGCGAGACAGGCCCGGTGGTATACCCCACCGCATCGAGGACGGATTGCGCCTGTGCCTCGATCTCCGGGAAGTAGTTATTGCGCTCACGCATAACTGCCCTCAGTTCGACGTTGGCGCGCCGGGCCTCTTCAGGTGTTGCAATCTGTTCGTTGAGCCGCCGTTCGAGCTCGCCCTGCAGCCCGACGAGCGACTCCAGAGCCTCCAGCGGAAGGCGAGCGGAGACACGGACTCGTGGTAGATCCAGAGACTCGTACAGGGGCCCGCGCTGGGCCCGCTCGAGCGCGATCTCAAGGGCCGCACGCCGCGACAACGGCTCAGACCCCAGCAGGTCCTCGATGCCCACACCGAGCGCTGCCGCGAGCCCCTGCAGCATGCCCACCTTCGGTTCACGCTTCCCGTTCTCGATGAGTGAGAGCTGCGAAGCGACCGCCCCCACGGCGGCGCCGAGATCGTCCAGCGTCATGCCCTTCCCCTTTCGGAGTTGGCGGACCCGACGCCCCAGACTGATGAGATCCAGTGGCGCGCCCGAGGTGGGCGGCGCAATGGCAGGTGCTGGCCTAGCCCATGCTGCAGTTGTCATTTCTTGACCATATGCGAAGAATCTCATTTATTTCCATGTTTTAGTCGATAAAATCTCCCCGAAATAGCGAAATGCTTGTTCCAGACGAACCGACGCCGCTTAGCCAGACGATTCAGGAGACAGTAATGACCCAAAGTTCAGGAACCTCCCCCAACGGAACGAACCATCCCGGCAGTATCGGGACGCCGGGGCTGCATGACGCCGCGAATGAGCTTGAGCTCGAATGGTCGGCTGATCCGCGGTGGGAAGGAACCGTCCGCGACTACTCGGCGGCGGACGTCGTACGCCTACGAGGCCGGGTGCAGGAGGAGCACACCCTGGCCCGCCGCGGCTCGGAAAAGCTGTGGGAGCAGCTTTCCCGGGAGAGGAGAACCGGTGGGTACACCAACGCCCTCGGAGCACTGACCGGTAATCAGGCGGTGCAACAGGTGAAAGCGGGGCTGCGGGCCATCTACCTTTCGGGCTGGCAGGTCGCAGCGGACGCGAACAACTCGGGCCACACCTACCCGGACCAGTCCCTCTACCCATCGAACTCGGTGCCCACCGTGGTGCGGCGCATCAACAACGCCCTCCTGCGGGCGGACCAAATCGAGTGGGCCGAGGGTGCATCGACCGCAGAGGACTGGATGGTTCCGATCGTAGCCGACGCCGAAGCCGGATTCGGCGGGCCACTCAACGCCTACGAGCTGATGAAGTCGATGATTCAGGCCGGCGCCGCGGGCGTCCACTGGGAGGACCAACTCGCCTCCGAGAAGAAGTGCGGCCACCTCGGGGGTAAGGTCCTCATCCCCACCCAGCAGCACGTTCGCACCCTCAATGCCGCACGGCTCGCAGCTGACGTCGCCGGAACGCAGTCGGTCATCATCGCCCGCACGGACGCTGAAGCGGCAACACTCATCACCTCCGACGTCGACGAGCGGGACCGCCCCTTCGTCACCGGAGAGCGCACACCTGAAGGTTTTTACAAGGTCCGCAACGGCATCGAACCCTGCATTGCCCGCGCGAAGGCCTACGCCCCGTACTCCGACCTGATCTGGATGGAAACCGGCACCCCGGACCTGGAGCTCGCCCGCGAGTTCGCCGAAGCCGTCAAAGCCGAGTTCCCCGACCAGATGCTCGCCTATAACTGCTCTCCTTCGTTCAACTGGCGCAAGCACCTCGACGATGCCACGATTGCGAAGTTCCAGCGCGAGCTCGGCGCCATGGGGTTCACCTTCCAGTTCATCACCCTCGCAGGCTTCCACGCCCTCAACTACTCCATGTTCGACCTCGCCCACGGCTACGCCCGCAACGGCATGAGCGCCTACGTGGATCTGCAGGAGCGAGAGTTCGCCGCCGAGGAGCGCGGCTACACCGCCACCAAGCACCAGCGCGAGGTCGGTACCGGCTACTTCGACACCATCGCCACGGCACTGAACCCGGGCGGCAGCACCCTCGCCCTCGCGGGTTCCACCGAGGCCCAGCAGTTCCACTGAGCCGTACCTCCCCGCAGGACCCCGGCAGGAACTTTCAAGGAGACGACCATGAATGACCACTACACCCTCAACGGCATCACCCTGACAGCAGCACCGGTTCGACGGCAGGATGAGATCCTGACCCGCGAAGCGCTCGAATTCGTGAAGGCTCTCCACCAGGCGACTTATAAGCGGCGGGAGGAACTCCTCGACCACCGGTGCCGGCAACGCAAGGCCATAGCGGCCGGCGCTGATCCGAGTTTTCTCACGGAAACCCGTCACATTCGCGACGACGCAGGGTGGCGTGTGGCACCCATCGCCCCGGGCCTGGAGGACCGCCGTGTGGAGATCACAGGGCCCGTGGACCGCAAGATGACGATCAACGCTCTCAATTCCGGTGCGAGAGTCTGGCTTGCCGATATGGAGGATTCGTCGACCCCGCTCTGGTCCAACGTCATCAACGGCCAGCTCAACCTGAAGGACGCTCTCGCTGGCAGGATCGATTTCACGTCTCCTGAAGGCAAGGAGTACCGGGTCGAAAGCCTCAGCAAAGGTCTGCCAACCATCGTCGTACGCCCTCGCGGTTGGCATCTTCCCGAAAAGGACGTCCTCATCAAAGGCGTCGCGGTCGCAGGCGGCCTCCTCGACTTCGCTCTGTACTTTTTCCATAACGCCCGCACGCTGATCGAGCAGGGTACCGGGCCCTACTTCTACCTGCCGAAGATCGAGAATCACCTTGAGGCACGGCTCTGGAACGATATCTTCATCCAGGCACAGCACCTGCTCGGAATTCCGCAGGGAACCATTCGCGCCACCGTGCTCATCGAGACCATCACCGCAGCTTTCGAGATGGAAGAGATTCTGTACGAACTGCGTGACCACGCGGCGGGATTGAACGCCGGCCGCTGGGACTACATCTTCTCCGTCATCAAGAACTTCCGGACACGAGGACCGCGCTTCGTACTCCCCGACCGCAGCCAGGTCACCATGACGGCGCCGTTCATGCGCAGCTACACCGAGCAGCTGGTTCGCGCCTGCCACCGCCGCGGCGCCCACGCCATCGGTGGGATGGCGGCCTTCATCCCCAACCGACGTGATGAGGCAGCCAACGCAGTGGCACTAGAGAAGGTCCGAGCGGACAAGACCCGCGAGGCCGACGACGGCTTCGACGGGTCGTGGGTCGCCCACCCGGACTTGGTACCCGTGGCCATGGAGGTCTTCGACGCGGTATTTGGTGACCGCCCGAACCAAATCGGGAAGACCCGGGAGGACGTCATCCCCGACGACAAGGGACTACTCGACATCGCTGCAACCCCGGGAGTGATCACAGAACTGGGCATCCGTAGCAACCTCGAAATCGGCGTTCGGTACATCGAATCTTGGCTCCGCGGCAACGGCGCAGCCGCAATCAACAATCTCATGGAAGATGCCGCCACCGCCGAGATCTCCAGGTCCCAGATCTGGCAGTGGATCTACACGAACGCAGTCACCGATGAGGGCGAAATTGTGACCCACGACCTCATCGAAACCCTGCTCGACGAGGAATTTGCGTCCCTCGAGCGCTTCGATGGGGACCGGTTCAACGAGGCGCGTCAGGTATTCGAAGAGGTAGCGCTCGGCTATCAGTTCCCCGCATTCCTGACGGTGACCGCCTACTCCAAGTACCTGCGGAACGAGACGGCACTGACTGCGGCATAGGGGGCGGTGAACGTCACAGGTTCAGTCCATCAAACCTGATGTGATGCAACTGGACCGAGGCAGACAGGTCAGTGCGCGGCCGATCATGGAGCATGACATGACCGGCCCGACCTGGCATCGTGGCCCTCGCAGCAGTTCTCCTCACCGCGTGTGCTCGCCGACCGGCAGGGCAGCACGAATCGGCAGGAGCTCGAACGGTCCAGCGAGACATCTTCTCCAGTGGTGATGAGGCCTGTCGATCACGGGCGAAGTGGACCAGAGGTTCGTCAGCGTCACAATGGTGTACGACGACGGCTCATCCAGGGGCGGATGGACGCCCCTGACGCTCGTCTGGGACCACTACCTGAATATGGGAGGGTCCATGGGATACCTCGAGGTGGACGCCTACCTCCATGGGATGATGACCTTCCTCGACGCCGACCGGGACTCCGTAGCGCAGCCGGTCAACGAATTGCTGGACGACCTCGCGATGGAGGGCCGCGATGCCTGCTGCCTAGCACCGTGGCCGTTTCCTCCGACGATCCGTGGAACGCAACAGGGGTATGCATTTGCTCCGCATCGGGGCGCCGTCGAGTGTCATCGGCGCCTGATGCAGACGACCTACCGGGACTGCAAGGGGTCAAGTGCAACGGCCATCGCCGCTGCCACCCGTCCATCGAGCCGTGCCCCGGGAACGGTGACGAGGCCCGCAGCGACTTCCCGCGTTCCGAAGTCATGGCCGTCTGCCCCGCCTGGTCGGTGAAGTCGAAGTGGAAGCGGAAGGGGGAGGGGATGGCGTCGATCACCGGGGCCATCTCCCAGAGGCGCCGACCGATTGCGACTGCGACATTCAGCTCCGTGCCCTTCGCCTGGACGCCGTGCGCGTCGAGGTGCCAGGTGGAGCGCAGCAGTGATGCGCCGAAGTCCTTGCGGAAGCTTCCGATCGGTTGCCCGGCCGCATCCAGCACGTCGTAGGTCGCGCCGACGTCGAGCCTCTGCCTGGCCTTGAAGGAGAACAGGGCGGTGGTCCGCGATTCGTCCTTGTAGAACGTGACCTGCTCCCTTAGAAGCTGCGCGCTTCTGCTGCGCGAACGCCACCAGGTCGCCGGGTCGGCCGTCGTCGTCAGCTGTCCGTATCTCGTAACGGTTCACCATCAAGGTGATCTTCTGTGCGACCGTGAAGCGCGCGATGCCGCTTGCCAGATCCATGTCTACCTGTTCTCTGCTCCGTCGCCGCGCTCGTGCGGAGGCCTACCTCCGAGCCTGGCCTTCCACGGGCGGTGCCGCGTCGCCCGCAGGGTGGACTGCGCCTTCAGCCCTTCTGACGACAAGCCTGCCGCTCGCGGGCCTGCCCTGCTGCCCTCCGCTGCACCTCGAGGCTGTCCCGCCAGCCGTTGTGTCGACCGCGAGTCTCAGTCCGTAGAAGTCCCGGGAATGTGTCCGAGGGGAAAGCCAGCCAACCGCCGGTCGGTCAGCTCCGACCCCGGGGGCGGAGCGCGGCAGCGCGGCCCCTATGCAGGTCGCGCATCGGTCGCAAGCATGCCCATCAGGATGGTGTCGTGCCACTCCCCGTCCCACAGGAGGGCTTCGCGCTGCCTGCCCTCCTCGACGAACCCGCACTTCTCGTAGACACGCCTGGCCCTCGGGTTGTAGGAGTACACCTCGAGCGAGATCCGGTGCAGGCCGAAGTCGTCGAACGCGTGCGCGACGACGGCGCGCAGCGCCTCTGTCCCGTAGCCCCGCCCGTACAGCGATGCTGCGTTCAAGCTCATCCGCATACCGATCGACGCGTTGCCGGGATCGAGGTCGTTGAGCACGATCTCCCTGACGAACGCGCCGTTGTCGAGGCCCATCATGGCCCAGTCCGCGCGGTCGTGGGCGCGGGACCGGCCGGCGAGGTAGACCGTGATCTGCTCCTCCGTGAAGGTGGCATGGGTACCGGTCAACCTCATGGACTCGGAATCCTGCAGGCCCTTCCACAAGCCGTCGAAGTGGTCCGGGCCGAGGGGCTCTAGCCGCAGGCGGGGGGTCAGCAGGGTCCGCTGCTCGCGGAACGGGTCAGTAGCGATCACAGGTCGGCCGCGAGGGCGCCTTCGCTCCGCTCGGCGGCGCTTCTCAGCACACAGAACTCGTTGCCCTCAGGGTCCTCCAGCACCGCCCACCCGGTGCCGTCATCGACCCGCCGGTCGTCGAGCAGGGTGGCTCCGAGCGCCAGGACGCGCTCCACCTCGTCCTCGCGCCTGATGTCCGGCTCAAGGCAGAGGTGCATGCGGTTCTTCACCGTCTTCGCTTCGGGTACGGCGAGGAACAGCAGTTTCGTTCCGTCAGCGAGCATGACGCCCACTTCGTCGTCGCCCTCTCGTGCGTCGGGGTCGAGGGGGCGGTCGAGGACCTGGCGCCAGAACGAGGCGAGCCCCCAGGGGTCTGCGCAGTCCGCGGAAATGTTTCGGATCATCGAGGTCATGCTCCAAATATTCCGCACCCGAGCAGCGCGGACAAGGGCGGCGGAAAAGGGTGGCGGACAAGGCGGCGGAGCTCATCTACGCGCTACCGTGACGGCCTGGACACCGGTGTCGTGGTGGTGAATTCGGGGCAGCACGTGCTAGCCCAGGCCCTCGACGAGACCAAGCCGTAATCCCCACTGCGGGCTACTGCGGGTTACCGCTTCTGAGCGACGTGCTCGACTCCTGAGCGACGTGCTCGACTCCTGAGCGACGTGCTCGACGAACACCGGCGTGTCTTTCCTGCCGCTGTCGCCTGGGCGTGGCGTGGTGCTCAGGGTCCTCAGCGCCACCACCTAGGGTCATCGAAAGGGGGTTGCATCGGGTCGAACAAAGAGTATCGTTCGCGAGGAACCTGCTGATCAGTCCCCCTGAGTGGTAGAAGGGTGTGGTCCTGTGCTGCGGTCTAGGAAGGTAGCCATCGAGGCGGTCCGAGGGGGTGGATCGTCTCGTACGCAATGTTGAGCGGGGTCGATTCGAACGGAGCCTCTCGGCCCTGACAGGGATGGGGGCGGTGATCCTCTCGGCGGAAATCTATTTCGAGCACGACAGCGCCAGCTTCGGCAACAAGGGGATGTGGGTCCCCGACCATGTGCGCATCGAGAACCTTTTTTCGACGGTACTCTCGATCCACGGGGCGGCTCGGTGCGCCCTGACCCACAAGCGCCGGGCCACGGGCTGGTTCTGCGCGCAGCCGATGCAGAGCGCTACCGCATCTACTGAACCCACCACTCACCGCTCAGGAGGAACCCATGGAGAAGTCACCCATCTTCGGCACCGTCGAGAAGCTCGCGAATGCCACCTGGTTCGACCCGTTACCCCCGACCGTCAGCACGACGACCCGTGCACTCGTCACCATCCCGGGCTATCACATGTCGACGACGACGTGACCGGGATAGACGGCGAACCCGGCCCGTTGAACAATAACGTGCGACGTCAGCTAGCCATCTTTCAGGTTGCAGGCCATGCTGCAGGCAAGAGCGCGTCAGAAATCGGAACCATGCTCGAGAAAGCCCTCGCCGAGCAGGGGCTTCTCAACGAACCAGCACCCTAGTTGGACGCTGTGGTAGCGGCGGCAGCGTACGGTGAGCCCTACATCGTTGACCTGCCGTCCGCCGTCGTTGTAGAAAGCATCGAGGCAGCTCCCGACCTACACGTGCAGCAGACCCTCCTCCAGCGCCGGCTACTCAGAGAATCAGAGGACAGCACACGTTACCTACCCGAGCCCCGCGCTATCACACCCCCGAGCGAAGAAGGCACAAGTTCCGGTGGGGACTCGACCGAGGATTCAGGTGCCGGTTGGGTCCGGGTTAGTCGGCTGCTTCTGGTTGGAAGACGTGGTCGTAAAGGATGCCGGTCGCTGCGGCCTGCACGGCTTTGCTGATGAGGTCCACGGCCCAGTCCTGGGTGGTCCACGTGGCGGGTTTGTAGAGTCCGAGTGCGGTGTTGAGAAGGACGTCACCGGTATAGACAACAGGGAACACGACCGCGATGGCTCTGGCTCCGCGAAGGCCTCCACGGGCGGTGATTCCGTACGCTGATCCCCACATGGTGCCGAGGGCGAAGTGTGTTCCCCAATTCAGTCGCTCGCGTCCTTGCTGGGTACGAGGATGGATCGGCAAGACACGTTCAACAAGATCCGCCGGCGCGTAACTGGTTCCGCGGCCCGTTAGAGGCATCTCGACAAGCTTCTGGAAGGCGGTCATCGCCACCGTCCCGGCCACGCCCGCCACCATCCCACGTGTAACTGCACTTGTCAGGGAGGGCTTCTGAGTGGTCAGCATACTGCTGAGTATTGCCCCGCTTCACGGCGCGCGCAATGCCCGTCTTGGTATCTCAGCATTGCCGCCGGTTCTACCTATCTGCGGGAGTGTATTTCCTTTCGGACGGCGCTAAGGAGTCCTGTGAGGATTTCGATCGGGTCCTCGGTCCCGTGGCTTTCCAGCCACCGATTCGTTGCGATCCGCAGACACACCATGGCAGTTCCTATGAGAGCCCGAGCGCGGTCGTCGAGGTGGGCTGCCGACGCGTCGCCGGGATCGGTGAGCCTGTCGATGATGCCAGGAACGAGGAGATCCTCCCATTGCTGGTATTTCTCGAGGTCGCGGGCCCGGATCGAAGGTGTGCTGACGATCATTCGAGCCGTGGTTTCGAGGTCCTCGGTCCGGTAGGTTGGCTGACGGGTCGCACGATGCTCCGGGAGAGTGCCTCCGGTTAGAACTCGAACGGCGCGGGGTGGTGGTCACGAGCGTCATCAACATCGCCAGTGTCGCTGCATACGCCTCGATCCCTATGCCGGGTGCCTACTCCGCAGCGAAAGCCTTCGGCCCTGAGCCTCACTGAGAGCCTCTGGGCCGAAAGCCGGGGTACGGGCGTGCGGGTCCTTTCCTACGCCCCCGGAATTACCCGGACCGAGTTCTTCGACGTCAGCGGCGGAGCCGACTCCGGACCCTCACAAACCCCGGAGCAACTCGTGGACGGTGCTTTGAAAGTGCTCGCTCGCCGGAACCCAGTCGCTGTTGTTCCGCTGAGCCTGTTGGGAACCAAGAATCAATGAACTCCAGGGCCTCACGGATTACCTGCAGGGGATGGGTATCTAAGTCTGTCCGATTCGCATCGGATGCGATTCGATCGCCACAGCAGAACGTTCCCGTGAGCATCAGTAAGCCCTGTCGGAGGGTCATCCGGCCGGGTCCTACGATCCGTTCCAGAAGTGTTCACGTAAGGGTAAGACCGAACTCACGCTGGTTGGACAGACTGTCCTGCGGACCACGATCCGTCCGTCTCCCCCACTCACCGAAACGGAGAAACCATGCCCCTCGCTGGACTCGCCGGCCGCTCATCACGGCCCGTCCGTACTCACGGAAATCCCCTCACTGTTGCCGCGTCCCTCCTCGCGATGGTGACCGTCGCCGCTGGTTTGTCGATCTCCACTGAAGCGCCTTCCGCCCAGGCTGTGGAAGCCCCTGTCGATACCGGATCGCGCTTCACGCTCGCTGTACTTCCGGATACCCAGTTCTACTCGCGGTATGCGGCCTCGCAGTTCGAGCGCCCTGATCGTTATGGTCCGGGCAACAACCCGTTCGCCGAGCAGACCCAGTGGCTTGCCGCTAATGCTGATGAACTCGAGATTCCTTTCGTGGCGCATCTCGGTGACGTCGTCGACCAGGTCAATCAGGACGGGGAGTGGCAGACGGCGGATCGCGCCATGCGTACCCTCGATGACGCCGACCTGCCCTACTCGATCCTCGCGGGCAACCATGACGTCCGTGACAGCTCCGATACCGTGTACGACACGGACTACAACCTCGCTCAAGAGCCCTACTTGAAGTACTTCGGCGCGGACCGCGCCGCGCAGCAGGCCACCTACGGCGGCAGCGATCCGACAGGCTTCAACCAGTACCACGTCTTCGAGGCCGAGGGTCAGCAATTCATGGTCCTCGCCCTGTCCTGGCGGGCATCGGACGCCACCCTGGACTGGGCAGAACAGGTCATGGACGCCCACCCCACCGTGCCGGTCATCCTCACCTCCCACGAGGTCATCGACATCGAGTCCGACGGCGTCACACCCAAGGACACGCCGTACGGCCTTCGGCTCTGGGACGAGCTCATCCGCAGCAACGATCAGATTTTCATGACCCTCAACGGCCACTTCCACGGGGCGGCCCGCCAGACCAAGCTGAACGACGCAGGGAACCCCGTCACCCAGATCGTCATCGACTACCAGATGGCCTACGAGGGCGGCAACGGCTACCTCGGCCTGTTCGAGTTCGACCTGACCAACAACCGGATCTCGGTGCAGACCGGCTCCCCCTGGGTCGTGTCCAAACCCGCGTCGATGCTCACCTCGTATGACCAGGCGTTCCTCGAGGGGCCGAACCAGCAGTTCACCCTCGACCTCGACTTCCGCGACAGGTTCTCCGCGTTCAACCCCTCCTTCACCGCCGGATCGCCCGACGAGCCTTCGCTCACTCAGAAAGCCCGCGACATCCTCCTGAACGGGTTCACGGCACCTGAAGCGCCCGTCGTCGTACCTCCGGCCTCACCCTCGGACTACCCCGAGGTCGACGGCACGCTCGCCCACTGGCGGATGAACGGCAAGGAAGGCGTCCTGCCGGCCGGAGGAACCGTTCCCGACATCACGGCGGGCAGCCACCTGACCCGTGCAACCACCGCGGAGTCAGGATCACGCACCGCGCAGGAAAATGACGTGACAATTAACGGGGATGCGCATCCACTGTCCTCCGACAGCGCGGCGATGTGCTTCACAGGCTCGAGCAGGACCACCAACCGGTACAGTTACCTGACCACGGACGACCAGGCGCCGGTCAACAACGCCTCCCTCCCCAACGGCTACACGATCGAGACATTCCTGAAGATCGACAGCAGCTGGACCGAGGACGACAACGCCTGGATGAAAGCAATCGTCCGTTCCGGCAACCGATCGAAGATCGGCGTGCCGCGAACGCGCTGGGACTGGACCGCCAGCCCCGTAGCCCTCGGCCTGTCCAGCCTCAAGGAGTTCCAATGGACCGAGGTGCCGATGGACACTTCGAAGGGTGACCGCACCAACTGGTCCGGAGAGATCATCCTCGACCGCTGGGTCCACATGGCCCTCGTCAATGAACCCGACACCGCGATGACCACCATGTACGTCGACGGCGCACCGGTCCTTCGCATCGCGACCGACACCGTCGGTCACGGCTTACAGGAAAACATGCCCTGGCTCTTCGGATCCGACTGGGTCGACGACAAGGGGACCAACGGATGGAACGGCTGCATCGGCGAGACGCGCGTCGTCGACCACCCGCTCGAGCAGTCCCAGTGGCTCACCGCGAGGGCAGACCTGAACAACCTCACGGTGACGTCACCCGGCGACGGATCGACAACCAAACCGGTCAAGAAGATCACAGGGACCGGCATCCCGGGAGCGAGCATCACGATGACCGGTGACGCTACTGCGACCACCACCGTCGACGATGAGGGCCGCTGGGCGATCAACATCAAGAAACCCATCCTCCCCGGAAACCGAAGCCTCACCATCACGCAGAAGCTGGCCGACCGGTCGTCCGAACCATTGACCGTCCGCTTCCGGGCCGGAGGGAAACCCACCGCAGACTGACGCGATGCTCGATGAATCACGGCACAGACGCCGGCTGGTGGTGGCACAGCGAGCTGACACCGGAGGACCGCCACTACCGGAGCCGGACGCTCATCAACGTGGGAAGCGTGGGCAATCCGCTGGACGAACCACAGGCGTCCTACGTGATCCTCGAGGGGAGCCCGACGGCGGTCGGGCCGACGCCTTCGGCATCCAGTTCGTGCGGGTGTCGTACGACGTCGAGGCCGAGATCGCCGTCGTGGCCGAACTCGGCATGCCGGACCTCGAGGCCTACGCTATCGAGCTGAGGACGGCGGTGTACCGGGGGCAGCACGAGCGGCTCGGTCTGCTCTTCGAGGCGGCTCGCGTCGGGAGGTCTATGCGACGAAGAGGCAGAACGGGTGGCCGGCAGGATCGAGGCAGACACGAACGTCGTCCTGCGGTTGGTAGTCGGCGAGGTCCGCGCCCAGGGACAGGGCGGCGTCAACCGCTGCGTCGAGGTCCTCGACCGCTATGTCGAGATGGATCATCATCTGCTGCCGACCGGGCTCCTCGGGCCAGACGGGCGGCACGTAATCGTCTTCCGACTGGAAGGAAAGCCCCGCGCCGCCGTCCGGCGCTCGCAGGATCACCCACCCGGGTTCGTTCGTCGTCGCGTCCCAGCCGAGTAGACGTCGGTAGAAGGATGCGAGGTCCTGGGCGTCCGGGGCGCCGAGCACCGTCGATGAGAGCCTGAATCTCGGTCGCTCGCTCATGGCTCGCCGTCCTCCTGTCCATCTGGGTTACCTACTGCAGTTCCTTTGCAGCGCACGGCACGAGCGTATCCGAGTCCTTCCCGCCGTCGCAGGAGGGGGCGCCAGGGCGCGTGACCGGCAGCGGGTTGATGCGAAGGTTCACCAGGTGACGCCACGGGGCGGTTAGGTACATTTGTACGCTGAACTGACCAGGCTTTGATCCTGAAGCGGCGCCCGGATGGCCCGTGCCGCCGTCGAGGTGTCCTTCCTGCTTGACTACGGAGAGCAGTTCGACCAGGCCGGTATTTACCTGCACATGGACGCGGAGAACTGGGTCAAGGCAGGCGTCGAGGTGTCCGACGGCGTTCCGCAGGT
>JAABUN010005368.1_pt1 | contig 16013 bp, 16 predicted proteins | sample 5559311 | NCBI WGS metagenome assembly JAABUN01 (sample SAMN10711877, study PRJNA513370) | rock metagenome | isolation source: Antarctica rocks | place: Antarctica: Victoria Land, Siegfried Peak sud
CGAGGACGCCAGCGTGGGTGAGCGGCACGTCGCCAGTCAGCTGCGCCGCCTTCAGGCGCGTCCACATCGGCCGCCCGTCCCGCTCGAGGGCGATGAGCGCACCGGTGTCGAGCACGAGTGTCACCCAGACGCCGCCTTCGCCCTGCGAGGGGCTTTCCTGGCCGCACCGGTTCCGCGGCCGCGCACGACCACGGCATCCTCCCGATCAGCACGAGCCTGGGCGACCATCTCCTCAGCCGTGATCTCACCGAACTCTGCCTCGTAATCTGCGATCGCCGCCCGAAGGTGCCCCAGCTTTCGCTCCCTGTTCACCTTCTCGGACAGGGCCGCACTCACCCAGCCGCTGAGCGAGTCCGCCTGGCCGTTGGCTACGGCGCGGCTTGCGGCTTCGACCAGCTCTGGGTCGACGGTCACCGTGAGTCGCTGCTTCCGCCCTGCCATACACCTATGGTAACAGCAGTAAGACTCTCAGCACATCGCACCGGACGCGCCATCGTCGAGGACGTCAAGCGCGCGTCGCCGGAGTTCTCATAAGTCCGACGGGAGCCCGCGGTCCGGGGGCGGGTTCCGCACCCCGGTCGCCCTGCGACGAGCCGTACGACCTATGAACCCAGGATTGTCACAGTGGTGTAGGGGGCGCCGAGCACCAGCAGGACGCTGACCATCCACCGGGTCTGGGCGGCGATCGCCGTCTGGATCTCCGTACGCAGCTGCTCGGCCAGCGTTGACATTCCCCCGCTCTTCTCCGCCCGGACGGCGGCGAACTCCCCGCTCATCTCCGCCCGCAACGTTCCGATCTCTAGCCGCAGCAGGGCGGTCTCGTGTTCGACGTCGGAACGGCGGGCCAGGTCGGCCCAGCCGGCCGGTGGCAGGTATCCGCGGGACTCCCCGACCTCCGTGCGAGCGCGGCAGCTCGTCTGAGTCTGAACGGCGCTCCTGTCGGGCCCTTGGCGATCTACCCGGTCGCAGGCCCTGCGCAGCCCGTGCAACCGCAACCAGTGGTGGCGACCCCGGGCGCCGGCACGTCCGGTTCCTCGACGGGACAGGTGCACAGCGGCGACCCGCACTGGTGCACCGGCTTCACGTCCATCGGAGCCTCCCGCACGGCTCGGACCTGGATGTTGGACAGCAGCTGGCGCAGCGCCTGAAGCTCCAGGATGCGCCGGTCGGTGTCCCGCAGCTTGTCGGCCACGAACTCCGACAGGGCCGGGTGGTCGTGCTCGCTGCAGCCCTCGGCGATGTCCAGGAGCTCGCCGAGCTCGCTGATGCTGACGTCCAGCGCGCGGGCCCGCCGGATCAGGTCCAGTCGGGGCAGTGCCGTTGCGTCGTACAGTCGGTAGCCGGCGGTCGTCCGCGTCGCCGGCACGACGAGGCCGGCCTGCTCGTAGAGCCGCAAAGCCTTGCGGGTCAGACCGGTCCGCTTGATCACCTCGCCGATCGTCAGCAGCCCGGTCACGTTCATGCTGATAGTCAAAGCCTGCCCCCAGGGTGCAGGTCAAGTCGGCCCCGGGCCGGCTGGGTCAGTAGCTGGAGCGCGGGCTCGGCCTACTGACCCCGGGGGTCAGGTAGGCTTCGGTCGGCCATGCGGGCAACGTGCCGCCGGTACCGACAACTGTGCCGACTGGACGTATGGACCGACCCGCAGGCTGCTCCCTTTGTGAAATGTCGTGCGGGACCCACAGGTGTCGCACACCTCCGCCGCTCCTCAGACAAGGACGTCCATGCGCCAGCGTCGATCTCTGCTGCTTGTTGCCCCCCTGCTGCTCGCTGGACTGCTCCTGCCGGGAAGCGCGGTCGCCCAGCAGGGCCAGAAGCCCCTCCGGGTGGCCATCAACGGGTACGAGAACAACCTCACCCCGTTCAGCGTCAGCTTCGGCTCGGCGCCCAACACCAACGACCTCATCGCACTCGTCTACGACACGCTGTTCTGGTCCCAGGTGCGGGAGGACCCGGAGCCGTGGCTGGCCGAGAGCGCGGAGCCGAACGCCGAGTTCACCGAGTGGACCGTGACGTTGCGCGAGGGCCTCGAGTGGCAGGACGGCACGCCGCTGACCGCCGAGGACGTCGCCTTCACCTTTGGCTACTACAAGAAGCAGGCCGGCGCCTCGGGTCGCTACGCCCACCATGTGTCCGACGTCCCGGCCTTCCAGTCGGCGCAGGTGATGGACGCCCGGACGGTCAAGATCGTGTACGGCGCGCCCGCCCCCCAGTTCAAGGTCATGCCCGGCGCCGACCTGCCGATCCTGCCCAAGCACATCTGGGAGTCGGTGACGGACCCCAAGACGATGAGCACCGGGCTGCCGGTGGGCTCGGGCCCGTACAAGCTTGTCGAGATGGTGCCCGACCAGAGCTACCGCTTCGAGGCCAACGAGAACTACTTCAAGGGCAAGCCGACCGTCGACGTGCTCGAACTGCCGGTCGTGAAGGACCCGTCGGCCGCCTTCGCCGCGCTGCGGACGGGCGAGGTGGCCTCCGTCGCGGTGAACGTGCCGGGTGAGCTGTACGAGCAGTTCTCCGGCAATCCCGACCTCGCGCTGGCCGAGAGCACCCGGTTCCAGTCCACGCAGATGAACTTCAACGCCCGTAAGCCCCCGTTCAGCGACCCCAAGCTGCGCAAGGCGATCAGCATGGCAACGGACAAGGAGGCGCTGGTCGACACCATCCTGCTCGGTCGCGCGGAGCCGGGGCTGCCGACCTACCTGGACCCGAAGTCGCCCTGGGCGGTCGAGGACGCCAAGTCGGACTTCGACCCGGCGGCCGCCAAGACCATGCTCGACGCGGCCGGGTACAAGCCGGGGCCGGACGGCGTACGCGTCGCACCCGACGGCAAGCCGGTGACCATCTCGGTGCTGGTGAACTCCTTCGCCCCGCAGGACGTCCGCGCCGGCCAGCTGATCACCCAGCAGCTCGCGCCGCTGGGCGTGGCGATCCAGGTCGAGGCGCTCGACCCGGCCGCGCTGCAGGCCCGGCGCCGCCCAGCGCAGATGGGCGACGTGCCGCCGTACGACGCCTACATCACGACTCTGGAGTCCCACGGCCACGTCGACCCCGACGCGCTGTACTACTTCTTCCACTCGCCCGGTCCGAAGGGCTTCGGCGCGGCCATCACCGGCTACAGCAACCCGGAGTTCGACCGGCTGGCAGAGGCCGGCACGACCGCCTCCAACGACGATCGCAAGGACCTGACCGCCCAGATGCAGGAGATCCTCGCCCGGGACGTGCCGTCCATGGCGTTGTGGTACCGCACCGGGGACTGGGCCTACCGTCCGGCCGACTACGACGGCTGGGTGGCCGACCCGGGCCAGGGCATCCTCACCAAGCGCTCCTTCCTGCCCGAGTACGTCGAGGTGGCGCGGGCGTCCCGAGCCTCGGACGACGACGAAGGCGGGTCGGCGGCCGGTGGCAACGCCGACGAGGGTGGCGGCAGCGTGCTGGTGCCGGTGCTCGTGGCCGCTGTGGTCCTAGCTGTCGGGGCCGGCGTCCTCGTCGCCCGCCGCCGCCGCACTGTCGGCGACGACGACGACTGACCGTGGCGCGCCATGTCCTGCGCACCAGCGTTCAGTACGCACTCGTGCTGTTCGCGGCGGTGTGCCTGAACTTCGCGCTGCCCCGGCTCGCCCCCGGTGACGCGGTGGACTACCTGTTCCCTCCGGAGCAGGCCGGCACGATCACCCTCGAGCAGCGGGCGCAGGTGCTCGGCGAGTTCGGCCTGGACGAGTCGGTGCCCACCCAGTTCGGCCGCTACCTGGCCGGCCTCGCCCGGGGAGACCTGCTGCTGTCGGTGCGGTACGGCCGTCCGGTCGTGGACCTGCTCGCCGAGCGGATCGGCTGGACCCTGCTGCTGGTCGGCAGCGCCGTCGTGCTGGCCAGCCTGATCGGCACCGTGCTCGGCTTCCGCTCGGCCTGGAAGCGCGGCTCGGCCGGTGACGCGCCGGTGCTGTCCGGGGTGATGTTCCTCGACGCACTGCCACCCTTTTTCATCGGGCTGCTGCTGCTGTTGGTCTTCTCCGTGCAGCTGGGCTGGCTGCCGACATTCGGCGCGCAACCCGCGGCGACCGAGAGCGGCGTGGAGTTCCTGGTCGAGGTGGGCAAGCGGCTGATCCTGCCGCTCGTCACGCTGACCGCGACCTCGATCGGCCCCGTCTATCTGGTCGCACGGTCGGCGTTGCTGTCGGAGCTGCGGGAGGACTACGTCCTCATGGCCGAGGCCAAGGGGCTGACCCAGCGCCAGGTGCGTCGGCACGCGCAGCGCAACGCCCTGCTGCCGGTGTCGACGATCGTGCTGATCGGGCTGGGGACACTCGCCGGCGGCGCGGTCGTCGTGGAGACCGTCTTCTCCTATCCGGGGCTCGGCCGGCTGATCTACGAGAGTGTGCTGGCCCGCGATTACCCGGTGATGCAGGGCGCCTTCTTGCTGCTGGCGATCGGGGTGATCGCGGCGAACTTCCTCAGCGACCTGCTCTATCCGGTGCTCGACCCGCGGGTCCGGCGCCCGGCGGGAGCACGAGCGTGAGTGCCCAGCCGCTGGTGCCCGAGAACGGCCCCGCCCTGCCGGCACCGGTCGCGGCGTCCCGGCTGCGCAGCTCCCCGGGTCGCAAGCTCGGCCGGATCGGCGCGGTCCTGCTGGGCCTGCTCCTGGCCGGAGCCGTCTTCGCTCCGCTGCTGACCCGTCACCCGGCGACCGGCCCGTCCGGCCGGCCGTTCGAGCCGCCGAGCGGGGAGCACTGGCTCGGGACCAACGACATCGGCGAAGACCTGTGGGCCCAGCTCCTGTTCGGTGCCCGCGTGTCGCTGTCGATTGCCCTGCTGGCGGCCCTGGTGGGGGTGTCCGTGGGGCTGGCCGTCGCCTTGCTCGCCGGCTACAAGCGCGGGCGGGTGGAGACGGTCCTCATGCGGATCGTCGACCTCACGCTGGCCTTCCCGTTTCTGGTGCTGGTGATCGTGCTCGCTGCCTTCTTCGGCCGCAGCCTGCTGACGACGGTCCTGGTCATCGGCGCGGTCGTCTGGTCCCGGCCGGCGCGGGTGCTGCGCTCGCAGGTGGTCAAGGCGCGGGAGAACCAGCACGTCCTGGCCGCCCAGGCGATGGGCGGTACCGGATTTCGCATCATCACCCGGCACCTGCTCCCGCGGGTCGCCCCGCTCGCGGCGGCGCAGTTTGTCCGGGTCGCGAACATCGCCGTGATGCTCGAGGCGTCCCTTGCCTTCCTGGGCCTCGGCGATCCGACCCGGGTCAGCTGGGGGTCGACCCTGCACTTCGCGAGCACAGCCAACGCGATCCTCACCGACTCCTGGCCTTGGTGGATCCTGCCGCCCGGCCTGGCCCTGACCGCCGCTGTGGTCGGCCTGGCCTTCCTCGGCTACGCCGTGGAGGAGTGGGCCGACCCGCGCCTGGCCGGCAGCACCCGGCCGCGGCGGTCCACCGGTGGCGCGCCGCCGCCTGCGCTCACCAGGGCTCCCGACTTCTCCGGTCCGGTGCTCGAGGTCCGGGGGCTGTCGATGGAGTACCGCACGGCCCGGGGGACGAAGGTCGCCGTCGAACAGGTGAGCTTCGCCGTCGCGCCCGGCCGGACTGTCGGCCTGGTCGGGGAGTCGGGCAGCGGCAAGAGCAGCCTGGTGACCGCCCTGCTCGGCCTGACCCGCCCGCCGGGGCGGGTCACCTTCGGCACGGTCGTGCTCAACGGGCACGACCTGGGCCGGGCCCGCCGCTCGCTGCTGGAAGGGGCTCGCGGCCGGCAGATCGCCCTCGTCCCGCAGAGCGCGATGAATGCGCTCAACCCCGCCTACTCGATCCAGCGCCAGGTCGCCGAGGCCGCCGAGCTGACCCGGGAGGCGCCGGCGGCCACCGCGCGCGCGGCGGAGCTGCTCGAGCTGGTCGGCATCGCGCCGGAGCGCTTCCGGGCGTTCCCGCACGAGTTCAGCGGCGGGATGCGGCAGCGGGTCGTCATCGCGATGGCGTTAGCCAACGACCCGGACCTGCTCTTGGCGGACGAGCCCGTCACCGGCCTCGACGTCGTTACCCAGGCCAAGATCATGCGGCTTCTGCTGACGCTGCAGAAGCAGTTCGGGATGTCCCTGCTGCTCATCTCGCACGACCTCCCCCTGGTCGCGCACGCCGCGGACGAGCTGCTGGTCATGCACCGCGGCCGCATCGTCGAGGCAGGGCCGACGGCCACGGTGACCGGGTCGCCGCAGCACTCCTACACCCGGCACCTGCTCCAGGCGTTCCCCGGGGTCCACGGGGCCCGCGTCACCTCTGGATCGGCGTACGCGCGGTACGACGGTGATCCGGTATGAGCGGTGCTCCCGGCACGAGCGCCCCGCTGCTGGAGCTGTCCGGGGTCGCGCGGACCTACCAGCGCAGGACGCGCGGCGGCCGGCAGGGGGTCGCTGTGCCGGCCGTCTGCGACGTCTCGATCACCGTGCGCCGCGGCGAGATCCTCGGGTTGGTCGGCGAGAGCGGCGCGGGCAAGACCACCCTCACCCGGCTGATCCTCGGCCTGGAGCGTCCCGACGCCGGGACGGTCCGGTTCGACGGGCAGGACCTCGGCGAGCTGTCCGGTGCACAACTGCGCGCGGCCCGACGACGAATGCACCTGATCCTGCAGGATCCGTATCAGTCCCTGCACCCGGGGATGCGCGTCTGCCGATGCGTGGGCGAACCGCTCGCGATCGCGGGCGTGGCGCGCGGTGCGCGGGCGATCCGGGTCGATCCGGCGCTGGAGGAGGCCGGCCTCAGCCCCGCGTCGGACTTCTCCGGTCGCTTCCCGCACGAGCTGTCCGGGGGCCAGCGCCAACGGGTGGCCCTGGCCCGGGCGCTCGTCGGGCGCCCGGAGCTGGTCATCGCCGACGAGCCGACCTCGATGCTCGACGCGTCGCTGCGCTACGAGATCCTCAGCCTGATCACGGCGATCCGCGACGCGCACGGGACGGCCTTCATCGTCGTCACCCACGACCTCGCGCTGGCGCGGCATGTCGCCGACCGGATCGCCGTGCTGCAGCAGGGCCGGGTCGTCGAGTGCGCCGACACCGAGGACGTCATCCGCAATCCCACCCATCCCTACACCCGGACGCTGCTCGCTGCGAGCCAGAGCGTCCGCTGACCGAGAGGCATCGCCATGACACGCAAGCGCCTGATCTTCTTCGCCAGTGCGGACACCCGCACCAACGCCCGCCCGACCGAGAAGGCCTACCACTTCGCCTCCGTGGCGGCGGAGGCGGGGCTCGACGCCGAAGTCCGCCTCGCCGGCGATGCCGTACGCGTCGCCCAGCCCGACGGCCTGCCGGACACGCCGGAAGGCGACGCGCTGCGGGAGAAGGCCCGCGGGGGGTCGCTCGCGCCGTACCTCGTCTCTCTTTGACCGGGTTGCGTCGGCACCCGTGAGGTGTCCCAGGAGCAGATCGACGGTATCGGCGGAGTGGAGCGCAACCTCGCCGACATCCTCACCGAGGTCGCGGACGGACGGTCAGAGTTGATCTACATGGGCTGAGCTGTCTTCACCTACCGCCTGCTCAGCGCAGCAACTGCCCCGGCACGATAATGACCGGGAACGGGCGCTCTGCCGCGAACGACTGGTCACCACTGACCGAGGCAACCTCCACGTAGGTGCCGGCGCGCAGCTCGAGCACCGTCAGCGAGGGGACGTCCGGGTCGAGCAGCCAGTACGAGGGGACCCCGGCCTGTTCGAACACGTGCCGCTTCAAGGTGGCGTCGGTGGCCCGCGTGCTCGCCGACAGCACCTCCACGACCAGCACCGGCAGCCCGGTCACCTTGCGGTCCATCGGCTCGCTCCGGTGCAGGACCACGATGTCCGGCTGGAGCTGGCGGGTCCGGCTGAACGGCACGTCCAGCGGCGCGGGCAGGACCCGCAGATCAGCGGGCGCGGCGGAAGTCAGCCGCACGAGCAGAGCTGCCAGCCCGACCTGGTGCGGTAGCAGCGGTGACGGGCTCACCAGCAGGACGCCGTCGACCAGCTCGTAGCGCAGCCCGTCATCGGGCAGCGCGTCGAGGTCGTCGATGGTCCACTCGCCAGAGACCGGCATCGTCGTCACGGCTCCTATGGTGCTCCCTGTCGCGGGGCATGTACACCAGCGTGGATCGACCACGCCCGCTCGGCAAGATCTCCGGACCTGGTTGTGGACGAGAGCAGAATGGCGCCGTCAGCGGACTGAGCGGGATTTCCAGCAAGCCTGTGCCGCGTCGGCAATTCCGAGGCATCCGGCCGGACCGGGGCAGAATGGCCGGATGGACGCGCCCGCACTGCACGAACGGCTCGAGCCGCTGTCCTTCCTCGTCGGCACCTGGCGCGGACTCGGCGTCGTCGGCTACCCCACGATCGAGGAGCGGCGGTACGAGCAGGAGGTCACTTTTGCGCACGACGGCCGGCCGTTCCTGGAGTATGCCAGCCGCACCTGGATCCTGGACGAGGACGGGTCACGGCTGCGCCCCGCCGCCCGCGAGGCTGGTTGGTGGCGCCCCGGCACGCAGCCGCGTGACGTCGAGCTCCTGTTGGCCCACCCGACCGGGATTGTGGAGGTCTACGTCGGCGAAGTCACCTTCCGCAAGATCGAGCTGCGTACGGACGTCGTGGCGCGGACCGAGACCGCCAAGCCGGTGACCGCCCTGCACCGGCTGTACGGTCTGGTCGAGGGGGACCTGGCGTACGCCATCGACATGGCGGCCGTCGACCAGCCGCTGCAGCCGCACCTGTCGGCCCGGCTCGTGCGGGTGGTGGACTGAGCACGGCGCGTAGGCATGGCAGCCGGCTGCGAGACTGGATCCGTGCTCGCGGACGCTGTCGCCTATCTGCTGTTGCTGGTCGATCTCCTTGTCGTCGCGGCGGCGCTGACCGCACCGCTGCTGGGCGGGTGGCTCGTGCTCCGCCGGCTGCGGGGCCGCACACGTTTACCGCAACACGGTCAGGAGCACGCGCGCAGGGCGACAGCAGTCGGGGAGAGCCGAGTGCTGCGCCGTTGCGAGCAATGCCAGGCGCTGTGGAAGGCCCTCGAGGGTCACCGGGTCGGGCGGACGTCCCAGCGGCTCCGGCGGTGGGTACGCCGTCGCAGCCGGGCCCGCGAGCGCCCTACACCAGGCTGGGCAGCACGGCAGGGCTGGAACCGCTGCCCGCGCTGCCTGTCGACGAACGTGCGGACGTCTGCCGCTGCGCACCGATGAGCGGTGCAACCGCAGCCGGTGCTGCGTTGGTCGTGCAGCGGGCGGGTACGCTGGTGCTGTGGAAGAGGCACGGAGGCGGATTGGCGACGCCGGACTCGCGGCAGGTGCGTTTGCGGTCCTGGCGCTCGTTTCGGTCGCGCTCGCTCCGCCTAAGACTCCGGAACCACGCAGCGAGGAGGCTGAGCAGGTCCAGTCTTCGCCGGCACCCGTCCCGTCTCCGTCTCTGCCGCCAACGTTCTTCACGGAGCCAGACTTCAACCTCGCGACGGCGCTGGTCTCGGGCCCGGTCCCCGATCCGGCCCCGAACGCCGTCGGATCCGTTCCGCCCACCGCGACTTCCCGCCGTGCACCCGCTGCCGCGCCTCCGCGCACCCGGGCACCGCTGACAAGTCCAATCCCGGCAGTCGCGACTCCGCCGTCCACGTTGTCCCCGTTGACCCCGTTCCCGATCCCAATGACTATCTCGTTCCGGCCCACGGCGCCTCAGTCGACGTCGTCCGCCGTCCCCCGTCCCCCGTTCCCCCCTCCCCCCTCAGCAGGTCCGCCGTCCGCCCGGCCCTCGTCACCCCCATCGCCGACTCCTGAGCCCACGTCGGCCCCGCCCGCGTCGCCTAAGCCCACGTCGCCGGACAGCGCGGTGGCGGATCGCACACCCGCTCTGGACTCCTCCGCACCAGGCGAGTCAGCGGTCATCCGCGGCGTCGGCGGCGTCATCCAAAGCACCCTGGTGGCAGACCTCACACCCCGGCTGCCTTCCGCCCCGTAAAGCGGCGGTTCTGCTTACCGCTCGACGCAGGAGCGGTGGCGATGTCGGTGGAGGTGACGGGTGCGGAGGGCGCGTAGCCGTAGCCGTAGTAGCCGTACTTGTAGGCGCCCGGACCCTTGGTCGGCACCATGTTGAGGACAACCCCGTACACCTGGGCATCGACGTCGCGCAGGATGCCGACCGCTCGGCTGGCCTGCTCCTTGGTGGTGGAGCCGGCGCGGACGATCATGATCGTGCCGCTCGACTGGGTCGACAGGATGGCAGCGTCGGTGACGGGCAGCAGCGGAGGCGCGTCGATGAGGACGAGGTCAGCCTCGTCTTCCAGCCGGATCAGCAGCTCGCTCATCTGCGCGGAGCCGAGCAGCTCACTGGGGTTGGGCGGCGTCGGGCCGCTGGCGAGGACCCGCAGGTCACCAGGGCCCCATGGCTGCAGGACGTCCTCCAGCTTGGCGCGTCCGACGAGCACGTCGGTGAGTCCGATCGCCCCTTCGATCCCGAGGTAGTCGGCCAAGCGAGGGCGACGCAGGTCACCCTCGACGAGGATGACTCGCACCCCGGCTTGCTCCAAGGTGATGGCCAGGTTGCAGGCCGTCGTCGACTTGCCCTCCTGGGGGAGCGAGCTGGTGAGGACGATGGAGCGCGGCGGACGGTCGATATCGAGGAACTGCAGGTTGGTACGCAGCTGGCGGAACGCCTCGGCCCTGGTGGAGTGCGGGTCGAGCTGCGCGATGAGCGGGCGCCTGGCCGACTCGCTGTCGTAGCCGATGAGGCCGAGCGTCGGCAGATCGAGCTGCTCTCGCACCTCGTTGACATCCTTGATGCTGGTGTCGAGCGTGTCGCGCAGGACGGCCGCACCGACACCGAGGGCGAGACCCACGAGCAGGCCGAGCGCGAGGTTGAGTGTGGGGCGCGGCGAGACGGGCCCCCGCGGAAGGTCGGCCGACCGGACGACGCTGACCTTGACAGGGGAGGCTCGCTCCCCTTCCCGAGTCTCGAGCTCGGCGGCCACGAGGGTGAACTGCTGGGCGACACTGTTGGCGATGCGCTGTGCCTGCAGTGGATCTTCGTCGGTCACGTCGACGTTGATCAGCACGGTGTCCAGCGGTGCCGACGCCTCGATCGACGCCTCCAGCCTACGCGCCGAGACACCAAGCCCGAGCTCACGGACGACCGCTTCGGTCACCGGCGGGCTGTTGACGATGTCCGCGTAGGACTTCACGCGTTGCTGAGCGAACTGGCCGCCGGCCTGGAGCCCCGACACGTTGCCGTCCGCCCCGGTGGCCGTGCTCACGAACAGCTGCGCGGAGGCTTGGTACATCGGGGTGGCCACGAGGGTGGCAGACGTGGCCGCGGCCAGCGCGAGAAGGGTGCACAGCAGGATGAGTCGCCAGCGCTTGCGCAGCACGCGCGCGTACTCGCGGATGTCCACAGACCCTCACGTTTCCGGCGGCGAGTCGGACACGCCGTGCAGGCAGCATAAGCCGTGGGAGCAGTCACTGTCGCGCCGTACGGGGCGAACCACGGGCCGCGCGCGACTCCGCATGCCAGGCTGTCAGCGGTGCACCCGGGCTCAGGGCAGGACGTGTACGACCTGGTTCTCGTACTGGTGCTGGACGAGGAGCGGGCTGACTCCGTAGTAGTTGCCGAGGGACTCGAAGGCCTCGGCGGACGCCCCTGAGGATCGCGAAAAGTACTGCCGCAGGCCCTCAGCGGGTGCAAGCAGTTCGGCCGCGAACGCACGAACTGTTCCCGCGAAGTCGGAAGACGTGGGATCGAGCAACACGAGTTCACGATCGCTCAACAGCGAGGCGCCGAGGGCGCGGGCCTCCGCGTAGCGCTTCGACGCCGGCCCGAGCTGCTCCTGTCCCGGCAGGACGAGGCCGACGCGTTCGTCTCCCGGAGCGACGACCAGCCCTTGGAGACCCGCCGCATCACGGGGGGCGGTCGACGTGGCCACGAGGTCTTCGACCGACAACCTGCTGTCCGGTTCGGTGCCGATCTCGGACCGGTAGAGGCGAGCGGCTTCGTATCCCTTGGCCCACCTTGACTGACCCTGGCTGCTGTGCCAGGCATCGAGCCACTCGGCAGGGACGGGCAGCGACGGCCGCGAGACGGTGACGGCCGCTGCCCGGGCTTGCTCGAGCCACCGGCTCGCCGCACGCAGGCTCTCGGGTCGAACACTGTCAAGGAGCTCTGCCAGCAGGTCCGGATCGTAGACCTCGGCCAGTCCGACAATGTCTTCGGCCAAGCCCTCGTCGACGTCGAAGGGATCGACCCCCAGTCTGGCCGAGGACGAGGCGAAGGCGGCCTCGTCGTCGTCGATCGAGGCCAGCATGCCCCACTCCGACTGCAACGGAGTTCCGCTCACACCACGCTCTTCCAGGCGGCCGATCACGAGATCGACGAAGCGGCTGAGCGAGTCCGTCACAGCGCCCGACGGCACGTGCACATCACCGGACGTCAGATAGTCCAACGTCCCCGGCGCCAGCGCCTGCGCCTGCGCCGAAGCGAACCAGACGATCCGCGTGACGGAGCCTTCGGGGACCACCGTCAGGTCGGGCCAGGGCATGCCACCGCCGGCAGCGCGAAGGTTGTGCGCGCGAAGCCAGGGCTGCGCACGCACGTGCCGCCACGTCCAGGAGGGCCGAGGAACCGTGGACGGGCGAAGATGCTGCCGTAGCAGCCACCAGTGCTCCGCGATCCATTCCGCCAGCGGGTAGGCGCTTGTGTAGACGCCCTGGCGCACGGACGCGCTGCGCCGGTCCTGGACCGTCGTCACCCGGCGACCGGCGACCACGAGCTCCAGCCGGCACCAGGTCGAGGCGAGTTCGGGAGCGGTGACACCGTCGGCCGGCTCCCAGTCGAGCCGGATCTCCAGCGCTGCGTTCGTCAAGGGAGCCATGCGGGCTCTTCACCGGGTGCGAGCGGGTAGCCCTTGAACCATCCCTGCTCGGCATTGGTCAGCCGGGCTTCGAAGACCGCCGCCTCACCTCGCCACCACGCGTACTGCGGGAAGGGCTGGTCGGTCCACGGTCCTCCGACCTGACCGGCTGCCAGTGCGGCGCGCAGCCAGACTTCGGCGTCCTCACGCGTTACCTCCGACGGGCAGGCCGTCGCGTCCGTGCGCAGCCTCCGCACGCCCGTCCCCGGGATGTAGCGGTCCTTGTGCTCAGCGCTCGGGTGGTAGCTCGCGAGCGCACTCAGTTGCTGTAGATCACTGCCCGCGGGAGGGTCCACGCGCGCGCGTGACAGGGGGTGACCCCTCTTACGTGCGCGCACACCGACCTCCTCAACGCCCCATAGTGGCACCTCGGCACCTCGGCACCTCGGCACCTCGGCACCTCGGCACCTCGGCACCTCGGCACCTCGGCACCTCGGCACCTCGGCACCTCGGCACCTCGGCACCTCGGCACCTCGGCACCTCGGCACCTCGGCGCTGTCGCCGTGACCGCGCCCGCCAATGGCACGGTCGTGTGGTCTCGCCGCCCGCGGATGCGGGCCTGAGGCGCCGCCGCCGCCCACCCTCAGCGGTCGATCCGCACGCCCCGCCCCGCGAGCTCGTCCTCGAGGGCTGTACGTCGGCGTCGACCATGACGTGCACGAGCGCCGGGCCGTACGTCTGCGCCGTCCAGCCGAGGTCGCGCTGCGCCTTGCTCGCGTCGCCGATGAGCGCGTCGACCCCGGAGGGTCGCTCGTGCGGGGGTCGTAGGCGACGCCGCTCCCAGTCGAGGCCGACCCGGCGAAGGCGGCCTGGCAGAACTCCCGCACGGTCATGGCGTGACCGGTGGCCAGCACGTAGTCCTGGGGCGCGTCGTTCTGGAGCAGCAAAGGCCAGCGGTCTTCGAAGACTTCGCCCGCGTGTTGCGCTCCGGTGGACACGGCGTCTGTCACGTGGCGATCGCCGAAAACGACCCGGTCACATACCGTGAGCCCGCGGGGATGCGCGCCCGATACTCGCTGCGTTTCGCGGAGCGCACGAGCGATGAGGTCAGGTCTGATCTGGCATCCGCAGGGTTCGTGGATGTAGAGGTCACGCCTGTCGGGTTTGGGGCCACCGTCGATGACGACGTAGGCGCGCAGCACATCGCGACATTTCGCAAGCCCGCGTGACGACGCCGCTGGGATGTTGAAGCCGGTGGGAACGCGCACCGATCTAAGCTCGGACGTCGGCGTTCCTCGCATCGCGGCCGGTAACTGCCGTACGCTGCAGCCGTGTTCACTCGGCGAGCACTAGCGTGGTGGAGCGGAGCGTCCATCCGCAGAGAGTCAGGCCCCATGCTGTTAGCGTGCGCGGCCCGTACTGTGGCGGTCCGCCGGCCGGCACGATCGTGCCGGACGCGGAGCGGCGAGCCTCCGCGCGGCGGTGCCTAGTGTCAGCGTGTGTTGGATGGATCCGAATTGCCATCAACCGCGAGTCAGGCCGGAACTGCTCGAACCTCGTGATCATTTCAGCCGGAGTCAGGTGAGTTGATGGCAGTGGACGTTCCCCGCGGCCGAACTATGTCAGCGGCGATCCGACTGCTCCTGGCCCTAACCGCGCGCGTCGGCGTTCTATCTCGGCTCATGGACATTGCGGCGTTCCGACGGCTGCTGGGTGCAGAGGGCCGACGTGCCGCCTTTGTCCGCCTAGGTGCCGACATCGCGCCGGACGTAGCGATTGGCTACGGCGTGTTCATCCGCCATCCCCGAAATGTGAGTATCGGCGCCGGCACGCGGATCAACGGTCGTGTCCGTATCGATGCATGGGGTGATGTCTCGATCGGCCGCTGCTGCATTTTCAACGATGACATACTCGTGCTCACAGCCCAGCACGACATTGACAGCCTCGACTTCGGCCCCGACATTCGACCTATCGTAATTGGCGATTACGTATGGCTTCCGCACCGGATCGTCGTGCTGCCGGGGGTGCAGATCGGACACGCGGCGGTAGTAGGGACCGGTTCGGTTGTAACGCGAGACGTGCCGCCCTACGCGGTGGTAGCCGGGAATCCAGCTCGCGTCATTCGGGAGCGCGCAAACCTCCCGTTTCGGTACTCCCCGACTGAGTGGTGACTCTCACCATAGACACTGTCAAAAGCTCGGGCAGGTAACAGCTATCACTGGCCAGTGAGTCCGGTGACCACAGCACTCTTATTTCACCTGCCCACGTCGTTCATGGAGCCGCCCGCATTATATGCTCGCAGAGCGCTACACCGCGCGTCGCGCAAGACCGGCTCTTGCACTTACAGGTCTGTGCCTCATCGTCCTGCCGGAGGCGTAGGTCCGCTTGAATCAGTGCAAGCGCGCTACGCGCTGCATTCTCGACAGGGCGTTACGGGGGGCTGCGCCATCACTCAAGCGCCCTGTCGGTGAAGTAAAAGTTGCTGACGTATCCCGGTGAAGAGACGTGGTCTGTACTCAGGTCCTGGTGCTGTTCGACGCGGAAATCGGTCAATGGGCTGAATGAACCGCGGTGCATGAAATAGCCGTAGCTGTATCCGTGCTTTCGCATCAGAAGGCTAGCTACTCGCTCGACGCAGCCAGGCGCGTGCCGCTCCTCCCACTCAATAAATATGTTCGGACGGCTTCGCGCAATCGTCTCCACTGCACCCGTTAGCACGGAGTACTCATGCCCCTCCACGTCTACCTTAAGAAAACCGACGTCTGAGAACTCGAACTGATCTAGCGTAGCGCGCTCGACAATGATCGTCTGCGCGCCCTCGCGCACGTGAAGGGACGATTCTCCGTCGCCTGGCGGGACCCAGAAAGTGGCCTCACCAATACTGTCTGAGAGGGCCAGGTTGTAGGTTTTTACTCGTTTCCCCGAGCCTGCCGCGAGGTAGGAGTACACGGCCGGGTTCGCCTCGAATGCGTAGACGACACTAGCCCGCCGGGCGATGCAATACGAGTAGAGGCCCCGGTTGGCGCCGACGTCGACAGCGGGCCTGCCAGCGGGAACGAGGGCCTCTTAGCCCCGCCGTTGCAGCATCGATCTGATCTTGGTGCCCGACACGGGCCGTGAAAGCGCGAAAGTGCCTGTTCTTGATGGGATTCTTGTCTTGCTGAGGGACAAGCAAACCCAACGAGAGAGGCACT
>JAABUN010005369.1_pt1 | contig 16013 bp, 25 predicted proteins | sample 5559311 | NCBI WGS metagenome assembly JAABUN01 (sample SAMN10711877, study PRJNA513370) | rock metagenome | isolation source: Antarctica rocks | place: Antarctica: Victoria Land, Siegfried Peak sud
CTGGTCGTGGCTGGGGGGGTATGGGCGGTGAGCAGCCACGGTGCGGCGTCGGGTCCAGTCGGGTGGGCAGTCGATGCGGTCCACCTCGTCGCCGGCGCCGCGTGGCTCGGATCGTTGTCCCTCGTGGTGATCGTTGCCGCTGTGCTGCGGCGACGCGGCCGACCGTGGATCCCGGTCGTGGCCCGCTACGCCGGACCCGCAATGGGGTTCGTCGTCGTGCTCGGTCTGGCCGGGACTGTGAGTGCGGCTCGGCTGCTACCGACCTGGTCGACGCTCTGGACCACCGGGTACGGCCGGCTCGTGACGGTCAAGGTCGTTCTTTTCGCCCTTGCGCTGATGGTTGCGGCGGCGGGCCGGTGGCGCGGGCTGCGACGCATCGACGCAGTGCTGCTGCGCCGGACCATGTCGATCGAGGTGGTGCTGGTCATCGCTGCCACGGTCTTGGCCGGTGCTCTGAGGGCGGGAGCCCCCCCGCTGCCTGCAGTCTCCGCCGGCCGGCTTCTGGGCCCCCCGCCGCTGGGACTCGACCTCACCCGCGACGCCGGCCTGGCTGGCCAGTTGAACGTCGAGATCGCGTCCAACGGCGAGGTCCTCGAGATCGACGTGTTCGGACCGTCAGGCCCGATCGCCGGGACCGAGACCGAGGTCGTCGTCACTGGACCCGACGGGACCGCAGTCGACCTGTCGCCGCGACCCTGCGGTACGGGATGCGTGACCCAGTCCATCGACCTCGAACGAGGCGAGACCACCGTGGCCGTGACCGCGACTGGGGTGGCGGACTTCACAGGCGGCTCATTCACCGGCACGCTGCAGTGGCCCTCAGGTACTCGCCACCCGGAACGGCTCGACGAGATGATCGAGGTCATGAGAGCGATCCCTGCGGTGACCGTCACCGAGACCGTCGACAGCGGCCCCGGCTCGATCGTGAGTCCCGCCAACCTCACCACGACCGGCCCGGACCTCATCGCGTCCGAGCCTTACGCCGGCGGCAACCTCGAACAGGTCTGGGTGCAACACGATGATCCGGACCACTTGATCCTCTACGTTCCCGGCTCACAGTTCTTCGGCGACCTGACGTTGGATCCCACCGGCCGAATCGCAGCCGCACGCCTCGTCGCCCCGGGCCACCTAATCACCCGAACCTTCACCTACCCCCCATGAACCGGCGACGACCGCCTCGGGCCGAGCGCCGCTGGAAGGGTTGTGACATCCTACTACGTGTAGGTAGTATTTGGACTTCCCCTACTCCCAACGCCGAGGACAAGCACCGTGTGTCTGAACAAGAAGGTCATCGTTGGACTGGTGGTCACCGGTCTGGCCATCTACCTGCTCGCACCGGACCTCGTCGGCGCGTCGCTTCCACTGCTGGTGCTTGCGGCCTGCCCCCTCTCGATGGTGGTGATGATGCGGGCGATGTCGAAGGACCGGGCAGCCTCCAGCCCAGAAGGCGCCGGCACCGACGAGGTCTCGGCTCTCCGGGCTGAGGTTGCTCGTCTGCGGGTGGAACGCGACCACCCTGGCGACGTGGCCGTGGGCGAGCCGCGGTGACGATGCTCACTACGTGGCTGGTGGTCGGTGTGTTGATGCTCGCCTGTGGCGTGGCCATCGCCCGCCTCCTGTGGAACGCCGACGGGCGACCACCGCTCCGCCATCGGCGACGACAGAGCCCCAGAACGACGAGCGGTCTGCTGAAGGGCCGGCCCATGCAATCCAGCTACCTGAAACCCTGATCGATCAAAGGAACGAGAACCATGGAGATCTTCGCCTACCTGCTGCCCGTCCTGGGCTGCGTTGCGATGATGGGAGCCATGATGTGGATGATGCGGGGCCGAGGTGCGGAGGCCTCGCCGTCCGAGGACCGTCGACCCGAGATCGATGCGCTGCGCGCCGAGGTCGAGTCGCTGCGCCAGCCCACCGGCCAGAACCGGCCAGAGCGCGAACGTGGGTAGATCAGCGGACGCGAAGCGACCGACGCCGGGCTCCTTGCGCCGGCCGGCTCCGCCACGGGCCGCGCTGCGGGTGTCGCCAACGGTCCGAAACGCCGCGTTCGTCCTCGTCGCACTGGGGTTCGTCACTGGGATCGCGCTGATCGTCGGGCAACGCACTGATAACGGCGACGAACAGAGCGCAGGCGGACTCACCGGCGGCGACTTCCACTCCTTGGTCGTCGATCCCACAGCCCCGAACCGGATCTTCGTCGGCGGCCACCAGTCCGTGTCGGTGTCGACCGACGGCGGCGTCACCTGGACAGAGGTCGAGGCCCTCCGCGACGCCGATGCCATGGGCTGGTCGTTCTCCGACGGCTCGGTGTATGTGAGCGGTCACCCCGGACTAAACCTCTCGACCGACGACGCAGCCAGCTTCGAACAGATCAACGACGGGCTTCCGGACACCGATGTGCACGCCTTCGGTGCCGCCGAGGGTGTCCTCTACGCGGCGACGCCTTCCGCAGGCGTGATGTCAGCGAAGACGGGATCGCCAGACTGGGAGGTCCGTTCCGGATCCGTCGGCCAATCGTTCTTCGGCCGCCTCCTCGTGGGGCCGGCAGACCCCGCGCGGATCCTCGCAGCGGACGCCGCCGCAGGGGTGGCCGAGAGCCGGGACGGGGGGCGATCGTGGGACCTGCTCGACTCCGGCCTGCCCGCAGCCACCTGGATCAGCCGGGGAGGCAAGGACGACCAGCTCGTAGTGGCGTCCGGGCCGGCCGGGGCCTCGATATCGACCGATGATGGGCGCACGTGAGCACCGATACCTACACCGTCGTCGGCATGACGTGCGACCACTGCGTCCGCACCGTCACCCAAGCAGTCAGCACGATCCACGGGGTCACCGACGTCGACCTCGACTCGGGACAAGTGACCTTCCACTCAGCCGACAACCTGGACCAAGCCGCCGTTGACGCCGCCGTCGTCGACGCCGGATACGAACTTCGCGCCTGAGCCCGGCCGAACATCCCACCTGCACGAGGAGACACCCGTGGTGCGCGGCTACACCGCCAACAAAGAACAACTCACCAATCGACTGGCCCGCATCGAAGGCCAAGTGCGCGGGGTGTCCAAGATGATCGACGAAGACCGCTACTGCATGGACGTCCTCAGCCAGATCAACGCCATCCGAGCCGCTATCGACAAGGTCGCCCTCGGACTCCTCGACGCCCACGCCCGCCACTGCCTCATCGGCCAAGGCGATGGACCCTCCGACCCCCGACGGACAAGTCGCCGAACTCATGGGCGCCCTCGGACGGATGGTGTCACGTTGAAGCCCGCCATCGCCGACCACCCTCCCGAGCCGTCCGGAACGGCCCCCTGCCGGACAACCGGGAGGCGCCGGGGTTCCTTATCGGAGCGGCCCTGGGTCTGCTTACGGCCGACTGGCTCACGGACCGATGCGGTGAGCGCCTCACTGGTTCGATCATTGCCATCGTCGCGGGCGGGGCCGCCTTCTATGCGATCTACGACTTCGGTGCTCGATCGCTGGTGGATCTGGACGGTCGCATTGACCGGATGGGCGGCAACCGAGGCGTTCCGCAACCGCGGCCAGGCTTCATCGTGACAGTGCGTAGCGGTCCGTCCCGACCGAAATTGGTCGGCGTGTGGTGCGCGGCCGCGTTGTTCTTCGGCGTGCTTCTCGGTTTAGCTCGAGCGACGGAGGGTCCGCTCGACGACCCTGACCCCGCGTTCCAGCGTCCCGGGTTCCTCGATGTCGGCGCACTGCCACGGCCAGCGCCCGCGGTGGATGCCGCAGCGACCGTCGCCGGTCACCGCACGGTGGTGTTCTTCGAACGGGCCGACCGAGTCGAAGACCTGTGCGACGCCGTCACCGAGTTCAGGTTCGACCAGGACGTGCAACTCGTCATCGTCGTCGACGACCAAACGGCGGACAGCACCACACTCGGCCGCTGCCGGCCCGACGTCCCTGTCGTCGTGGCCGAGGATCTGGCCGACGGTTTCGGCATTCGACGACCGCGGGGCGGTGGAGCGCCCGTGGGTTACGCGGTCGTCGACGAGCGCGGGCAGATCCGCTATCGCACCCTCGATCCGGCAGTGACCTCGCTGCTGGGCGAGGTCGAGACCATCCTCGGAGCGTTGCGATGAACCACGGTCTCCGACAGTCGGTCCTGACGTTGTTCGCCGTGCTGGCCGAGGTCGGGCTGTACCACTCGTACCGGGGCCACGACGCCCGCTTCCACTGGTTCACCCACTTCTTCGTCGGCGCGACCGTCGTTCTCCTCGCCGGGGCGGTCTGGACGTGGAGTACCAACCGTCCGATCCGTCGGCCGCTGATCTGGATCCTCGGCGCTCACCTGTTCGCCATGTTCCCGGACTTCCTGTTCCAGGCCGGCGTCGCCCACTACCGGTGGATGGACCTGTTCCTCGGCCACATCTCCACCCACTTCGTCCCCGGCCGCAACCTCACCTGGTTCGCGATCGCACTCGCCGCGCTCGCCCTGTACCTGCACTCGGTCGATCAGATACCGGCGGCCGACGGCTACGGGTCGCTCCACACCAAGACCTCGGGGTCTGGTCCGCCGGTCGTAATGGTCCATGGGCTCGGCGCGTCGGCTCGTTACTGGGAACCGGTTGTCGACGTTCTCGATGAGAACTACCGAACGATCGCCGTTGATCTCCTGGGCTTCGGTCGATCCCCCAAGCCCGGCGGCGCCAGCTACGACATCGACTGCCACACCGACGCCCTCGCTCCGCTCGTGCCGACCGGCAGCATCGTCGTCGCCCACTCCACCGGTGCGTCAATCGCCCTGCACCTCGCCGCCCGTCACCCCGACCTGGTCGCCGGACTCGTCCTGATCGCCCCACCCGCCCACCGCGACCCCGATGCCGCCCGCGGCGAGATCAGCGAGCTCGGCACGTTCGCCCGCCTCACCGCCAACCGGCACCCGGCCGCCAACGTGCTCTGCGAAACGATGTGTGTCCTTCGCCCGCTCGCCGCGGCGGGCGCACCGTTGATCCTGCGCGATGTCCCTGCCCGGGTCGCCATCGACGGCGCCCTGCACACCTGGCCGTCCTATTCCCGGACGCTGCAACGGGTGGTGATCGATCACCGCATCGATGACGACCTGGTCGCGGTCGCGGCGCCGGTCCGGGTCCTGGTCGGCGCCCACGATCACGTCTCCACGCCAGCCTCGATCGGGGCCGCGCTCAAACGCACGGACTGCGATGCAGTCGTCCTGACGGTGATCGACGACGAGGACCATCACCTCGCACTGCACCGTCCGGACCTCGTCCGGCATGCAGTCGAGCAGACGGTGGGAGAAGTCGCGAACGACCGGTGACCGCCGATTCGCGGTGTCTCGGCGAGCGGGCCTGGGGACTGCTCGGCTGGCTCGATCGCAGGCTCCCGACCGTGAACTTCTGGGTTTGTTGCGTCTGTGGATCGCGCGGCGCGCCTCGACGAGGCAGACTCCCCTTGCAGTTCAGATGGCAGGCCCAAGTTCGTCGAATGCAGCCTCGGCGGTCAGTCCCTGGAGCTCGTCGATGCCGAGTTCGTAGTGGCCGCGTCGCAGTTCTGCATGAACGCTGACCGCGGATCACAACCGACGCGCTCCGATCTTGCTTGAGGCCGCGCATCGGTCGAAGCCTGGCATTCAATCGTCCGTGATCGCTTCGACCCTGTTGTTGGCGTACTGGGTGGTGTCGTGGTGCACGGCGGGCAGTAGCTCGACGATGGTGCGAGCGAGCGCTGGCGATCGGTCGGTGGTCACCTCCGCGGGTGCACCGTGGGCCTTGATCGCGGTGGAGAAGAACGTGGTCGCTGCCTTCAGGTCCCGCTTTTTCGAGACGTACACATCGATGACCTGCCCGTACTGGTCGACCGCCCGGTACCCGTAAACGCCAGGTCCCGGCCACCTTCACGTAGGTCTCGTCGAGGAACCAACGGTCACCGACGGCGTGGCAGCACGGCCTGGCGGCCTCGACGATCAGCGGAGTGAACCGCTGCACCCACCGGTACAAGGTGACGTGATCGACCTCGATCCCACGCTCGCCCAGCAGCTCCTCGAGGTCGCGTCCGCCGTCCGCCCGATGGCGAGGCACGTGACCGAGATCGAGGGTAGATCCGGGGCGTCTCGGTGGAGGGCGACCGGGCTGCCCACACCGGCTGACCGCCGGGCCCAGACGGGCGCCGTAGATCTGGGCAGCGAGCTGGCCGACGATCCGTCGCCGGAGGTTCAGGACTCGCCGAACACGGTCACGTCGTTCAGGGCGCTGCCCGTTCCCAGATCCGCCGCCGTGATCACGCTGAGCGTGCCGTCGGGTTCCAGGACGACGGCGGCGATCGGCTCCAGGCCGCCCGAACCACTGGCCCGGATCGCCTGGCTGATCTCGCCGACGGTGATGCGTTCATGCCGCAACGCCGCGTGCAGGATCCTGCCGTCGCGCACCAGAAAGGTGGCGTCCGACTTGAACCAGACGCCGAATCGCCGGCGCCCGCACCCCCGACCAGGCGACCAGGCGACCAGGAACTGCAGGAGGACCAGGAGCCAACGCCGCTCCGCCATCGGCCAGGGAAACCTCGCTCGAGAGGATGATGGTGGCCAAGGTCGACCCGAAGGCGACGGTGATCACGAGGTCGAAGGCGTTCAGCTTGGCCACCGTGCGCTTCCCGGCCACCCGCACCATGGCGACGAGCGAGATGTACGACAGCCCCCCAGCGGCCACGGCGCGTGCGATGTCGAACCAGTCGTCGAACAGCATGCCCTTTCCTACCGTGCCTCGATCGATCGGGAAGCCGGCCGCGGGACCGGCCGGCATCGGCGCACCCGAGCCTGGGCGGGGGAGATTCCGGCCACCGGTTGTCTCGGCGCGTCCGCTTCGTGGAGCGGGCGACACCTGCGGCGCAGGGTTATGCATCTGGGATGGCTGACCGGCGAGAGCTCCTCGATCAGATGGGATTCGCTATGGGGCGGAGCAGTGCCGACCGGGAGCTCGACCGCGAGGGATCGCCCGAGCGACGATCTCGGTCGGCTCGACCAGCAGCCGCACGACGTCGGTGCGGACCGATGCGCCGAGGAGCGCACGTTGCCGGTTTCGGCTGATCCGCGCTATCGGCGCTCGTTCGCCGAGGTTCTGGGCGTCCGCATGGCCTATGTGGATGTCGGCGAGGGGGCCCCCATCGTCTTCCTCCACGGCAACCCGACGTCGTCGTACCTGTGGCGCAACGTCATGCCTCACCTGGAGGGCCGGGGCCGCCTGATCGCCCCCGACCTGGTCGGCATGGGCGACTCCGACAAGCTGGAGGACTCGGGCCCCGATCGATACACGTTCGTCGAGCACCGGCCTACCTTGATGCGCTGCTCGCCGGGATCGGTGTGGAGGCCGACGTCACGCTCGTCGTCCATGACTGGGGGTCGGCGCTCGGGTTCGACTGGGCCAATCGCAATCGTGAGGCGGTGAAGGGCCTCGCCTACATGGAAGCCTTCGTCCGCCCGGTTCACTGGGACGAGTGGCCCGAAGCGGCCCGCAAGGTGTTCCAAGGCTTTCGTTCGCGCGCCGGTGAGGAGATGGTCCTCGACAACAACGTCTTCGTCGAGCGGGTACTGCCGGGGTCCGTCCTGCGCCGGCTGACCGAGGCGGAGATGCAGCACTACCGGCGCCCCTTCCTGCACCCCGGGGAGGACCGGCGGCCCACGCTCACGTGGCCGCGCCAGATCCCGATCGACGACGATCCGGCCGAGGTCGCCGGCATCGTGTCCGAGTACGGGCAGTGGCTGGCCCACAGTGACGTCCCGAAGTTGTTCGTGAACGCCGAGCCCGGCGCCATCCTCACCGGACCTCAGCGAGAGCTCTGCCGGGGCTGGCCCAACCAGCGCGAGGTCACCGTGCGCGGCAACCACTTCCTCCAGGAGGATTCCCCCGACGAGATCGGCGCCGCCATCGCCGACTGGCACCGGAATCTTTGACGCGCCCGAGAGCCGCCCCGCGATGCGCCAGTGCGTGCTACCTCGTTGCGAACCTCCTGTCGAACGCGGCCCGCACGAGGTCGACGTCGGCCGGCAGGAGGTCGGCCGCTTCGCATCCCCGAACCACCAGGCGGGCCTGCCTGGTCAGAGCCTCTGAGCGCTGCGCCAGTCCCAGACCCTCGAGCGGCTCCTTCAGCAGCTCGAGCGCCTCCAGCAGGTAGACGCATACTGTCGGTTGGTCGGCGGCGGCCCGTCGGGTCTCGTCGAACGCCAGGGTGACGAGCTCGTCGTGGGTCGGTTGCTGGGACAGCAAGAGCCGTCGACCACCTTCGCCGATCTGCTGCCGTTCAGGCGGGTCGCGCCGAAGCAGCTCGGCCACGACGGCCGCCAGGTGAAAGATCGCGTCCTGAGCGGTGGTCGGGTCGTTGATCCCCGGCGAGAGTGCCTTGAGAGCGACGTCGGCGAGTTGGCGAAGCCCGTACGACGCGTCTTGTTGCATCGTGCGGACCTCACCGATCGAGATCGCTTCGAGGGTGTCGTGCTCGATCCGTTCGAGGTCGGCCGGCGGGGGCACGATGGTGCAGATGGGCGTTCCTTCGATCGCATAGCGCCCGGCGTAGGTGTCGAGCCGCATGGTGGCGCCGGCGGGAACGGTCTCGAGGAGGGCCCCGAGGTCGACCTCCTTGACCCATCCCGTCCGGTCGAAGCGAACGACAGCACCCTCCTCACAAACGGGATCGGTCGACTCGGTTCGCACGAGCCTGGGGGTGGCCACCGTCCATTCTCGTCGGATCTGGGCTGTGGCGTCGCGACGCACCTTGTCGAGCAGCTCGCTGACATCCATGCTGTGGGCGCTGTGGTTGATGAACGCGACGATGGCGAGGATGGTGGCGATGCCGAGCACGACCGCCACGGTCACGGACAGGTTGGGGACGATCGGCTCTCCACCCTCCTCCAAGGGCGACCGCACCGATCTGAGCACGATGACGCAGTACGTGAACGTGCCCACCACGAGGGCCATGACCCGTTTGTTGAACGGATCGCGGAACAGGGTGTGGACGACCCGTGGGGAGTACTGGCTCGAGGCCAGCTGGATGAGCAGCAACGAGACCGAGAACGCGATGCCGGCGAAGGTGATCGTGGCTCCCGCGATCGTCCCCAGGAGGGCACGAGCGCTGTCGACCGTCGATGCCACTCCAAGAGGGAGCTCGGTCGTCGTCGGATCGAGGCGGCTGTCGACGGTGAGCCCCAGGAGCCCGAGGGCGATGGCGCCCAGCACGGCAAGCATGGGGACGACGAACAAGCTCGATCGGATGCGCTCGCTCAGCGCGCTCACACGTAGTCGCATCGATCCGTCTCCGCGAGTGCCGGGTCAGGTCGAGCGGACGGCCGTCCGCTCGACGCCGGGGCGGCATGCACCGCGGTCCGCGGCTACTCGGCGGCGCATAGCGCGTGGCCGCAGGCGCAGGTGTAGGTGTCACCGTGCGGGCACGGCTGCTCGATGCGTAGCGAGCAGCCGCAGTCGGCGTTGGTGCAGCTGAGCACCGTGCCCGTCTGGTTCTCGGCCATGGGCGATGCCTCCTCAATAGTGGGGCGGAGCGTGTCGGTGTGACACTACACTCGATGCCATGCGCCATCCAGACGACGAGCTGGCCGACGCCCTCCTGGCGGCCTCTAGGGCCCTGGTCGGTGTCGCCGCCCGGTCCCTCGCCGACGTCGAAGTGACGCTTCCGCAGTTCCGCGCGCTGGTGCTCATTGCGTCTCGCCAGCGCACGACCGTCTCCGTGCTCGCCGCCGCCCTGGGCATCCACTCGACATCGGCGACGCGGCTCTGCGACCGGCTGGTTCGCAAGCGACTCATCCGCCGGACCGAGGGCACCGACGACCGCAGGGAGACCGACCTGCACCTCGCAGCGGCGGGACGCCGCCTGGTCGAACGGGTCACCGACCGTCGTCGCGAGGACCTGGCGTGCATCGCCGCCCGGATGGGCGACGTCGACGCCAGCGCCGCCTCGGCGGCGCTGGAGGCGTTCGCAGCGGCGGCGGAGAGGTCCGCCTTGGTGCACGCTGATCTTTTCGGGTGGCAGCCCGCCGAGCGTTGACCGGGTCACGGAGGAGGTGGCGCACTGCGCCCGTGCTGCGGCGTGAGCAGCTGGCCGAGTTCAGCCGCCGTACCCGCCAGGTGCTCCTGCTCGCCGGCCTCACCGGTGCCATCACCGGGCTCGTCGTCGCCGGGTTCGAGCGGCTGACGGCCGACGTCATCCTCAAGGCCGTGTTCAACGCGCCACTCGGGCTGCAGGCGGTCGCGCCTGGCGTCGGCCTCGTCGTCGCCGTCACTTGCCTGCGCTATGCCGGCCGCCGGGCGACACCGGCGACGTCGGACGACTACATCCGTGCCTTCCACGACCCGGCCGGTCGGCTGTCCATCCGGATGGTCCCGGTGCGGATGGCGGCGGCGATCGCAACCCTCGGGCCGGCGGTCCGCTGGGCTACGAGGGCCCGTCCCTGTACGCTGGCGCCGCGATCGGCTCGGGTCTGCAACGCCGCCTTTCCCGGCTGTTCGGACCGAACGACGCCAAGGTGCTCCTGGTGGCCGGCGCCGCCGCTGGAGTCGCCGCCATCTTCAAGGCACCGGTGACCGGGCTCGTGTTCGCACTCGAGGTCCCGTACCAGGAGGACCTGGCCCGGCGCATGTTGCTTCCCGCCGGGATCAGCGCCGCCGCCAGCTACGTCGTCTTCGCGGCCATCGCCGGCACCGAGCCGATCCTGCCCGTTTCCGGCCAACCCCCGTTCAACCTGGTCGATCTCGGGGGCGCCGCCGTGGTCGGACTGGTCGCCGGCGGCCTCGCCCGCCTGTTCATCGTCGTCGTCCGCTCCGCGAAGGGCCTGTCGGTCCGCGGCATCCGGTGGTCCGCGTCGGCGCCGCAGCGGCGTTGCTCGCGGTGACGGTCGTGCTCGGCCACCTGCTCGGCGACGGCCACCTCGCACTCGGGTCCCGGCTACGACGCGCTCGAATGGGCGCTCGACCCCGACCGGGCGGTGCTGGCGGTGGTCGCGCTCGGAACACTGCGCGTCATCGGCACCGCCGCGGTCATCGGCGGCGGCGGGACGGGTGGCCTGTTCATCCCGCTCGTCATCCAGGGGGCTCTCGTCGGGAGGGCGGTCGGTGGGCTCTTCGAGGCCCAGACCACGACCCTGTTCCCGGTCGTCGGCATGGCCGCCTTCCTCGGCGCCGGCTACCGGGTCCCGCTCGCTGCCGTGGTGTTCGTCGCCGAGTTCACCGGACGCCCAGGATTCGTCGTACCGGGCCTGATCGCCGCCATCGTTGCGCAGCTCGTCATGGGCCGCGCCTCGGTGTCGCCGTACCAGGTGGCCGGGCGTGTCGGGCACCTCGAGCGCCGGCTACGGCTCCCTCTGGCGGCCGTCGTGGACACCGAGGCACGGACCGTCCCGCCCGACGCCACCATCGACGAGCTGTTCTCTCAGCACCTCGTGGGCACACGGCAGCAGTCCGCAGTCGTCGTGGACGGCAACGCTTACCACGGAGTCGTGTGCGTCGAGGACCTCGCCCTCGTCGGCCGCGCCAGCTGGTCGACCACCACCGTCGCCGAGCTCATGCGCACCCAAGTGCCGGTGGCGCCGCCCTCCTGGCCACTGCGTGACGCCATCCGGGCGATGGACCGGGCCGGCGTGGACCGTCTCGCCGTCTGCGACGATGGCCGGTTCGTCGGCGTCATCACCGCCGCCGGCCTGGTCGAGCTCGAGGAGATCCTCGACCGCAGCAGCGACACCACCACGTGAGCTCCGCATCCGACGCTGCCACCGACCTCAGGGTTCGCGGCTACCGGCAGGCACTGTTGCATCCACAGATCGTGAGGCGCGCTGCGGCGTGTTCGGGGCCGGGGTCTCGGTTCAGAGCGCACGTGCGAGTTCGTCGAAGGCTGCGGGAACGGTCAGGCCGGGGAGTGCGTCGGCCAGGCGCTGGCCGGGCGCCTTGGAGTTCTGGGCCTCCTGCACGAGCTTGACGATCTGGGGCAGCGCCGTGTCGGCGCCGATCGTGGTGGCGCGGACCCGCAGCGTGCCGGTGGTGTTCAGGGTGGCGCCGATGACGGTGTCGCCCTGCGCCTTGTGCACCGGGAGGCTCTCGCCGGTCACCAACGATTCGTCGAGGTCGCTCTCGCCTTCCTCGACGAGGCCGTCGACCGCGACCTTGCCCCCGGGACGGATGAGCAGCAGGTCACCGACCTTCACATCGGCGGTCGGCACCGCGACCGGTTCCCCGTCACGAAGCACGATGGCCATCGACGGTGCGAGATCGAGGGGCACGGATCGCTTCGGTGGCGCCCCCGCGGGCCCGCATCTCGAACCAGTGCCCGAGCAGCACGAACGCCGACAGCACCGAGACGGCCTCGTAGAACACGTCTCCGCCGCCCGTGAGGGTCACCCCCACCGAGTAGACCCAACCAGTGGCGACCGCCACGGCGACCAGCACCATCATGTCCAGCGTTCGGGCCCGCAGCGCACGGAAGGCTCCGTCGAAGGAGATACGGGCAGGTCATCGACGTGTACGTCTCGACCAAACGGGACGTCAAAGCCGCGACCAGGTTCTTCTCCACCGCGATCCGAGCCCACGGTGACCCCGCCGAAGTCACCACCGACCGGTCCCCAGCGCTGGCCCACACGATCGTCGAGCTGCTGCCCGGGGTGCGCCACGACACCACCCAGTACGCCAACAACCGGGTCGCAGCAGACCACGGACGACTCAGGGCCAAGCTCCGTCCGATGCGCGGGTTGAAACGTGATCGGACCGCGTCAGTCGTGATCCGGGGCCACGCCTTCATGCAGAACCTCCGCCACGGCCACTACGAACTCGGCATCCACGCCCTCCTCGGGCTGACCGTCGCGGCTGCATTCGACGAACTCGCACGAGTGATCTGACACCCGATCCGGCGGCTCCAACACAGAACCGCGCCCCGGTTGCCGTCGACGCAACAGCGCCGCCGGCCTCGCCGGAAGGTCGATCAGTCGATGTCGGACACGATGACCCGGTTGCCGCGCTCCCACTTGAGGTAGTTCCACGCCCAGTTCACGAGCACGACTACCCGGTTCCGGAAGCCGATGAGGAACACGAGGTGCAGCCCGAGCCAGCTCAGCCAGCCCAGTGTGCCGGAGAAGCGGATGCCGAACGGCAGCTCCGCCACCGCCGAGCGCCGTCCGATGGTGGCCATCTTCCCCTTGTCGACGTAGCGGAACGGCTTGGCCGGCTTCCCTCGCAACCGGCGGTCGATGCTGCGGGCCACGTGCTCCGCGCCCTGCATGGCCACCGGCGCGAGCTGCGGGTAGGGCTTGCCGTCGGGACCCTTCGCCGCGGCCAGGTCCCCGATGACGTACACGTCGGGGTGGCCGGGCACCGTCAGCTCCCCGGTGACGGAGATCTCGCCCCGTTCGGTCTGGGGCAACCCGAGCGAGGCGGCCAGGGGGTTGGCCTGGACACCGGCGGCCCACACCACGGTGCGAGCCGCGATCACGCTGCCGTCATCGAGGTGCACCTCGCCGGGCCCGACCGAGGTGATCGGGACCCCGAGGCGGACCTCGACCCCTCGCAGCTCGAGCTCCCGCTTGGCCTCGGCCTGGGACTTCGGCGAGAAGGCGCCGATGACGCGATCGGTCATCTCCACCAGCACGACCCGCGCCCGGTTGACGTCGAGGTTCTTGAAATCCTTGGCCAGAACCTTGGTGAACAGCTCGGCCAGTGCCCCGCTCAGCTCGACCCCGGTCGGGCCGCCGCCGGCGATCACAAAGGCGAGGATGCCGTCGTCGAGCAGCGAAGGGTCGGCGTTGGCCTCTTCGAAGCGGCGCAGCACCGTGCTCCGTACCCGGATGGCGTCGGCCACCGTCTTGAGCGGGAGCGTGTGCTCGGCCACGCCGGCTACGCCGAAGTCGTTGCTCACGGTGCCGATGGCCAGGATCAGGTAGTCGTAGGGCATCGACGGACCGGCGTCGACGAGGACCTCGTGACGGTCGAGGTCGACACCGCGGACGGTGGCCATGCGGGCTTCCACGTTGAGGTCGCGCTGCACGATGCCTCGGATGTTCGGGGCGATGTCGTCGGCCGAGAGGCCGGCCGTGGCCACCTGGTAGAGCAGCGGCGAGAACGTGTGGAAGTTGTGCTGGTCGACGATCGTGACGACCACGGGCACGGCGGCCAGTGCCTTCGCCGCGGTGATGCCGCCGAACCCGGCTCCCACGATGACGACGTGCGGCAACTTCACGGTGCCGTCTCCGCTGGGCCTGATGCCGGCAAGGGAGACATCGTCATCGGTAGGTCCAGTCCGGTTGCTTGCGGGCCTGGTTCTCGGTGGTGACGCCCTCCATGCGCCCGGCGAGCGCGGCGAGCGCGGCGGCCACGATGCCGCTGAGGCGGGCGTACACGTCGCGGACGGCCCACCCGGGACAGGCCGGCTCTGCGGCGGCCGCCGACTCGTCGCTGAGCGTCGAGCTGAGCTCGACCAAGCGCTCCCTGCCCTCGCGGTACAACGCGTCGATGCGCACGTCGCGATCTTGTCCTGTCGGGCGCGGCTCTGTCGGGGTCCTGCGCCCACGAGTGCCGGCTCGGGACGTACGTGCCCGTCGCGCTCAGCGCTCGGCTTCGCGGGCGAGCTCGACCGCTCGGGTCGGCGATCCCGTCCACGGCTCGCCGTGGCCGGGGAGGAGGAGCCCGGCGTCGAGCCCCTCGAGCTCGGCGAGGGAGGACCTGGCCTGCTGCGGATCGTCGTTGAGGCTCGGCGGCATGAGGCGCGGGCCGCGCGCCCGCGACAGCGGGTCCATGGTGACCAGCTCGTCACCGGAGAAAACTGCGCCGCGATTGGCGAGGTGGAAGGCGCTGTGACCTTCGGTGTGGCCGGGGACGAAGACGGCGCGAGGCGTGCCAGGGACGTCGAGCAGGTCGCCGTCGTCGAACGGCAGCAGGTCGGTCACCCACGTGGGGGTGAGGAAGCCACGCCGGACAGCGTGGACGACGAAGCCGAACGCGCCGGGGCGCCACAGGCTCGGCAGCAGTCGTGGCACGAGGGCGAACGACGATCCGCCCTTCCGCTCGCCTCTCAGGCGCGGCAGCTCGTGACGATGGGCCCGCAGCGGGAGACCGGTCGCCTCGTGGATGTCGTGGGCCGCGCCCATGTGGTCGCCGTGGCCGTGCGTCAGGAGGATCGCCCGGATGTCCTCGACTCGGCGGTCGATCGAGGTGATCGCACGCTCGATCTGCGGCCAGCTGCGGGGCCAGGCGGTGTCGACCACGGTGAGGTCGCCGCCGTCGTCGATGAGGTACCAGTTGACGATGCCGTCACCGAAGCGGTGGATGCGATCCCCGACGAGGTCGTGCCGCATGTCCTTCATCGGTGGGTGTGGCTGACGACGCTGCTGGGAGAGGCTTCGCCGACGAGGCTGTCGAGCACCCGGCGAGCGCGTCCGGGGGCGACGACCTCGGCCCCTCGCCCGCCGGGGAGAAGCGAGGCGGCGAGTCCGATGCCGCTCGACGCACCGAAGACGTCGATGACCGGCTGTTCAAGTCGCTCGTGCTGCACGGTTCCTCCTGGCATCGGGTGAGAAGGACCGGTCGGGGTGGATGGCGAGGCGGTCGCCGCCCCTCGACGAAGTGATGCGCTCATGACCGCAGCGTAGGACTCCGCCTATGCTCGCTCGACACATGCTGTGCGCTGCAGTCGCTGACTGTGCAACACCGCCGTTCGACTCCTCATTGGGAGGGCCTTGATTAGTCAACTGACTGAGCGCGCCGCCCGTCTCGTCGAGCGCCAGCAGTGGCTGAACAAGCCGGGCTACAAGCTCGAGCACGGCCTCGCCTTCGCTTTCGGTCTGGTCAGAGCGCGGGCCCGTCCCCTGCAGAACCTGCTCCAGGGAGTGTGGCTCGGACATCCGCTGCATCCTGTTCTCACCGATCTCCCGTTGGGCGCCTGGACTGCCGCGCTCGTCCTCGATGGGGTCGACGTCGTCGCGCCGCGACCACAAGGGTTCCGTCAGGCAGCACAGGTGGCCGTCGGGCTGGGTGTCGTCGGTGCTGCGGGGGCGGCCGTGACGGGCC
>JAABUN010005370.1_pt1 | contig 16006 bp, 15 predicted proteins | sample 5559311 | NCBI WGS metagenome assembly JAABUN01 (sample SAMN10711877, study PRJNA513370) | rock metagenome | isolation source: Antarctica rocks | place: Antarctica: Victoria Land, Siegfried Peak sud
GACTACCGGGCCTGCCGGGCGGCTCCCAACCTGATCTGGCTCGGGCGGCGCTCGGACGAGGAGGCAGCCCGGCTGATCGGGTGCGCCGACGTGGGCATCGTTCCGTTCCGGGTCGAGCCGTTCAACGACGCCGGGCTCCCCTACCGGATCTTGAAGTATGCCCGGCTCGGGCGGCGGTCGGTGACGCCCGAGCTGTCCGGAGTGCAGACCTGGGAGCGGGCCGTCATCCGCGCCCCGGACGCCGAGGGCTGGATCGCGGCGCTGCGCTCGCAGGCCGGCGTGCGCTCGCGACCCGACGCCGCGCTGCGGGCGTGGGCGCTGGACCAGCGTGCGCGGACCGTCAACCGCCCGCTGTACGAGCGCATGGAGGCGCTGGGGATCGATACGGGTCGTCCCGGTCAGTCGCAGCGGGCGTAGGCGGCCATGCGCTCGTTGCGAGCGATGAGCGAGAAACCCGGATCGGGGACGTTCGTCGTCGGGGACGCGCCGTCCGCGAAGCCGTAACGGCGCAGGCCCTTGCGAGTGGTCAGGAACACCGCGACCCCGGTCGGGCGCCGGCGCGCGGAACGGGCCGTCACCCGCCCACGGGGCGCGTCGAGATGCCACCGCGCGTCGGGCACCAACCGGTAGTTGGGGAACGTGAGCGGCCCGCACTTCATCGAGGCGCGGACCTGCGGCTCGTCGAGCAGGTCCACTAGGCCTGAGTGGATGGCGCGCAGGAAGCGCAGCTCCTCCGCCACCCGGCCGGCCGACGGCGCGAGCAGGACGAGCCCGACCGCTCCGAGCGCTGCAGCCGCGGCCGCACAGCGAATCCAGCAGCGGCGCCAAGGGTGACGCGGCGGCAGGGACGTGAAGCCCGCGAGGGCATACCCCGCGAAGAGGCAGAAGGCGACGCTCGGAACGGTCAGGTAGCGCGGCAGGATGGCGAGCCCGAGCACTCCCGTGCCGACGAAGGTCACCACGCCCGCCAGGGCCAGCGCCAGCGGGATCCGGGCGGCGCGGAGCCCGGGGCGGCGCGTCGCGAGCAGGCTTCCCACGAGCGCAAGAACGAACACGGGCGGCCGTACCGTGGCGCCGACGAAGGAGACGAACGCTCCGGGCACCGCGGCGAGCCCCTGCTCCCGGCCGAGGTCGTCGGCGAGCTCGCTGGTGGCGTTGAGCGAGTGCAGGGGGTCGCCGGTCGCCCACAGGTCGACGAGCGCCCATAGCACCGGCGCGGCGATCGCGCCGGCGGTCAGCCACAGCCGCCCCGCGCGGTCTGCCCGCCGCACCCCCCAAAGCCAGTACAAGCCGGCCAGGACCCAGGCCTCCGGCCGCAGGAGGCCGGCGAGGACGAGCAGGACCATCGGCACCCGGGAGCCATCGCGGCGGGTCGCCGCCACTCCCGCCCACACCACCAGCGCGAGGAACGGCATATCGACGTACCCGCGTGCGGAGTAGAGCAAGAAGGACGCGCTCGACGCCACGAACAACGCTCCCAGCAGCCCGCTCCACCGCCCGAATACCGCAGCGCCCAAGCGGTAGGCGCCCACCACGAGCGCCGCGTGCGAGAGGAAGCAGAGCCCGACGAGGCCGCGATCGGCGCGCTCCCCGAAGAGTCCGAGCAGGCCTGCGATGGCGACGTAGAGCGGATGCTGGGTGGGTGCCGCGTAGGCCTCGAAGCTCGGAACGGCCCCCGAGCGCAGCTCGCGGCCCCAGACCAGGTGGTAGTAGGAGTCGTAGTTGGGATAAGTCGGGGCCAGAGCCCAGACCAGGAGGAGCCCGGCCACCACGACCAGGGCGCCGATCACCTCCACACCGCGGCCGAAGCGCGAGGCGAGCAGCAGCCGCACGTCGGAGGGGCGGGACCCGCCCTGGCTCACGCGGCGACCGGCCGCTCCGAGGCGGTGGACACCGCCGAACCGGAGGAAGGGGGCATGGTGGCTCGGGCGAGCGCCGCGCCGACGCCAAGGAGCGCCCAGCTCACCGGGTCCTCGAGGAAGGCCGCGTAGAGCCACGTATGGACGACGAGGGCCACGAAGCCCGCTCCTACCACCGCCCGGCCGACGAACCGCCCGGCGCCGTTGAGCAGGCGCGCGAGCGCCGACCCCAGGAGCGCGAGATAGACGGCCAGCCCGATCACGCCCTGCTCGGCCGCCACGGTGATCGGGATGGTGTGGGAGGCCGAGATCGCCCGCTCGCTCGACGTGTTCTCCCTCCGCCGGTACTCACGTGAGAAGGACGCCGACCCGAAGCCCTGCACGGGGCGCTCCAGCGCCAGCTCCACGCCTCCTCGCATGAGGTCGAAGCGCCCCGAGGTCGCCTTGTCGATCGACTCGCTCGAGGAGAGGTCGAGCCGCACCGCACTCGGGAAGGCCAGCACGAGGACCGCGGCTGCCGCGATCACCACGCCCGCGATTCCCAGGGCCCTCCACGGGGCGCCCCACCGGAGGGCGGCAAGGACCACCAGGCCTGCAAGGAGGGCCGCGAAGCTCGACTGCGACAGCGTCAGCAACAGCCCCGCCCAGAGCACGGCGAGCATGAGGGCGGCGAGGACCACCGGCCGGCGCTTCTGGCTCCACAACAGCACTCCCGCGATCCCGAGCATGACCAGCGCCAGGAAGCGACCGTAGATGTTCGGGTCAAAGAAGAGCGAGTTCACGCGGAAGTAGGACTCGAACTGATTGGAGGCGATCACCTTCGGGTTGAGCAGCAGCTCGCGCTGCCAGAACTCGAGGAACCCGATTGCCACGAAGACGAGGGCCAACCCGACGAGCACGCCGACGCACCGCGCCAGCAGGCGCGGCGTCCACTCGAGTTCACGGAGCAGCACGAAGAGCAGGGCGAACGGGACGTAGAAGAACACGACCTGCTCGAGCGCCTTGGGAACGTCCGACGAATAGGCGGCCTGCAAGGCGTAGAGCACGACTGCACCGGCCAGCACCCGTTCGAGCCACCCGTTCGGTCGCGGGGCGAACGTCTCACGCGCCAGCAGCCGCGGCACGAGCCACGCCAGCGCCCCGGCGCCGATCACCGCGTAGAGCGGGACGAGGAGGTTCGCGGTCGACCCGCCCGCCTCGACCGGCACGCGGAAGGGGATCGCCGCGAACGCAAGGACGGCGAGCAGCCCCGGCCGGCGACGTAGGAGCACCGCCAGGCCCGCGAGCACGAGCAGCCCGACCGCCGCGCCCGCGGCGGTGAGCTCGGGGCGATCGCGCAGTGGCTCGAGCTGCGGGGTGTCGGCGACGTCGGCGATCAACAGGACCGGAGTGAGCACCAAAGCACCGAGCATGGACACGGCCCGTCCACTGGACGAGGGAGCCAGGAGCGCCCCCGCGGCCAGGATCGCGGCGATGACCATCCCGAGCTCGTTCATCGCAGCGGGGAGCGGGGACGAGGTCGCACGCGGCGCAGGATGTCGGCAACGTTGCGGGTGACCTGCTGCACGTCGGCATCGTCGCGCAGGCGGCGGCCCCACTCCGGTAAGCCGACACGAATGACCACTCCCGCGCCCAGGCGCGAGCCGGTCAACGCGGGCTTGGGCGCCTCAGGTGCGCCCGTCTCCGCGTCGATCGGCGCCTCCTCGCCGCGGTCCTGTCCCACGCCGATGCGGAGCTTCAGACGACTGCGGCTGGAGGGGAGGGACTCCTCCAGGACACGGAACCCGTCGAGGGAAGCGCTCGTGCCTTCGAGCAGACCGAGCTCCGGGTCTTCTTGCAGCGGGACAAGCGCGGCGGGCCGTCCGAGCCGCCGGACGGGCCGCAGCCGGGCCCCGAATGCGTCGGTGGTCGAGGGCTGCGTCGGACGCACGAGGCGTCCCCGCTGTACGGTGACCCCCCGCCGGAGCGACTCCTCGCCGAAGCTGGCCAACCGGCCGCCGCGCTGCACGTAGCGGCGCAGCCGGGCGGCCGAGGCCCGCGGAACCCAGCGCGCAGGCCCTGCGAGCAGCACGCCCTCCCGGTCGGTCGGCCTCGGGTCGCTCGAGTCAGCCAGGGCGAGGTCGCTCGTCACGTCGTAGCGGATGCGTGAACGGTCGAGGAACGCCAGCAGCGGCGCGGTCTGCTCGGCGAACCCGACCGGCAGCCCCGTACCTTCAGAACCACTGGAGGGTCGCGGATAGCGCACCGTGGCACCGGCGGACAGCGCGTTGGGAAGGCCATCCCCGTCGTCGTCGATCGTGTCCGATCCGACCCAGGAGATCGTGGGCAGGACGGCCAGGATCGGGGCGCGCTCGGCTGATTGCACCATGAAGGGGACGCGCGTGGTGAAACGCCCTCGACGGACTTCGAGCAGGTAGACGCCCGAGACTCCGTTGGGGGCGCGCATCACGAGCGGGGCGCCCGGCTTCGCGCTTCCCTTCTTCAGGCGCCGCGCCGCGCCGACGCGCCGCACGTTCCATCGGTAGGACTGGCCGCGGGAGTCGACCAGGAACTCGATGCGGCTCGAAGTTCGCACCGGCTCGAGCGGCGCTTGCACCGCGAGCCGGCGGATGATCACTCCCGGGCGGCCGGGGATCGTGCCCGCCTGCGGCGGCAAATCGGCCGGCGCCGATCCCCGGTTCCCCGCCCGGTCCTCGACCGTCGGCACGAAGAGGTACGTGCCCGTCGGCGCGGGCCGGCCGTCCACCAACCCATCCCAGATGCCGCGCCGGCTGCCCTTGCGCCGCGACTCGAACGCCGCGACCCGTTGCGGCTTGCCTGAGTCGGTGCGCCAGACGGCGAACCGGGTACGGCGCCTCCGGCTGACCCGCCGAACCGTGACCGCGACACGCTGGCCGGGGCCGGCGATCGCCGGCCCGCGGGGGGTCACCCGGAGCCCCGTGGGGCGCACGCGGACGACGACCGGGCGCGGAGCGGACGTGTCGAGCAGGATGGCCTTCGGAAACACCACTGAACGGCCCGTCCTGCGAAGGGCGATCCGGAGGCGATACAAGCCGTCGGACGCTCGCGCCCCGTCGTCGGTCGAGCCGTCCCATTCGAGCCGGACGGGGCTGAAGGCGCCCGCTCCCACGCCGGTTGCAAGGCGCTTGATGCGCCCACCGTCCTCGTCGACGATGTCGACGGTCACGTCGTCAGCCTCCTTGAGGACGAACGACACCTTCTCCGTGTCGCGGCGGCCATCGCGGTTGGGCGAGAAGAACTTGACCACCTTGACGCTCCCCACCACCGGCGGCGAGCCCTTCAGCCGCTGGGCGACGAAGAACGCGGAGAAGGTCGCACCGACCAGCAGCACGAAGACGACCCGCGCGAGTCGCGACACCTACCGCGTCTTGTCGGCGCCGACGATGACGAGCACCTTGGCCTGGGGCGCGAGGTTCTGCAGGTCGCTGTCGATCTGCTTGAGCTCGGAGATGGTGAGAAGCCGCCCGACATCGCGGGCCTGCGCGCGCTCGCCCTCGGCGTAGTAGACCGTGGACGTGGTCCGCAGCTGATCGGGCGCTGCCGGGTCGGGGGCGAAGTTGCCCGTCTTCGCTCCCTCGGGATACCCCCGGCTCTGCAGCCGCTCGGCCATGCTGAGTGCGAGCCCGACCGTCGTGGTGCCGTTGAAGACGGCGACCTGTGTCTTCGCGCGCCTGGCGGCAGCACTCGGGGGCTGGCTGGTCGAGCCATCACCCGCCGGTCCGCTCGCACCGGTTTGGCCCGCTACGACGTTGGCGCGCGGTGCGGGGTCCTCCGCGCCGCCGAAGAGCTGCGTCCCCACGAACACGAGCACCGCAAGCGTCACCAGCGCGCCGGCGACGGCCAGGGCGGTCACCGGTCCCGATCGGGTTCGAGCGCGTGTCGACACCGGGGCCCCCGGGCGGCGACCGGCGGCGGATGACCCGTGGGGGCGGGAGGCCGGCCTGGCGATCGCCGCCGCTGCCGCGCGTTGGGCGGGCGGCACGGGCGGAGCGATCCGGCGAGGCGCGGGAATCGGAACCGCGGTCGAGGGAGGCGTGGATGGGTGGGCGGCCCCGTTGGACGAGGGCGTCGGCGCGGAGGGCGCCTCCGGAGCAGCCGTCTCGGCGGTGGCCGTAACGGGTGCGGTCACCGGCTGCTCGGTGTCCGGCTGTTCGTCGCCCTGCGTGACGGTCACTTCCTCGGCTTCGGGCCGTACCTCGCTGCCGGCGACCGCGGGGTCGTGGGCGGTGTCGAGCTCTGTCTCGGTATCGGCGTCGGCTTCGGATGGCACTTCCGCGCCGTCCGGCGCGGATTCGGTTCCTGGGGCTGGATCCGCGTCATCCGCGTGCACGGACTCGTCGGTGTCCACCCCGTTCGGCGCGGTCGTCGACGACGCCGCGACACCCGCGCCGGCGCCGGCGGCCGTCGCTGCAGCGGGGAGGGCCGTCGCCGGGACCTCGGGGGCGGCGGAGACCGGTTGCGTCACCATCGAGGGAACCGGCTCCGCTCGGACCCCACCGGTCGGCGGCGCCTGCGACCGGGCCAGAGCGGCTGCCGCGGATTCCTGCGCGCGCTCGGGCTCGGCTCCCGCCCAGTCGCGCAGACGCTTGACTTCGCGCGCCTGGGCGAAGTAGAGCAGCGTGAGCACGGCCAAGCCGAAGAAGGCGGCGATGCCGACGTAGGCGCCGTACTTCTCGACCTGGTCCTGGAGCGAGATCGCGAAGGCGTGATCCACAGGAGCGTTGGCAGTCTAGGCGGTGGCCCGGGCGTCGGGATCCGCAGCCCCGACGACGTCCGAGCCCGCCGCGCGGGCTTCGGCCAGCTCGGTGACCTTGGAGGCGAGCCCGGCGGCGTCCCCCTCCAGCACCAGGAGGCCGACCTGATCGAAGGTCTCCTCGACCCAGGCCGGGTCCAGCGCGGGGCGTTCGGCGCGCAGGATCCGCTGAGCGGGAGTCGGGATGGGACGCTCGGAGGTGTCGAAGAGCTGCTCGTGCAGCTTCTCGCCCGGTCGGCGGCCCACGATCTCGATGGCGATGTCGCGCTCGGGCTCCAGGCCCGAGAGCCGGATCATGTCCCGGGCAAGGTCGACGATCTTGACCGGCTCTCCCATCTCGAGCACGAACACCTCGCCTCCACGGGCCAGCGAGCCTGCGCGGATGACGAGTTGGACCGCTTCCGGGATGGTCATGAAGTACCGCGTCATGGCGGGATCAGTGACCGTGACCGGGCCGCCCGCGGCGATCTGTCGACGAAAGATCGGGACCACGGACCCCGACGAGCCGAGCACGTTCCCGAAGCGCACGGATGCATACGCCGTCTTCTCGAATCGGGCGTCGGCCGCCTCGCACGCCCATTCGGCGAGCGCCTTGGACGCTCCCATCACGGTCGCCGGCGCCACGGCCTTGTCCGTGGACACCAGCACGAAGGTCGCGACCCCCGTGTCGCCCGCCACGCGAGCGACCACCCGGGTCGCGATCGCGTTGTTGCGGACCGCCTCGACCGGGTTGGATTCCATGAGTCCGACGTGCTTGTAAGCCGCTGCGTGGAAGACGATCGCGGGGCGAAACTCGCCGAACACCTCCCGCATCCGCTCCTCCTCCTTGCAATCGGCGAGCACCGCGATCGCGTTCTGTACGTGCCGGTCCTCGACGAGCTCTCGCGAGATCTCGAAGAGGTTGTCTTCCGCGTGGTCGACGAGCACGAGTCGGCTCGGCCCCACCCGCGCGATCTGCCGGCAGAGCTCCGAGCCGATGGAGCCACCGGCGCCGGTGACCATCACACACCGGCCCGCGAGGTACTGGCCGACGCGCTCGATCTCCATGCGCACGGGCTCGCGGCCCAGGACGTCCTCGACCCGGATCTCGCGCACCTGGCGCACCACGCGGCCCCCCGTCCGCAGGAGCTCGAAGACCGTCGGCATGGTCCGGACCGGCACCCCGTGGTCGCGGCAGGCGGACACGACACGGGCGCGCATGGTGCCGGGAGCGGAGGGAACGGCGATGAGGACCTCGTCCGGCTCCACGTCGTCGAGGACACGCGAGAGCTCCTGCGTGGTGCCGAGGACCTCGAAGCGGTCCACCCGAGCCCGGCGCTTGCGCGGGTCGTCGTCGATGAAGCCGACGGGCCGGTAGCCCAGGGCGGGGTTGCGCAGGATCTCGCGCAGCAGCAGCCGGCCACCGTCTCCCGCCCCGACGATAAGCACCGATCGGGCATCACGACGGGCGCGGTACCCATGCAGCGGGCGCTCGTAGTAGGCGTGGACCGCGAAGCGCACCCCGACCAGGAACAGGAGCATGAGCAGTCCGTAGAGCGCGAGCACGCCGACCGGGGCGTTGAGGGTCGAGTAGGGCGGCTCGGCTCCCCGCAGCACAGGCTGGAAGATGACGATGAAGGCGACGAGCCCGAGGACCCCAAGCGCGATGCCCTGGGCGATACGGGCGTATTCGCGCTGGGACGAGTAGCGCATCCACCGCCGGTACACGCCTGAGACGGCGAGTGCGGCGAGGGTGATGACGATCGCCGGGAGGATCGTCCGCGTGAAGAGCTCCGAGTATTGACCGGGCAGCTCGCTGGACCCGTCGAATCGCAGGCGGTAGGCGAGGTAGTAGGCCAGCGCGACCAGGCCGGCGTCCAGCGCGATCTGCGGGAGGGAATGGCGGTGGACGGGCAAGGCCGCGGCACTGAACCGGCGGCGCATCACGCGGAGTCTATTCGCCGGGACGGCGTCCACTCCCCCATCCCATGGGCGACAGCAGGAGGTCGCAGAGGAGCTCGGGGTCGCGCCGGACCCGCTGCCCTTGCGCGCGCGGCGCGCGCCTGGCCACGATGACATCCTCGGCGCGGGTCAGCCTTCTGAGGCGACCGTCCGCGATCAGCCCCTCATCGACTGCCCCGAGACGACCTTCGAAGGTCGTCCACACGGGCGTTCCGAGAGCGACCGCCTCGCGGTTCATCGTCCCGCCCGCCGAGATCACCAGGTCGGCGTGCGCGATCAGCGACTGTGCGTCGATCGCCTGCTCGGGAACCGTGAATCCGGCTCGCGTCAGCTCTGCCCGTTGCGTCGCGGTCCGCGGCAGGGCCACCACCTGCGGGCCCATCTCCGCCGCGAGCCGCTCGATCACGTCGCCGAAGAGCGGGTTCTCGAAGCGGTGATACAGCGAGACCGCCGGAGGGGTCCGGACCACCGCGATCGGCCGGCTCGCGTCGAGCCCGAGCTCCGTGAGAACGTCATCGGAGGGCTCGAAGTCCGACAGGTAGTACTCCTCCTTGAGTCCGGGATAGGTGTGCAGCTTGGCGGCGGTGGCGCCGTAACGGGCGAGGCGCGCGGGCGGGATGGCCGCCGGGACCACGACGGCCTGGGCGAGACGGCAGTTCACGGTGTGCTGGACGCGCGCCCACTCGTAGTCAAACGTGGTCGACGATGGGATGCCCAGCACTCGCGCCGCCACGGTGACGTCGTTGGAGCCGTGGCCGAGCGCAAGATCGAAGCGCCTGCCGCGCGCCCAGCGCGTCAGTGTGGCCGAGCGGCCGAGCAGGCCCGCCGCCTTGGCCGCCAGCCGGCTCCCGCGATGGCGGCCGATGGGCTCATGGGCGATCCCGAAGCGGTCGAGCAGGCCCAGCGTCTGCGCGAAGTCCCGCGCCGTCACCCGTACCTCTGCTCCCCGAGCCTCCAGCGCCCGGATGACCGGGCGCATGACAAGCACGTGCGGGGAGTTGGTCAGGTCAACCCAGATCCGCATCGCGCACGGCGCGCACGACTTCCTGAGCCTGCCCGGGACTCAGGAGAGGGTTCATGGGGATCGCGAGGTGCGTAGCCGCCGCCTCCTCCGTTCCCGGCAACGGGACCGAGGGCGGCCACTCGCGCATCGCGGGCTGGCGGTGGGCCGGCACGCGGTAGTACGCCTTCTGCCCGACTCCCGCCTCTCGCAGAACATCCGCCAGGCGATCGGCCTGCGGGTGGCGGATCACGTACAGATGCCACGCGGGGGCCGAACCCGGGGCGGGCACCGGGAGCTCGACGAGCTCGCCGAGCCCGGCCGCGGCGTAGTGGTCACCGGCGTCCCGGCGTCCCTCCGCCCAGCGGTCGAGGTGAGGCAGCTGCACCCGGAGGATCGCCGCCTGGATCTCGTCCAGGCGGGAGTTGTAGCCCACCTGCTCGAAGCTCACCTTGTCCCGCGAGCCATGGAAGCGCAGCGACCTGACCCGATCGGCGATCTCCGCGTCGTTGGACACGATCGCCCCGCCGTCACCGAAGGCACCGAGGTTCTTGGACGGGAAGAACGAAAAGGTGGCGACGGTGCCCATCGCACCCGGCCGCGAGCCGTCGGAAGCGCGTGAGCCCGCCGCCTGGGCTGCATCCTCGACGACCGGGACCCCGACCAGCGCCTCGATCTCCCTCACAGGCGCAACGTTGCCGAAGAGATGGACGGCGATCACCGCCTTGGTGTTCGGCGTCATCGCCTCCCGCACGGTGTCGGGGGTGACGCAGAACGTCTCGGGGTCGACGTCGCAGAAGACGGGGCGCGCCCCAGTGGGCGGGATCGCTTCCGCCGAGGCGTAGAAGGTGAAGGACGGAACCACGACGTCGTCGCCCGGTCCGACGCCGAGCGCCCTCAGCGCGATGGTCAGCGCCTCGGTCCCGTTCGCGACCCCGATCGCGTGCCGGGCGCCGAGGTACTCGGCCCACTCCGTCTCAAATTTCGCGACCTCCGGTCCGAGGATGTAGACGCCCCGGTCGAGCACCGCCTCGATGCGAGCCCGCAGCTCGTCGCGCAGCGGCGCCTGGGGCCCGGAAGTATCGAAAAGCGGAACGCTCATGGCGGCGGGGAGGTTACCCTCGTACTCCGAGTGCTCCTTCTGGCCGCCATCACCGACCCCATCGTTCAGGTCGCCGTCGACGTCATCGACGCGCTCGGGTTGCCCGGCATCTTCGTGCTCATGGTGCTCGAAAGCGCCTGCATACCCGTGCCATCCGAGGCGACCTTCCTGTTCGCGGGGTTCAACGTCTCCCGAGGTGAGTACTCGCTCTTCGCGGTGGTCGCGGTCGGGACCCTCGCCAACGTGGTGGGCTCGTGGATCGCCTACGCGGTCGGCTACTACGGACGGGTGGACATCCTGGAGAAGCACGGACGGAAGATCCATCTCAAGCCCTCGCACCTCAAGCAGGCCGACGACTGGTTCGCCAGGTACGGCTCCGCCACCGTGTTCTTCACGCGGATGCTCCCGATCATCCGGACGTTCATCTCGCTGCCCGCGGGCGTCGCCCGCATGCCGTTCTGGCGCTTCACGTTCCTCACCACCCTCGGCTGCGTTCCCTGGATCCTCATGCTGACCCTTATCGGCCGGGAGGTCGGCGACCGCTGGGAGACGTGGAAGGACTCACTGCACTACGTGGACTACGCCGTCGTGTTGCTCGTGATCGTCGGCGTGATCTACCTCTTGCTGCGCCGCCGCCGCCACCGCGGTGGACCATCGGCGCATCCCCCGGCCGAGACGGCCGCGGATGCCCCGGCCCGCTGAAGTCGTCCTGCTGGGCCTCGTGCAGGGCCCGGCCGAGCTGCTGCCGATCTCCTCCTCCGGGCACGTGGCCGTTCTGCCCTGGCTGCTGGGCTGGTCCTACGCCGACGCGGATCCCGAGCTCCGCAAATCGGTCGAGGTCGCACTGCACGCCGGGACCGCGGCCGCCCTTCTGATCGGCCTGCGAGGTGAGGTCCGAGAGGCGGTGGGCGGCCTCGACCCACGGCGGGTCGGGCTCGTGTTCTGGTCCTTTCTCCCGCCGGCGTTGGCCGGGCTGCGCTTCGAGCGGGTGGTGGAGGAGAAGCTCGGCACACCGTCGACCATCGCCGCCGGACTGCTGCTCGGATCTGCGCTGCTGGTCCTGTGCGACCGGGTCGAGCAACGGCGCGGGCACGAAGAGGCCGGATGGGTGGACGCCGTGTGGCTGGGCGTCGCGCAGGCCGCCTCCCTGATGCCGGGGGTGTCGCGAAACGGGGCAACCCTGGCGGCGGGGCGGGCACGCGGGTTCCGCCGGTCGGACGCGAACGTGCTGTCGCGCCACTCGGCGCTTCCGGTGATCCTCGGTGCGAGCGTCTTGAAGGGTGTGCGGCTCACCCGACGCGGGATTCCCATGTCACTCGCGGGGACTCTCGCGGCGGGCGCCCTCGCTTCGTTCGCGTCCACACTCGCCTGCATCCGGTTGATCGGCGTCGTGGAGCGAGACCGGCCGCTGGCATGGTGGGCCGCCTATCGCTGCTTCGCGGCCGGCGTCATCCTCACGGCGCGTGGGCGGCGCGGTACGGTTCGCTGACGATGAGCGACCCCCAGGCCCAGCAGGTCGGCGGGAGCGCCGACACGGTGGGCAGGATCGGCCGCCCCTAGATGACCGACGCCTACGCCACCGCCGGCGTGGACACCGCTGAAGCCGATCGGGGGGTCGCCGCCCTGGTCAGTGTCCTGGCTGCCATCCAGACGGGATCTCCGTCGCGCTCCGTGCTCTCGAGCGGCCACTACGCCGCGGTCCTGGAGGTGGCGCCCAACCTGGGCATCGCCGTGGGAACGGATTCCGCCGGGTCCAAGGTGATCGTGGCCGAGCAGACAGGGCGCTTCGATACGATCGGCGTCGACTGCGTCGCCATGAACGTCAACGACGTGATCTGCGTCGGGGCGACGCCCATCGCGGTGCTCGACTACCTCGCGGTCGAGCACTCCGATCCCGAGATGCTCCGCCAGATCGGCGTGGGGCTGAAGGCCGGCGCTGAGGCCGCGGGCGTCGAGATTCCCGGTGGGGAGCTCGCAGTGCTGCCCGAGGTCATCCGCGGTCATCCGTCGCCGCGTGGCTTCGACATCGTGGGCACCTGCTTCGGCACGGTCGGGCTGGACGCGATCGTCACGGGAAGCTCGAGGGTGCCGGGCGACGCGGTGATCGGCCTGCCGTCGAGCGGTATCCACTCGAACGGCTTCACCCTGGCGCGCCGGGCGCTGCTCTCGGACGCCGCCCTCGCGCTCGACGACCGGCCCGCCGAGCTCGGCGGGTCGAGCGTGGGCGACGCGCTGCTCGAGCCGACGGTGATCTACGTCCGGGCGGTCCTCGAGCTCCTGCGCTCCGCGATCGAGGTCCGGGGCCTGGCGCACATCACGGGTGGCGGCGTGCTCAACCTGCTGCGGCTGCACGGCGACGGCCTCGGCTACGAGCTCGACGCGCCGTTGCCCGTCCCGCCGGTGTTCGAGCTCATCGCCGGGGCCGGGGACGTGCCTCCCGCGGAGATGTGGGAGGTCTTCAACATGGGCTGCGGCTTGGCGTGCATCGTGCCGGCGGATCAGGAGGACGCGGCGGTCGAGCTGCTCAAGCGCCACCACCCTGGCGCCGCCCGGATCGGCCGGATCACCGACGACTCCGGACGGGTCGTGCTGCCCTCACTCGGCCTCCAAGGCCGGCGCCCCGAAGGTCTGCGTTGAGGCGCGCCGTGGTCACGGGCGGGGCCGGGTTCATCGGCTCGAACCTCGTCGACGGGCTGCTGGACTCTGGCGTCGAAGTCGTGATCTTCGACAATCTGTCCACGGGGCGACCGGAGAACCTCACCGGGGCGCTCGCCAGGGGCGCTCGCCTGCACGACCTCGACATCCGTGACGCCGAAGGGGTCACCACGGAGCTCGAACGGGTGCGGCCCCACGCGATCTTCCATCTGGCGGCCCAGATCGACGTCCGCCGATCCGTCGAAGACCCGGCGCTGGACGCGCAGATCAACGTGCAAGGGACGGCGAACCTGCTCGAAGGGGCACGGCGGGCGGGTGTCGGACGCTTCGTGTTCAGCTCGACCGGGGGCGCCATCTACGGGGTCGCGGACACGGTCCCGACCCCGGAGGACGCCCCCATCCGACCCATGGCGCCCTACGGGCAGAGCAAGTTCTGCGCGGAGGGCTACTGCCACCTCTATCAGCGCCTCCACGGGCTGTCGACCATCTGCCTGCGCTATGGCAACGTCTTCGGGCCCCGCCAGGATCCGCTCGGGGAGGCCGGGGTGGTCGCGATCTTCTGCGGGCTGGCACAGCACGGCGGGGGAGCTCCAAGGATCTACGGAGACGGGAACCAGACGCGCGACTACGTCTACGTCGGAGACGTCGTCGCCGCCAACCTCGCGGCGGCCGCGTCCGACGCGTGCGGATCGGTCAACGTCGGCACCCAGACGGAGACCTCCGTCCTGGAACTGCTCGAGGCGATCCAGTCGCTGGTACCCGACGCTCCACTCGAGCCCGAGCACGCCCCGGCGCGTCTCGGCGAACTGCAGCGCAGCGCGCTCGACGTAAGCCGCGCACGCCGTGAGCTGGCCTGGGAGGCCGGGACGCCTCTGACCGGCGGGCTCGAGCAGACGCTCGCGGCCCGCGGCTGACCTCGTTTATCCGCCCGTCGGCTCGTCGGCCTCCGGCGGGAGGCCGGACTCGGCAGCTTCGGGATCTCCGCCGGCGCCGGGCACCGCGTCGTCGCCCTTCTTGCGCTCCCAGTCCGTCCGGGCTTCCCCGATCCGGTCGCCGAGCTGACGGGACTCGCGCTCCAGTCCCTCCAGCTCGCGCTCTGCGCGATCGGCCTGCTCCTGATGATCCTCCGCCATGGGCGGCGATAGTACCCGGGTCCCGTGCGGAGTAGACCGACGCCCGTCAGGTCTCGCGCTCGGCCTTCGCCCGCTCTTCGAGCTTCTCACGCAGGTATGCGGCCTTCTCCGCCCGCCGGTCGTGCTGCTCGGCCTCGTCCGCCAAGGGTGCGTTCTCCGCCCGATGGCGTTCTTCGCCCTCACGCACGATCTGGTCGATCCGCAGCTCTTCGGTCTCGGGATCGGACACGCTGTCGAGCCTAACCGACCGTCGGTCGGAACTTTGCGCACTCGATCTGGACACCGGGCCGTGTGAACCGGGTCGCCGTCATGGTCGGATGGTCCGATGCCCACCTACCCCCGCCGCGTGACGCCCGTCGAGCCCGCGGCCTCCCCCTCGGACCCATCGCCCCGCCGTAGCTGGACCCGTGCCGTCCCGCCCACCCGACGCTTCCCGCGCCGGGCCTCCACACCGCCGCAGTCCCTGCCCCCGGCCTCGGCCGTCCGGATCGCAAGCCGTTGACTCGGCCAAGGGAGTGATCACCGGGCGTGGAGCACCACGAGCTCGGTAAGCGCGTGTACTAGCGTCCCGGACATGTCATCCGGGCTCGTCCTGTCCGTAAACGTCGGCCGCCCTGCCGAATTGCGCACCCCGAAGCGCGTGGTGATGAGCTCCATCGTCAAGTATCCCGTCGCCGGCCAGGTCGCCGCTCGCGGCGTGAACCTCGATGGGGACGAGCAAGCCGACAAGGCCAACCACGGCGACTTCTCCAAGGCCGTGTATGCCTACGCTCGTGAAGACGCAGCCTGGTGGGAGGAGGTGATCGGGCGGCCGCTCGGGCCCGCTGCCTTCGGTGAGAACCTCACGGTCTCGGGGATGGACCTCACCCAGGCCCGTGTCGGCGAACGCTGGCGCATCGGAACCGTCGAGTTGCGGGTCACCGGGCCACGTATCCCGTGCTTCAAGCTCGCGGCGGTCATGGACGATCCGGGCTTCGTCCGCCGCTTTGCGCGGGCCGGCCGCCCGGGCGCCTATCTATCGATCGCACGAGCGGGAGAACTGAGCGCCGGTGACCGGATCGAGCCCCTCTCGCGGCCCGAACACGGGGTCACGGTCGGGATGGTGTCCACCGCCACCTTGCTCGATCCTTCGCTCCTCCCCGCGCTCGAAGCGGGGCGGGCGGACTTCACGCCTCAGCTGGCGGCCTGGGTGGAGAGGGGCTCTCGGACTTCGCGATTCTGAGCACTTCGTCGAGGTCGGCGCCGTTGATGATGTCGAGCGCCCGGGCGGCGGGAATGGTGCCCAGGAGCCGACCTCCAAGGGTGCGCAACTCGACGACCACGCGACCGTCGGCATCGGAGGTGAAGTGAAGCTCGCGATCCCGTGAAGCGAGCTCCAGGGCCCGCCGGTTCGCAAGCCCGATCTCCGCATGGAGAGCGGGCGGGAACGGCGGGGCGAGCGTGCCCCTGAACCGGGTCACCGCAGTATCTCCCGGCTGGATTCGCCGGCGCACTCGGGCATGGCGCCGGCGCGGGGAGCGTCACGATCGAGAGGGGGTTGTG
>JAABUN010005371.1_pt1 | contig 16005 bp, 13 predicted proteins | sample 5559311 | NCBI WGS metagenome assembly JAABUN01 (sample SAMN10711877, study PRJNA513370) | rock metagenome | isolation source: Antarctica rocks | place: Antarctica: Victoria Land, Siegfried Peak sud
ACGGAACCCGGACGCTAACGCATCCGGCTCTTGTCGCATCCCTACCGCTCGCCGTCGCCCAACTGCTGCTCCCGCCGTGCCCGCTCTTTCGCGCGCCGCAGCTTGGCGAACGTGTCGTCCTCCTCCGCGGCCGGCTCGGTGGCGCGGGCGGCCGGGGCGGGCTTCGGCGGGGCCGTCGGGCGGGCGGCGAAGGCGTCGGCCCCGTCCGGAACCGGCAGGGCCGGGCCGCTCGTCGGATCGAACCGCTTCCGCGCCCGACCCTGGACGAGCGTCTCGCCGACGGCCTGTTTGCGCTTCAGGAGCCGGCCCAGGTTCTCGCCCTCAGCCCCGGCGAACGCCGGTTCGTGCCGCAGCCGGGTCCACGCCGTCGTTGCCCCGGCGGCGACTTCCTTCCATTCGAGGGCGATCCGCCGGACGCCCACGTCGAACACCAGCAGCACCGCCGCGGCGAACACCAGCCAGAACCAGAACGGCAACAGCGCCCGGGTGCTGGCCGGCGGGTCGCGGAACAGGTGGCCGTCGGCGAGCATCTGCCGCAGGTCGTCGTCGGCCTCGGTGTGGAAGCTGCCGCCGGTGATGTCGGCCAGGCGCTTCATGAGGGGCGTGTTGCTCTCCAGGTCGGCGAACTCTGGCGAGTACGGGACCGTCACCCCGGCCCGGCCGGCGTCGACGGCCGTCATCTGGGCCGACCCATCGGGGTTCAGCACCGTGTTCCCGGCCGCGTTCTTCAAGGGCGTCAGGGCGTTGACGTTGAGGAAGTACGACCCGGCCTCGTCGGCGGCGAACTCGGCCTCGTACAGCCCGCCGCCCTTGGGCCGGAACTCGACGGCCGGCGACTTCTCGCCGGGGCCGAGCGGCTTGGGCGTCGTCACCGCGCCCTTGAGCGTCACCCCGCCGACCGGTCGGTCTTTTTCGTCCCGCACGTCGGCCGTCACCCGGACCCGGCCGTCGCGGTACTCGGTCACCAGCGTCAGCTTGCCCCGTTCGGGTTCACGCATGACCCAGTTGACGACCTGCTCCCAGAACTTCCGGTACACCTCCGACGCGGCCCAGTCCTTGTCCCAATACTGCTTGGCCCCGTCCGGCTGGGTCCGGGCGTCGGCCGTGAACGCGACGGCTTTCCCCAGGCCGTACCGCCAACTGGCCAGTAGCGGGAACTCCTGGTCCGGGTACGGACTCGGCCCCTTGAGGCTCATGTTGACGAGGACGTTCTGCTTGAGCGTGGTGCGGACGAACCCGTACAGCCGGGGCAGCGGCTGCGGCAGGCCGGGGGCCAGCGCCTCGGCCGACCCGGCCGCGGCCGTCCGCTCCGGGGTGAACGCTTCCTTGGAGATGAACGACTGGCTGACCCGCCGACTCTCCTTGATGTAAATCCCGGGGAGCTGGTCCGGGTTGGTCACCTTGTAGAAGTTCCCCTTCTTGCCGTCGCCGTCGTTGGTCCCCTCGGCGATACTCTTCAGCTTGGCGTCCTCGTTGACGCCGTGGGTGGCCACCCCGACGGTGGTGCAGGTGATGCCGGCCGCGGCCATCGCCGCCACGGCCTTTTGCCCCGGCCCGGAGTAGTTCGGGTCGCCGTCGGAAATGACGATCGAGTGCTTGACGCTCAGGTTGTACTTGGGGTCGGACAGGGTGTCATACGCCGCGACCAGGAACGGGTCGAAGTCGGGCATGTCGCCGGGGGTGAGGGCGTCGAGCCGGGCTAACAGCCGGTTGCGGGTCGTCGACTCGACCTCGCCGACCGCCTGGAACGGGATGTGCCACGACACCCCGGCCCCGCCCCCGCCGAACCCACCGTACTGGACCACCCCGACCATGTCGGCCGGGCCGAGGCGCTGGATGGCGAGCTTGGCGATGTCCTTCTGCCACTTGTTGCCGTCGGCCATCTCGGAGGCGTGCATGACCAGCACCAATCCGCCTTTGCCGGCCGCCTTCAACGCCTTGATCTCGCAGTCGACCGGCAGCGCCGCCTCGATCGGGGTGGCCTGGTAGCCGCCGGCCCCGAAGCTGTCCGGCCCGCCGATCATGACCAGTCCGCAGCCCTGGTCGTACACGGCCGCCCGGAGCATCTCGGCCTGGTCGGCGTTGAACCGCTCGAACGGCACGTTGGCCAGGATGACCGCGTCGTAGTTGCTCAAGAAGACGCCCAACTCGCCCTTGTCTTGCGGCAACTGGTCGGCGGCCCGCCGGTCCACCCGCAGCTTGCCGACCGGCGGCCCGCCGGCCTTGCCGGGTTCGTAGCGGAGGGTGGCGAGCAGGTAGTCGTGGGCCGACCCGTTCGACCCCGGCGCGTTCTCGTCGATCAGTAGCACCTTGCGCTGGCCGCGGGCGACGACGGCCGTTTCAACGCGGTTGTTCGCTACCCGGTCCCCCGGCAGGCCGGCGACCAGGGTGCCCCCCTGGACCGGCCGGGAATCGGTCGGGGTGAACGTCGCCCGGAACGTGAACGACGAGTCCCCCTGCGGGTCGACCTTGTTGCGGAACTTGAAGACGGTCAGCCCCGGCAGCAGCCGCACCTTCGGCGGCTTGCCCGGTTCGAGTACCTGCGGCGAGTCCTCGATATCGACGGCTGTCGTCTCGCCGACCGAGGTCTTGACCACGTCGAGCCGGCCGTCAACGACCGTGCCCGGGGTGGCGTTGCGGACCAGTACGCGGATGGGGAGCCGCTGCCCCTGGGCAGCGACGGCCGGCGACTCGATCGCCTGGACCAGCACTTCGCTCTCGTTGCGGAACCCCGGCGCGAGGGCCACCGTGTCGATCTGGACGTTGTTCTTCTTGGCCAGGTCGGCCTGCTCTTCCGACAGGCCCAGGTTCTCGTTGCCGTCGGAGAACAGCACGACCCGCTTGCCCGTCCCTTCGGGGAAGCTGGCCAGGGCGAGCTTGAGTGCCGCGGCGATGTCGGTGTAGTTGCCGTCGATCGGTCCGGCCATCCGCTCGTCCACGGGTAGTGCGTCGACGGCCGCTGGCGGCAGGCTCAATTTGGGCCGCTTGCCGAACAGGATCAGCCCGCTGCGGTCGTTCCGCCGGGCCGCCGGCCGGTCCTTGACCGCCTTCTCTATGAACGATCGCACCTTCTCCCAGCGTCGGTCCACCACGTCCGTGACCGGCACGTTCGGGTCGATGTCCTGCGGGATGCTGAACGACCGATCGACGACGAACAGGACCGTCGTTGCGTCCGTCGGCCGGCGCAGGCGGGGTTCGGCGAGGGCCAATGCGAGCAGCGTCAGCCCGGCAGCGCGCAGGCCGATGGCCGCCCACTTGCGCGTCGGCCCCAGGCCGGTCAGGCTGCGGCGGCTGACGACATAGACCAGCGGCACCAGTACCAGGAGCGCGAGCCACTGCGGCTGGACGAACTGGACGCCGCCGACGCTGCCGGCCGATTCCCGCACTGCCGCCCCGGCCGGCCGCACGACCAGCCCGCCGACGCCCGCGAGCAGCATCACCCCCAGCGCGATGCCGACGCCGAACGCCCACGCCCGGAACAACACCAAGGCGGCGACGGCGACCCCCAACCCGGCGGCGGCCGTCACCGTAACGAGGGACGCCAGGTCGGTCCGGGTGCCGAGCAGTTCGACCGGGACGCCGTCCAGGATCAGCCCGCCGAGGCCGAGCGCCCCGAACGTCAGTCCCGCACCGAGCGCCCACGCCGAGCTAAACCGGCGGACGGCGAACGCGGCGACGCACCCCGTCGCCGCCAGGAGCAGCAGCCAGGCCGGCCACGAGGTGCCGAGGGTGTCGGTCAGCCGCTGCATAGGTGCCTCAGAACGCCGCCCGCTGGACGCGGTGATTTTCCGTGTCGATCACATGCACCCGGCCGTGCCGGTCCACGACCACCGCCCACGGGTCGGCCAACTGCCCCGGCCCGCTGCCCGGCGTCCCCCAGGTGCCGAGCAGTTTACCATCCGCGGCGAACTTCTGCACCCGGGCGTTGCCGCGCTCGACGACGTACAGCTCGCCGCCGGGGCCGAACGCCAGGTCGTAGGGGTACGACATCTGCCCCGGCCCGGTCCCGGCCCCGCCGAACTGCCGGACGAACTCGCCGGTCCGGGTGAGTACCTGGACCCGGTGGTTGCACGCATCCGCCACGTACAAAAGGCCGTCCGGGCCGAGCGCCAGCCCCCGCAGCCGGTTGAATTCGCCGGGGGCCTGGCCGTTCGCCCCCCAGCAGGCGACGAACTTACCGTCGGGGTCGAGCTTGGTGATGCGGTCGTTCAGTCCGAACTCCGCGACGTAGTAGTACCCTTCGGCGTCCTGGACGCAATCGGACACGTACCCCCATTCGCCGGGTTTCGACCCGGCCGCCCCGCCGAGGGTCTTCAAGAGCGTCCCGGCCGCGTCGTACACCCGCACGCAGTGGTAGTGCGAATCGGCGACCAGCAGGTTGCCGTCGCGGTCGATGCCTAGCCCGCTCGGCCGGCCGTTGCGGAAGTCCGGCGTCCGCCAGGTGACGCCGAGGTAATGGCCGTCGGCGTCGTAGGACTGGATGCGGGCGGTGAAGTCGACGACGAAGATGCGGCCCTGGGGGTCGATCGCCGCGGCCCGGGGCCGGTGGAATGCCCCGTCCCGTGCCCCGCCGTGGTCGCCCCAAATCAGGTCCGGCCGGGATGCCCCACCGGGCCGGGCGGCGAACGCCCAAATGCCGGCGGACACCGCGACCAGGACCAGGACGGCAGCGGCGAAGCGCCGGGGACTCACGGCGGACCCCTCACGGTGTGCGGCGGGCGATGGGGATAGCGTACCGTATGGGCATGTAGCAACCAAGAGCCGGATGCGTTAGCGTCCGGGTTCTTCAGCACCGCGAGCGCCAAAGAACCCGGACGCTAACGCATCCGGCTCGCCACACCCCCCTCCGCGTGCCACAGTAACCCCCCCGAGACTTCCGCATGGCCACACCGGCACCCGAATTGATCGTCAGCGTGTCCGGCATCCGCGGCATCGTCGGCCAGACCCTCACGCCCGAACCGGCCGCCCGGTTCGCGGCGGCGCTGGGCCACTACCTCAACGGCGGCCGGGTCGTCGTGTCGCGGGACAGCCGGCCGAGTGGCGAAATGCTCAAGCACGCCGTCTACGCGGGCCTGTTCAGCAGCGGCTGCCCGGTCGACGACATCGGCATTGCCCCGACGCCGACCGTCGGCATCGCCGTCCGCAACCTCGGGGCGGCCGGGGCGGTCCAGATCACCGCCAGCCACAACCCGGCCCCCTGGAACGGCCTCAAACTATTCGGCCCGGACGGGGCGGTCCTGTCCGCCGACAAAGGGAAGCGGGTCCAGGAGTTGTACACGGCGAACGCCTTCCCGCGGGCCGCATGGGATAGGCTCGGCACCCTCCGCATCCCGCCGGACGTGCTGGCCGACCACCGCCAGGCGGTCCGGGACGTGGTCGGGGTGGCGTCGATCGCGGCCGGCAACTTCCGGGTGTTCCTCGACGGCAACGGCGGGGCCGGCGGGCCGCCGGGGGCCGAGTTACTCGCCGAACTCGGGTGCGAGGTGGTCCGGCACAACTGCGAGGCGAATGGCGACTTCGCCCACGACCCCGAACCGACGCCGGCGAACCTGGCCGAAGTCGCCCCGTGGGTGAAGCAGACCGGCTGCCACGTCGGGTTCGTCCTCGACCCGGACGCCGACCGGCTGAGTCTCATCGACGAGCGCGGCGAGTGCGTCAGCGAGGAGCTCACCTTGGCCCTGGCCGTCCAGTACCGGCTGCGGGAGGCGTCCGGGCCGGTGGTGGTGAATATGTCCACGTCGCGGGTGATTCACGACTTGGCCACGAAGGCCGGGTGCGCCTTCCACCGCAGCGCCGTCGGCGAGGCGAACGTCGTCGAGCGGATGCGCTCGACCCACGCGGTCATCGGCGGCGAGGGCAACGGCGGCGTCATCGACCCGCGGCTGGGGTGGGTCCGCGACCCGTTCATCGGCATGGCCCTCGTCCTGAGCCTGATGGCCGAGGACCGCCGGCCGATCTCGGAACTGGTGGCCAACCTGCCGCAGTACGCGATGCTCAAAACCAAGTTCGCCGTAGCCCTGGAACACCTGCCGGCGGCCCTGGCCACCCTCCGGGCCACCTGGCCGGACGCCTCCGCCGATACCCTCGACGGCCTCCGCCTGGACGGCCCGGACTGGTGGCTGCACGTCCGGCCGAGCAACACCGAGCCGGTGGTCCGGGTGATCGCCGAAGCCCCAACGGCCGACCATGCTAAAGCGCTGTGCGACCAAGCCGCCGGCGTAATCGGCAGGTAACGCGCCGAACATTCATCCCTCGTCATTCATCACCCATCATTCCAAGGGGCGTCCCCTTCCGCCGCCGGCCGACTTCCGGTATCCTCTCGCCACCCCCGCGAGGCCGCGTATGCCCGCCGCCGACCTGCCCGCCGCCCTCGACCGCGCCGCCGACGCCCTCCGCGTCGCCCGCCGGGTCGCGGTCCTGACCGGGGCCGGGGTGTCGGCCGAGAGCGGCGTCCCGACCTTCCGCGCGTCGGACGGCCTGTGGGAAGGCCACCGCATCGAGGACGTGGCCACCCCGACCGGGTTCCGCCGCGACCCGGCCCTCGTGTGGGAGTTCTACAACGCCCGGCGGGCTAACGTCGGGCTGGTCCGGCCGAACCCCGGGCACTACGCCTTGGCCGCCCTCGAACGCCACTTCGAGGGGGCGTTCATCCTGGTGACGCAGAACGTCGACGGCCTGCACCTCGCCGCTGGCAGTCGGCATGTGCTGGAAATCCACGGCTCGTTACGGCGAACGCGCTGCTTGGGGTGCGGGGTCGTCGCCGACCGCGGCCTCGAAGTGCTGGCAGCGTTACCCCGGTGCCCGGCGTGCGGCGGGGCGTTGCGGCCCGACATCGTCTGGTTCAACGAAGCCCTACCGCCGGACGTGTTCGAGGCCGCCACGCAGGCCGCCCACGAGTGCGACGTGTTCCTGGTCGTCGGCACGTCCGCGGTGGTCTACCCGGCCGCCGACCTGATCCCGGTCGCCAAGGGACACCGGGACTACAAGCCGACACCGGCCGTGGTCGTCGAGTGCAACCTAGCCCGAACCGAAGCCAGCCGGCTAGCCGACATCGGCGTCTACGGGCCGTCCGGCGAGACGTTGCCGCAACTGTGCGCCCGCCTCGGCCTCCCGGTGAGGGGGCCGGCATGACGGCTTTACGGCTCGACGGCAAGGCGTTGGCGGCAACGATGCGGCTCGAAATCGCGGCGAAGGTGGCCGCCCGCACGGTCGCCGGGCTGCGGCCGCCGGGGCTGGCGGTCGTCCTCGTCGGCGACGACCCGGCCAGCCATGCCTATGTCCGCAACAAGCAGAAGGGGTGCGCCGAGGTCGGCATCGTCAGCACCCGGTATCACCTGCCGGCGACCACGCCCGAAGCCGACGTACTCCGGCTGATCGCCGACCTGAACGCCGACCCCACCGTCCACGGGATTCTCGTGCAGTTGCCGCTGCCCGGCCACGTCCGCGAGGATGCTGTCACGCTGGCCGTCGGCGGGCGGAAGGATGTCGATGCGTTCCACCCGGAGAACGTCGGGTTGCTCGTCGCCGGCCGGCCGCGCTACTACCCCTGCACCCCGCACGGCTGCATCGAGTTGCTCCGCGCCAACGGGGTTGAGTTGGCCGGCCGGGAGGTCGTCGTCGTCGGCCGGAGTAATATCGTCGGCAAGCCGCTGGCGGTGATGCTGATGCAGAAACCCACGGCCGCCAACCCGGCGGCGGCCGACGCGACGGTGACCGTGGCCCACACCCGCACGCCCGACTTGGCCGCGGTCTGCCGGCGGGCGGACGTACTCATCACCGCCGCCGGCCGGGCCGGCCTCATCACCCCGGACATGGTCAAGCCCGGGGCGGCCGTCGTTGATGTCGGGACCAACCCGGTCGGCGGCCGGCTGGTCGGGGACGTGGCCGCCGGGGTCGAGGCCGTCGCCGGGGCGCTGTCCCCGGTCCCCGGCGGGGTCGGGCCGATGACGATCACGATGCTCCTCGACAACACCCTCCGCGCCGCCCACCTGACCGACGGGTAACTGTCCCCATGAACCTGAACCTGAACACCGCCACCCGGTACGGCCTGAACGTCCTGGCCCTCCTCGGGATCAGCGTCGCGTTCTACCTGGGGTCGTCGATCTTCATCCCGCTGACCGTGTCGATCCTGCTCGCCACCATCCTCTACCCGGCCGCCAGTTGGCTGCACCGGCGGCTCAAGATGCCGTGGTTCCTCGCCTGCCTGTCGAGCGTGTTGGGGCTGGTCCTCTTGCACCTGGCCGTCTTCTCGGCCGTCGCCACCAGCATCCCGCAACTGGTCAACAAGCTGCCGACCGACCGGCCGGGGTGGGACAAGAAGTACACCGAGACGGCCAGCAAGCTGGCCCAGATGTCGCCGTTCCCGATCGACGACGTGCTGCCGCCGAACCCGGAGAACTCGAGCTTCTACCTGAGCGTGACGAAGCTGTTCTCGCCGGAGAACCTGTCGAACTTCCTGCAGAAGCTGGCCGGGTACGGGCTGGAGCAGTTGTCCCAACTAGTGCTGATCCTGTTCATCACGTTGTTCGTCCTCCTTGAAGGCGAGATGCTGGCCCGGAAGAGCCGGGCCATCTTCGGGCCGAGCGCCGAGACGCAGTCGCGCGTGACCCGGGCGCTCGCGGAGATGGCCGAGGCGGTCCAGACGTACCTGGTCTGGCGGACCATCGTGAACGCCGGCCTGGCGATCGTCCTGGGGCTGGTGTACAAGTACTGGATCGGCCTCGACCACTGGTATCTGTGGGCCGTCCTGACGGCCGTCCTGAGCTACGTCCCGTACATCGGCACGATCGCCGCCGGCCTGCCGCCGGTGCTGGAAGCCCTCATCAGCGGCCGGCCCGAGGCGGCGGTGACGGTCGTCCTTTTCTACACCTGCGTGGTCACCGTCGAGGGGTATCTGATCGTCCCCTGGGTGATGGGCCGGAGCATGGACCTGAACGCCACGACGGTCATGCTGGCCTGCCTGTACTGGCACCTGGTCTGGGGGTTCGCCGGATTGTTCCTCGCGATGCCGCTGATGGCGGCGATCAAGGCCGTCTGCCTGCACGTCGAGGAATGGAACGCTTGGGGCCAACTGATGAACTCGTCGCCGAACATCGTCCCGCCGCCGCACCACTCGGACCGGACCGACCCGGACGCGACGGTGCTGCTGGAGGCGCTGGGCAGCGGGTCGAGGGCGGGGGGGCGGTAGGAGCGGCACGCGGCGGTTCCGATCAGAGCCCCGACCGTGAGGGAGGGTCCAGGCCGGCCCAGTACGGAAGGGTCGCACGCGGATTCAGGCCGCATGCTCCGGCTCTAGTCCAGACCCTCCCTCACGGTCGGGGCTCTGAAAGACGCCGGACCGCCTCCGTCGCGTCCCAGTACCGCGGGTGGTTCTGGTACGCCGTCACCAGCTCGAACGCCTTCCTCGCCGCCCCCTTGTTCCCGGCCGCCTCGTGCGCCCGGCCGAGGTGGTACAGCGTGTCCGCCCCGCTCCGCTGGTAGTCGCGGTAGTCGGAGTAGCACGCCGCCGCCAGGTCCGGCCGGCCGAGTTCGTCGAGGTAGCGGTCGCCGAGGATCTTGGTCGCCTGGAACCAGGCGTCCTCGTCGTCCCCGCTGCCGCGCGGCTGCTCGCGGAGGTCTTCGAGGACCGACGTGCCGGCGTCCATTTCCCCCATCCGAATGAGGAGCCGGCCGTGGGCCAGCATCGCCGCCTGGCTGTCGGGGCGGACGGTCCGGGCCAACTTCGCCAGGTGCAGGCCGTAGTCGAGCGTATCCGGGTCGGCGTCGGCTTGGTCGGCGACTTGCCGCGCCCGCTTCACGCAGTGGGCGATGTCGAACCACGGCGCGACCTGCTGCCGGACCGCTGCCACCCGCTCGACCGGGACCGAGTAGTAGTAGCTGTCCTTCTTCGCCAACAGGTCGGGGTCGGCCTTGGCGTAGAGCAGCCCGCGCTCGGCGATCAACAGGGCGTTGAGCGGGTCGCCGGCCCGGGCGTACAACTCGGCGAGTTTGCGTAGGGTGTCGGCGTCTTCTTTCCCCGACTCGACGTACAGCCGGTAGTCGTCCACGGCCGCCGGGATGTCGCCTCGGCCGGCGGCCGATGCGGCCAGGCTTTGCAGAGCGGCCAAATAAAGCGCCTTCTGATCGGCCGGCAGGTTCGCCGCCCCGGCCGCCAGCCCTGCCCGCTTGACCTGCCCGAGATACCCCTCGGCCTCCTCCGCCCGGCCGAGCTTCGTGGCGATGTCGGCGAGTTGCGTGAAGATCGCCGGCCCCCGCCCCGGCAGCCCCCGGCCGGCCATCCGCAGGTAGCTCATCCCGCGGTCGATTTGACCCGGGTCGGGGTCCGCGACGAGCGATTGGCCCATCTGTTCGAGGTAGTCGTAGTTCAACTCGGCCGGCACCCGCGACGCGGCGGCGGCCGTGAACTCGGCTTCGGTCAGCGTCGAATACAGTTCCCGCTTGAGTTCGACCCCGGTCGGGTCTTCGGGCTGCGCGGTCAAGTGCCGCTCGACGGCGCGGAGGGCATCGACCCGCCGGCCGGGTTTGGCCAGTTCCGCCGGGCCGAGCCGCTCGCGTAGGGCCGGGTGCTGCTTCAACGCCAACGCCCACGCCTGGTACAAGGTCGAGGTCCGGGCCGCCTCGGCCGCCGCGCCGGGGTACGGCGTCGCCGGGTCGAGGAGCCGGGACAATGTCGCGGCCGCCGCGTCGAAGTCGCCGGCGTGGGCGTCGGCGACGGCCCGCAGGTAGTCGGCGCGGGGGGCGAAGTCCGGCCGCTGCCGTTCGACCACCCCGAGCATCCGCACCGCCTCGGCCCGCTCGGCCGGCGTCGGCACCTTCGCCATCAACAGGTCGGCGGCGATGTCCAGGCAGAACTCGACCGGTAGCAACCGGGCCGTGGCGTCGTCGAGGGCGGACACGTCGGCCGTCCGCATGAGTTGCCACATGCCGTCGGCCGCCAGTTTGTTCCGCCGGTCGAGGTGCAGAGCGCGGGCGAAGCTCACCAGCGCGGCCCGGGTCCGGCCGAGGCTCAGGTTGCCGTACCCGCGCAGGGTGTGCTTGAACACCTTCAGCGGCTGCAAGATGCGCGTCGCATAGACGATGTACAGGCCGAGCGGGACGATGAAGATGACCTTGTCGAACTGCCCCGGCAGGCTCGACTTCAGCCGCATGAGGTACAGCCCGGCCCCCAGCACGGCGAACAGGGCGGCGACCTCGGCCTCCGACTCCTCGGCCTCGCCGCAGAAGGTGAGCAGGTAAAAGAACGGCAGCCCGGCAAGCAGGTAGACGGCGAACTGCCACTGGCTTTGGGCCGATGCGAGGGCCGGGACGCCAGGGACGAACTCGACGGCCAGGTACGTCAGGAGGCCGCCGACGATCAGGCCCAGGGTGGTCCGCCAGACGCGGTCCGGGACGAGCCGCAGTTGCGACAGGCCGTAGCCCAGGACGGCCCCGCCGGCGACGGCGTACAGGAGCCACTCGCGGCCGTCCGGGGCGTCGGTCTCGACGAACGTGCCGACCGCGAACCCGCCGACCAGCCCCAGGTAGATCACATACGGGCTGTCGAGCAGTACGAGTAACGCGAACCCCGCCAGGTTCCGCCCCGGCCGGTAGCCGCGGCGGACCTGGACCATCGCCCCGACCGTGAGGGCGAGGACCAGTCCGCCGGCCCCCCAGGCCAGGACGCGGCCGAAGGCGTCGGCGGGGGGCAGGGTCAGGGCCAGGTACGCCCACAGGCCGAGGAAGACGCCTTTGAGCAGGTATTCCCGCAGGACCGCGTTCACGCTCGCCTCTCCCGGTCGGGCTAATCGTCCGGTGTCAGGATACGCACGCCGGCGGATTTCGGTATCACCACCCGTGGGACGTAGGTTATAGTCCGGGGTGCCGGCCCGGGGCCGGGCGTACCACACTACTCAAGGGGTCGACATGCCGAGCCAGTTGCGCCGGGTTCTGGGTCTCGTGGCCGTCGGGGTTCTCGCCGCCGGCTTCACCGCCGGGGCCGACGCCCGGGACGACAAGAAAGACGACAAAAAGACCGACCCGCTGACCGCCCACGCGATCATGCACGAGGGGCACATGGGCAAGAAGTCCCTCTTGAACGTCATCAAGGCCGGGGTCAAGGCCGAGAAGTGGGACGACATCGAGAAGCCGGCCAAGCGGGTCAAGGAGTTCGGGGCGGCCCTGGGCAAGGTCAAGCCCGAAAAGGGGAGCGCCGAGAGCTGGAAGAAGCTGACGGCGGAGTACGAGAAGACGACGGCATCGATCGCCGAGGGGGTCGAGAAGAAGGACCAGAAGAAGGCGAACGACGCCCTGACCAAGATGGGCAAGTCGTGCAAGGCGTGCCATGACGAGCATAAGGGGGAGTAGGCGGCGGCCGCGAATGATGAAGGATGAGTGCCGACTTGGGGCCGCGCTCGTTGGGCGCGGCCCCAAGTCGCCCTTCCCGCCGCCCCAGCCAGGCCGCTATCTTTCTCCCTGCAGACCGCGCGATTTCCACGGAGGCTGTGACATGGCAGACGGCACGGCGGGCGGGGTCGGGAAGACGGTCGGCGGGTGGATCAAGGGACTCCTCGGCTTAGTCATCGGGGTCGGGTCCGGGGCGCTGGTCACGTCGTCGAGCGCCCTGGTCGACAAAGTCCTCAAGCCGACCAAGCCCGTCGCCAACTTCGCCGTCGCCGCCGACGGCCTCAAGGTCACCTGCCAGAACCACGCCAGCGGCGACTCCGGCTGGTGGGACTTCGGCGACGGCAGCCCCCTCGAACCGTTCGACCCGGCGCAGCCGTCGGTCGCCCACGACTACCCCAAGTCGGGCGTTTATTCGGTCAAACTGACCGTCCGCAACTACGTCATGGACGAGAACGACCGGGCCGTCGGGGTCGACCTGACCGCGCCGCCCCAGACCCTGACGCCGGCCATCACCGGGCTGCAGGTCGATGCGCTCAACGGCCAGTCGGTCGCCCCGGCCGGGTTCGTCGTCCGGTGCCAGGCCGAGAACACCGACCGGGTCGTGTTCGACCTGGGCGGCCGGGCCGACAAGCCGCCGACGGTCGAGACGATGGCCGGCCCGGTCGAGAAATTCGTCGTCTTCGATTCCCCCGGCGAGTACGCCATCCGCGTCCTCGGGATGAACGGTAAGCAGGCGAGCCAGCAGGTCAAGACCGTGCGGGTCACCCCGGCGGCGGCCGGGACCGTCTCGGCCGTCCTGCGGGTGACCGATGCCGGCAGCCAGACCGTGACCCGGTCGTTCCCGGCGACGGCCGTCGTCAAGGTGCCGAAGGTGGGGGAGACGACGTTCGTGAAGCGGGTCGCCGCCCCGTTCCCCGGGTTCAAGGTGACGGCGGCCAAGCTCGGGGATGTCAAGTCGGCGGCGGTCAAGAACGTCAAGGTCGAGGTGGCCCCGGACGGCCAGGCGGCCAAGGTGACCGGCGACTGGGTCGGCACCCCTGAAGCAGCCGGCAAGGCGGCCGGCGGGACGGACATCATGATCCCGGTAACGCTAACCCTGGAAGGGGCGGCCAAGGCGGTCGCCCGGCCGGCCGAGTCGGTGACCGGGACGTTCGGCCCGGTGTCGGCCCAAGGGTCGAGTGTCTCCCTGACCCTGCCGCCGCAGCCGCTGGCGGGGTCCGGGCTGACCCGGAAGATGCAGCTCACGATCACCCAGGCATCGCCGGCCGGCCCGGTCACGCTGGCAACGGTCCCCGACCTGCTGCCGACCTGGCAGGGACAGGCGACGGTCGGGGGCGTCCGGTACGCCCTGACGGCCGGCCTAGCCAACGGCAAGCTCGAGGTGCGGATGGTGCCGGGGCGGTAGGGGGTTATTTCGCCAGCGGCCGCGACAACACCTGGCCCAGGTCGAACGGGCAGTCGGCCGGGAAAGCGTCGGCCCCGAGGCCGGTTTCCGCCCCGGCCACATTGCGGGCCTGGCCGTAGGCCCGCGGCAGTTCCTCCTCGGCGTGCCGCCGGAGGGTGCCACTCGTCAAAATGTCAACCAGCTTGAACCGCTGGTGTATGACCGTCGCCTCCCAACCGCCGGACCGCCGGGCCGGCTGAACATCCCACTTCAACAGGTGCTTGAGCAGCACGACCAAACGGCTCATCACCTGCCGCCGGTCTCGTATCGACATGCTGGTCAGGTACTCCGCTAGGTTGACGGCGTCGATGGCGTCGAACCGACCGGCAGAGACAAGCCGGGCCGTCTCTTCGAGCCAGAGGGTTTCGTCCGCCTCGTAGAGGTCGGCGAGTGACGGAGTTCGAACGGCAGACATGGCAACTCTCCCGCGGCGAACGAACTGGGCCAGCGCCCCACTCTACCACCCCGGCCCGGCCGCCGACAGGCCCGCTATAATGGCCGTCATGCCCCCCGCCGACCCCGCCCCCCGGTCCGTCCAGCGCGACGGCGACGGCCTGCGCATCGCCTGGGCTGACGGCGTCACCACCCGCGTCGCCTTCGCCACCCTGCGGGCCAACTGCCCGTGCGCGACGTGCCTGGAAGAACGGTCGAAGCCCGTTAACCCGTTCCGTGTCCTCAAGCCGAGTGAGATCGCCGCCGGGCCGCTCGCCCCCGCCGCGATGGTCCCGGTCGGCCATTACGCCTACCAGATCACCTGGAACGACGGCCACTCGACCGGCATCTTCACCCTCGCCGCCCTGCGGGAACTGTCCGACCCCGTCGACGCCTAACCCCCTCAGGAGATGCCACAATGCCCCCGCCCGCCGGCCCCGGCCAAAAGTTCGCCCTACCGGGGGTGACACACCTGGTCGCGGTCGCCAGCGGCAAGGGCGGCGTCGGCAAGTCGACCGTCGCCGCCAACCTGGCCGTCGCCCTCCACCACCAGGGGCACTCCGTCGGCCTCATGGATGCGGACATCTACGGGCCGTCGGTCCCGCTCATGTTCGGCCTGGGCCTAGTCGACCAATCGCGGACCCCCTTCCCGGTCGATAAGTTCGGCCTCAAGCTTATGTCGATGGGGTTCCTGGTCGATCCGGCGAAGGCCGTCATCTGGCGGGGGCCGAAGGTGGCCCAGGCCGTCGGGTCTTTCCTCCAGCAGATCGACTGGGGCACCCTCGACTACCTGATCATCGACCTGCCGCCGGGGACGGGCGACGCCCAACTGACGCTCTGCCAGCAGGCTCCGCTTTCGGGGGCGGTGGTCGTGACGACGCCGGGGGAGGTCAGCCTGATCGACGCCCGCAAGGGGGTTGCCATGTTCGCCGAGGTGCGGGTGCCGGTCCTGGGCGTGGTCGAGAACATGAGCTACTTCGTGTCCGGTGACGGCGTCACCCACCGGCTGTTCGGCGAGGGCGGCGGCCGGACGCTGGCCACCGAGTCCGGCGTGCCGTTCCTGGGCGAGTTGCCGATCGACCCGCGGGTGGCCGAGTGCGGCAACGCCGGCGAGCCGGTGGTCCGCAAGTACCCGGACACGCCGCCGGCGCTGGCGTATCTGGAACTGGCGAAGGCGGTGACGGCAGCGTTGGCGGCCCGGCCGGTGGTCGCCGGATTGCCGGGGGTGGAGTTGTAGGCCGCCGTCCCGACCTCCAGGTTAGGCCGCAGAGGGCTTGCGGGTGGCGACGGCTCACCGACCTGAACCCGGTCGCCGCTCACGCTGGAAACACCTGTTGGTGTTCGCCGCCGTGCTGGTGGTCTTCGGTTGTTGCGTCGTACCGGGTTTCACCTGCCGTCCGGCCGTGGACGTGAACACGTTCTACCCAGAAAAAGGCACGACCATGGATGAGATGCGTTCCAGATATGGGCCGCCATCGGAGGCTTACCCCAAGCCGGACGGGACGGCGACGTGGTTCTACTACACGGACAAGCTGGGCATCGGTGCCACAATGATCGGCGTCAACTTCGACGTGGCCGGCCGGGTGGAGTCGTACTTCAACCACTGACCGTTTCAAAGGCAGGCCTAAACCCAGCTCCATTTGAGACCGGGAGTTTTCGATCCGGGTTGAGCGAATAGGATTGGGAGAATAAGGAGCCCGACCAGCCGCCACCCCCGGGGGAGTCCGATGATCCGCGTTGAGGTGGCC
>JAABUN010005372.1_pt1 | contig 16003 bp, 10 predicted proteins | sample 5559311 | NCBI WGS metagenome assembly JAABUN01 (sample SAMN10711877, study PRJNA513370) | rock metagenome | isolation source: Antarctica rocks | place: Antarctica: Victoria Land, Siegfried Peak sud
GCGAGTAAACGAGAAATCTGTACTGTTTCGGTTGCCCATAGCGAGCCGTGGCGAACGATTAAGGATAGTCTTTCCTGCTCGTTTTCCTTAACGTGTTATATTTTCCGAATTCTGAGAGCACCCCTAATTGGTGCGGCGGCTCTCCCAGAAGTCGTGCAACGGGTGGTAGGTTTGCTTTACAACGTCTAAGAGCTTCATCGTGAGGATATTTACCTCCTCCTAAGCGCCGGGCTGGCGTGATTGTTCAGCTTAGGGCCTGATTGCCTCCGGGGAGTCCCCTGCTGATGCCCGAAGACCATCCGGCCGGGGGGCACGGGCTGGTCACTGGCTTCGGGAGGACTGCGTGCGGGGGGGCGCACGCACGGGGGCTTCGCACGGCCCGGAGGCCTAACCCCGGCACGGCTGACCGGGGTACCTCCGTCGTCCAGAAGAGAGGCGGGGAGCCGCGGCGCCTTCCCCCGCGCCACTACCTGAACTCATAATAAATCGGAGTATTTTCATAACCTCCCAGTAATTTGGGCATAACCCAAGGCCAGTAATTTTGGACCCTCAAAAAACAAGTTAAAATCATGAATCACAAATACTTATCGTATTTTCTTTATGCCCTCCTGGTCTTGGTATTGCTCTCGCTTTCAGGGAGCCCGGCCGTGGGGCAAACGCCAACCCTCACGGGCACCGTGACCGACGACCAGGGCCTGGCCCTGCCCGGTGCCAGCGTGGCCCTGAAGGGCACCACGACCGGGACTTCAACCGACAGCCACGGCGCTTTCGCCCTCAGCGCCGGCCCCGGGGCCGTGCTGGTGGTGTCGTTCGTGGGCTACACCAGCCAGGAGGTTCCCGTGGGCCTCAAAACAACGGTTTCCGTAAAGATGGCCCCCGATGCCAAGCAGCTCAACGAGGTAGTAGTCACGGCCCTGGGCATCAAGCGCGAGCAGAAGGCGCTGGGCTATGCCACCCAGACCATTGGCGGGGAAAGCCTGCTCGAAGCACGGCCCAACAACTTCGCCCAGGCGCTGTCGGGCAAGGTGGCGGGGCTGAACCTGCTCTCGGCCGGCTCGGGGCCGGTGAACTCCGTGCGCGTGTCGCTGCGCGGCGACAACTCGCTCAACCCCAACGGCAACAACGCCCTGGTGGTGCTCGACGGCGTGCCGCTGAACAGCGGCCTGACCAGCTCGGGCGTGGGCAGCGCCTACGGGGCGGGCTCGGGCAACGACGTGCCGGTGGACTTCGGCAACGGCATCGCCGACCTCAACCCCGACGACATCGCCAGCATCACGGTGCTAAAAGGGGCCAGCGCCACGGCCCTCTACGGCAGCCGGGCGGCCAACGGGGCCCTCATCATCACCACCAAGTCGGGTGCCCGCAGCACCCAGGGCATCGGCATCACGGTCAACTCCAACGTGAGCCTGCAAACGGTGCTCAAGTGGCCGGACTACCAGTACGAGTACGGCCAAGGGACCGGGCGGGCCATCAATGCCGCCGGCGAACCGTATTACTCCTATGCGGCTTCGCCCGACGGGGCGGCCACGGGCGGCACCAGCAGTGCCTTTGGGCCGAAGTTCAACGGGCAGTCGTATTTCCAGTACGACCCCATGACGCAGATGCAATCGACGGAGCGGGTGCCGTGGGTGCCGTATAAGGACAACATCAAGGGCTTTTGGCGCACCGGCTCCACGATTACGAACAGCGTGGCGCTGGAGGGCGGCAACGAGAACAGTTCGGCGCGGGCGTCCATCACCCACTCCAAAAACCAGTGGATAATGCCCAACACGGGCTACGAGCGGCTGGCCGCGGCCCTGAGCCTGGACCACAACATCTCGGCGAAGCTCAAGCTCTCGGCCAAGGCCACCTTCACCACCCGCAAGAGCGACAACCTGCCCGCCACGGGCTACAACAACCAGTCGATTTCCTACTTCATGATTTTCCAGAACCCCAACGTAAGCCTGGACGCTTACCGCGACACCTGGAAGAACGGCCAGTACCAGGTTGACCAGCTGCACCCCTTTAGCCCGTTCATCGACAACCCGTACCTGATTGCCTACGAGATGACCAACTCGGTGAACAACCGCACCACGGTGGGCAACCTGACGGCCACTTACACCTTCTCGCCCAAGTTCGACGTGTTCGTGCGCTCGGGCCTGGCCATGAGCCAGGAGGAGCGGGAGCAGCACCGGCCCTTCAGCACGGCCAACTTCCAGCGGGGCTACTTCAAGCAGCAGAACATCGGCACCTATGAGCAGAACACCGACGGCCTGCTCACCTACCACCAGCAAGTGACCCCCAAGCTGAATGTGCGGGCGTCGGTGGGCGCCAACGTGATGACCCGCAGCTACCGCGGCCAGGACGGCGTGGTGAACGGCCTGGTGATTCCGGGCGTGTACAAGCTCACCAACGGCATCAGCTCGCCGCAGCTCACGACGCTGAACAGCAACCGCCAAATCAACAGCGTGTACGCGCTGACCTCCCTTTCTTTCGAGGACAAAATCTTCGTGGACCTGACCGGGCGGAACGACTGGTCGAGCACGCTGCCCACGCAGTACAACTCGTTTTTCTACCCCTCCATCAGCTCCAGCTTCATCCTCAACGAGCTGCTGCCGCTGCCGGCGGTGGTGTCGTTTGCCAAGCTCCGGGCCTCGGCCGCGCAGGTGGGCAACGACACCGACCCCTACCGGACCAGCAAATACTACGGGCAGAACGACTTTTCCGGCTCCGCGGTGGTGTCGAGCACGCTGTACAACCCGGCGTTCAAGCCCGAAATCACGACCAGTTTCGAAACCGGCTTGGAGGCCATGTTCTTCAAGGGGCGGCTGGGCTTTGACGTCAACGTGTACCAAAACCTGACGCGCAACCAAATCCTGGAAGTGCCCCTGGACCTGGCCACCGGCTACAGCAGCGCCGTGCTCAACGCCGGCGAGGTGCGCAACCGGGGCGTGGAAGTGGTGCTCAACGCCAAGCCGGTCGATAACGTCAACTTCAAGTGGCGCAGCACCGTGACCTGGGCCCGCAACCAGAACCGGGTGCTGAAGCTCGCCGACCGCGTGGACGACCAGCAGGTGATTGGCTACGGCGGCAACGCCACCCTCATCGCCAAGGTGGGCGGCACCACGGGCGACCTCTACGGCTTCGGCTTTGTGCGGGCCCCCGACGGCCAGGTTGTTTACGACAAGGTATCGGGCCTGCCCGTGCGCCCGGCCAACATTCAGTACATCGGCAACGCCTACGCCCAGTGGAAAGGCGGCTATCTCAACGAGTTTTCCTATCGGGGCTTCCGCCTCAGCGTGCTGCTCGACGGGCAGTACGGGGGCATCATCTACTCGCAGACCCACCATAAAATGTCGGAGCAGGGCAAGCTGACCAAGACGCTGCCCGGCCGCGCGGAAGGCTTCCTCATCGGGGACGGCGTGGTGGCCAATGCCGACGGCACGTACTCGCCCAACACCACCAAAGTGGCACCCTACGTGTACTACCCCGAGTACTATCGCCGGGCCAACGTGGAAGCCAACTCCTTCGACGCCTCTTACCTGAAGCTGCGCGAGGTGCGCCTGGAATACAGCCTGTCCAAGGCGTTCGTGGCCCGCACCAAGGCCCTGACCGGGGCCACCATCGGCGTCTACGGCCGCGATCTGGCCATGGTCACCAAGTTCCCCATCTTCGACCCCGAGACGGCGGCCCTCAACGGCGGCACCCTCCTGCCGGGCGTCGAAATCGGCCAGTTGCCCTCCACGCGCACGATGGGCCTGAACGTCACCCTGAAATTCTAACGCCGCTCCTGGCCCCCTTTATGTTCAAGCGCTTATTCCTGCTGCTACTCGTGGGCAGCGGCTCCCTGGTTTCCTGCACCGACAAGTTTGCGGAGCTGAACACCGACCCGAACCGGATTGAGAAAATCAGCCCCGGTACGCTGCTCAACCCCATCATTTACTCGCTGGCCAGCTTCAACACCCTGCGCGCCGCCGAGTTCACCTTTCCCCTCATGCAGGTGGCGCTGCCGTTTCCGAGCGGCAGCGGGGGCATCCAGCGCTACGACGTGACCGAAACCGAAGGCGCCTCCACTTGGGACACCTACTACCGCTGGCTGGCCAACCTGCGGGGGATGCGCACCGCCGCCGTGGCCGCCAACGACCCCAACTACCAGGCCATTGCCCTCACGCTGAACGCCTGGGCGTATTCGCAGCTCACCGACTGCTTCGGCGACGTGCCCATGGACGAGGCCGGCCGCGGCGAGGAGGGCAACTTTACGCCCGCCTTCAACACCCAGCGGGAGGTGTACACAAAAATCCTGGCCGACCTGGAAACGGCCAACGGCCTCTTTACCCCCGCCAAGCCCCTCAACTACGGCACCGACCTGCTCTACGGCAACAACGTCGTCGCCTGGCAGCGCTTCTGCAACTCCCTGCACTTGCGCCTGCTGCTGCGGGTGTCGAAGCGGCCGGAAATGGGCGCCCCGGCCCAGCTGGCCGCCATCCTCAACAACCCCACCAAGTACCCGGTGTTCGCGCAGAACAGCGACGCCGCCCTGCTTAAAATCACGGGCATCACGCCCAACGTGTCGCCCTACGGCCGGGCCATCGACTTTACCAGCATGCGCGCCGCCGGCCAGTTCTTCGTCGACAACCTGAACGCCGTGGCCGACCCGCGCCTGCCCAGATTTTTCACCCCAGCCAAGTCCAGCAACGGGGCCACCCCCATTGGCTACAAGGGAATTCCGAGCGCCTACACCGGCAGCGAGTCGCAGTTCCAGTACCAGCCCTCCGGCCTCAACATCGCCTTGGTGACGGCACCCCTGGTCAGCGTCATCATGACCTACGCCGAGGTGGAGTTCATCCGGGCCGAAGCCGCCCTGAAGGGCTACACCGCCGGCGACGCCAAAGCGGCCTACGAGAAGGGCGTGCGCGCCGCCATCGAGCAGTGGGGCGGCGTGCTGCCGGCCACCTACCTGCAGAGCCCCTCGGCCGGGGCCTACGACGGCACGCTGGCGCGCATCATGCTGCAGAAGTACTACGCCTTGTTCTTCAACGACTACCAGCAGTGGTTTGAGTACCGCCGCACCGGCCTACCCGCGCTGCCCAAGGGCCCGGGCCTGCTCAACAACGGCGTAATGCCCGTGCGCTTCCGCTACCCGACTTCGGTGCAAATCGGCAACAGCGCCAACTACCAGAAGGCGGTAACGGCCATGGGCGGCGACAACATCAACACGAAAGTGTGGTGGGAGAAATAAGGGCCCAGCCGGTGCCTGGCCCCTGCTTACAGATGAATGTTATACTCATCGCGAAGCGGAAAGCGAATCGATGCTTAAGATTGTGCAATGAGAGTGACGCTTCCCGAGGCTGAGCGGCAGTTGCTGCGACAGGCGCAACGCGCGTGCCGGGGCAAAGCGGGGTACGTGCCGGTGACGGCCCTACTCATGCTGGACCGAGGACGGGCCGTAGCGGCCGTGGCCGAAGACCTGGGCCTGGACGAAGCGACCGTCTACCGCTACGCCCACTCGTACCACCTGCTGGGCCTGACGGGGTATCTCAAAGCCGAGCCGCCCGGCTACTGGGGTCTGCTCACCAGCGCCCAACTCGCGGGTCTGTGCCGTGAACTGACCCACACGCTCTACACCGATTGCCGGGCCATTGCCGCCTGGCTGCTCACCAGCTACCGCATCACCTACTCCGTCTCGGGCCTGACGGACCTCTTGCACCGGCTGGGCTACTCCTACAAACAGACTACGGCCGTGCCCTGCCAAGCCGATGCGGCGGCCCAAACGGCCTTTTTGACCCAGACGCTGGCCCCGCTGTTGGCCCAGGCCGAGGCGGGGAAGCCGTGGTCTACTTCGCCGACGCGGCTCATCCCACCCACAACACCCGCGCCACCTACGTGTGGACCGAAACGGGCCAGGAGCGCCCGCTGCTCACCGTCAGCGGTCGGGAATGGGTCAATCTCAACGCCGCCCTCAACGCGTTCGTCCCCACCCAGGTACACGTCGATGAAACCGACTGCGTCAATGCCCAAAGCGCCCAACGGCTCTACCAGCAGCTACTCGCCGCCCACCCCGCCGGTCCCATCTACGTCATCTGCGACAACGCCCGCTACTACAAAAACAAGGAACTCAGTGCCTGGCTGGCCGGCCAACGCTTGGTGCAGGTCTTTCTGCCGCCTTATTCGCCCAACCTGAACCTAATTGAGCGCTTTTGGAAGTTTTTGCGTCAGAAAATTATTGATACCGCCTTTTACCGCACCAAAGGCCAATTCAAAACGGCTGTGCTCAACTTCTTTGACCGACTCGACGAGTTTGGGCCAGAACTCGCGTCCCTATTAACCCGGAAATTTCATATTATCGACGCGCAACCCACTTCGTGATGGGTATAACGTCCCCAATATGAAAACTCCCGCGGCTACTGTCCTCCTACCCGTCCGCCGCCGGCGGCTTCGGCAGGTCGCCGGCTGGCGGCCCGGCCGTTGGGCAACCACGCTTGTCCTGCTTCTCGCGGGGCTGCTCGGCGCGCGGAGGGCGGCGGCCCAGCGGCCGCTCGACGTGCAGGGGCACCGGGGCTGCCGCGGCCTGATGCCCGAAAACACCATTCCGGCCATGCGCCGCGCCCTGGACCTGGGCGTGACCACCCTGGAGATGGACATCGCCATCAGCCAGGACAAGCTCCCGCTGCTCTCGCACGACCCGTTCTTCAACGCCGACTTCACGCGCCTGCCCACCGGCGAGCCCCTCGCCAAAGACCAGGAGCAGCGCTACCGGCTGTACGCGCTGCCGTACGCCGAAATCCGGCGCTTCGACGTGGGCAGCCACGGCAACCCCAGGTTTCCGCGCCAGCAGCCGCTGCGTACTTACAAGCCGCTGTTGGCCGAAGTCATCGACTCGGCCGAGGCCTACGCCCGGCGCAAGCACCGCCCGGCCCCGTACTACAACCTCGAAACCAAGCTCGCGCCCGAGGGCGACGGCGTGCTGCACCCGGCCCCGGAAGAATTCGTGCGGCTGCTGCTGGCAGTCGTCGTGGCCAGGGGCGTCCAGGACCGGGTCATCATCCAGTCCTTCGACCCCCGCTCCCTGGAGGTGGTGCACCGCCGCTACCCGGCCGTGGCCACGGCGCTGCTGGTCGAAAACGAGCGGGGCCTGCTGGCCAACCTGCAGCGCCTGAGCTTCCGGCCCACCATCTACAGCCCCAACCATCGCCTGGTGACGGCCGAGCTGGTGCAGGCCTGCCACGCCCAGCAGGTCAAAGTCATTCCCTGGACGGTGAACACCGCGGCCGAGATGGAGGCGCTCATCCGCTTGCAGGTCGACGGGCTCATCACCGACTACCCCGATTTGCAGCCCAGCCAGTAGCTTTGGGTCACCCTCTACCCCACTGCCGACGTCGCGCCTCGCCATGAATACCATTTTGTCCGGACTACTCGGGGCCGCCCTGCTCGCCTACGGCCCGACGGCGGTGGCGCAGCGGCCCTCCTCAGCGGCTGAGGTGGTCTAGCTAAGCCGGACAAAGTTGGGACGTGGATTGAAGATGGGTTTCGAAGTGGTTGGGGGCGCGCTAGCCGAGGGCAGAATGCCGCCGTTCGGCATTGTAATGGGCGATGTGGTGGCTAATTCCGAGTTTAGCTGCTGCCAGGCTGGGGAAGTGGCCGCCGCCGAGCAGTTAACGGCCCAGCCGGTCGAGCTTCCAGGCCACGAGCGTGTCCCCGGGCCGCCGCCGGGTCAGCGGGTGTTGCCGCGCCGGCCGCTCTTTGGGGTTCTTTTTCCATTGTGGCCCGACATCCGGGAGCCACAACCCATTCGCCCATGTTAAGGATAATGCCTTGACGTTTAAGGCAATGTTATGAATTGGTGGGTGATTGTAACTTAAGTGCTAGTGTTGGTATCCGGCGTTCCTAGGTCCACTACATTCGCAGTAGAATCCGATAGCGGCAGGAGTTGGTACCGCTAGCTGGCGCACCCCGGAACTAAATTCCGGGTGTAGGCGGTGAATTAGTAATTACGCTCAAATTTCTTGTTCAATGGCAACCGCACGCATCCTCCCAACCCCAGAAATTCAGCTTACCCGGCGGCAGAACCAGTTACGGGAGCAGGTCACGACGGAAAGCGTTTCGGAAGCAATGGAGCGGGTATTGGGTCATAACGACCTGGTCCCCATTGTTTACCTGCGACAGGGACTTGCGGCCGCCAAAGCGGTCTGCCTGGTGTTAGTGGATGACCAACCGCAAGGAAGCGGCTTTTTAATTGGGAGCGGGTTGGTAATTACCAATAACCATGTGTTAACCGGCGCGGAGCAGTCCGCCAGGGGGACGCTCCGGTTCAATTATCAATTGAATGAGCAGGGGAACGTAGAACCGACGGCAACTTTCAAGCTGCGGCCGGATTTATTTTTTGCGTGCAGCGAGCCCGACGCCCTGGACTACGCGGTGGTCGCCGTTGAGCCCATTTCCCTGGAAGGAAACCACCAACTCACGGAATACGGGGCCCTCCCGCTCTCCACCGAGCTAGGCAAAGCGTTGGACGGCGAGTTTATGACTATTATCCAGCACCCTAACGGATTTTACAAGAAAATAGGGCTGCGTGAAAATAAGTTTATTGGGTTTGCGGACAGTGCCAAAGGAGCCAGCGGCAACCAATGGTACATGGATTATACCACGGATACGCTGCCCGGCTCATCGGGGGCCCCAGTAGTTAATGACCAGTGGCAGTTGGTGGCTTTGCACAGCCGGGGCGTAGAAGCGCGGGACGCGGCCGGCAACATCTTAACCAAGGATGATACCCCCTATCAGCGCGGTGTTGATGATGCGGAAAGCATTCAATGGGTTTCCAACCGCGGTATTCGGTCGAGCAAGATTTTGTTAGACCTGACGACGCGCTACCCCCACGACCCGCGCATTTCGTCGTTGCCAGGCACTGCCCACCCGGCGGCAGGTGGGCCGATAGCGCCAGGGCCCAGCGGCGCAGCGGGTAGCGCGGCCGTTTCGCCACCGGTGACGGCCTACGAGTCGGTCCACGAGCAAGGCTTGCCCATTCAACCTGCCGCCAACTCCTTGCCCTCCCCTGAACCAATGGATGCCACCGGAATTACGTTCGTTTTGCCACTAGCGGTAACTTTTCGGCTGGGGCAGCCGACGTTGCCTCAAAGCGTGGGGTTGGCTCTTCCCGCACCGGCGGCAACCGCAACGGGGGCATTCGAATCAATGACTAGCTCGCGCGCGGATTATTCTTCCCGGGTGGGCTACGACAAGGATTTTCTGGCGTTGCGCATTGACTTGGAAATGCTGCTTGATAAATTCATTGCGGCCAAAAAGTTGGCCCCCCTACTGGACGCTGCCAGCGGGCCTTTGCTGAAATACACGCATTTTAGCACCGCCCAACACCGCAGCCGGCGCATGGCCGTGCTAACGGCAGTGAACATCCGAGGAAAAGACTTCGAAGAAATTAAGCGCACGAAAGACGTTTGGATACTGGACCCCCGGCTGGATGCCGCGTACCAGACGGGGCCGGCCGTTTACCAGAAAAACGATCTGGACCGGGGGCACATGGTGCGCCGCCAGGACCCGGACTGGGGCGCAGATGCCTTGCTGGCGAACGAGGACACTTTTCACTACACCAACTCCTGCCCCCAGCACAAAGACCTCAACCGAAAGGAATGGAACGTGCTAGAGGACTACGTATTGAACGCGGCCAAAGATGAAACACTGAACGTTTCCGTTTTTACGGGGCCGGTATTCGGAGAAAATGATAAGCCGTTCCGGGACGTGTTGCTGCCCTTGCAGTTCTGGAAAATCGCGGTGTTGATTAAATCGGACGGCACCCCGTCCGCGAGTGGTTTTATGTTGAGCCAAGCGGCGATGTTGACGAGCCTGGATGGGCAGGAGTCGATTGCTGATACCGGTTTTACGACGTATCAAACTTACCAGGTATCGCTTAAGCACATTGCCGAATTGACGGGCTTAAGTTTCGATACCCTGTTTCAGTACGACCCGCTGCAAGGTGTTCAGCCTTTTGAAAGTGTGCGTTTTGTAGCAATTAAATCGAGCCAAGACATAAGGCTGTAAGGCAGGGCTTACGCCTCAAACGGAGGCAATCTACTGAATGCTGCCTTTTGTCTTTTCAGGCATTATCAAGGTCTTTGACCTCCTGCCGCAAAACTGGACCCAGCTACAGTAGTGCAACTCGCGCCAAGCCGACACGGGCGTGGCTGTCGTGGAGAAGTGCCGCGAAATGGGCGTCAGCGCAGCCCCCTACGACAAGTGGCCGAAGTACGGCGGCGTAGGCGTGCCCCGACTGCGCGGGCTCACGGGTTGGCAGCGGAAAATCCGCCTGGCCAACAACTCGGGGTCGACCCGAGCGGCGACCAGCCGCTAGTGCCGGCGCTTAGGTTGGTTGCGGTAAGAGGCGTTGCACGCCCATGGGGTGAAAAGCCTTGCCGTAGCGCGTGCGGTAGCCGGCGTGGTTGAGCTGGTCGGCAATGGCTCGCAACCTGGCCCCCGTGGCCCGCAACAAAGTCGCCCCCTGGGCCGCCTGCCGGTTCTGGAGATTCAGCTGCGCGTTTTCCCGCATCGCGGCCCAGGACTTCGCCCGCGCCGCCGGGGTAAGGTTGGCGGGGCTACCGAGCCGAAAGCCCCGTACCTTTTTCGCGGCCAAGGCATCCCGCGTCCGAGTAGAAATCGCCACCGCCTCTTTCTGGGCCACGGCCGCCAGGATGTGGAGGGTAAACTCATCGGCCGCGGGCAGGTCGACGGCCTGGAACCGCACGCGGCTTTCCATCAGCGCCGCCAGGAACGCCACGTTCCGCGCCAGCCGGTCCAACTTGGCCACGAGCAGCACCGCGTCCTCCTGCCGGGCCCGGGCAATAGCGGCCTGTAACTGGGGCCGCGCATTTTTCTTGCCGCTCTCAATTTCCAAAAAGGTGGCCACCAGTGTCGCCTCGCCTCGGAGGAAATGGTGCACCGCCGCTTGCTGGGCTTCGAGCCCGAGGCCGGACTGGCCCTGGCGAACGGTGCTGACCCGGAAATAGGCGACAAACTTAGTCATCGAGACAAAAATACCGCAATTGGGGTGGTTGTCACAAAAGTTAAACGGACGTTTAACGCCTGTGAAATGAGCAGAAACGGGCGTACTTTTGCCTAAACCCTCCCTTCGGCATGCAATCCTACGTCGCCTACCTGCGCGTCTCCACCCAGCAGCAAGGCCAGTCCGGCCTCGGGCTCGACGCCCAGCGCTTCGCCGTGCAGACCTTCGTGCGGGGTACGCCCTTGGCGGCAGAGTTTGTCGAAATCGAGTCGGGTAAAAAGAACGAGCGGCCCCAACTGGCCGCCGCGATGGCCTTCGCCAAGGCGCGGGGCGCGACCCTGCTCATTGCCAAACTGGACCGGCTCTCGCGCAACGCGGGCTTTATCTTCCAGCTCCGCGATGCGGGCGTCGACTTCGTGTGCTGCGACATGCCCGACGCCAATACCCTGACCGTGGGCCTCTTCGCCGTGCTGGCCCAGCACGAGCGCGAAACCATCTCGAAGCGCACCAAAGACGCCCTCGCCGCCAAGAAGGCCCGCGGGGCCCGGCTCGGCACCCCGGCGAACCTCACCCCGGCGGCCACGCAGAAGGGGCGGGACCGCAACCAGGCGAATGCCCACACCAACGAGCACAACGACCGGGCGGCGGCGCACATCCTGCTGCTGCGCGAGAAAGGCTTCAACTACTCGCAGATGGCCGAGAAGCTGAACGCGCTGCGCTTCCGCACCCGTACCGGCAAGCTCTTCCGGGCCGAGCAAGTTAAACGCTTGTATCTGAGGGCAACGGCCCTAAAGCGAGATGGTAACAAAACCTGAACCGTATGCTATTTTAGGGCATTGGCCAGCTTTAGGCGACCGCCTCCCTTTCCTGACAACGGCGAAATATGGTCCTCTTCTGTCCACCTTTACCCGACCATCTCACATCAGTAACACGAGTAATAGGAGTAGCAAAATAGTAGAAACAGAAATTCCTGCTAAGCAGCTGTTTTAGTTAATTCTTTCTCGGTGAAAGCACCAGAGGTTTCAGGCGTTCGGAAGCGGTCCGGTCGGGTTTATCCGCGCGTGATTGGCAGCATTAATTGGCTGCATAGGGTGGAAACGAAGCGAGCGGGCCCGATGGTCCGCTCGTTTTGCTTAAGTATTGCAAACGGTTCGGTGAGCCACTACGTTACCGGAAAGCGGCGCTGGAAGTGGAGCTGGAGGATGGTGTCGAGCTTTTCCTTGGTGAGAGGCTTGCTGACCAGGCCGGCGATGGGCAGGGACTCGACGCGGCCGAGGTCGACCGAGCTCATGGAAGCGGTGTGCATGACGATGACCACGGCTTGTTGCTGGTTTTCGGGCAGCTGCTGGTAAGCGTCGACGAAGGCCATGCCGTCCATGCGGGGCATCTTCACGTCGAGCAGCACCAGGACCGGGCTGGTGGGGTTAGCGTCCGAAGCGAGCTGCTCCAGGGCAGCGAGGGCTTGCACGCCGTCGTTGGCCGAGAGGTACTGGTCGGCTACGCCAAGCTCTTGCAGCAGGCGTTGGTTAAGGGCGTTGGTGAGTTGGTCGTCGTCGACCAGCAGCACGCTGGAAAGTTTTATCATAAAAAGAGCAAGGCAGCGGGAAAGCCGGGACTGAACGGGGCCTGTTGCCGTTAAACCGCAGCCGCACAAAAGTAGTGCCGGGGCGCCTTGCTCAGCCCGCTCAATGAAAAAGGCGGCCCCTTCCTGGTCGCGGCTTTCGCGCCCGATGGCGCTGCCGTGTCGTTCGACGAGTTGCTTGGCAATGAACAGCCGGGGCCAGGGGAAAGCCTTTTTCCTGGGCCGCTGAGGGAGCGAAAACAGCCCGAGCGGACTTAAATGGCCCGCTCGGGCTGTCCAGGAAGGAAGGGGCTGTTGCTGCCAAATTAGCTGGCCGGGGCGGAGTGGCCAAAATGCTGCTGCAGTACCTGGCTGATTTTGTCGCGGGTGAGGGGCTTGGTGAGGTAGCCGGCGATGGGCAGGCCCTGCATGTGCGCCACGTCGGTGGGGTTGAGGGAGGTGGTGAGCATGATGATGACCACCGTGGGATTTTCGCGTGGGGGCCGCTGGGCGTAGGCCTGCAGAAACTCGAAGCCGTTCATCAGCGGCATTTTCATGTCGAGCAGGATGAGGGCCGGGCAGGTGGGCGACGTGGGCAACTCGCAATGGGTGTGCAGCAGGTTGAGGGCCTCCTGGCCGTTGCCGGCCACCAGCACGGCGTCGCTGACGGCCATGCGCCGGAGCAAGGCCTGGTTGAGAAAGTTGGTGGTGTCGTCGTCGACGAGCAGGGTGCAGGAAATGGCAGCCATGGGGTCAGGAAGCGAGGAAAGCGGGGAACGGGTGACCGGCGGGGCTGGTCGCGTGGGGCAGGAAGACGAAAAAGGTGGTGCCCGCCCCGAGCTGGCTGTGCACCTCGATGCGGCCCCCGGCGTTCTCGACCATGCGCTTGACCATGTAGAGCCCGATGCCGGTGCCCTCAACGTGGTCGTGAAAGCGCTGGAACATGGTGAACAGGCGCGGCAGGTGGGCGGGGTCGAGGCCGAGGCCGTTGTCGTGCACTTCGAGCACGGTGTGGCCCGGGCGCACGTGGGCCCGCACGTCGACGTGGGGCGTGCGGTCGGGATGGCGGTATTTCACGGCGTTGCTGAGCAGGTTGTAGACGATGCTGCGCAGGTTCTTTTCGGAGAACTGAACGGGCGGCAGGACCGACACGTCGAGGAAGAGCTTGGCGCCAGCGGCCTGTAGCAGAAGCAGCAGGTCCTGCCGGACGTCCTCGACCACGGCGGCCAGGCTGACCAAAGTGGTGGCGGGCGCGTGTTCCTTTTGCAGCTTGGAGACCTCCGTGAGGTGGTCGATGGTGCGCTTGAAGCGTTCCACCGCGTCGAGCATGCGGGCCAGGGTGGGGCCGACCTCCGCGTCCTGGGCTACCTCGGCGGGTAGCTCCTCCTGCAGCAGGTAGAGCAAGCCCTCGAGGTTGGAGATGGGGGCTTTGAGGTCGTGGCTGGCGGTGTAAATGAAGTTGTCGAGGTCCACGTTGGTGCGGGTGAGCTGCTGGTTAGCATCCGCCAACTCCTGGGCCAGGTCCTGGGCCTGCTGGCCGCTTTCTTCCACTACGCGCCGGGCCCGCACCTGGTCGGTGACTTCGTGGGCAAAGACCAGTACGCCATCGACCGCGCCCTGGGGGTTGCGGCGGGCCTGGTAGGTGAAGGTGAAGTACAGCTCTTCCAACGGGCCATGGTCGTGGCGGGCCAGCTGCAAGGGCAGTTCCTGGGCCACGAGCGTTTCGCCGGTGTCATACACGCCCTGCAATTGTTGATAAATGGGCGCCTCGGCAATTTCAGGCAGGGCCTCCAGCACAGGCTTGCCGAGTAGCACGCGCCCGGGAAAGATGCGCTGGTAGGCCGGATTGACCAGCTGAAACACCAGGTCGGGGCCCTCGAGGATGACAATGGGCGCCGGCGCCTCCATGAAGAGCCGGTGCAATTGCTGGCGCTCGGCCTCGCGCTGCCGGCGGGCCAGCACCTGCTCGGTAACTTCGAAGGCAAAGACGGAGATACCGGCAATCTGGTCGTTTTCGCGGTAGGCCTGGTAGGTAAAGGTGTAGTACACCTGCTGGTCGGGGCGGCCGTCATCGGACTGGATACGCATGGGCAGTTCCTGGCCGAAGAAGGTTTCACCGGTGCGGTACACGCGGTCGAGTTCGGCCAGAAAGCCCGCCTCCCGGGTTTCGGGCAAGGCCTCGGCCACGGACTTCCCGGTGAGCCGGCGCTCGGGAAAGAGCTGCTGGTAGGCGGTGTTGACGTACTCGAACCGGTGCTGCGGACCGCGCAGCAGGGCCACCGCGGCGGGGGTTTCGGCCAGCATGTGAAACAGCGCCTCGCGCTCCTGCGCCTGCCGCTGGGCCGCTGCCAGCACTTCGGCCTGCAGCTTTTCGCTCTGCTGCCGTGCGCTCACCCGCTCGGTGACGTTGACGGCAAAGCTCATAACGCCTTCTACTTGTCCGGCCGCGTCGAACTTGGGCTGGCAGGTGACGTCGAAGTACTCGTCGTGCAGCTCGCCGTCATCGTAGCGGTCGAGGCGGCGGATGGATTCCACGACGTGCACGGGCTGACCGGTGCGGTAGACGCGGTCGAAGGGCTCGTGCTGTTCCTCGGGCAGTTCAGGCAGGGCCTGGCGGCGGGGCAAGCCAAGCAGCGTCCGGTTGGGCAGCAGCTCCTGGGTGCGGGGATGCACCAGGGTCCAGACGTGGTCGGGGCCAGCGAAAAGATTAATCTGGGCGGGGGCCTGGCCGAAGAGGCGCAACAGGCGGTTGCGCTGCTCCTCGGCTTCGGCACGGGCGGCCTCCGCCTCGTGGGTGCGCAACTGCACGCGGGCTTCCAATTCGTGGTTGAGTTGCTGCAGTTGCTGGCGGGCTTCTACCTGCTCCGTCACGTCGTAGGCGAAGCTGAGCAGCCCGTCGATGGCGCCCGCGGCGTCGCGCGTGGCCTGGAAGTACATGTTGTGGTAGCGCTGCTCGAGCTGGCCGGTACTGGAGTAGTCGACCTGGCTGGGCACTTCCTGCCCGTAGTAGGGCTCACCGGTCTGGTAGACGCGGTCGAGGAGCTCGAACAGGCCCTGGCCGGCCAGCTCCGGCAGGACTTCGCGAATGGGCCGGCCGGGCAGGTAACGGGCCGGAAACAGCCGTTGGAAGCCCGGGCTGACCAACTCGTACACGTGCGCGGGGCCGCGGTAGGTGGCCGTGAGGGCCGGCAGGCCCAGGAGCAGATGGTGCAGGCGCTGGCGTTGGGCCTCGGCTTCGGCGCGGGCAACCTGTTCGGCCGCCTGGGCCTCGCGCAGGGCGGTTTCGACGGGCGAGCGGGGTTGGTCGGCCGTGTCGGTGAAGCTTACCACCAGCTGGTCGCCGGCCCGGCGGCTGGCCAGGTGGAAGTAGTTGTCGAGGCCGTCGGCCTGGTAGTTGACGTCGTAACGTCCCGGCCCGTCGGCCAGAAAGGAGTCGCGGTAGAAGGCAAAGATGC
>JAABUN010005373.1_pt1 | contig 16002 bp, 17 predicted proteins | sample 5559311 | NCBI WGS metagenome assembly JAABUN01 (sample SAMN10711877, study PRJNA513370) | rock metagenome | isolation source: Antarctica rocks | place: Antarctica: Victoria Land, Siegfried Peak sud
TGAACGTCTTATGCGCTCTTGTCTTGCTCAGCCCCTCATCCAAGGCCGCTAAAACTCGTAAACGTAAGTCTTGACTATACGGCGCTCCCATCTCACTATTGTAGCTTCTCGAACGTTAGATACTATACGTGCCAAAAATGAGGTTCCAACACTGCTGATTCTATGAGCATAAAATGTTGCAGGTAGTTCAGCAGCACGCCTTTGATTATCTTCATCAAGAAAACCGGCGTCGTAAACCTCCATTAGACCAACCCAGTCGGTTGACAATAAGCCTAGCCCCGAGAGGAATTCAAGGGCTACAACTAAATCTTCCTTGGATATCTGAGGACATGTTTTGCTTCGGAAGTCGTCTTCCACTTGCACCGCTTCTTGATTATTGACGTTTCTACTTTCAACCGGAGTCAGCTGATCAAATTCTTCTTGCAGTAAAAGAATCTGGGCAAGGTAAGGAGTTAGCTGTTTGCAAATCTCAGTGTAGTTATAAGCCATCTCTCTGCTAGAGATAACGCTGTTAGCTATAAGATTTTTCCACATCTCTAGCAATGTTGGATCTGTTTCATATGCTGACGCTTCGAGCATAGGAAAGAATTCTCTGTACTTCGGATTCAAATCATTCAGCGTGCGCCCATTTCGTTCAAGGTATCTTTTGACAAGCTTTTCTACTTCACTGACAATAGGTAAGGTCAAGAGCCCTCCAGCTCTACTTATGTTTTCTAAAGCTGGGCCTGTTGTCTTGTTCAACACCCAAAGCACAAGACCGGTTTTTGCTAAGTCTGATTCATCCATTACCCGATTATGCTGGATAACCTACTCACAAGAAACCCCCGGCAGACCACCGGGGGCTATCTTTTGGAAGTGGCTGCTATTCGTTGAACCTGTCCTCGCCTGCCATTACTGGGTATACCCCCACCTTTTAAGGTCTTCGACTTCGTATGGGTAGAGCGGACGAAGGAACGGCAGCATGAACCACTGGAACCTGTTCATAGCGTCACGGCTTCCTGCCCGAAGCGGGATGAGGTAATCAGACCCGTCATAGGTGATTCTGAGCTGCATATAGCCGCTCTCAAAATCTGGCCCCATGATGATGTAACCCACGAGCTGATACTCGTCCGGGGCTGGTGTCGAACTAGGTAGAACGATGTTGTAGCTGCGATGCTCTCCGTCTGAACACTCGACAAGCACAGTCAAGACATGATCATCGTTGCCGTAGGTGATAATTTTGGGTGCTTTTGACATATCTTCGCTCATGCTGCCACCGCCAAAGCGACCGGGGCCGGGATAAGGGCGTGAACCTCATCCCACGTACCGACGCCGACCCGTTCGGTCTGTGTCACGTACGGCTGCGGCGCTGCCGGGAACACGACCTCATCACGCCGGAGGTCGGTAAGGGCGACCCGGTGGTTTACCCGGTCGGCACCCTCGACGATGGCGTAACCGAAGTGAAGCGTGCTCGAGACGGCGACGATCACGCCGAGCCCGCGCACCGTTGCGCCTAAGAGTTTGGTTTGTCTGGGTGTATTCTGCATTTAGAACTCCGTTTCTATCTAAGGGCGTACATCTTGGCGGGTGACTACCCTTAGATGTATTTATGTTATCAACTTCTTGCTATTTTGTCAACATCTTGCTAATATAGCTGTAGCAGGATGCTGCTAGACTTTGGAGGTGTCGGTGAACTGGCAACTGGAAACGTACCTAAAGCAGAACGGGCTTAGAGCCATAGACCTTGTGCGCGAAACGGGGCTGTCGACGAACACTATCTATCCGATAGTCCGTAACGACGCCCAGCGGGTAGATCGGGACACTTTAGACTCTGTGATTCAAGGGCTTAGAAAGCTGACGGGTAAGAGTACCGAAGTCAGCGACATCTTGAGGTTTGAATAATGGCGGGGCAGATCGTCAAACGAGGTGAGCGTAACTATGTCGTGCGCGTTTTTATAGGCCGGGACGCGAGCGGCAAACGCAAGTATCTAAACGAGATGGTCAAGGGCAGCAAGAAGGATGCACAGACCGTGCTTAACAAGCTCTTGCGGGCTAAAGACATGGGCGCTTTGGCAGTGCCGAGCGGCAGCACCCTAAACGAATACCTAGACCACTGGCTCGAGGCCGCTGCTAAGCCGCGTTTAAGAGAAATGACCTATCACGAATATAAAGGGCAACTTGCCCGCTACGTTCGGCCCGAACTCGGACACGTGAAGCTATCTAAGCTGACGCCGGTTGCTATCCAGACCTGTTACAGCAAGATTTTGGAGGCCGGTCTATCAGCCCGAACCGTCCGGCTTACCCATGCGATTTTAAGAAACGCCCTTAGCCAAGCCGTAAAATGGCGCACGCTACCTTACAACCCTGCCGACGCGGTAGACCTGCCTAAGCAACAGCGTGAAGAGATGTACGCACTTTCGAGAGAACAGGCGGCCCGGTTCCTCGAGCTGAGTAAAGGCGACCGCTGGCACGTCCTCTTCACTCTGCTACTCTCGACCGGCCTTAGACCTAGTGAAGCAATCGCCCTCAAATGGACAGACCTAGACCTAGCCGGGGGCAGGTTACACGTGACGCGCACTCTTGCCAGAGTAGAAGGGCGCTGGGTATTCAGCGAGCCCAAAACTAAAAGCAGTCGCCGTGTCGTTTATATCCCGGTGAGCTTGGCGCGGCTTCTGGCAAGTCAGCCCCAAACGAGTGAGCTTGTCTTTACGAATAAAGACGGCGAACCGGTGAGGATTCGGGGCGTGATCGAAGATCATTTCAAGCCGCTTTTAGAGAAGGCTGGGATACCGTCAAAAGTTAGACTCTACGATCTGCGGCATACCTGTGCAACGCTGCTACTTCTGGCAGGTGAGCATCCCAAAAAAGTAGCCGAGCGGTTAGGTCATGCTGACATCGCGCTTACGCTAAATACCTACAGCCATGTGCTACCCGGTATGCAGCGTGAAGGGGCAGAGAAGCTCGAGGCGCTGCTATTCCAGACCGACCCGACCGCACCGGCATACAACTAGGCACACAAAAATCTTTTGGCACACTATAGGCACACAAACCACAAAAACAGCACCTCTCTGCGGAGGTGCTAAAACCCTAGAAAAGCCGTCTAGGACGTGGTGCCGAGAGCGGGACTTGAACCCGCACGGGCGTAAGCCCAACAGATTTTAAGTCTGGCGCGTCTACCGATTCCGCCATCCCGGCGCAGAGTGTAGTATACGCGCCGTGCGTTCGGAGCGTCAACGACCTGCTCGAGCAAACGCACGAAGTTTAGCGGACGACGTTTCCGGAATGGACGTGCTTGAAGACGACTACACTCCCGACTCGGGCCAGGTTAGTTCACAGCTGAGCAACGCGTCCAGGTTTTTGGGAGCACGGCAACTTGGGCGAGCGTAGGCAAAATCTCTTGACGCGCGGACAGTTTGTTAGACTCGGCAGCGTGAAACGTGTTGGTGTAAAACGTGTCGTAAGTGTGTCGCTCGGCGCGTCCGGGCGTGACTTGTGTGAACGTCTGACGCTGCTCGGCGAAGAGGTGGTGGTGGAGCGGCGGGGTGTGGACGGCGATCTGGGGAGGGCTGCTGCGCTCATCCGTGAGCTGGACGGGCAGGTCGACGCCATCGGGTTGGGCGGTATCGACCTCTACCTCGACGTTGACGGCAGGCGCTACGTGCTCAGAGACGCGGCGCGGCTCGCAGCGCAGGCGAAAACGACGCCGGTCGTGTGTGGAGCAGGGCTTAAAGGGAGCCTCGAGCCTCGAGCCGTAGCGCAGCTCGATAAAAAACTGGGTTTGCAAACCAAGAAAGTCTTCGTCGTTTCAGCTGCGGACCGCTTCGGCATGGCGCAGGCCCTAGCCGAGACCGGTGCCGACGTTCACTACGGCGACCTGATCTCTATCTTGGACGTGCCGCTCCCCCTCCGGAGCCTCACAACGGTGCGCGGCCTCGCACGTGTGATTTTGCCGGTCGCGCGGTACGCGCCGATAAGTTGGCTTTATCCGACCGGCGCGGCGCAGGAGCAAAGCGAGCCTGCGGGCCGCTACACCCGTCTTTATGCCTGGGCTGAGGTTCTAGCCGGAGACTGGCACCTGATCCGCCGCTACCTGCCGGAGCGTCTGGACGGCAAAACGATTCTGACGAACACGACGACCGCCGCCAACGTTGCGCTGCTGCGTGAACGCGGCGCGGCGCGGCTCGTGACGACGACGCCCCGACTGAGAGGGCGGAGCATCCCGACGAACGTCCTCGAGGCCGCCTTTGTCGCCGTCACCGGCGGAAAGCTCCTGAGACCGGCGGAGCTGTCGGGGTACGTGGCCGAGTCAGGGCTGAAGGGGACATTTCTCGAGCTTTAGACTTCGACCTTTCATAGTGGTTGAGCAAAGAAGGAGGACCCCGGTCTCGACGCCCTCCTTCCGGACTGAGGTAGGTTATCTCGTCTTGAAGTAGGCAGTGATGGTGCTGCTATCTTGGGTCGTCAACGTTGCGCGGTAGCAGACCCCGACCGTCTTCGGCGTCTGCCAGTTCTGAATGAACTGTCCAGCTGTGGAATCGTAGCGAAGGCTCGTCCCCCCAGTCGTCGTGACCTCGATTTCGTCCGAAGTGGAACTCAGTGTGGAGCACTGGACCGTTGCCGTCTTGAAGGAAAAGATTGCGCTCGTGTTTGTCAGCTCGCTCTCAGCGAAGATTTCGAACTTGAGCGGAACGGTTGACCCGGCCTTGACGGTATTGACGACCCCGCCCATATCTACAGGGGCGTAGAAGCCTCTAAGCGTCCAAGCACTGATGGTCAGCATGCCGCTAGCACTGCCCTGGTAGTTCTGATCGGTAATCGTCGCGTTTACGCTGTAGCTGCCCACTTTTAACGGGCTGCTCGGGCTATAGGAGAGCGATACGTTGAGCCCTGCCGGAGAGGTTGTGGCAGATGCCGACTTCGCCGTGCCGTCAAAGACGTAGTTGAGATCGCCCAACGTAACTGTCGCCGTGGCCTTCTGGGCTGTGGTCGATTGTGTGGCTTGCGGGGCGGCGTTGTAGTTGTCGTTGCCAGCCTGACTGGCGGTAAGGCTACAGGTGCCGGTGCCGCTGGTCATGGTGACTTCGTTACCGCTAATTGTGCAGGCGCCGCTAGCCGCCAGAACCACCGCTTGACCAGAGGCACCACCCGTCGCGTTCACTGTGAACCTGTTACCGAAGACCGCCGTGGAGGGAGCACCCGTGAAGCTAATGCTTTGGTCGGCCTTGGCGATAGTGAAGCTCTTCGACACGTCCTCTGCGGCGTTGTAATTGTCGTTGCCAGACTGCGAAGCGGTGATGGTGCAGCTGCCCGCGCCAGTGATGCTTATGGTGCTACCCGAGGCGGTGCAGTTGCCAGCCACTGTAAAGCTGACCGCGTTACCCGAAGCTCCTCCGGCGGCGCTCACGGTAAAGGCAGGATCGCCAAAGGTCTTGCCCGGGAGGTCGCCGAACGTGATGGTCTGGTCGGCTTTGTTGACCGTGATGCTGACCTCTTTAGAAGCGGCGTTGTAGTTATCAGTTGCAGCAGCATCAACTTTGAGTGTGTGGCTCCCAACCGTGAGAAGCGTACCGGCTTTAAGGTTGTAGGTGAGGCTACTATCACCCGAAGTGCTGGCATTGAGCTGAGTATCGCCAAGAGGGGTGCCGTAGGTGATCGGATCAGGGTTGCTCCAGCTGATCGTCTGTTCGGCCTTGTTGACCTTGAGGCTGACTTCCAAAAAAGTGGCTTTGAAGTTGTCGGTCTCGGCAGCCGTAACCGTGAGCCGCTGGGTGCCAGCACCGAGCACTGTGTTGGCAGAGGGGTCATAGCTCAGCCCGCCGTCACCTGTAGTCCGCGTAGCGTTGAGCTGCGTATCGCCCAGAGGAGTGCCATAGGTGATGGCAGCAGGCGCGTCCCAGCTGATCGTCTGGTCAGCCTTACCAATAATCAGGGTGCCAGTGGCGTCTTCCGCACTGTAGCTGGCGTTGTCGAGCGTGGCGACCACCGCGTAGCTACCGGCGTTTGTCGGCTTGCTTACAGCATTGCCGTCCTGGCCATAGCTAATGCTGAGGCCGTCCAGCTTCTCAGGTGAGGTGGTAGCCATCGCCGACTTGGCCGAACCGTCGTAGGTGTGGTTGAGGTCGCCCAAGCTAATGGTGGCCTTCGCCTTGTCGACCGTTAAGGTTGCCGCGTTCGAGGTGACCGAACCGCACGAGTTGGTTGCCTTGACCGAGTAGTTGCCTGCGTCCGTTGTCGTGACGGATGTAAGGTCATAGCTGGCGCTCGTTGCTCCTTGGATGTTGGTGTCACCCTTGAGCCACTGATATGAGAGCGTGCCTGTACCGCCTGCGGTGACCGAGAAGGTCGCCGCCCCGCCGACCGTCGCCGTTACGCTGGTTGGCTGCGTTGTGATGGAAGGTGCGGTGCAGGCGGCGTTGACCGTAAAGCCGTTTGTCAGGGTGGCGGTGCCGCCGCCAGGGGCTGCGTTGGTCACCGAGACGTTGCGCGTGCCCGTAGCCGCAGCGCCACCGATAGTGATGTTGGCGGTGAGCTTGGTCGCACTGTTCACCGTCGTCGAGTTGGCGGTAATGTTGTTGCCAAAGCTTACCGAGCTGAAATTTCCAAAGTTTGTTCCGGTAAGCACTACATCCACCGTGTTGCCTTGAGTAGCGCTGGTCGGGCTGACGCTGTCGAGTGTGGGGGCAGGGTTATTTGCAGCAGTGACGTTGAGGCAGAGGTCGAAGGTTTGGGATCCGCCATCGGTTGTCGTCAGGTTCACTCGTCCGGTGTATGTCCCACTAGCGCTCACAGCAGGTGATACACGGAACGTGACATCTGTATTTTGGTTGATTACCTTCGGAACCGATGGCGACACGACGCTCAGCCACGACGCCGGGATCGCAGTCTCCGCTTTGCCGCACGTCGCTGGAGTCTTGTTGTCACCCGTAGGATTGATGACCACAAACGGGGTGTTGACGGTTGGATCCGAGCCGCCGCCCTGCTTGTTGAGGGTCATGCTGAAGTTCCATGACTGTCCTGCCTGGACGCTCTGATGACCCGAGTCTGGCACGCGAGATTTCGAGTAGGTGACGTTGCCGTCGGTGAAGCTCGTCTTCGCAACGCCGGAAACCTGACCGGTCGCGACAACTTGGTAGGTTGCGACAAACCAGTCGGGCAGGTTGAACTTGTCGGTGATGTTTCCGGTCTCGTCAGCCGTCACGTTGATGTTACGTACCCAGGTCTTCGTCTGGTCGTCGTCAACGTTGATGTGGACGCTCTCGCCCGGCTGCCAGTTGCTGCCTGTCAGCGTGACGAGTTCGCCCGGGGCGTAATCTTCCTTGTCCGAGGTGATGGTGGGGGCAGCTGCATTTCTGACCTGGGTGGTGTCGGGAGCAACATCCCGCCCGCACGCCGTGAGCGCCAAGAGAACCAACAAGAACCACGTATACTTCAGATTTTTCATCGTCTTCCTTTCGGATTTCGGCCGGTTGCGCTACTCGCTCCGTCTGCTCCAAGCGCCCAGCTTGCGGAACAGACTTCATCGCTTCCGAAAGGTTCTCCGCGCGGGTGGAGTTGCGGAGAGGAGAGGTTTAGGGTGGAGGTGCGCTTAGCAGAAGTGAGACTTAAAGAGGACGGACGGATGTTGGCTGTCTCAGAGTGATCTGCTAGTGGTCTCCCTTCCCTGTCGCCACTTGTGGAATTAGTCTCGCTAACTCTCCTTAGCTGATTAGAAGGTATCGGAAAATAATGAACCGAAAATGAAGTGGTTGACGCCGCAGCCGTCCGGGGTTTGCGGCGCTTTGGCTATTACCGGTAGGACTAATCACGCTTCATGCTCGGTTCACCCTCTGGCGCTAAGCTCAGCCGTGGAATACTTCATAACAAATCAGACGTCGCCTTCGGAACCGCTCGAGAAGCCTTCATCTGCGCTCATGTTGGACACTGATGGGACTATAATGAGCGAAATGCGCCTGCTCATCGTTGAAGATGAGGTTTCGATAGCCAGTGCTCTTAGTCAAGGGCTTGGGAGCAGCGGTTTCAAACCGCTGCTGGTCCATTCGGCTGCTGCTGCCTGGGACGTTTTGTGGGCGCAACCCTTCGACCTTATTTTGCTCGACGTGATGTTGCCCGAGGGAGACGAGGCCGGATTTGAGTTCGCGCGGGAGGTGAGGGGCGCAGGGTTTAAGCAGCCGATCCTTTTTCTGACTGCGCGCGAGACGCTCCCCGACCGGGTCAGAGGGCTCGAGTTCGGCGACGACTACCTGGCCAAACCGTTTGCGCTCGTCGAGCTGATCGCTCGGCTTAAGGCGCTTTACCGCCGGGGTGAGATGCGGCCCCAAAAAGTGTCGTGGGGGGTAGTCGAACTGCTAAGCGAAACCCGCGAGGTGCGTTCTGGCGGAGCCCTGCTACGGCTTACCGCCAAGGAGTACGAGGTCTTAGAGCTATTCATGCTCAATCCCGGACGTATCTTTTCAAGAGACGAGGTGCTTGAGCGGGTCTGGGGTGCCGGGTTCGATTCGCCTTCAAACCTGATCGATGTCTACGTCAAGAACCTGCGCGCAAAGGTAGCGAGCGGGGTAGTAGAGACGGTACGTGGCCTTGGCTACCGTTTTCCCGGTGGCTGAATCGTTACGGTGATGTGGGCTTCCAGACCACACGTGGTTAAAACGTGAGCCTCCGTTTTAAGGTTGTGCTCATCGCGTCTGGCCTGACGCTACTCGGTCTCGTATTAGGGCTTGGTATCACCTACTGGTCGCTCGCGCAGGTTCGCCTCGCCGACCTTGACGAGGACAACAAGCTGCTGAGCGAGGTGATCGCGGAAGCTACCCTGACGGTTCCGAAGCACGAGGTTCCGCCGGTAGTAGAAAGTTATTTGGTGCGGGGCAGCGGCGTGAGCGCGGCCCAGGTTTATGTGCGGGGGCGGCTTATCTGGGAGGACGGTTTGTTCGACGCGCCCCAACCGCTCGACGCGGAGGGGCTGCTCGAGGGCCACGGCGTCCGCACTGTGGGTGCGTGGCGTGTGTCTACATTTGTCCGGACGTTACCGTTCAGGTGGGTCGCCGCCTCAACGCGCTTCAGGCGACGTTGCAAACCTACGCGCGCGTCGCCCCACCACTGACGCTGGCTCTGTCGCTTTTTTCCGGTGGCCTCGCGTGGCTGGCCGTAGGCGCTGCGCTGCGCCCGCTCGAGGCGCTGACTGTTGCTGCGCGTAACTTCGGCGAAGGCGCGGAACTCCCCGATATTCCTGGTAACGACGAAGCCGCCGCGCTCGCCAGAAGCTTTTCGGTGCTGCTGACGCGTCTTAAGACAGAGCGGGAACGGGAGCAGCGCTTTTTGGCCTACGCTGCCCACGAACTGCGTACTCCGATCTCGGCGCTGCGGGCCAGCCTCGAAGCTGCCCGGATGCCTGCCGGACCCGCACCGGAGCGCAGGGCCCCGGCAGCGTGGCTCGAGCGGCTCTACCGCGAAGCGCTGCGGCTGGAGACGTTTGCCCAGAATCTGCTGGCCCTCTCCCGCGCCGAGGCTGTCGACCTTGCCGATCTAGTGGGCGCTGCCTACGACCGCTTTCAGCCGCTGGCGCTCGAGACCGGACACGAACTCGTGCTCGAGGCCGAAACCGCCCCGGTGCGGGCAGACCCACGGCTGCTCGAGCAGCTGCTCAACAATCTGCTCGCCAACGCTATTCGTCACACGCCCACAGGTCAGATCACCTTCCGGAGCGGGGTTGCCGAGCACGCCTATGTGGAGGTGGTGGACTCCGGCTCCGGATTACCGGCAGGGGTCAAAGAGGGACTTGGCTTGCGGGTGATACGCTCGGTGGTGGAAGCGCACGGCGGCACGCTGAACTTTACGTATGAGGCTGGAACCCGGGTCCGAATCGAACTTCCGGATTCCTGATCCGCGCACTGCTGGCTGACGCGTCCGGTGCTGGGCTCGAGGGAAAAGGAGCGGGTGCAGCTGTGGTCGGCTGGTTTTTCGCCGCGCAGCGGCTGTCTTGACCGGGGTGTTAGACTGTCACGGATAGCTTTGGCGGGCGCGGCGTCAGTGTAGCGGGCGCGCCCCGGAGCAACCCCCTAGCACCAGACCGACCTGTGGAGGAAACATGATCAGCGTAACCGAACTGCGTAACGGGACCAAAGTCGAGATGGACGGCGGGCTCTGGGAGTGCTTAGATTACTCACACATGAAGATGGGGCGTGGCGGCGCAAAAGTGGTAACCAAGTTTCGCAACATGGAAACCGGCTCTATCGTCGAACGCACCTTTAACTCGGGCGAAAAACTGCAAGACATCTTTATCGACTACCGCACCATGCAGTACCTCTATACCGACGGCAACGCGTACACCTTTATGGATACCGAAACCTATGAGCAACCGACCCTCTCAGCCCAGCAGATCGGAACCCCGGTCAAGTTTCTTAAAGAGTCGATGGAGGTAACGGTCGACTACTATCAGGACAAGGCGCTTAAGGTGACGCTGCCGAACGTCGTGGCCCTGACCATCACCCAGACAAATCCCGGCGTCAAGGGCGATACGATTTCGGGTGGCTCAAAACCGGCGACGCTCGAGACCGGCGCGACCGTCGCAGTACCGCTTTTTATCGGCGAGGGTGAGACCATCCGGGTCGACACGCGTACCGGCGACTATCTGGGCCGCGCTTAAGCGGGCGTTGGCTATGGACGTTAAAGAACTTAAACGCCTGCTCGAGGCGGTCGAAGCGTCGGGTATCAGCGAGTTGGTGCTCGAGACCGGCGACTACAAACTCAGCGTTAAACGGGGCGGTGTGGCCTCCGCGCCGGTAGTTTCCGAGCCCGCGCCGCAACCGAGTGCGCCCCCCCCGCAATCTGCGCCCGCTCCGACAGCCGAACCTGAGCCCGCGCCCCCCGCCAGCAATCTCACCGAGGTCGCCGCGCCCATCGTCGGCACCTTTTACGCCTCGCCCGGCCCCGACGCCCCGAGTTTTGTCAAGGTCGGCGACCGTGTTCAGGCTGGAACGGTTTTGTGCATTATCGAGGCGATGAAACTGATGAACGAGATCGAGGCGGAGGCTCCGGGGGTCGTGCGTGAGATTCTGGTCCGCGATACCGAGCCGGTCGAGTACGGCCAGGCACTTTTTCGGCTCGAGCCCGTATGAGCGAGAGTACCGAGCACCGAATACTGAGTACCGGGATAACTTTTAGCTCAGCACTCGGTACTCAGAACCCGAGTTCTCATGTTTAAGAAAATCCTTATCGCCAACCGGGGTGAGATTGCGCTCCGGGTTCTCCGGGCGGCGCGCGAACTCGGCGTCACCGTGGTGCAAGCCTATTCCGAAGCCGACGAGACCTCGCTGCCGGTGCTTTTAGCCGACGAGTCGATCTGTATCGGTCCGGCAGCGTCGCCCGGATCTTACCTAAACGTTCGTAACTTGCTCTCGGCGGCGCTCGTCACCGGCGCTGAGGCGATTCATCCGGGTTACGGCTTTTTAAGTGAAAACGCCGAGTTCGCCCAGAAGTGCGAAGAGCACGGCATCACCTTTATCGGTCCGCGCCCTGAAAACATCCGCGCCATCGGTGACAAGGCCAGCGCGCGCCGAGTTGCCGAGGAGAGTGGTGTACCGGTAGTCCCAGGGTCGGGCGCATTGGCGTCGCTTGACGAAGCCAAAGACTTTGCTACCCAGATCGGCTACCCGGTGATTCTCAAGGCGTCGGCGGGGGGCGGCGGGCGCGGGATGCGGATCGTCCGCAGCGAAGACGAGCTCGCACGCAACCTCGTGAACGCGCAGGAGGAGGCGAAGGCGGCTTTCGGGAACGGCGAGATGTATATGGAAAAATTTCTCGAGGAGCCGCGCCACGTCGAGATTCAGGTTTTCGGCGACGGTGAGGGTGCGGTAATGCACTTTTTCGACCGCGACTGTTCGATTCAGCGGCGTTACCAGAAGATGCTCGAGGAAGCCCCCAGCACCCTGCCGTCCGAGGTGCGGTTGGGGCTCGCCGAGGCCGCCGTACGGCTCGCCGAGCATATCCGCTACCGGGGCGCGGGAACGTGCGAGTTTTTAGTCGACCGGGACGGCAGTTTTTATTTTTCCGAGATGAATACCCGGATTCAGGTCGAACATCCCGTCACCGAGATGGTGACGCGTTTCGACCTGGTGCGTGAGCAGTTCCGGGTAGCGGCGGGGCAGGGGTTGTCGCTCTCCCAAGCGCAAGTCGAGGTTTCGGGTCACGCCATCGAAGTGCGCGTGAACGCCGAAGACCCCGATTTCGACTTTCGCCCCTCCGCCGGAACCGTCACCGACGTTCACTGGCCCGGTGGCCCCGGTATCCGCGTCGATTCGCACGTCTATTCGGGCTACCGTATCCCGCCCCATTACGACTCACTGGTCGCCAAGATCATCGCCTGGGCACCGACTCGTGACGAGGCTATCGCCCGGATGAAGCGCGCCCTAACCGAAACTGTTTTAGAGGGCATTAAGACGACGATCCCCTTTCACCTTCGGGTGCTCGACAACGCGTTTTATCAGCGTGGGGCCGTCTACACCACCTTTATCAGCAAACGAATGCAGGGTTGACCGATGACACCTACCGAGCACGACGCTTCAGCTAAAGACCAAACCAAGACCGGTAAACCCGCTGCGAACAAGACCGGCGCGGGTAAGACCGGGACAAAAAAGTCCGTTACAACCGAAACCGACAAGACCCAACTCGACATCTCGCAAGACGTGCTCTACGGCATCGCGCAGCTTGCTACCGAAGGGGTCGCCGGACTGACCTCGGCGTCGCCCCCGGCGGGGATGGGCGAACTGCTGACCGGGCGACGCGCCAAGGGTATCGCCATCACCCGCGACGACGACGCGCTGAAGATCGACCTGCACGTACGGGTCCGTTACGGCCTCGAGATTCCAAAAGTCGCCGCCGAGGTGCAGCGCGCGGTGCGCGAGGCGGTCGCGTCGATGACGGGGATGACGGTGCTCAGCGTCGACGTCACCGTGGACGCTATCGACCTCCCCGAACCGCCCACAGAGACGCAAGCACAGCAGGCGCAGCGTGAGTAGGCGGCGGGCGCGGGAATTGGCGTTTCGGGCGCTGTTCGGGGCGGCGCGCGGGGACGAGCCGCTACTCGACACCTGGACCGACATCCGCGCCGACTTGACCGAACAGACGCCGGGTGAAGCCGAAGAGGCTTACGGCGAACCGCTGGGCGCTGACGGGCTCGTTTTTGCCGAGCGGTTGGTGCGGACGTTCGCGGAGCACCAAAGTGAGCTCGACGGGCAGCTATCAGGGGTACTCGAGGGCTGGACCTTTGCCCAGATGTCGCAGACCGACCTAGCCGTGCTGCGGCTCGCGCTGACCGAGCTGACCTACGAAGACCTGCCCCCGGAAGTGACCTTCGAGGTGGCGGTGCGTATCGCCAAACGCTACGGCGGGGAGGAGTCGGGGCGGTTTGTGAACGGAGTGCTGGCGCGGCTTCACCGTGACCGTCAGGATAGCGGTGTTCGGGAAAGTGACGCTCGGGAGAGTGCCGATCAAAACGCTGCTGGTCAAGACAGTGCCGATCAAAACGACAACGTTGAGAACAGCGATATTCGGGACGGTAAGGTTCAGGACGGTGAGGTTCAAGCTGATGTTCAGGAAAAGGGCGCGACTCAGAACATCGAGGCACCAACTCAGACTCACGACCTGAACGTTGAAGGTTCAACCTCTGCAACTACCGATTCTCAAGATGAAGACGTTTCAGCACCTTCGGATGCTGTGGCTCAATCCGAGCTTGAAAACCCTGACGTTGGAGCTGGCGGCGTGAAAAACCCCGACCCCGAAGACGCCCTCAAAGACTCTGATGCTCAACTCGAGTCCGAGACCGACCCTCGAGACCGTGACGTAGTGGGGCGTTAGCGTGGCGGCGGTGCGTCTGGACGGTAAAGAGGTAGCGGCGAGCGTAACGCGTGAACTCGGGGCGACGCTGCAAACGCTCGCTTTTCGGCCCCAGCTGGTGGTGGTGCGCGTCGGCGACGACCCGGCGAGCGTCGCTTATGTGCGCGGCAAAGACCGCGCCGCGACGCAGCTCGGTCTGGCGTCTCGAGTCGAGGTTCTGGCTGAGACCACCACGCAGACCGAACTGCTGGCGCGGGTACATGAACTTAATGCCGATCCCGAAATCGACGGTATTTTGGTGCAAGACCCGCTCCCGCCGCCTCTCGAGATTCGGCCCGTACAAGAGGCTATCGACCCGGCCAAAGATGTCGACGGCTTTCATCCGGTCAACGTCGGGCGGCTCTGGAACGGGGCGCGGGCGCTCGTGCCGTGTACCCCGGCGGGTCTGATCCGCATCATGGAGCACTACGACCTCGAGATGGCGGGTAAACGCGTAGTGATCGTCGGGCGCTCGTCTTTGGTCGGCAAACCGGCGGCGGCGCTTTTTTTACAACGTGACGCGACCGTCACCGTGGCACATTCCAAAACGCAAGACCTCGCTGCGCTGACCCGTGAGGCCGATATTCTGGTCGCGGCGGTCGGGCGTGTGGGTCTGATTACTCCGGCTATGGTCAAACCGGGCGCGGTCGTGCTCGATGTGGGCATCACGCGCGCCGCCGACGCTGCCAAAAAGAGCGGTTGGGCTTTGCGCGGCGATGTGCAGCCGGAGGTGGCGGAGGTCGCAGGCTACCTTACGCCGGTCCCGGGGGGCGTCGGGCCGATGACGGTCGCTATGCTTATGCAGAACACGGTGACGGCGGCCTCGAGGCGGCGCGGAGGCGAGGGCGCGTGATCCGGTTATTTGATGTGAGTTTGCCTGAAGCGGTGCAGGAGAGGCTCGAGGCCGCTGTTCTGGAGACGCTCCGCACCGGTCAGTTCGTTTTGGGCGAGCGGGTGGCGCGTTTCGAGGCCGAGTTCGCGGCCTATACGGACGCGGCCCACGCGGTCGGCGTTGGGTCGGGGATGGACGCGCTGGTGCTCTCGCTGCGCGCGCTCGGAATCGGCCTCGGCGATGAGGTGATTGTCCCGGCGCTGTCATTTTATGCGTCTGCCGAGGCGGTGCTTCAGGTCGGCGCGGAACCGGTTTTGGTCGATGTCGAACCCTATACGCTCAACCTGTCCGTAGCGGCTGCCGAGGCCGCCGTTACGCCGCGCACAAAGGCCATCATACCCGTTCACCTCTACGGCTGCCCCGCCGACATGCCCGCCGTCGCCAAACTCGCCCGGGCGCACGGCCTGAAAATTATCGAGGACGCGGCGCAAGCGTCCGGTGCCACTCTGAACGGCAAACCGCTGGGGAGCCTCAGCGACGCCTGCTGTTACTCGTTTTATCCGACTAAAAACCTGGGCGCTGCCGGGGACGGCGGGATGGTCACGACGCCACATCCGGTGGTCGCCGAGCAGGTCAGGCTTTTACGCGTTCACGGCACCACGCGCCCTTTTTATCACGAGGCGGTCGGCTACACCTCGAGGCTCGACGCGCTCCAAGCCGTCGTCCTGAGCGCCAAACTGCTGCACCTGGACGCCTGGAACGCTCGCCGCCGCGAGTTGGCTCGCCGCTACGACGCGGCGCTCGCCGACCTGCCCGTCAGCGTGGTTCGCCAGCTCGAGGGGGTTTATCACCTCTACGTGGTGCGCGTCCCTGAGCGTGACATCGTGATGCGTGAGCTTAACCAAGCGGGTGTAGAGGCGCGCGTCTACTACCCGCACGCGCTCGCCGATCTGCCGCCCCTAAAGGGCAAAGCGCACGGTGATTGTAGAGAAGCTAGGGCCGCCGCCCGCGAGGTGCTGGCGCTGCCCATGCACCCCAACTTGCGTGATGACGAGGTCGACCGTGTAGCCCAGGTGCTCGCGCACACGCTCAAAGTGCTCGGTTAGACCGAGGGAAGCCCGTACTGGATTTCAGCTTGGACTCCGGGACAGTAACCTGTATCCTGAATTCCGACCCCTTTCACCGCACGGCGAATCACAAAACGACCGTGATACTGTTGGCGAAATCAGGAACCAATTGCTAGAGCGGCGAAATGGGAGATACGAGTACTCGCGCGCGGTTTTCCCTCAAGCCAGTCGAACACCCGAGAAAGATTGATCCCAACC
>JAABUN010005375.1_pt1 | contig 16001 bp, 17 predicted proteins | sample 5559311 | NCBI WGS metagenome assembly JAABUN01 (sample SAMN10711877, study PRJNA513370) | rock metagenome | isolation source: Antarctica rocks | place: Antarctica: Victoria Land, Siegfried Peak sud
TCCCTCGAAGTCCTGCGCGACGAGAACCAGAGAACCAAAGGATCCAACCTACGCTAGCCACTGCGAAACACGACGAAGACTGGCGGGTGTGATCAAGGCACCCGCCAGTCTTCAATAAAGGTGCCTATAGAGAATGAAAGAACCAGTAAGTCTTGTAAAACCTACCCGTCGGGAATTCCTGGCCCTCACCGGAACGAGCGCGGGGGCTCTCGCTTTGAGCGGTTGCGGAATACTACCCGCGAGCCAGGAGAATCTTCCAAAGACTCCGAGCGTGAAGAAGAGCGGCGCGACCCGCAAGTATTCCTTCGATGCGTCTCCTATGGAGTTTTCGACGGGCGGACGCACGCTGGGGCTACAACGATGTCGTACCGGGGCCGGAGCTACGGATTACCGAAGGCGATACCCTGCGGGTGAAAGTAAATAATCGTCTTCCGGCGGAGACTATGGTTCACTGGCACGGTTTGCCCATCGTAAACGACATGGACGGCGTACCAAACGTGACCCAGCCTCCAATAGCATCCGGCGAGGAATTCGTCTACGAGTTCGCAGTGCCGGTTTCGGGAAGCTACATGTGCCATTCCCACGTCGGTCTTCAGCTCGACCGGGGGCTTCACGGACCGTTGATCGTCGAGTCCAAGAGCGAAGACCTCGACTACGACTGCGAGTACACGCTCATGCTAGACGATTGGCTCGATGGAACTCCCGGTGCTCCCGAGGATGCCCTGGAGGATCTAAGGAATAGCGGCGGCGGCATGGGTGGAGGGATGATGGGCGGACGAGGATCCAACGCCTCCGGCGACGTAGACTATCCGCTGTACCTCGTCAACGGACGCTCCGCCGATGACCCCCGAAACCCTCGAAGTCCGACGCGGATAGCGCGTTCGCCTACGACTCATGAACCCGGCGGCGGATACGGTATTCCGTTTCGCGGTGGCCGGACACAAGCTAACCGTAACGCATACCGACGGACAGCCAGTAGAGCCGGTCGAAGTGGACACGGTCAGGCTCGGGATGGGGGAGCGTTACGATGTGATACTGACCGCCGACAATCCCGGCGTCTGGCAGATGGCCGCGGCCCCCGAAGGAAAGAGCGGCCTCGCCCGCACCGTGCTGCGGTACGAGGAGAATCGAGAGGCCTCTGCTCCTCCAGCGGACGCCAGGCCAAAAGAGTTGGATGGAAGTTTTCTCGGGTATGGGGATCTGCGGAATGCGAACGGTAGTTCCTTCCCCGAAGATAGCCTGTTTGGGGGACCGGACCGTACCCTGGACCTTACTCTCTCGGGCGGTATGGGTGACTACGTCTGGACCATAGACGGCCAAACTTACCCGGATGCGGAAGAGCTACAGGTCAGCGAAGGTGAGCGGGTGCGAGTCAACCTCCAGAACCAGAGCATGATGCCCCACCCGATGCACTTGCACGGACACTTCTTTCAGGTACGAAACGGCACCGGACGCGGGCCATTCAAGGACACCGTAATCGTCGAGCCGCACATGGGCAACCTTAACTTCGACTTTGTCGCGGACAACCCCGGCGACTGGTTCTTCCACTGTCACAACGCCTACCACATGGAGACTGGCATGGCTCGCGTAATCTCGTACAAGGGATAGCCGTTGCCACGTTTATGCGGATTTTTGGTCAATTCTAGCTATGCAAATGGTTTGTTCTGGTCAGGAGGATGGGCGGCTTCGCCGGTAGAGTAACTGGTATGGAGGCATTGAGTAGATCAGAGAGGAAGGAGCACGGTATGAGCATGTTTCCGACGAAGGTACTGTTGGCCGTCGATGGTTCGGAGGAGGCGGAACGCGCTGCGCGACTGGGAGTGATGCTGTCCGACAAGACGGACTCTGAGTTGCACGTCGTCTACGCTTCGCCCACTACCAGCTTGTACTCTCTGCCGGAGAGCCAGATCTACGCCCCGCAAGCCCACGATGACCTGATCGAGGTCGCCAAGAAGAGCGGGCGCGAAGTACTCGACGCGCAGTTGAAACGGTTAGAAGAGATGGGTGGGAAGGTCACGGAGACACATCTGGGACTCGGTCGAGCGGACGCGGAGATAGTCCGGATCTCGGAGGATCTGGGAGCCGGGATCGTGATAGTCGGTAGCCGGGGTATCGGTGCTTTGAGACGAGCCTTGATGGGTAGCGTCTCCGAATCCGTCGTGCGGCACGCTCACTGTCCAGTTTTGGTTGTGAGATCCCATGAAACCGAAAGTAACCTTATTGGCGGCAGGCTGCTAGTGGCTACCGACGGTTCCGAGGAGGCTGCATCCGCTGTCGAGGCCGCCATCGAGTTGGCCGAAGCGACCGGGGCCGAGCTGCACCTCGTGTACGTGCTACAAGTCGATCCTCCCACGCCATACCCGCACGCCTTCGCTGCCGAGCGTTGGGAGTCAAGCCTCCAGAAAGCCAAAGAAGACGCACGAACCTACATCGAGAAACAAGCCGAGCACCTGAAGACCGAGAGAGGCATAGAAGCGGGCGCTCATCTGAAATTTGGTCAGGCCGCCCACGAGATCGTCGAGTTGGGTGAAGAGTTGGGCGCGGGGCTACTCGTAGTAGGCAGCCGCGGACTCGGTGGCATCCGCCGCTCCCTGATGGGCAGCGTCTCGGACGCTGTAGTGAGGCATGCCCATTCCCCAGTGCTCGTAGTGAGAGACTGAAGCTCTAAAAGAACAAGTTTTAGAGCACGAGATAGAGCCCCGGCTTTGAAAACCGGGGCTCTCTTGCGGGCGCTGGATAGTTACTCTTCTATCTCGATCCGCTTGGGTTGCTCCTCGACTTTGGCGGTGGCGCCTTCGACGATTACCTCCAGCACGCCTTCCTTGAAGCTGGCTTTTATATCGTCCTCGCTGACGCCTTGTGGAAGGGTCATGCTCCGCTGGAACGAACCGTAGCGGCGCTCCCGGAGCAGATATCGAGAATCCTGTTTCTCCTCTTCTTCGTTGTGTTCGCCGGAGATAGTCAGGATTCCGTCATGGAACGTAATATCCACGTCTTCGCGCTTCATGCCGGGAAGCTCGGCCTTGATTAAGAGGTCACCGTTCTCAGTGACCGCGTCAACCGCCGGAACCCAACCGGCGTTCTCCCGCTGCCGAGCAACCCGCCCGAAAGCATCACCTATCAGGCGATCCATCTCGCTGTGCAGATCTCTGAACCCTCGGAAGGGACTGAGCATCTCTATCTACCTCCTAGTTGGTCTCGGATAACTTCCAGATACTCGCGTCTCGCTCTCCCGTACAAACCAACGCCTCTCCGTAGATTCTAAACACGATGAAGGCCGTGGTTTCTGGAGGGGAGGAGAACGAAGCCCCGACCTTCATCCAGGTTAATTGTCGATCCCGAAGTCCTAAAGCGCGTGACGAATTTAGATCAATTGCAGGGCAAATGTTGACTACCCAGGTATTAGAGTACTTGATACGAACTGTGCATTTACATTGCGGGTATCCTATACTAAGATAGGTTTTCAAGGGAGCGAAGTTCAACCTGGAGGAACGTCCAATGGAGACTCGTCAGCTTCCCCAGACGGTTCAGAGCATCATCGAATCGCGCACCGGCGATGCGGTCTTTGTGGTAGCCCCGGATTACCGAATCGTGTACTGGGATGCTCAGGCGGAGTTCTTTACCGGCATCAAGGCGGAGGATGCACTGGATAAGCCTTGTTACGATGTGGTCATAGGAGAGAGAAGGTGGCGAGCGGTTCTGTAGCTGGGGATGTTCGGTGATGCGCATGAGCCGGGAGGGACGTCCCGTAAGTAGTTACGACATGCACATTCATTCTCCTGCGGGTGGCAAGCGGTGGGTCAACGTGAGCACACTGAGCATTGAGGGTGAGGATGGAGTTTATATAGTTCATCTCATGCGGGATTCCGAGGAGACGCACAAGACCGTGGAGATGGCGCGGAGCTTGATCAAGATCGAAAGCAAGAGTGAGTGCTGCGCGTCGGCTACCCTGGATAGCAGGGATATACCGGCCCTCACGGCTCGGCAATTGGAGATGCTGAACCATCTTTCGCAAGGAAAGTCCGTCAAGGAGATCCGGACCGAACTGCACCTATCGGAGGCGACCGTTCGCAACCACGTCCGCTCGGTGTTGCAGGCTCTCGACGCGCACTCCCAACTCGAAGCCCTGGCCCGCGCCCGCAAGCTCGGCATCCTGAACTAAAGCCACAGCTAGAGAACCGGCTGTCGGTAGCTCGTCGAATACTCGAACAAAAATCCAGCCAATTTAGTCAATCCTGCTCATTGAATTAGCTCGTACTGCTCATGCCAACCGCACCAACCCCTTGATATTCTCGGTTGTAGTAGAAGCGTTTTTGTGAAAGCGAGGGCACATGAGCGAACGAAGAGTCGCGGACGACGAACTCTATGAAGCGTTGGGCTCGGCGGGTTCGTTGGATAAAATTCTGTTGGCTACGGATGGCTCCAAGAGCTCCGAAGCGGCGGCAGCGACGACAGCAAAGATCGCTGAGCAGTTCGGATCCCGGCTCCATCTGGTTCATGTAACACCGGTCCACAGTTTCTACTCGTGCTATGGAGAAGGCGAGAGCGACACCCTTTCCATCTTCGAGGAGGACGACGAGCGAGCGCGTAGTCTCCTGGAGAGGCAAGCCGAGAAACTCAGAAGCGAGGGTGTAAACGTAGAGCAAACACACTTGAGGATCGGCGAGCCCGATGCCGAGGTCGTCGCTCTGGCCGAGGAGATCGGGGCGGATCTCGTGGTAGCGGGTAGCCACGGCACCGGCGCGATGAAGCGGGCAACCATCGGTCGTGTATCCGAGAGCATCGTGCGCCACGCCCACTGTCCAGTTCTGGTGGTACGTCAACAGGAGTCCACAAGCGATGGAAGAGAAGCGTAGAAGAGATCGGTCGGATCGCATCTCGAATGACCCCGGTTCCAACAAGGCCTATCCACGAAGCGTGAACGACCTCCTCGTACAACGCCTGGGCGAGGCCGACTGCGGAGCAGAGGACGCGCGGATCGGCTTCCTGAATCTGATGGCGAGCTCGGGAGACTCGGTGCCGCAGGGTAGAGTGTTGACTCACGAACTGCACCGACGGTTCCTGGAAACGTCGGGGGTTGCCAGAATTGTTCGAGCCTCCGCTATGGCATCCGCAGGTATGCGGAGACGGGTACGTGAGTTGCAGCGCGAATTCCGTAAAAACCCTCTAGATACCGAGGTGAACCGGGTAGTCTGCGACGCTGTCCTCGCATTGAACGCCCGGACGGTGGTTGTCATCTCCGAGGATGTGAGCTACTCGGGGTTGGGCAGCATACCCCAGGCACGGGAGGCCGTGGTCAAGTCCTGGCTCTCCGTGGATGGTTTGAGGCGGCAGATACGAGCTGCCGAAAGCGGCAAGCAACTACCGACATGGGTCGTACTCGTTCAGCGCGAAACACGGGAGATAACGGGCTGAACAAGGAGGGTCGATCACCCATTCTAGTCAATTCTTGTCAGATAAATGAGCGAGGCTGGTCAGGTGGAAAGTCAGGTCCCCTAATACGGTTATATTGAGGCTAGAGACGACCTGGAGAGGAGTGGATCAGGATGAGTGAACTACCAAAGAGGATCCTGTTGGCGACTGATGGTTCAGAGGATGCGGCGGGCGCGGCTCGGGCGGCGGCGGATCTTGCGCAGAGACTGGATGCTGAGTTATTCCTAGTCCATGCCTGGCAGAAACCCCACGAATACTCATATCCCGGCGTGCCGCAGCCGATCAACGCAACCTCTCTATTCCAGAAACATGCGGAACACTTGCTCAGTCTGGAGCAAGAGAAGCTTCAGGCTATGGGAACCGAGGTATCAGAGGCTCTTCTTGAGCTGGATCGTCCGGCGGATGCCGTTCTGGACTCTAGCGAGAGACTCGGAGCGGATCTCATAGTTGTAGGCAGCCGGGGTCGTGGAGCATTTTTGAGTATCGTGCTTGGCAGTGTCTCGGAAGAGGTCGTCCATCATGCATCATGCCCGGTGTTGGTCGTCAGGGGCGGTCAGCAGGCGTGGCCTCCAGCGAAGATCGTGATCGGCGACGATGGTTCGGAGGATGCCGAGAAAGCTGAAGACCTGGCGTTGGATCTCGCGAAGCTCTACGGAGCGGGCGCCGTGCTGGTTCGGGGTTACCGGGAACCTCCAGCTCCGTTGGACGCTGCGCCCCGGTATGTGGAAGCCCACCGACGGATGGTCGAAGAAGACCTAGCCAAAGATGTTCGAGATCTCGAAGAGCGGGCCGAGGATCTGGAGAGGGAGTTGGGATTCCGACCGGAGACCCAAGTGGCCGCCAGAAACCCTGCGGTGCTCATAGACAGGGTTGCTGGAGATAGCGAGTCCGCCCTGATCGCCGTGGGTTCTCGGGGACTTGGAGCGGTGAAGCGCATGGCTCTCGGCAGCGTCTCGACCAAGATACTCCGGGCCGCCCGAGGCTCTGTCCTCGTCTACCCGCACGCAAACGGATAGCGAAGTGTTTCAGGGAGGAGAGTGGGAGTGGAAAGAGAGACATCTCCGGAGCGCTACGAGCGTCTAAAGGGTCTGATGGGAGAACTTGGAAGCGGAATCCCCGCAACCATGTCGGGGTTTGGATCCCTCCACCGGGGTGCTATCTCAGAGGGAGCCTTGAACAAGAGAACGAAGGAGCTTATAGCTCTTGGCATGGCTATTGCCCTGCGGTGCGATGGATGTATCGCTTTCCACGTCCACGATGCCCTACAGGCTGATGCGAGCCGCCAGGAGATCCTGGAGACCATAGGCGTAGCTATTCTAATGGGTGGCGGACCGGCCTTGATGTACGGCTGCGAGGCCCACGAAGCCCTCGACGAATTCCAGGCGGTGGAGGCGCGTTGAACTGCGGTATCGGTACTACTGTCGGTGTCGAAAAGCTAGGCGTTTCGAGAGGAGCTTGAGTATATGAATTCTCTTCCAAAGACCATACTTCTGGCGACCGACGGTTCAGAAGATGCCGTCCTGGCTGCTCACGCTGCCGTGGATCTTTGCCAGAGGTCGGGGGCGGATCTGCACGTCGTTCACGCCTGGCAAAGCGTTCCTTCAGCCCGTTACGAGAGCTTCATAAACAGCTCGCTCGAAGAGATGGCCCAGGAAAATTTGGACGAGCAGACGGAAATGATAAAAACCTCGGGCGGAGAAATTACCGGGGCTCATCTAATCAAGGAACCCTCCGCTGAAGCTATAGTGGATCTGGCCTCCGAGATAGACGCCGATCTCATAGTTATGGGTAGCCGAGGCAAGGGACTAGCAAAGCGAATACTGCTTGGCAGCGTCTCCGAGGGCGTGATCCATCACGCTCACGTTCCCATCCTCCTGTTGCGAGGTGGAGGGGCCGCCTGGCCTCCGGTCAGGGTGGTGGTTGGTGAGGACACTTCTGAAGACGCTCGGCGAGCGGCGGAATTAGCGATCAGGCTCTCCGGACTCTACGAGGCGGAAGTTCTGCTGGCTCATGTGGTCTCGGTGCAGTGGATGGCGGTCAAAGCTCGGGCTCAGGGGATAAACATGGTCGACGATCTGATGCTGCAGGCGCAGGAGCATCTGGACGTACAAGCCAAAGAGCTTGAAGGAGTCACGGGGGTTCTTCCGCACACCAGGGCGGTCATGGGCTACGCGCCCCTGGCCCTTTCGCAGATTGCTGAAGAGAACCAGCAAACTCTTACGGTGGTTGGAAGCCGGGGACTCAACGCCGTGAAGCGCGCAATGCTCGGTAGCGTCTCTAGCAATGTGATCCGGAGCGTAGAGAGCCCGGTGCTCGTGGTGCCGCCACCAGTCGGCGAGCGAGACGCGAGTTCCAACTGAACTTTCGTGCTGGCAAGGAGGAGATAGAGCAATGACCGGGACTTTCCCGACGAGGATACTATTGGCAACGGATGGGTCGGAATATTCTGACCGTGCCGCCAAAGTGGCTACGGATCTTTCCACTACGACCGGCTCCGAGTTGCATGTGGCTCACGTAGGGCTGGAGTACTTTCTCGTTACCCACGACTACATAAGCCCGGATCAGTACGAAACCCTGAAGGAGGAGCGACAGAAGGTTCTGGACGATCAAGTGGAGTCCATAGAGAAGGCTGGCGGCACAGTCTCGGAGAAGCATCTCAAGCTGGGAAGCAGGGTCGACGTAGAGGTCGTAAACTTCGCTGAAGAGTTGGATGTTGGTTTTATCGTGGTTGGTAGTCGTGGACATGGTCTTCTGGCACGCTCCCTCCTGGGTAGCGCCGCCGATAGCATAGTCCGCCACGCCCATTGCCCAGTGTTGGTTGTTCGGGGAGAGACAGAGAGGAAAGAAAATCATGAGTGAAGGACGCATATCTTGCATACTTCTGGCGACCGACGGCTCGGGCGACGCGGTTTTGGCCGCCCGAGCCGCGACGGATCTTAGCTTGCGGACGGGAGCCGATTTGCATGTGGCCCATATCTGGCATATCCCCGTTGGCGCCTGGCCCGTCATGCCGGATATGTACTCGGCGTACTATGAGTTGCAGGCGGAAGAAGTACTGTCCGAGCAGGTCGCACACATCGAGAAACTCGGTGGAAAGGTGGTCGGTTCACACCTCAGTTCCCGCGCTGCGGTAGCGGACACTCTCATACACTTCGCCCATGAAGTGGAAGCGGATCTCATAGTAATGGGCAGTCGAGGAGCGGGGCGGCTCAGGAGGCTCGCCACCGGCAGCGTCTCCGAGGGTGTCGTTCACCACACGCACATCCCGGTCCTGATGCTGCGCGGAGGTGAGAATGTCTGGCCTCCAAAACATATAGTCGCCGGAGAGGACGGCTCCGAACCAGCACGCAAGGCCGAGGATCTTGCAGCGGAGATCGGCAAACTCTCGGAGGCTGATATGACTTTAATACACGTCTACCCGGAGCTACCGGAAGTGTACGAAGAAGGCCGCAGGATGGACCCCCGGATGACCGACGACGAACTGCGTCGAGCCGAGATGGAACTAGGTAAAAGGGCCGGAGAGATCCAAGAAAACCTCGGCAAGCGTCCCAAGATCGCCATAACTGTCGGAGATGCGGCGGCGAGCCTCGTGAACACCGCCGAAGCCAGAGGAGAGAACACGCTTGTGGTTGTCGGCAGCCGGGGGATGGGGCCGGTAAAACGCCTGCGACTGGGTAGCGTATCGACAAAGGTACTTCGAGCAGCGGAAGGGCCGGTGCTCGTATACCCGGCGGGTGCCAACGAGGAGTCGTAAACAGTACCGAAGGAGACTCCCTGGAACTTACTCTTCCGGGGAGTCTTCCACGTTGGTCTCCGGGCCGTTTTCCCGGGGTTTTTCTCGAACGACGACTCGGGCTACACGGGGGCCGTCGATCTCTTCGACGCGCATGATGTGGCCGTCGAGGTGGACTTCGTCGCCGACATCAGGGGCGCGTCCCAGGTTGCCGAGGATCAGGCCGCCGATGGTATCGAAGTCTTCGCTCTCGAAGGATGTCGCGAGGATTTCGTTGACGGCGTTGATCGGAGCTCGTCCATCCACGGTGTAGTCGCCGTTTGGCAGCTCATCGACATCGGGTGACTCCTCGTCGAACTCGTCCCGGATCTCCCCGACTATCTCCTCCAAAATGTCCTCGATGGTGATAAGTCCCTCGAAAGAACCCCATTCGTCAATGACTATAGCTAGCTGTATCTCTTGACTCTGAAAGTCCTCCAGGATGTTCTCTATGGACCGGTTCTCCGGGACTATGAGGACTTCGCGGGCTAGATCCTGGGCGGTGATGTCTCCGTCGATGCCTCCCTCAGCCTCCACGGCCCGCAGTAGATCCTTGACGTGGACCGCCCCGATGACGCGGTCAATATCGTCGGCTTCATGGATGGGGTAGCGGGTGTGTTGGCCGGATGCTATTCGAGAGATCAAATCCTTCATCGTCGTCTCCGCCGATAGAGCTATGACATCCGGGCGCGGGACCATGATCTCCCGCGCCGACGTGTTCTCCAGGTCGAAGACACCTTTTAGCCTACTCTCTTCGTCGGATTCCAGAATACCCTGCTTCGTGCTCTGGGATATTAGAGTCCGGATCTCCTCTTCCGAATGCGTCTCGTCGGCCTCCGAAGCTGGTGGGTAACCAAGAGCCTGCGTAACGGCGTTGGCCGTCCCGTTGAAGACGATGGTGAACGGCAGAAGCAGGTAGTAGAAAAATCTCATAAACGGCGCGACGAACAGCGAAGTCGACTCCGCACTCTGAATGGCGACCGTCTTGGGGGCCAACTCGCCGAACACGACGTGCAGAAACGAGATGATGCCGAACCCGATCACGAACGACACGAAGTGCAGGCTGCTGCCCGTTACGCCCATGGGCTCCAAGAGAGGTTCGATCAGGGTGGCTACCGCTGGCTCTCCCAGAGCGCCGAGTCCTAGCGAGGAGATCGTAATTCCAAGCTGACACACAGCGAGATAGGCGTCGAGCTTGTCCGTAGCGACCTTCACGAGCTTCGCCGAAGACTTGTTCTCCTGCACCATCCGATCCACCTGCGTAGCCCGGATCTTGACGAGCGAAAATTCCGCCGCTACAAATAATCCATTCAAAGCCACCAGCAAAAGCGTGGCGAATATACGAAGTACAGGTAATACTATGGCTTCCAGAACGACTCCTCAAAGATACAAACAGCCAAACGCCCCCAAAAGGAGGCGCGACCGATGCTAGATGTATTTTGCAACATCATACAGATGACCGTCAACATATACCAGACACACCGTTCCGACAAGCCTCACGCCAATGTGTGACGGGTCTTTGAGCCTGTCAGCCTCTCAACACGCCACCTGCGGCGGCTTTCAGCGGGTCAGGAAAAACTCCATAGGCTAACTTGCTCTTAATAGAGTAGCTCTTTGTCCAATACGTTCACCAAAGACTCGCCGTCCAAATAACGTCGCAGATTTTCGCAGAAGAGATCGACCTGAAGCCCGTTCACGAGCTCTGGCACAACATCTGTCGAATGCGGGCTGACGATGACGTTCTCCATCGTCCACAGCGGGCTCTCTTCCGGCAGCGGCTCCACTTCGAATACGTCGAGTGCCGCTCCAGAGAGATACCCGTTTTTGATGCTCTCCACCAATGCTGCTTCGTTCACCACCGAGCCGCGCCCGATGTTCACGAGATACGCTCCTGATTTTATCGCCGCTAAAGATTCCCTGTCCAGCAGATGCCGGGTCTCGGGCGTTCCTGGCAACGTGAGTACTACGTAGTCCGCCTCACCGAGCACAGTTTGTAGGTTCGCCGTCTCATGCAATTCGTTGGCGTAGTTCCACGCTTCGTCTTCCTCCCGGATCGTTCGCTTTACTCCGACGACGCGCATCTTAAAAGCTTGTGCCCGCTCAGCCACGGCCCGCCCGATATTCCCCATCCCGACGATGCACAGCGTCTTGCCTTCGAGCGTGCCGGAGATTCCTTGTCGCCAGAGCCTGGCGGTTTGATCCTCGCGCAGTCGGTCGAGGCGCTTGGTGTGCTGGAGCATTGCCATCAGCGCGAACTCGGCGAGTGGACCCGAATAGACGCCGCTTGCGGTCGTGATCTTCACCTCCGATTCCAGAAGTCCGGCTTTTTTGGCGACCTCACCAGCACCGGCCATGCTGCCCTGTATCCACTTCAGTTTGGGGGCTTTGGAGAGTAGGTTTCGGACGTGACCTCGTGGGAAGTCATAGAGTACTTCGGCTTCGGATAGCATCTCTAGAAACTCGGCTTCCTGCTCGGGTGTGCGGCTCCAGTCGGCGGGGCCGATATGGTCGGCTTCCCAGCGGGGCGGCGGCACGAGGTCTTCGCGGTAGAGGATGTTCAGGCGGTCATCCACGGAGTTTATGCGGTCGATGTGTTCCTTCTCGAAGTAGCTTGAGATCAGGACGTTTGTCATCCGGGCCTCCTTCTGGTCGGTAGTCTAACGGTAGCTTAACGGTTTCCGTGACGGCTTCGGTGCTACTCTATCCCTCGTGGACGAGCTAGTGGACATTCTGGATGAGCGTGGAGAGCTAACCGGCGAGGTCGCCTGGAAGAGCGAAGCGCATCGGGATGGCCTGTGGCACCGGTGTTTTCACTGCTGGATCCTAATTCCCGAAGGCCCATACCTTCTGGTTCAACGCCGCGCCTCCGTAAAAGATACCTGGCCCGGATACCTAGACGTAACCGCTGCCGGACATCTCGCGGCAGGCGAAAAACCTCTCGACGGTCTCCGCGAAGTCGAAGAAGAACTCGGCCTGCGAGTAGACTCGGACAGCCTGATACCGCTCGGCACTCGCCGCATCGAACAGGAAATACCGCAAGGCCACGACCGTGAATTCCACGACGTCTTCATGCTCCTAGACTCGACCCCGCCATCCCACCTACGCCTCCAAACCGAAGAAGTCGACGCCATACTCCGCCTCCGCCTAGAAGACATACCCAGACTCTACGCAGATGAGTCCGTTTTCGCCAATGAGTGGCGAGCCGGGGAGAATCGTCGGATGCCAATAAGACTGTCGGATTTCGTACCAAATGAGGACGGATATCTCTCGTGGATCGCCGAGAAGGCTCACGAGTTGTTGAGCTAGTCAGCTTTTTGAGCTGATCGCTCGGGCGCTAGTTTTGGGGTGGTGTTAGGAATTCGTCGGTTTGGCGGGTGGCTAGTTGGGCTCGCCAGGCTGTGCCCCGGGATTCCCGGATCAGATACTCGCCGCGAGGTGAGTCTAGCTCCATCGCCGCAGCTTCCAGTCGGACTCCAAGAGCCCGCGCCGCGCCGGATGCGAGGTGTGTAGCGGCGGCTGCTCCTGGAGTGTGGCGCGACTCCACGAGCGGCAAGTTGCACGCGGCCAGGCTCGCTAGATCCGCGCAGCGTGCGGCGGCGGCGGCTAGTGCGTCCGGGGTTGGAGAGCTATCGCAAAGGACTTCGAGTTCGCGACTCAGGGATAGGGCGAGATCCCGAACCTTCATCAACTGAAGCTCTCCGTCGGTGTCGCAAGCGTTCATGAGAAGCTCGGCGGCCAGTGCTCCAGCGCCAGCCTCTGGGATGCCGGATATTTTGGTGTCGCGATGCTGCATCGTCATGGCGCGGATTCTACCTTCTACGGAGTTACAGAGTTACAGTGCTACGTGACGGCGATCTCGCGGTGTCGGGCGATAGTGAACATGAACAGTCCGTAGAGGACGAACCCGATGGCCATCGCGGCGAGCATGTACGAACCCCACGACTGCTGCTGGATGGCTTCGAGCGCACCGCCGAGGCCACGGGTCTCCTTCGGGTCTGACTGGTAAGCCGCGAGCAGGACGAACGCACCGGCTACCCCGATGGCTACAGCTCTGGCGGTGGTACCCACGCGACCCAGAAAGTTGACCCAGTTCTCCTGAGCCTTTGTCATTTCGTGTAGTTTCAGGTCGTGGATAAACTTTGCGTGGAACGCCGCGTACAGTTGGTAGAGACAGACGATTATGACGATCACCCCAACCGTCGCCACGAGTATCCTGCCGAACGGCGGCTGATAAGCCATCGCACTCGCCGCCATCGCGTCCTCCGAACTGTCCTCCGCTCCAAAGACGGTCTGGGCAGCCGTGAAGCCCAGAGCTCCATGTATAAGGGCACTGACAACATAGGATCCTCGTCGCACGATACCTAGAGTATCGGAGCCTTTGTCGTCCGGATCCATAACGCCCTGGATGAACTTCCAGAGAGCGTATCCAAACAGCCCGGCAGCCAGCACAACGAGCAAAACCCCTCCGAACTTCTGAAATCCCAGGCTCTTCACCGCGCCGTCCGGGCTCGCGGTCCTGCCTCCTATTCCAAGAGCCTCCAGCATCGCCAGGACTCCTATAGTCGCGTAGACAACGCCTTTCGCCATATATCCGTAGCGGGCTATCTTCGAGATCCAGGGGCTCGCATGATGAGCCGCGGTCTCCGCATGATCCTGCACCGAACCCTCGACCGGCTTATCCGCTTGCGCCACGCTGGTTTCCTCAACTCTCTCGACTGTCCCAGCACTCTACACGATTTCATTCATGCGCAACGTCCTCCGGCACGATATATTAGCCGTGTGAGAGTCGCGCTAGCCCAGATCAACACTACCGTCGGAGATATTCCGGGCAACGTCGAACGTATGTCCAAAGCTCTGACGCAAGCCATTGACGCCCGTGCGGACCTCGTGGCCTTCCCGGAGTTGACGATCACCGGATATCCCCCCGAAGATCTCCTCATGCGCCCGAACTTTATAGAGGAGAATCTGAAAGCCCTTGAGGATTTCGCCAAGACTGTCCCTGACGATATAGCCTGCGCCGTGGGATTCGTGGATCTTGATGGAGACCTCTTTAACTCCCTGGCCGTGGTCTCGGGCGGCGAAGTCTTGCATCGCTACCATAAACGCTACCTACCCAACTACGGTGTATTCGACGAGAACCGCTACTTCCGGGAGGGTGACGGCGCTCCAATGGCTCGCATGAACGGCTCGCTGGTCGGCATGAGCGTCTGCGAGGATATCTGGTATCCGGGCGGCCCGGCACGGGAGCAAGCTCTCGGCGGCGCGGGCGTTCTGCTGAATATCTCGGCCTCGCCCTACCATCGTCGCAAGGGCGCGTTTCGGGAGCGGATGCTCGGCGTGCGAGCCTCGGACTACGGATGCTACGTCGTCTTCTGCAACCTCGTGGGTGGTCAGGACGAGTTGGTATTCGACGGAAGCTCCGCCGCCTTCGACCCGGAAGGTCGTCTGCTAGCCCGCGCCAAACCCTTCGAGGAGGACTTGCTCGTCGTCGACCTACAACCCTCCGAAGCCCTCATACAACGCCTCCACGATCCTCGCCCTCGCAAGGAGAACCTGGACACCCCGCCGCTCGTGGTGGAGTTGCCGAACCTCCCGACCCGGAAGCCCGAAGCGCCCGTCGAGCCTCGTGTGGAGCCGTATCCATCTGAAGAAGGAGAAGTACTCGAAGCTCTAGTTTTGGGGCTTGGCGACTATTTCAGGAAGAACGGTTTCTCGCGAGCCGTGCTCGGGCTCTCCGGTGGCATAGATTCGGCGCTGGCGGCGGCGGTCGCTGTAAAGGCGCTTGGACCGGAGAACGTTACGGGGATTCTGATGCCGAGTCGATACACCTCGGATCTCTCGAACACTGACGCGGCGGCTCTAGCCAAGAACCTCGGCGTAGATACTCAGTCCATTCCAATAGGATCGGCTTTCGATGCCTACGCGGAGATGATGAGCGATGCTTTCAAGGGAATGCCCGAGGACGTTACGGAAGAAAACCTGCAGAGCCGTATTCGGGGAAATATCTTGATGGCATTGTCCAACAAATTTGGTTGGATCGTGCTTAGCACCGGCAACAAGAGCGAGATGAGCGTTGGCTACTCAACACTATACGGAGACTCCGCCGGTGGTTTCGCCGTCATAAAAGATGTCCCCAAGAACCTCGTCTACCGAGTCTCGCGCCACCTCAACGAACTAATGGATCGTGAGGTTATCCCGCAGTCAATCCTGGACAAAGAGCCCTCCGCAGAGTTGCGCGACGATCAGCGGGATACCGATTCCTTGCCGCCTTACGACATCCTGGATCCCATCCTCGAAGCGTACATAGAGGAAGATAAAGGCATAGCTCAGATCGTCGCCGCCGGTTACGACGAGGACGATGTACGGCGGATAATAGGGTTAGTGGATCGGGCCGAGTACAAGCGTCGGCAGGTTCCCATCGGGATCAAAGTGACCGGGCGGGCCTTCGGGCGGGATCGCCGGATGCCGATCACCAACCGCTACACGGAGCGCAAGGATTAGAGCGAGAGGAAGCCTCGTCTTCTGGAGCGATCTCTGAATTCAAACAACGTCCCGGCGCATAAAGAGGGCGGAGATCAAGATAAAGACCGCTACGTAGACTAGAAGCCCGATCACACCCCGCTCGGCATCGACTAGTGCTTGGGGTATTCCAAAACCCTCCGGCACAGCGGAGCCGAAGTAGCTCGTGACCCCGAAGGTGTTCTCGCCCAAAGTAGCCTTGCGAAGGCTCTCGAACGTGTCGCCCTCGATGGGAAGCGCGGCGACGGTGTTTTCGATGATGAGCGCCCACGCCAGT
>JAABUN010005376.1_pt1 | contig 15996 bp, 19 predicted proteins | sample 5559311 | NCBI WGS metagenome assembly JAABUN01 (sample SAMN10711877, study PRJNA513370) | rock metagenome | isolation source: Antarctica rocks | place: Antarctica: Victoria Land, Siegfried Peak sud
GCAAGGTCCTCGTGGACTGGTCGCAGAACAGCGCCGCCAAGACGACCGTCAGCGTCTACTCGCTGCGCGCGCGCGAGCGGCCCACCGTGTCGACGCCCGTCACCTGGGACGAGGTCGCCGACTGCCGGGACGCCGGTGACCTGGTGTTCGACAGCGCCGACGTGCTCGCGCGCGTGGCGCGGCACGGCGACCTGTTCGCGCCCCTCCTGTGAGGGTCCGAGCGGGAGCGGGTCAGGCGGCGAGACGCTCGGCCAGCGCGCGGAGCCGACGCCGGGTCTCCCACCGGAACGCCGCCAGGGCGACCGGCTCGACCAGGGGGGCGAGCAGGGCCGGCCGGCAGGTGAACGTCAACGTGTAGACCACCTCGCTGCGGTCCTCGCCCAGGGGACGGTGCCGGATCGACGCCGCCCACGAGGCGAACAGCGGCGGGGAGCCGACGAGGACGACCGCCGCGAGGTCGGGCCTGCGGAAGGTGACGTAGCGCGTCCGGAAGCTCAGCCCGCCAAGGCGCCACTTCGCCGCGCAGACCGCCTCGACGCCCTTGCCGGGCGGCGCGTCCGCCACGGTCGACGCGCTGCGCAGCAAGGTGTCCCACTGCAACCGGCGGTGGTAGTCGTGCACGAGGTCGAACGTCGCACCGACCCCCGCCGGCACGACCTGGCGGACCACCCCGTGAGCCGTCACGAGGTGGTCCGCCGGGAATCGGGCGCCACGAGGAGGTGGTCACCTGGAGTGGTCATCCGGAGTGGTCACCTGGAGCAGTCACAGCCGAGGGCCGGTCACCGCTCGAAGCTCGCGAACAGGTCGCAGTTGCTGTCCGTCGCCACGTCGACCGGGCGGACGCCGCCCTGCGACTCGAGCGCGAGCGCCTGCACGACGCCCGAGCCCTGGCGGTACCGGCTCCAGCGCGGCGTCTCGCGCGAGGTGTCGGGGTTGCCCGTCTTCGCGAAGCTCGTCCAGTAGGCGACCATCGTGTCCGACAGCCGCTCCTGTGCGGCGTCGAGCGGCGCGCCGAACAGGCCCGGGAACAGGTACGGCAGCTCCGTCGCGTGCCCCGCGCCCTCCTCGAAACCGGGGAAGTCGATCAGCGGCGAGGCCGTCCGGTCCTGGAACTGGTAGGCGAACGTCTTCGTCGGCCGAGGCGGGTCGGTCAGCAGGTCGTAGGCCTGCACGTGCTCGCAGGTCGACAGGGCCGAGCCCTTGTCGGAGGACAGGTCGGCCAGCGCGTAGATCGGCGCCGGGTAGGCCGACACCGGGTACTCGGCGAGCACGGCCGGGGCGTTGGCGCCGTACAGGCGAGTCACGATCGCCTCGTACTGCGCGGGAGTGACCGCGAAGCCGTAGGTGAGCGGCGCGAACAGCGTGTTCTCCTCCAGCGTGTTGCCGTGCATCACCGACTTCACGTGGTTGTAGCGGTCGGTCGCGATCGCCTCGGCGGGCTGCAGCGGCAGGTGCTGGCCGCCCACGACGAACGAGCCTCCCCTCCAGGCCCGCAGCAGCGCCTCGGAAGACGTCTCGCGCAGGCACGCCGCAGCGGTGGCCGGGTCGGTGCAGCCGACCGCCGCCGCCAACCGGGCACCGGCGGCTTCCGCCGTCTCCTGCGTCGCGTAGGACTGGCCGCAGCTGTAGCTCTGGGCGATGGCCCGGTCGAACAACCCGGCTGCCGTCGGCGACACCAGGTTGGCGCAGACCGACGAGGCACCGGCGGACTCGCCGAAGAGCGTCACGTTGTTCGGGTTGCCGCCGAAGGCCTTGGCGTTGTCCTGCACCCAGCGCAGCGCCGCCTGCTGGTCGAGCAGCGCGTAGTCGCCGGAACCTGCCTGCGGGCGCTCGGCCGACAGGGCCGGGTTGGCGAGGAACCCGAGCGGGCCGAGCCGGTAGTTGATCGTCACCACGACGACGTCGCCCTGTGCGGCGAGCTTGCTGGCGTCGTAGTTGGCTCCGGTGCCGTAGACCCACGAACCACCGTGGATCCAGACCATGACCGGCAGTCCCTTGGCGCTCTTGCCGGCGGGCGTGGTCACGTTGAGGAAGAGGCAGTCCTCGCCGAACGTCTCCGGGTTGGCCTGGCGGGTCAGCTGGGCGCACTGGCTGCCGGGCTCGGTGGCGTCACGGACACCGTCCCAGGGCTCGACCGGTGCCGGGGGCTGGAAGCGCAGGTCGTCCACCGGCGGTGCGGCGAACGGGATGCCCTCGAAGGTCCGGACCCCGTCACCGAGCGCGCCGCGGACGGCCCCGTCGGAGGTCTCGATGACCAGCGGCGCGGAACCACCCTTCGCCGACGGCGCTCCCGTGGGCGCTGCGACGGCGGGGCTCGCTGCCCCCGCCACCAGGAGCACGGCCGCTCCCAGCGCCGCTCCAGCCCTGACCATGCTGCCGCTCACCGACGTGGAACTCCGCAACGTGCGCTCCTCCGCTCGTGCGGTGACCGCTGTCACCGCGCGCAGGGACCGTGCCTCGCTGGGCCGGATGGGCGCAACCTGCTGCTGCAGCGTGAGACAGGCGTCTCACAGAGTTGTGGCCCGGTCGCTGGCCGTGAGGCAGGATCACGCACCGTGGAAACCCGTCGGGTCATCAGCTACGAGCAGGTGGTGGACGCCGCCGTCCGGCTCTTCCACACGACCGGCCGGCTCGACATGGAGGAGCTGGCCTCGGCCACGGCGGTCAGCCGGGCGACGCTCTACCGGGTCGCAGGCAGTCGAGACCGCGTGCTCGGCGACGTGCTGTGGCGGCAGGGGCACCGGCTGCTGGTGAGCGTCGAGGCGGCGGTGGCCGGGCGCGGGCTCGACCGGTTGCTCACGATCTCCGAGCGCTTCCAGCGGGAGCTGCGCGACTACCCCCCGCTGAAGACGTTCCTCCGCGAGGACCCCGGAACGGCGTTCCGGGTGCTGCTCATGGGCGAGGCGCGGGTGCACAGCCGGCTCGTAGACCACTGGCGCGGGCTCCTCGAGGACGCGGTCACCCGCGGCGAGGCCGTCCTGCCCATGCCCCCGGCAGAGGCCGCGCTCGTCTTCGTCCGGCTCGGCGAGGCCATGGTCTACAGCGACCTGCTCGGCGACGGGGAGCCCGACTTCGAGCTGGCGGCGCGGGTGCAGCGGTCGGTGCTCCAGGTGACGCCCCGCGCCATCCCCGGCTGGCCCTGACAGCGCGCCCTCCGACAGGGCAGGGTGTGGTCCGCCGGCACCCGGCACCCACCGAGGAGGACCTGTGACCGCCCCGTCCGCACCGCCTGCCCGCTTCCACGTGCGGCAGAAGATCACGCCGATGCAGAACACGTACCGGGTCTTCGGCGACGACGGCAACGGCGGACCGGGTTCGCTCGTCGCCTTCGCCAAGCAGAAGCGGATGGCCTTCAAGGAGTCCTTCACGCTCTACTCGGACGAGAAGGCCGGCCGGCCTGTGCTGACCATCAAGGCCGACCGCAAGCTGGACATCAGCTCGGCGATGACCGTGTCGGACCCGAGCACCGGCCGACCCGTCGGTCAGCTGCGCAAGCGCGCCGGCGCCAGCCTCGTGCGCTCCACGTGGGAGCTGGACGAGCCCGGCCGCCCGGTCGTCGTCGTGCAGGAGCGCAGCATGGCGATCGCCGTCCTGCGACGGGTGTGGGGCCTCATCCCCTTCCTCAACTCGATCCCGGTCCCGTGGGTCTTCCACTTCGACGGCGCGACGACCACCGGCGAGCCAGTCCTCACCCACACCCGGCTGTGGGGGATCCGCGACCGGTACGTCCTCGAGCTGTCCGACCCGACGCGCGACGCCCGACTCGCCATCGCGCTCGCCGTCTGCCTGGACGCCATGCAGAAGCGGTGACCCGACAGCGGCGACGCGCTCACGGCTCCTGCAGCAGCCGACCGATCGGCGAGGCGTCGAGCTCCTGGAGCAGCTGGGAGGGATTGCCGTAGACGGCGACGGCGCCAGCGTCGCGGAGCTCGCGCTCGCTGATGCCGCCCGACCGCAGACCGATGCAGGCGACGCCGGCAGCGCGAGCGGCGCGCACGTCGTACACGGTGTCACCGACCATCACGGCGCGCTCCGGGGCCACGCCGACCGCGTCGAGGGCGGCGCGCACGATGTCGGGGGCCGGCTTGCCCTGCGGCACGTCGGCCGAAGCCACGACCGCAGCGACCACGTCGTCGCAGCCGATCTTGCGACGGAAGTCCTCGACGTCCTGCTCGTCGCCGCTCGTGCAGTACACGACCGACATGCCGCGGTCGGCGCTCGTCCGGACCAGCTCCGGCGCGTCGTGGAACGGCAGGCAGCGCTCTCGAAGGGGGGCCCAGTGGCGACTGTGGCCGTCGACCACCTGTTCGTCCGCCTTGCCGAGCAGGCTCTCGACGAGGTCGGTCGACCCGCGCCCGATCGCGCGGTGGATGTCCGGGCAGGACACCTGGTGGCCCGCCTCGAGGAAGGACTCCCACCACGCGAGGACGTGGAGGTAGACCGTGTCGAGCAGGGTGCCGTCCACGTCGAGGACGAGCGCCGTCGGTCGGTTGACGCCGGGGGCAGGGTGGGTCATGGTCCGGCCGGTACCCGGGTAGGCCTCGATCACCCGCGACGCCGGCCCTCCCGGCCGGGCTGCGGGACCACGCGCTCGACGAACCCCAGGAGGACACCGTGACCGGAGTGCCGGCCGACCAGCTGCCCGACGAGGACCTGGAGCGGGAGCTCAAGCACCTGCACGTGACCCGGCACGACACCTTCCTGCACGGCAGCGAGGACGCGCTGCAGTTCCACACCAGCCGCACGGCCGAGCTCGAGGCCGACTACCTGCGGCGCAACCCCGACCGGGTCCTCGACGCCCGCCGGACCCGGCACGGCTCACGGGAGCTGTCCGGACAGGACTGACCGCAGGACCCCGGCCGGCACGCCGCTAGGGTCCGGGTCATGACGACGATGCCGGCGGGCCCCGGTCCGGGGGTCCGGGGCACCCGCATGTCCCGCCCCGCCCGGCGGGCGCAGCTGCTCACGGCTGCCCAGGAGGTCTTCGTCGCGCAGGGCTACCACCAGGCGGCCATGGACGACATCGCCGAGCGGGCGGGCGTCAGCAAGCCGGTCCTCTACCAGCACTTCCCGAGCAAGCTCGAGCTCTACCTGTCGCTGCTGGACGTGCACGCCGAGTCCCTGGTCGCGCGCGTGCGCGAGGCCCTCGAGTCCACGACGGACAACCGGCTGCGCGTCGCCGCGTCCGTACGTGCGTACTTCGACTTCGTCGACGGCGACGGCACGGCCAGCGAGGGCGCGTTCCGCCTGGTGTTCGAGAGCGACCTGCGCAACGACCCGGTGGTCCGGGAGCGCGTGGAGCGGATGACGCAGGGCTGCATCGACGCGATCGCCGAGACGATCGCGCACGACACCGGCTACCGCGCGGACGAGGCCCAGCTGCTCTCGATCGGCATCTCGGGTCTCATGGAGGTCGGCGCCCGGTGGTGGCTGTCCTCGCCGGACCGCATCCCCAAGGAGCGGGCCATCGAGCTGCTCATGAGCTTGGCCTGGCGCGGCATCTCCGGCTCGCCCCGCACGGCTCACGACGCCGCGGTGGTTCTGCCCTCGGCGGACGCCGCTGCCGGCTCCAGCCGGACGGACTAGCCTTCGGGAGGTCGTCCCGCCCCCCATGAACAGGAGTCACTCGGTGGAGGTCAAGATCGGCGTGCAGTACGCCGCACGCGAGCTCGTCCTGGAGAGCAGCCAGTCGCCCGACGAGGTGACCAAGGCCGTCTCCGACGCGCTGAAGGCCGACCTCGGCGTGCTGAGCCTCGTCGACGAGAAGGGCCGTCGGGTGCTCGTCCCGGCCGACAAGCTGGCCTACGTCGAGATCGCCGAGAGCGAGTCACGCAGGGTGGGCTTCGGCGCTCTGTGACCGGGCCGGTCGAGCGGGCCGGTCACCCAGTGTGAGCATCACCACGCATTCTCGCCCCTGCACAGGTTCAGGCAGGGTGCAACCCGGGAATGCTGGTGCTCAACCGGGTCTTCCGGCCCAGCTCTGAAGGAGGACTCATGCTCGGCTTCATCATCACCCTTCTCATCATCGGTCTCATCGCCGGCTTCGTCGCCCGCGCCGTCGTGCCCGGGGACGACAGCATGGGCATCGTCCCGACGATCGTCCTCGGCATCGTCGGCTCCTTCGTCGGTGGCTTCCTCGCCAGCCTGATCGGCCGGGGTGACGGCAGCTGGCTCAGCGCCAGCGGCATCATCGGCTCGATCATCGGTGCCATCGTCGCGCTGCTCGTCTACAACGCCGTGACGGGCAAGAAGAAGAACCGCTCGCACGCGTAAGCATCTGCATCTGCACCTGCACCGAGGCCGAAGGCCGGTACCCCCAAGGGTGCCGGCCTTCGCCGCGTCCCGATCCCCGTGCCCGAGGCACCGGCCGAGGACCCGCAGCTCACTGCTGCAGGCCGAGCGCCTGCATCCGGGCGGTGTGGTTGTCGGTCAGCCGGGCGAGCAGGCGGCCGACGCCGGCGAGGTCACCGCTCCCGCCGACCAGCAGCTCGGTGAGGGCGTCCCGCTCGACCGCCACCCGCTGTGCCTGGATCAGCGCCTCGCCGACGAGGCGCCGGGCCCACAGGGCGAGCCGACCGGCGAGCGCCGGGTCCGCGGCCGTCGCCTCGCGCACCTTGCCGACCGCGAAACTCGCCTGGCCGGTGTCGGCGAGCGCCTCGAGGACCAGGTCGCGCGTGGCCGGGTCGGTCACGAAGGCCGCCACCTCGCGGTAGAAGTCGGTCGCGAGCCCGTCGCCGACGTAGGCCTTGATCAGCCCCTCCAGCCAGTCGTTGGGCGGCGTGGAGTCGTGGAAGCCGTCGAGCGGTCCGACGAAGGGCGCCATGGCCTCCTGCGGGTCGACGCCCGTGGCGACCAGGTGGTCGTGCAGCCGCCGGTAGTGCTCGAACTCCGCAGCCGCCATGGTGGCGAGCGCGTGCTTGTCACCGAGCGACGGGGCGAGCCGGGCGTCGCTGGCGAGGCGCTCGAAGGCGGTGAGCTCGCCGTAGGCGAGCACCCCCAGCAGGTCGATGGTGGCCTGGTCGAGCGGCGCTGTCATGCCGCGATCCTGCCGTACCCGCTCGGCGACCCGGGCCACAGGTGGGCCGACCGGTAGGCTCGGCTCCGACGGAGCGGCGCTCGCCGCTCCCGACCTTGTGCGTTGGCCGCTGTTCCCGCGGCGCGCCGGCCGGTCCCGCTCCCCTTCGGGCGAGCCAAAACCCGTCCGCTGCGAGCCCGCTCCTGTCGCCGGTCGACGCGACCGCACGGAGAGGCAGTCCCCTGAGCACCGACGCCACCACCGAGACGCCCGGCACCGAGAAGGACAGCCCCGCGCACGACGACGCAGCCCCCGCGGAGAACGGTTTCGCCGCTCTCGGCGCGCTGCCCGAGACCGTCGAGGCGCTCGCCAAGATGGGGATCACGACCCCGTTCGCCATCCAGACGATGACGCTGCCGATCGCGCTGTCCGGGCACGACCTGATCGGCCAGGCCCGCACCGGCACCGGCAAGACGCTCGGCTTCGGCGTACCGCTCCTGCAGCGGGTGAAGAGCAAGGCCGAGGGGGCGAACGGCGTGCCGCAGGCGCTCGTCGTCGTCCCCACCCGCGAGCTGGCCGTGCAGGTCGCCAAGGACCTCGAGAACGCCGGAAGCGTGCGCCGCATCCGCGTCGTGACGATCTACGGCGGCCGGGCCTTCGAGCCGCAGGTCGAGACCCTCAAGAAGGGCGTCGACGTCGTCGTCGGGACCCCCGGGCGACTGCTCGACCTCGCCCGCCAGGGGCACCTCAACCTCAACCAGGTGAGCGTGCTCGTGCTGGACGAGGCCGACGAGATGCTGGACCTGGGCTTCCTGCCCGACGTCGAGCGGATCCTCGAGCAGATTCACGGCGAGCGTCAGACCATGCTGTTCTCGGCGACGATGCCCGGCCCGGTCGTCGCGATGGCGCGCCGCTTCATGACGCAGCCGACGCACATCCGCGCGGAGGAGCCGGACGAGAACCGCACCGTCCCCAACACCAAGATCTTCGTCTACCGGGCCCACTCCATGGACAAGGGCGAGATCCTCGCCCGCATCCTGCAGGCCGAGGGCCGCGGCCTGACGATGGTGTTCTGCCGGACCAAGCGCACGTGCGACAAGGTCGCCGGCGACATGGTCGACCGCGGCTTCGCCGCAGCGGCGGTGCACGGTGACCTCGGGCAGGGTGCCCGCGAGCAGGCGCTGCGAGCCTTCCGCTCGGGCAAGATCGACGTCCTCGTGGCGACCGACGTCGCCGCCCGCGGCATCGACGTCCAGGACGTCACCCACGTCGTCAACTACCAGTGCCCCGAGGACGAGAAGGTCTTCCTGCACCGCATCGGCCGCACCGGCCGCGCCGGCGCCAACGGCGTCGCCGTGACTTTCGTCGACTGGGACGACATGCCCAAGTGGGGGCTGATCAACAAGGCCCTCGACCTCACCTTCCCCGAGCCGGTCGAGACCTACAGCTCGTCGCCGCACCTCTACAGCGACCAGAGCATCCCGGTCGGGACGAAGGGCACGCTGCCCCGGTCGGCCCGCGTCCGGGCCGGACTGGAGGCGGAGCACGTCGAGGACCTCGGCGAGACCGGGCGACGGCGGCCGGCGGCCGGCGGCCGCGAGGGAGGCCGCGAGGGGGGTCGCTCCGGCGGACGTGACGGTGGACGTGACGGTGGACGGGCGAGCGGGCGCGACGCCGCACCGGCCGAGGCGGCGGGCGACGACGCGCCGGTGCTGCCCAAGCGGACCAGCAGCACCCGCCGTCGCACCCGCGGTGGCGGCGCGGCCGCCGAGGCCGTGGCCGGCACCGCCTCGGCGGCCGCTCCGGCCGACGGAGCCGAAGGCGGCGCCGACGAGGCGGGTGGCGCGCCGCGCCGCCGCCGCCGTGGCGGCCGGGGCCGGGGCCGGGGCACCGGCGAGGGCGGCGCCGCTGCGTCGCCGGCCAGTCCGGCGTAGTAGCCCGGCGTATGACTTCAGTTTCACCCCCTGTCCTGCCGAGACAGCGAGCATGGTGCTGCGGACGGTCATGGGTGGACGTACGGGAGAGGACGTCGGTGACCTGCGCACCTGGCTCCGCGAGTTGGAGGGCGCGCCGCGGATCCACGAGGTGGCGGTGCTCGGCTGCGGCAAGCACGGGGACGAGCACCCGACATGGTCCTACGTCGAGGCCGATCCGGCCGTCGGCGTCGCCCGGCGCCGGTGCCTCGCCTGCGGCTCGAGCGTGTCGCTGCTCGACTCGGCGTCGCGGTGGACCCACCCGCCGATGTTCGCCTGCCAGGGCTGCGGGCACTCGATCGCCGAAGTCGCGGTCGGGCTCCACATCCCGGAGGGCGAGCAGGTCCGCTGGGTCGCCGTCGCGGCCCGCTGCGTCGAGTGCGGACGCCTCGCCGGGCTCACCGACATGGTCGTCCCGGGCGTGCCCGTGACCGAGGTGCTCGCCGCGCTCTGATCGGCCTGCTCCATCGACCCCCGCCGGGGTCGTCCTGGTGGCTCCGTCGCAGACTGGCGCGGTGCGCCTGCTGCTGATCGCCGACACGCACGTGCCACGGCGGGCGCGGGACCTGCCGGCAGAGGTGTGGGAGGCGGTCGACGCCGCCGACCTCGTGGTGCACGCCGGCGACTGGGTGGAGCTCGACCTGCTCGATCGGCTCGAGGCCCGGGCGCACGCCCTGCTTGCCTGCTGGGGCAACAACGACGGCCCTCCGCTGCGGGCCCGGCTGCCCGAGGTGGCCCACGCCACGCTCGAGGGAGTACGGGTCGCCGTCGTGCACGAGACCGGTGGTCGCGCTGGACGCGAGCGGCGGGCCGACCTCGCCCACCCGGGCACCGACCTGCTGGTGTTCGGCCACAGCCACATCCCCTGGGACACGACCACCCCCGGCGGCATGCGGCTGCTCAACCCCGGGTCACCGACCGACCGCCGGCGCCAGCCGGTCTGCAGCTACCTCACCGCCCGGCTGTTGGACGGAGCGGTGGACGACGTGGTGCTGCACGCGCTCCCGCAGCGGTGAGACCTCCGCCGTGAGCGTCGCGGCCGGGGCCTTCGTCCTGCTCGCCACGTTCGTCACCGCCGCCGTCTCCGGAGTGCTCGGCATGGCCGGCGGGCTGCTCCTGATGGGGGCGCTGCTGCTGGTGCTCCCGGCTGCCGTCGCCTTCGTGGTGCACGGCCTGCTCCAGCTGGTGAGCAACGGTTGGCGGGCCTTCCTGCAGCGCCCCCACGTCCGGTGGCGCACCGTCGGGGCCTACGCCGTCGGGGCGCTCGCCGCAGCGGTCGCGGTCAGCCTCGTCAGCTACGCGCCCTCCCGCGCGCTCACCTTCCTGCTGCTCGGCCTCGTGCCAGGCCTCGTGTGGCTGCCGAGGGGCTGGCTGCGATTCGACGCCTCCCGTCCGTTGCACGCTGCGATTGCCGGTCTGGCGGTCACGGCGCTCAACCTGGTGGCCGGCGTAGCAGGTCCGCTGCTCGACGTGTTCTTCGTGCGCGCCGACATGAGCCGGCACCAGGTCGTCGCGACGAAGGCCGCCACGCAGGTGCTCTCCCACCTCGCGAAGGTTGTGGTCTACGGCTCGCTCGCCGTCTCCGGCGACAGCACCCTGCCGTACGCCCTGCTGCTGCTCGCCGTCCCCCTGTCCATGCTCGGCACGCTCGTCGGCAGCCGACTGCTCGACCGGATGACCGATGCATCCTTCACGACCACGACCCGCTGGGTCGTGACCGGCATCGGAGTCGCCTACCTCGTTCAGGCGGCCCTGCTCGCCGCCGCCTAGCCTTGGCCCCGTGACCCTGCACCCGCTCCTCGCCGAGACCGACGTGGTCTTCGAGCGGTTCGACGTCCCCCGGGGCCGGATCGCGACGCTGTCTGCCCGGCCGGGCGGTGGCACTGCACGGGCTCCGGTGCTGCTCGTGCCCGGCTACACCGGCAGCAAGGAGGACTTCCGGCTCCTGCTGTCCCCGCTCGCCGAGGCCGGGCACCCGGCCGTCGCGATCGACCAGCGCGGCCAGTTCCAGTCCCCTGGACCCGACGAGCCCGAGGCGTACGCCGTCGGCGCCCTCGCCGACGACCTGCTGGCGGTGGTCGAGCGGGTGTGCGACGAGACCGGCAGCGGCGCGGTCCACCTCGTCGGTCACAGCTTCGGCGGCCTCGTGGCGCGCGCCGCGGTGCTGCGACGACCGGTGGCGTTCGCGTCGCTCGTCCTCATGGGCTCGGGTCCCGCTGCGCTCACCGGGCCGCGGGTGGCCGTGCTCCCGCTCATGCGCCCGCTGCTCGAGCAGGGCATGCCCACGCTGGTCGAGGCCATGGACGCGCTCAACGCCGCCGATGCGCGCTACCTGGCGCTCGACGCCAGCGTCCAGGGGTTCCTGCGCGACCGGATGCTCGCCTCCAGCGCAGCCGGACTGATCGGCATGGCCGACGGGCTGATCCGTGAGCCCGACCGCACGGAGGAGCTGCGGCGCACCGGGGTGCCGGTGCTGGTGCTCCACGGGCAGGACGACGACGCGTGGGCGCCGTCGCTGCAGGGCGAGATGGCCGCCCGGCTCGGCGCCGACCACGTCGTGATCCCGGGCGCCGCCCACTCCCCTGCCGTCGAGCAGCCGCAGCCGACGCTCGAGGCGCTCGTGGAGTTCTTCGCCAGGCGGGAGTAGCGGGTCGCGGCACGCCCTGGGGGGATCACCAGTCCGCGTCCGCGAGTGCCACCTGCGGGGGCAGCAATTGCTGTCGGCCGAGAGCCGCTGACGACGTTCGTGGCCTTGACCTACCCTCTCGCCCAACCTCGGGACGAGGTGTAGATCGACCTCACGGCCTCGGTCCCGACAACCGAAAGCACACCGGCGAGGAGCAGAGCGCCAACAACACCGAGGCTCAGCCGACGCGTCAGGCGAGCGCCTTCTTGCGGTCCGCCGTCCTGGTCCCACGTGCTCATGAAGTCGCTCGCCACACGCTCGGCTTCGTCACTGGTCAAGCCGGTGAGCCTGCCCACGAACGCGCCAAGAGGTTCGTCGTCGTTGGACCACCACATCTCCTCGCGCACGGCCCAGCCGTCGTCCCCGAAGACCGTCAACTCGACGAAGGCGTGCCGACGGGACGACCCTGCGATCTCCAGTTCTGCGCTGCCCTCGGGAGTCGTCACGATGCGCTTCATCCGGCTGACGCTAGCGCGCACGAGCACGAGCCACGGGTGGATGGCGAGCGCCGCCGAGGCGCTCGCGAAGCGACCAGCGGGTGACGCCGGGTCGCAACCTGGGCGGCTATCGGCACCTGGCCGCTGACCGCATTGAGAACGGCTACCCGACTGCCCGACTTTCAAGCACGCACAGGGCGTCCATGCCTGGCTCCCCACCGGCTGCCGCAAGCCCTCGCACACGCTCTTCGAGAGAGTCGTCCCAGACGGCCATCGCCAACCTTGCAGCGTGACGCAGGAGCCGGGGCTCCCGGTGTCGCAGCCGGTGGAGGACGACCTCTTGAGCTGCGCGGCGTTGAACGGCCGTCAGCAGTTGTGCTCGGTTGGCCAGCGCGTGCATCGCGTCCGCCTTCACGTAGCCGGAACGGAAGCACCACGGATCGGCCAGCAAGAAGTCCAGCAACACCATGACAGAACCGGCGGAGCCGGCCTTGAGATCACGGATGGCGGCCAGAACCGGCTCGTAGTTCGCTTCGAGGACCTGCCGCAGGCGGGCAGCGATCGGGTCCGCCCGATTCGGCTGGCTTCGCGGTACCTCGCCGTGCAGCCGGTGGGCGGCAGCGAGCTCCCGCCGAAGATCCTCGATCTCGGCTGCCCGTTGACGCCAGTCAGTAGCGGACACGGCAACTGCTGGTGCCTTGGCAGACAACCCACGCGCTCCGTGATGGCCAAGCGAGCGGCTCATCCGATGGACGGTAGCGCCAACTACTCCTGTGGAGAACCTGCTTCCGCGGAAGCGCCCTGGGGGCGGATCCGGCAGCGTGTCGGCCCTCGTGCTGGCCGAGCAGGTTGCTTCCGCCCCTCGTGCTCCGCGGCCGGTCCGTAAGGACAACGCGCCGGAGCAGGTGCACTGCTCATGGTTGTGTTGCCTGACAGGCCAACATCCGCTCGAACATGACCTCAGGGGCAGCGGAACTGGAGCGAGTGGACCGACGCCCACGCGACACGCGGGGCCGTCTCGCAGCGGGGCTCGCTCGCCGATACCGTCGGGCCGGCGATCAGCCGAGCAACGATGCCATGCGTTCGCGCAGGGCTGTGGCGGCCGAGTAGGGACGGACCATCACCGTCAGCTCCGTCAGAATTCCGTCCGAGGCGCGGAGGATGTCGACGCCCTCGACGCGGCGGTCCCCGACACGGGCCTCGAACTGCAGCACGTGTCCGTCGGGCCCGCCGAACTCGGCGGTGTAGCGGAAGTCCTCGAAGACGTCCATGACGGCGGTGAGGATGACGCGCAAGGGCTCGCGGCCGACGTACGGCTGGTGGACCACAGGTGAGGCGAAGCGGACGTCCTCGGCGAACAGGGAGACGGCCGCGTCGGGGTCCCGCGCCGCCACGGCCGCGCGGAAGCTCGCGAACAGGTCGGTGGACGGGTCAGCGGGAGGTGGCCGGTGCTGCCCGGCATCGTTCGTCGTCATGGAAGCCCCTTGTCCTCACTGCTCGCTGGACGAGCTGCCCGACGACTGCTGGGCCACCTCGAAGGCCCAGATGGTGGATCCGGTCGCCGCGGGCCGCTCGCCGGCCGGCCGGCCGCTCGCCGCGGCATGGCCGGCTACGAAGGACTGCGACTCCCGCCAGGCGGTGAAGTCCTCCTGGCTGCGCCAGCGCGTGTAGACGAGGTAGTCGCTCGTGCCCTCGAGCGGCCGCAGCAGCTCGAAGTGCTCGAAGCCAGGGGCCGAGTCGACGGCTCCCTGTCGGGCGGCGAAGCGCTCCTCGAGGGTGGCGCCAGCCCCCTCCGGGACGCTCAGGACGTTGATCGCGACGTAGGACACACCCCCGAGCGTAGGACGCGTCACGCGCGAGCGACCCGGCGGCGACACCGTCGAGGCATCTCCCAGCCCTGATCGCGCGACCCCAGCGGCCACACGTCGACGTGCCGACCCAGCCTGACCGTGGCACGCTTGCGTCGATGAGCGTGCACCCCGACGTGGCCACCGACCCTGGCCTCTACGGTCCCGACAGCGTGACGTGGCGGGTCCACGCCGACCCGTCCATGGCCCTCGCGGGGCTACGGGCCCTGCTGCTGCAGTCCGTCCACCCGCTGGCCATGTCCGGCGTCGAGCAGCACAGCGACTTCCGCTCCGACCCGTGGGGGCGGCTGTTCCGCACCGCCGACTACGTCGCGGTGACGACGTACGGCACCACCGAGCAAGCGCGTCGTGCCGGGGCGAGGGTGCGGGGCGTGCACCGCAAGCTGGCCGGCGTCGAGCCCGAGTCCGGGACGGCCTACCGCGTGGACGACCCCGAGCTGCTGCGGTGGGTGCACTGCGTCGAGGCGGAGTCCTTCCTGTCCACGGCCGTCCGGTGCGGGCTGCGGCTGTCACCCGCCGAGCGTGACCGCTACTACGCGGAGCAGACCGTGGGCGCGTCCCTCGTGGGCCTCGACCCTGCGGCCGTCCCCGGCTCGGTGAGCGAGATGGCCAACTACCTGCGGGACATGCAGCCGCAGCTGCGCGTGGGGGCGGCCGCACGCCGGGCCGCCCGGTTCATCCTCTGGCCCCCGATGCCCTCGCGCGTCCAGCTCGGCACTCCCGCCCGGCCGGCGTGGGTGGCGCTCGCGACCGCGGCGTTCGCGATGCTCCCGCCCTGGGCGCGCCGGCTCTACTCGCTGCCCGGGCTGCCGACGACCGACCTGGCCGCCACCGCTGCGGGGCTCGCGTTCCGCACCGGAGTGCTGGTCGTCCCGGACTCCCTGCGCAGCGGGCCCCATCTCAAGGACGCCCGCGAGCGGCTCGGCCTGGCCTAGGGCCGGCCGCCAGGCCCGGAGGCTGAGTGGCCGTCAGCCCCTCACAGCAGCGCGAGCCGCTCGGCCGCGGCGTGGAGCGTCTCTAGCCGCTTGGGGAAGGCGAACCGGATCAGTCCGGCGCCGCGGGAGGGGTCGGCGTAGAAGGACGTGCCCGGCACAGCGGCGACCCCCGGGTCGACGACGAGGCGACGCGCGAAGGCGCTGCTGTCCTGGGCCGGGTCGAGTGCGCCGGTCGTGCAGAGCACGTAGTAGGCGCCGTCCGGCACGCGGAACGTGAAGCCGGTGCGCTCCAGCACCTCGCAGAGCAGGTCGCGGCGCTCGCGGTACGCGGCGGCCGTACGGCTGTAGTGCTCGGCCGGAAGCGCCATCGCGGCGGCACCGGCGGCCTGCAGCGGAGCGGGCGCCCCGACGGTGAGGAAGTCGTGCACCTTGCGGATGCTGCTCGTGATCGCGGGAGGGGCGATGGTCCACCCGACGCGCCACCCGGTCACGGCGTAGGTCTTCGACAGGGCGTTGATCGTGACGGTGCGGTCCTCGAGGCCCGGGACCGTCGCGGGCGGGACGTGCTCGACGTCGTAGGTGATGTGCTCGTAGATCTCGTCCGTGAGGCAGAGCACGTCGTGGGTCTGGCAGAGCTCGCTGATCAAGGCGAGCTCCTCACGCGAGAACACCTTGCCGGTCGGGTTGTGCGGCGTGTTGACGATGATGGCGCGGGTCCGGTCCGAGAAGGCAGCGCGCAGCTCGACCTCGTCGATCGACCAGTCCGGCGCGTGAAGCGTGACGTAGCGAGGCGTCGCCCCACTGAGAACCGCGTCGGGGCCGTAGTTCTCGTAGAACGGCTCGAACACGATCACCTCGTCGCCCGGGTCGACGGTGGCGAGGAGGGTGGCGATCATCGCCTCTGTCGAGCCGCAGGTGACGCACAGCTGGGTCTCGGGGTCGACCGTCCACCCGGGGTAGGTCGCCGCCGTCTTGGCCGCGATCCCGTCGCGGAACGCCTTGGCACCCCAGGTGATGGCGTACTGGTTGACGTCGTCGTCGATGGCCTGCTTCGCGGCGTCCTTGAGCTCCTGCGGGCACGG
>JAABUN010005377.1_pt1 | contig 15995 bp, 13 predicted proteins | sample 5559311 | NCBI WGS metagenome assembly JAABUN01 (sample SAMN10711877, study PRJNA513370) | rock metagenome | isolation source: Antarctica rocks | place: Antarctica: Victoria Land, Siegfried Peak sud
TCAGCCGAGGGTGGCGAGGTACCTGACCAGCTCCCGCGGTGCGGACCTGGGTGCCTCCGCCTCCACGGCCGCGTTGTAGTTCGTGTTGGTGTTGACGTCGTAGGTCAGGATCCGGCCATCCGCGGTCTCGATGAACTCGATGCCGCACACCTCCAGGCTGTTGCGCCGCGCGAAATCCTCGAAGCAGGAGATGATGGGGTGGTTGAACCCTTCGCGGAGGCTGAAGAGCTGCTGGTCCGGTTCGGGGGCGATAGTCGCCCCTGGAGGCATGATGGGTTTGCCTGTCTCCGGATCGATGGCGCAGGCGTCCGCCGGGCACAGCTGGAACCCGCCCCGCGCCGTGTCGGCCTTGATGGCGTAGACGAACTTCCCGCCGACGATTTCCACTCGGGTGATGAAGGGCTCTGCGGCCTGGATGAAGTCCTGCACGAGGGTGATGCCGTCCTGAGGCTCCTCGAACTCATCCGAGACCACGTACTCGGTGAGCTCCTCATGGGAATCGAACTTCCGCACCCCGAGGCCCTTGCCGCCCTGGTTGTGCTTGATCATGAACGGCGTCGACAAACCCTCAGCGGCTTCGAGGATCCGGTTCCGCCCGACGGCTGCGACGGTGCGCGGGGTGTCGATGCCCGCAGCCTTCAGCGCGGTGAGCTGGTCGACCTTGCTCATCTCCAACTCCAGGACGCGTCGTCCGTTGACCGTGCGGCGCCCGTGCGCCTCGAGCCAAGACAGTACGGAGCGCGCGTAGTCCTTGGACAGATCGTGATCCCGGGTGTGCGCGGAGGCACTGATGCGCGACCAGAAGATGCCTTCCGGCGGAACGGAATCGAGATCCAGCACACCGTCGGTCAGGAGCCACTCCACCACTTCGACACCTTCGGCTTCGAAGGCCCGGGCGAAGGGCGGGAACCACTCCGGGTTCTCGTGCAGTGCGTAAACCGTAGTCACGGCGGGTCCTTCCGATCAGCAGTGGGGGCTTCGTGCACAACCGGTGTACCCGAGCACCTATTCCATTGCGCTTTGCGCTGACTAGAGTCGGGATTACCTGCGAATATCCGCGGGAGACCGATGGGGGATGCATGCAGCAGGGACGAACGGGCTGGACATGGGATGCGTGGCTCATAGTTGGTGGCCTTACAGCCGCAGCAATCGGCGGGGCGCTGCTTATCGGAAGCGTGCAGCACAGCACCTCGAGTTTCGGCTGGTTCGCCTATGCCCCGTTAACGGGAGGCACCTTCCTGCCGGAGCCGGGTCTGCCAGGGCCAAGGCAGATCTTCGGATACTCACTCGCTGCCGTCGGTCTGTTTATCCTCGTGTGGACCGCCGGGTATCACCGCGGCCCGCGCGCCCTGCGTCTTCCGCCGGTCGGCGCGACACGCCGGACGCAGGCCATGGTCGCCGCACTTGGAGCAGGCGCGATCCTCCTGCTCCTCGCCGGTGGGTCGCTGCTATTGGGCTCCGCACCAGCCTTGCCCCTGACACTCCCGGAGCAGGTCGCTCCCGCTGATATGAGCGTTGCCTACTCCTCCGAGCTTGTGGTCGCCTTCGATGACGAGCCCGCGCCGCTGGTCCTTCCATCCGCCGGGCTCCTGTTGGCTGGGTTACTCGTCAGCGCTGCGACGCTGGGATGGCGCACGGGGCAACCGGCTCAGGGGAACCTGCCGTGAAGCGCCGGCACCTGCGGTGGGCTGTGCTCGTCGGTGCCGCGTGCGTCGTCGTCGGATTGCTGGTGGCCCTCATATCAGGGCAGCCCCCCGCAATCGCCGTTCCCACGCGCTACGAGGAACCGGCCTTCGACCGCGCGCTGGGTTGGCTGCTGCTGATCGCCGGGGTTACAACGGGGTCGGGCGTCATCGGGTACCTCCTCGGCGCCCGCCAACGGACCGGCAGCTCCCCTACTGCTGGATGAAGATGTCGTTACCGGGACCCATCGGCAGGTCGAGGTAGAAGAACACCGTCAGGATGGCCACCCAGGCAAGCCAGAACGGGACGACGAACGGCAGCATGCGCGCAATCAGCGTTCCGAGACCGGCCTCGGGCTCGTACTTCCGCAGCATGGTCAGCAGCACGATCATGTATGGGTTCAGCGGCGTGATGACCTGCGTGGCCGAGTCGCCCACCCGGAATGCACCCTGAATGAAGGCCGGCTCATATCCGAGCAGTGCGAACAACGGCACGAAGACCGACGCCATGAGCGTCCACATCGAGGATCCAGAGATGATGAACAGGTTCAGCAGCGACGCCAGCAGAATAAAGGCCAGGATCGCAGGGTAGCCCGTCAGCCCGATGGCCTCGAGCCCGCTGGCCCCCGCGACGGCAATCCAGGAGCCGATGCCGGACCAGTTGAACAGCGCTATGAACTGGCCAAGGATGAACGCGAGGACCAGGAATCCCGCCATGTCCTTGATGGCCTCAGCCATCACCCGCGGCACGTCCCGGCCGCTCGCGATGGTTCCCACGATGCGCCCGTAGACCAGGCCCGGGATGGTGAAGAGCAGGAAGACGATGAAGACGATCGAGCTGAGGAGCGGCGAGCGCGGCAGGAAGCCTCCGGTCTCGTTGCGCCACGGGGAGTCCGGCACGATCACGGCGACCAGGATCGCCAGGGCGACGACGGCGCCGGCGATCACGGACCACTTCAGGCCCCGCGCCTCCTGCGGCTCGAGCTTCGTCGTGAGGATCACGGGAGTCGACGCGTGCGCGCCCTCCTCGACACGCTCATCGGCAGGGACATTCTGGCGGGCGAGCCGGGGCTCGAGCACCTTGTCGATGATGAACCCCGCGATGAAGATCAGCACCACCGAGGACACGACGTTGAAGTAATAGTTGGATAGCGGTGTCACGGGTGCGCCCGCGTTGGGCAGGTTCTCCGTGACCGCCGTCGTTATGCCGGCGAACAGCGCATCGAGGCTCGTGACGAGCAGGTTGGTGGAGTAGCCCGCGCCCGCCGCGGCGAAACCGCCGAGCAGCCCGGCCACCGGATGGCGGCCCGCGGCCTTGAAGACCAGGGCGGCGAGCGGCGGGATGATGACGAACGCGGTGTCGGACATGATGGACCCGACGACGCCGACGAACCCGACGGCGTACGGCAGCGCCCAGCGGGGAGCCGAGCCAAAGACCCTGCGAATGAGCGCTCCGAGCAGGCCGGACTTCTCCGCCACGCCGACCGCGAGGAGGATCGGCAGCACAGTGGCCAGAGGCGGGAAGCCGAGGTAGTTGGCGCCGATGTTCTCGGTCAGCCAAGTCATGCCTTCTCCCGTGAACAGCCCTCTGATGACCGTCACTTCCGCCGCACCGGGCACCTGCACGGTGACATTGGCGAGCGCCATTCCGGTGGTGACCACGGCCGTGATACCGAAGAGGATCAGGAAGAGCATGAACGGATCGGGCAGCTTGTTGCCGACCCTCTCGACGCCCGTGAGGAATCGATCTGTCAGTCCCGGGCGGGTTGCTGCAGTGGATGACATGCGTTCTCCTTGGCGGTCGTGCTGCGGATACTGCGTGGCGCGTGCGCTGCCCGGGCGGCTCAGGTGAAGTAGGACGGCACGTCGATGGCGCCGCCCTGGTCCTCGAACTCCTGATGGACTGCACTGCGCAGAGAGGCGTCGAACAGATAGTCCAAGGCGGTCAGCGCGAGGCCGACAGCGCCGTCGAGCGCCCCCAGCTCCGCCGCCTCGCTCCGGGCGGCCTCCGCGAATCCACGCGTGTGCAGTGCGGTGGACGGCTCCGCGATGCGGATCAACGGGTGGATCCCGGGCACGCGGTAGCTGACATTCCCGAAATCGGTGGACGCGGCAAGGGTCTCCGATACGACGCCGAGCGGCAGCGGGGACCGGCCACGCCGCTGCTGGGCGGCTACCCACCTTCCCGTGAGCGCACTGTTGGTGCGGATCGGGAGCGACGGCGGGTGCTCGTCCCACTGCAACTCCACCCCCGTCCCAGTCATCTGGGCGGCGCCGCGGGCCACGTCCTCGAGCCGTGCGCTGAGGTCCTTCAACGTCGCGGGCTGCTGTGACCGGGCGTAGAGCTTCAGGACGGCGCGGCCCGGGATGATGTTCGGGCTCTCGCCGCCCTCCGTGATGTTCGCATGCACGCGGTCCGACGCCGGCAGTTGCTGACGCAACAGGCCGATCCCCTGGTAGGCGAGATTCGCAGCGTCGAGCGCATTGCAGCCCATGAACGGCTGCGCCGAGGCATGCGCCTCGACACCGGTGAAGGTGACAGTAAGCAGGCGCCTGCCGAGCCACACCTGGTCCGCGAGATCGTAGCCGTAGGGGTGCACCATGATGGCGGCGTCGACGTCATCGAAGGCCCCGTTGCGGGCCATGACCTCCTTGCCGGAGTGCCCCTCCTCCGCCGGCGTGCCGAGAAAGACTACGCGGCCCGGCAACTGATCCCCCACCGACGCCAGGGCCAGGAAGGCACCGAGGCCCGCAGCCGCGATGACGTTGTGCCCGCAGGCGTGCCCGATCTCGGGAAGGGCATCATACTCGGCGAGGATCGCGATGGTGGGCCCCCGGCCGGCGTCGCCCGTCTCCGCCCGCACGGACGTCTCGACGCCGTACTCACCGAGGCGCGCGTCGATGCCGTGCCGGGTGATCTCCTGGTGCAGCAGCATGGCGCTCGAGTGCTCCTTGAAGGCCGTTTCCGGGTGGGCGTGGAGGTACTGGACCACGTGCCTCAAACGCTCCGCGAGGGTGTCCACGCGCTTCTCGACGTCGTCGGACAGCTCGGCGGGCGCGCCGTCGAACGGCGAGGGCTCGGGCACTGCCTCGGTCAGGAGCCGCCGGGTCCGCTCGTCGATGGACCGGAGGTAGGCCTGGTCCGGCCTCGTGGGTTCACTCATTCGAGTAGCTTAGGCAACGATCCGCGCACTGGGCAGTACCTTACGTACTTGCTGGGTAACACTGGGAGCGCCTCGGAACACTGTTCGCACTACGCAAGAGTTCGTTCAAGACGCTGCTTGCGCCTCTCCCAATCCGGCATCACCGATTCCTGGATCTCGTAGAAGCGTCGGCTGTGGCTTGGCACGAGCAGGTGGCACAGCTCGTGGGTGATCACGTAGTCGATCGACTCCATTGATGCGCGGATCAGGTCTGGGTTGAGCAGCAGGCGCCCACCAGCAGACATCGAGCCCCATCGCGTTTGCATTCGTTGGAGGCGCAGCCCTGCCGGTTCGACGGCGGTGGGGTCCGGGAATCTCCCTCGACACACCTCGACCCTCCTGGGCAGCTGAATACTCGCCCGCTCGCGGAACCACGAGGTCACGTTTTTCTCGATTGCCTGAGTGTCCTCGAAAGCAACACCGGTCACCTCCAGAAAACCACGCACCATCTTCACCCGGGCGCTCTCAGGAGCTTCAGTCCCGTGGTCTGCTGGCACTATCCGCAGCCGGTACTGTCTGCCCAGGTAAAGGTGCGTCTCACCCGGAAGGTAGCGGCGGGCAGGCGTGCGTGGCCGGAATTCCGCGAACGTCTGCTGTTGCGCGAGAATCCACCGAGCGCGCCTGCGCACCCTTGCCGCGATGTCCTCCGCTGCCGCACCGGCCGGCGCCACAACCCGGACAGAACCCTCCGGTTCCACGGTGATCTCAAGCGTGGAGCGATCCCGGCGCTCGAGCTCGTACTCGATGAACTGCGTACCGTACTTGACCTCCCGTACCTCCACGATCATCTAGAGAAACGCGCCTTGGCTACCTTGAGGACCGAGGCCGTCAGGACGTCGACCACGGACTGTTTCAGCGCAATGCCTCGACGTTCCCCGAATACATAGAAGTAATCGTCCAGCTCCGTGGCGAGGGCGTTTTGCTCGTTCGGCTTGGTCCAGAAGTTGACCACCATTCGGCTGCGAACGAGGTCCACGACACTCTTCGCCGTCTCCGCTCGTTCGTCGTCCGGTATGGCCAGGAATCCTTCGAGCGTGGATTCCAGGAAGCTACTACCCAACGCTCCGTAGATCGCAGCAGCGTCGTCGTCGTGCGCCACTGCCGGGGGAAGCGCGATACCGCGGTCACCGCTGGCGAGTTGCCCGGCGATGTCGCGCGCCTGCATCAGATATCGTTCGCCATCACGACGACGGCGGTACTCGTCGATCGCCTGCTGCAGCAGCTCCGAGAACCGTGCGTAGAAGGCCGGGTCCTCGGCCATCCGCTCCGTGATGGTCTTCTTGGTGGCGCTGACGATCCGGTCCGCCTTCGATCCGGGAGTAGTGCCCTCCTCCTCCACGACGGCCTGCAGCGCCGCGGAATCGTGGATGTTGAGTAGTTCGATGATGGTCGCCGCCGGCAGCGCCGTCACATGGTCATCGAGCAGGCGTCGGATGCGCGGTTCGTAGTCACGGAGGTCCACCGTCTCCTGGTAGCGCTTCTGCACCGCGACGCGGAGCTCGGCGAACTGCTCGTAATCGTTTCGGTAGCGGTCGACATCGGCCTGGGTCATGACGTCCAACAATTTGTCACTGGACAGCGCCACGTGGAGCGTGCGGCCAAAGGTCTTGAGCCGCTCGTAGAATTCATGCCGCAGCGGTTCATCGAACAGGTGCTGCTCCAAGGCTTCCATGTCGCCTTTTCGGGTGACGGCGTTGAACAGGTCCCACACGTCACTCCATCGTCCGGGGAGCAGGCGGATCTGTTCGCGGATGTCCACTACCGCCCCGGCGATCTCGTCGGCGTCGAAGTCACCCAGTGCGCTGTAGGACGTCAGGGCCTCATCCAGTTCGCCGAGGAGGCCCTCATAATCCACCACGTAACCGAATGGCTTCTCGGCCTCCCCCTCCGAGAACAGCCGGTTCACGCGGGCCACGGCCTGCAGCAGGGTGTGTTCCCGCAGCGGTTTGCAGAGGTAGAGCACGGTGTTGCGGGGCGCATCGAACCCGGTGAGAAGCTTGGAGACCACAATGATGATCTCGGGTCCGCCGGAGCCCTTGAATCGCTTGATGAGTTGATCGCTGTAGTTGGCTTCGGTACCAAACCTGGCCAATTGCGCTTCCCAGAAGCGCCGGACAGTGTCGCGGGAGTCGGCATCGACATCCTCACGGTCTTCCGCGTCGTCGGGCGGGGAGATGATCACCTCGCTGCTGACGTGGCCGATCTCATCGAGTTCCTGCTTGAACCGGATGGCAGCGGCCTTGTTGGGCGCTACCAACTGAGCCTTGAATCCACTTCCCTGCCAGGTCTGGCGGTAGTGCTCGGAAATGTCGAAGGCCTTGGCGCGGATCGCCTGGGCAGTCTTTCCAAGGACGTCGGCGCGGCTGAACTTCCGCTTGAGGTCACGCTTCTGCTCGTCCGTCAGCCCGGCACTGATCTTCTCGAACCAGGCGTCGATGACGCCCGCGGTGATCTGTTGTTCCACCAGGCGGCCCTCATAAAGGATGGGCACCACGGAGCCATCCTGCACCGCTTCATCGATCGTGTAGCTGTGAATGATCCCACCAAAGGTATCGGCGGTATTCCTCTCCCTCTTGAGCAGCGGGGTTCCCGTGAAACCGAGGTAGCAGGCATGGGGCAGGACCCGGCGCATGGCCACGTGGAACTGGCCGTAGCCGCCATAGCGGCCGGTCTGGCTGCGATGACTCTCGTCTACCAGGACAAAGATGTCGCGGGACTCGTCGCGGCCCTCGCGGCTGGCGGCGCCGTCGAACTTGTTGATGAGGGTGGTGATCAACGGCTCCCCGTTGCGCACGAGTTCTCCGAGGTGCTTGCCGCTCCGTGCGCGGACGGGTTCCAGTTCGCAGGCGAGGAAGGTGTCGCGGATCTGCTTGTCGAGATCGTCCCGATCCGTGACGATGATGATCCTCGGGTTGGTGACCCGAGAATCCAGGACGAGTGCTTTGCCGAGCATGACCATGGTGAGGGACTTTCCCGATCCCTGGGTGTGCCAGATGACGCCGCCGTTGCGCCGTTCTTCCGGGCCGGCAGCCAGTACGCGTTCAACGGTTCTGCAGACGGCGAAATATTGCTGGTGCCGGGCGATCTTGCGCACGCCGGCGTCGAACACTGTGAAGCGGCGGACGAGGTCGAGCAGCCGGTCGGGGCGGCACAGCGCATACAGCAGGCGATCCTGTTCGCTGACCATTCGTTCACCGATGAGGGCACTGATGTCAACGTCGGTGCTTTCCTCCTCGTGCCAGTTCGCCCAGAACTTCCTCGGCGTTCCAACGGTGGCGTAGAGAGCCTCCTGACGGTTCGCTGAGATCAGCAGTTGGGCGTAATGGAACAGCTGCGGAATGCCGTCGCTGGCCTGGTACCTGATCAGCTGGCTACCGGCCTTCCTCAGTTCCTCAGTGGGCCGCTTGTTCTCGATGACGATGAACGGAATACCGTTCACGTAGCCGACGACGTCGAGACGCTGGGTGGCGCTGCTGCCCGTGCGTTCCACGCGCATCTCGGTGGTGACGTGGAAGACGTTGTTGGCGGGGTTCTGCCAGTCGATGTAGCGCAGTGAGTAGCTCTTGCTGTCACCGTCCACGGTCTTGGTGATGGTGGTGCCGAGGATGAGCCGGTCGTAGACTTCCAGGCTCGCCGCCTGTGGGCCTTTGGCCTGTTCCACCCCGGGCGCGAGCCGCCGCACCGCTTCGTCAGCGTCGCCCAGATCAAAGGGATACTGACGCGCCCTATGAGTGAACCAGTTGATCTTGAGGATCTGCTCAGCGAGGATGCCGGCGAACAGCACGTTGCTCCGTCTGCCGTTGCGTTCTTTCAGGGCTTCGGCCGGCGTAAGCTGGGTGAACCCGAGCGCTTCCAGTAGCTGCACAGCCGGGCCCTGTGACTGGCTCAGCTCGGAGGCATCGAACGTCTCGTCAATCGTCATTCTGTCCCCCTGGCTCGAAGTCGGCAGCCACGTTCACGCGCACCTGACCGGTGAGTAGTTTCTGCATGAGGCCCCGCTTCTGGGTGCGGAGGAGCTCGGCTTTGCGCCGCAGCAACTGGATCTCCGTTCCGCATCTGATGCAATCCCAGCGATGTGGCGTTGTTCATCGAGCGGAGGCATTGGGAACGGAAGCTTGGAAAATTCCGGCCAGCGAAGGTTCCCCCGGCGATCCACGGACGAGCTTGTACTCACATCAAACATGTGGGCGTAGGCGCGCGTCTTAACCACGAGATAGGCGAAGTCGCCATCGACGAGGGACTGCTCGAACTCGAATACTGTGTAGATCGGGCTCACCGCACCAACGTCCACAACGTTCTGTAGACCGATCGATCCTTCTTCAATGTGGTTACTTGGAAAGCCAAATTGCCCTCGCCGGATGATCTTGTAGTTGCTCAGATCAACACTATGTACGGTCCGGGCAAAGTAGTCCGCCGATCGCACAAACCCTCGGTGTTTTGAGCATGTCAGAACGTCTGTAGCCGTCAAGTCAGTGTTTCGCGACGATACATCAGAGGCGACCTCTCCGATGGGCCGAATATCCCATCCAGGCGCCGTTTGATGCCAGCTCACTCCATGGGGCCCACCATCGCCAAAGATCAGCAACCGTACAAGCCCCGTTCGTCTTTGCAGCAACTGAAGATGCATCAATTCGACGCGGTCGATCGCGTCATCCCAGGTGCGGAGGATTTCGGCTATCTTCCGCTGTTCCGGAAGCGGCGGCATTGGGACGGGGAACAGCTCGAGCCGCTGAGTGTCGAGCCTGCCCGTGCCGTGACCTGCCGTACTGACGTGCTGCAAAAGTTCTGGCTTTCGCTGGGTGAGGATAGCGGCCAAAAATTCAGCATCCAGATCAGCCGATGGAGTCAGCGCTTTGACGTCCTGGTTGAAAGCTGCTGCCTGCCTATTCAAGACGACAGGCAGATCTCGGAACAGGGTCATTCCACGGGTCAAGACGAACACCGTGCCCGGAGGCATCAGCCGCGCTTCGTCTGCCCCCGCCGGCGTTAACATTGACGACGTCTGACCTATCCGCAGGGTCTTCATGTCCCTCGCCGTGATCCATGGAACATCGCCGCCCTCCCAATACTCCGATCGAGATTTTGATGGTGTACCACCTGAGGAGATCGCGGCAACTTCAAGCAGTTCTGAAACCGGCCACGGTATATCGGGAATCATGCCTTTTCTTCCGTGCTGGCGCCCTGTGAAAGCCGCTCAATCTCGGCGAAGTCCGCCTCGTCCGCTGCAACAGCCTCAACGGCCTTCCGCTTCGCGTCGAACTCCCCGTACCGGTCCTCGGCGAGCTTTTTCGCCACCTCCGCGCGCACGGTGCCGGCGTTGGTCAACAACTCGTGCCCGTTGAACTGCAGGAAGGCATCGAGTTTTTCCTTCCAGTCCGCCATGGTCACAACCAAACGTCGTTTCGCCTGGCTCTCCGCGAAATCCAGGTACATGGTGACGATGCTGTTCAGTCCCTGTAGCTCTTCGCTGGACAGGTAGTTCTTGCCGGTTGCGATGTCCCCTTTGCGAACAGTACTGCCAGCCCAGCTGGTGAGGCCCATGTTCGGTGCGTCAGCATCGCTGCGGTCCTTGATGAGCTCGGCTGCCGTCTTGCCCGTAACTGCCCAGAGCATCTTGTTCTGGACAACCTTGAAGAAGAACGCGGCCTGATCTGAACCGGGGTCGTAGTCAACTGCAGTGGAGTAGAGGTCCAGCACCTTCTGGTAAAAACGCTTCTCACTGGCTCGGATGTCGCGGATCCGCTCGAGCCACTCATCGAAGTAGTCCCACTGCTTGGCGTCCTTGAGCTTTGCATCGTCCATAGCGAAGCCCTTGACCAGATACTCGCTCAGCACGGTCGTGGCCCAGCGGCGGAACTGCACACCGCGAGCTGAACGCACCCGGTAGCCCACGGCGAGGATGACGTTGAGGCTGTAGTGCTCCACCTCGCGCGTCACCTCACGGTTACCCTCGTTTTGAACTATCCGGAATTTCCGGATAGTTGCACCTGGGTCCACTTCGCCCTCGGAGATCACGTTCTGAATGTGCTCGTTGACGGTACGGACGTCTTTACCGAACAGCTCGGCGATACCGCGCTGAGGCAACCACGCCGAACCACCCACAGCCCGTAGCTGGACATGGGCAAGACCGTCCTCCGTCGTATACAGCACGAGTTCTCCTGCCGCGCCGCCCTGGTCAGCCATCGGGGCCCAACTCCTTCAGGTAGCCGGCCATGCGGGCACGGACGTCCACCAGCTCCACGTCGATCTGCTCGATCTCCCGCTGCACAGCGGCAACATCGATCTCTGCCTCGGCCTCGAAGGTGTCGATGTAGCGCGGGATGTTGAGGTTGTAGTCGTTCTCGCGGATCTCCTCGCGGGGCACCAGGCGCGAGTACCGCTCAGCCTCGGTCCGGCCGCGGTACGTCTCAACGATCCGCTCGAGGTGTCGTTCGCCCAGCAGGCTCTGCTTCTTGACGGGGGTGAAATCCCGGCTGGCATCGACGAACAGGACGTCGTCGCGGCCCTCGTTGGCGCCGCCCTCCTCGCGCGAGCGGTCGAAGATCAGGATGGCTACGGGGATGCCGGTGGTCGTGAAGAGGTTCGCCGGCAACCCCACGACAGTGTCCAACAGGTTCTCATCGATGAGTGACTTCCTGATGCGCCCCTCGGAACCGGCACGGAACAGGACGCCGTGGGGAACGATCACGGCCACGCGGCCCGTCCGCCGTCGTGCTGATTCGACCATGTGCGAGATGAAGGCATAGTCTCCCTTGCTCTTGGGCGGGATACCGCGCCAGAACCGGCCCCACCGGTCCGACGCCGCAACCTCGGCCCCCCACTTGTCGAGGGAGAACGGCGGGTTGGCCACCACCACGTCGAACCGTTTGAGTCGGTCGCCCTCGAGGAGCTTGGGGTCGTTCAGGGTGTCCCCCCACTCGATATGGGCGCTGTCGTTGGCGTGCATGAACATGTTCATACGTGCCAGGGCCCAGGTGGAGCCATTGACCTCCTGGCCGAAAAGCTCATAGTTGTTGCTGCCCACCTGGGCAGCGGTCTGGATGAGCAGCGAACCGGATCCACAGGCCGGATCGTAGATGCTGTCCCCTTGGCCAGGCGCGGCAAGCCGAGCCAACAACTCGGAGACGGACCGCGGGGTGTAGAACTCTCCTGCCTTCTTGCCTGCATCCGAGGCGAACCGCGAGATCAGGTAGATGTAGGTCTCGCCGATGATGTCATCGCTCACCCGCGACGGGCGGAGATCCAGTTCGGGCTTGGCGAAGTCCTCGAGCAGGTTCTTCAGACGGCGGTTGCGGTCCTTGGGCTGGCCCAGGTTCGCCTCGGAGTTGAAGTCGATGTTCCGGAAGACGCCGTCGAGCTTTGCCCGGTTGTCCTCCTCGATGGCCTCCAGCGCGATGTTGATCAGCTCGCCGATGTTGTCGGCGTTTCGATGCGCATAGAGATGGCTGAACGTCGAGGTTTCGTGCAGTGGGAACCGCTCCCGCTTCAGCAGCGACTCAACGCGCTCCGGGTTGCCCTCGAACTGCCTCTGGTACTGCTCGGCGTGCTCCGTCCAGACATCCGAGATGTACTTCACGAACAGCATCACCAGAATGTAGTCCTTGTACTGCGTGGCATCCACCACGCCCCGGAAGGTATCGCAGGCGGCCCAGGCAGCATTGTTGATCTGGTTCTGGGTGACCTGATCCTTTGTCGGGCTCTCCTGCTTGATCACGTGCGGCCTTCTTTTGGGTGGGATTGCCCAGCAAGGGCAGCGGAGGTCAAGTGGGCTTGTCGCAGTGTGTGCTGGCAATCCGCCAGGCGATGCATGAGCTGAGCTTCGCGGGCAGCGAGGCCGGCCGAGTCAGCGATCAGGCGCTGGTGCGCAATTGGAGGCAACTGCAGGGGGACGGATTCGAGCGTCGCCTTGGCCACCATCTGGATGGTCTGGCCCTGAGCCGCGCGCCGCAGGTGCGTTTGCGCGTCCGGCTGGTTGAGCCACCAGGCGAGGAAGTCCGGGTCGTAGACGTCAGCGCTCGGCCGGACGATGAACAATGGCAGAACAGCGACGGCGGGCTCGGGCAAGTCGTCCGGGACGGCCCATGCGATGGTCGCTTGCCCCCGCGAACGGAGGAGGACATCGCCACGGGAGACCAGATAGCGGGGATGGGGTGATGAGATTCTGGCCATGCCGGGCACATAGAGAGCGGTACCCTCGGAAATGTCTGCCATCTGTATGGCCAGCACTCCTTCGGCGCCCGCGCTCAGGCGTTCCCGGACAGTGAGGCCGGAGCTGACTTGCGCGACGTCGGATAGCACCATCGTTCTCTCCTCCCGTCGCGTCATAGCTCGACACTATGGGAGAACGCTCTGTAGCACAACTACTGATACGCCTGACCGACGCGGAAAGCCCCTCCTAAACTGGGGGAATGACTGCAACCCTCGTGGCGAAGGACCTGTCCGGGGGGCACGGACACCGCACCCTCTTCTCGAACCTCGATCTCACGGTCGCGCCGGGCGACGTCGTCGGAGTGGTCGGCGCGAACGGAGCCGGGAAGACGACACTCCTGCGCCTGCTCGCCGGGACGGACACTCCCCTCGACGGAACGGTCAGGACCACGCCTCCCGACGCGTTCATCGGCTGGCTCCCCCAGGAACACGAGCGGCTCGACGGCGAGACGGTCGCCGGATACATCGGTCGCCGCACCGGCGCAACAGCTGCCACGGCGGCCATGGAACGCGCGGCAGCAGCGCTGGGCAGTGGGCAGAAGAGTGCGGAGGACACCTACGCGCTGGCCCTGGATCACTGGATGGCCTCCGGCGCCGTGGACCTCGAGGATCGACTGCCGGGCGTCCTGGCCGACGTCGCCGGCGGCATCACCCCGGCCACCCCGACCACCGCCCTGTCCGGCGGGCAGCTCGCGCGGGTTGCCCTCGCGGCCCTGCTGCTGAGCCGCTTCGACGTCGTACTCCTCGACGAGCCCACCAACGACCTCGACCTCGCCGGACTGGAGCGGCTCGAAGCGTTCATCCAGAACCTGCGCGGCGGTGTCGTCCTCGTGTCCCACGACCGCGAGTTCCTCGCGCGCTGCGTGACCACCGTCGTCGAGCTGGACCTCGCGCAGAACAGGGTGGCCGTGTACGACGGCGGGTACGACGCCTTCCTCGAGGAGCGCGCCGTCGCCCGCCGCCATGCCCGCGAGGCGTTCGAGGAGTACGCGGAGAAGAAGCAGGACCTCGTGGGCCGCGCACGGACGCAGCGCGAATGGAGTTCGCAGGGCGTGCGCAACGCCATGAGGAAGAGCCCGGACAATGACAAGATCCGCCGGAAGGCGAGCATGGAGTCCTCCGAGAAGCAGGCGCAGAAGGTCCGCCAGATGGAGTCGCGCATCGCGCGGATGGAGGAGGTCGAGGAGCCCCGCAAGGAGTGGCAGCTGCAGTTCACCATCGGGTCGGCACCGCGGTCGAGTTCCGTCGTCGCCACCCTGAACAACGTGTCCGCGAGCCGAGGCACCTTCACCCTCGGGCCGGTCTCGCTCCAGGTCAACGCCGGCGAGCGCATCGGGATCACCGGCCCCAACGGCGCCGGGAAATCGACGCTCCTGCGCCTCCTCCTCGGTCATCAGAAGCCCGACGACGGCGCCGCGACCCTCGGATCGAGCGTCGCCGTGGGGGAGATCGATCAGGCGCGGGGCCAGTTCGACGAGACCCTTCCGCTCGGTGACGCGTTCGAGGCTCTCGTGCCGGCGATGACGCAGGGTGAGGTGAGGACCATGCTCGCGAAGTTCAGCCTCAAGGCAGACCAGGTGCGCGCCGTCGTCGGCTCTCTTTCCCCCGGGGAACGGACCCGGGCCGGGCTGGCGCTACTGCAGGCGCGCGGCGTGAACCTCCTGGTCCTGGACGAGCCGACCAATCACCTCGACCTCCCCGCAATCGAGCAGCTCGAGGAGGCCCTGGAGTCCTACACAGGGGCACTCCTGCTCGTGACGCACGACCGACGGCTGCTCGAGAACGTCCGCCTTGATGCGCGGTGGGAGGTCGCCGAGGGTAGGGTCATTCCCGGCCGATAGCCCCGCGCTCCGGCAGGGAGAATTTTCGTGACACCATGGATCCAGGGCGGGACACGACCGCCAGCCGGGGTGAGGGACACCGTTCCCGGTGTGTAAGAAGGCGTCCCAGGGAAGGCAGTTGTGGCCTGGATCGTCCTCGTCATCTCCGGGATCCTCGAAGCTGTTTGGGCTACAGCCCTCGGCAGGTCGGACGGCCTCAGCAAGCCGGGTCCTGCCATCGTGTTCGCCGGCGCGATCCTCGCAAGCATGGCCGGCCTCGCGTATGCCATGCGGACCCTGCCGACCAGCACGGCCTATGCAGTGTGGGTGGGCATCGGTGCGTCCTTGACGGTCATGTATGCGATGGCGACCGGCACGGAACCGGCGTCCCTGTTGAAGGTCCTGTTCCTGCTCATGATCATCGGCGGCATCATCGGCCTGAAGCTCATCCACTGACCGGCCGGCCTTGCGCGAAAACTGAGACCGCCCGTCCTCTGCAGTTGACGTGCGTCCGGCAGGATCCGAGAAAGCTCAGGTGAGGGCTTCATCGCCCGGATCGTCTCGGGCGAGCGGATGTAGGGCTACCGGCCGGGCTCCCGTTCCAGTGCCTGGTCGTGCTCGGCGTGTGCCTCGCGGATCATTTCCATGAACGCCGTTTCGTCCCGGATCAGCCGCTTGTACTTCTCGGGCAGCTTCTCCAGGTCCTCTTCCTCGGCACACATCTTGGCGAAGATCTTCTCGCGCTCCACGATGTCCGTCTCGTAGTTGAGGTCCAGGTACTCGGCGGCGTGGCGCTTCGCACCCGAGATGGCGTTCTTGGCCTTGCCCTTGGGGCTGAAGACGGATGCCAGGACGGTCACGGCCAGCACACCGAGGATCACGCTGAGGGAGAGCCCCGTGCTGATCTCGACCACCGGCACCGGTTCGCCCTCGTTGATGAAAGCCAGGTTGTTCCCGTGCAGCGCGTGCAGGATGAGCTTCACACCGATGAAGCCGAGAATCACGGCGAGGCCGTAGGACAGGTAGATCAACCGGTCAAGCAGGCCGTCGATGAGGAAGTACAACTGGCGCAGCCCCATGAG
>JAABUN010005378.1_pt1 | contig 15994 bp, 14 predicted proteins | sample 5559311 | NCBI WGS metagenome assembly JAABUN01 (sample SAMN10711877, study PRJNA513370) | rock metagenome | isolation source: Antarctica rocks | place: Antarctica: Victoria Land, Siegfried Peak sud
GAAGATCAGCGAGGCCCAATGGGCGACCATCCAGCTCACGCGTGAGGACTTCCACGGCGAATGGAACTACACCATCAGCCCACGCGCCGCGCAACTTGACCTGGTTGTTATTTGACAGACCCTAACGATGCGTACCCCGCCGACCCTTGCCTCTGTCGCCGCCAACGGCACCCAACTCGCCATCTGGGACTGGGCCGGGGCGGGCGAGACGCTGCTCTTCGCCCATGCGAACGGCTTCCACGGTCGCTGCTGGGATGCGGTCATCGCCCTGTTGCCCGAATATCGCTGCGTCGCGCTCGAATTGCGCGGCCATGGGCGCAGCGACAAGCCCGGCCCGCCCGCCGACTGGCGACCGTTCGGGGAGGACGTGGCGACGGCGGCGGGCGCGCTCGGCCTCGACGGCGCGGTCGGCGTCGGCCATTCGCTCGGCGGGCACGCGGTCGCGCTGGCGGCGGCGCTGATCCCGGCGGCCTTCGCGCGCCTGGTCCTGATCGACCCGGTTGTGCTGCCGCAAGCGCGCTACCAGGGGGCGCGTCCAGGGGAGCATTTCGCCGCCCGGCGTCGCGAGCGCTGGCCCGACGCGGCGGCCATGATCGCGCGCTTCGCCCCGCGCCCGCCCTACAGCCGATGGCAGCCACAGGTACTCCGCGACTACTGCGAGTACGGCCTCCTCCCCGCGCCCGACAGCGACGACCTGATGCTCGCCTGCTCGCCCGCCTTCGAGGGGGCCGTCTATCAGGCCAGCACGGCCACGCGCTCGGACATCTACGCGGAGATCGCCACCCTCGCCCAGCCGACACTGATCGTGCGGGCGCTCGGCGCGGCGCGCACAGCGGAGGGCGGGGGATTCGACGCCTCGCCGACCGCACCGGATCTCGCCGCGCACTTCCCGCGCGGACGCGACCTGCCCGACCTCGATCACACCCACTTCCTGCCGATGGAGTCGCCGGAATCCACCGCCGCACACATCCGCACAGCGCTCGAATGGGTCGAGTAGCGCGCTCCCCGCATCGCCCTCACACCCATCCACATCGTTTCCTCATCGACCGCTCCCCCACTGCGCCCCGTACCCCAGCAATCATGCCGGGCACGGCCCCAATTCGGGCGTCGCAATCGAGAGGAAGATGTCGCGGTGCGCGATCACAACGCGAGCGGCGGGCACAGCCTCAACCTAGAGATCACCCGCGCCATAGTCGAAGCATGTGGGAACACCACCGCCCAGCCCCACCCTCCCCGCGTCGGGGAGGGTCGCCGCCGCAGCGGCAAGGGCAGAGCGCAGCGGGGCCGGGGAGAGGTCCGTCCCCCCACCTCACCACCCACCACCCACCCTACCCCCCACCCTCCCTTTCAGGGGAGGGTCGCTGCCACAGCAGCGGGGAGGGGTCACCCCAACCGTGGCAGAACCTCCTCGCCGAGAACGCGGATGCCCGCGAAGTCATCCACGACAAGGAACTGGGCCATGATCTCCTGGGTTCCCGCCGCCTCGTAGGTCTTGAGCTGCGCCACGACCTCGTCCGGCGTGCCGACGATCGCCTTCGAGCGCGTGCGCAGCCGTTCGAGCAATTCGGCCTGCGGCATGGTCGCCGTGTCGGGCTGAGAACGCGGGCCGCGCAACCGCCCCTCGTACTCCTCCTCGCTGCGCCCGCAGAAGATCGCCTTCATCATCGTCCGCCGCACCTCGCCCGGTTGCCGCCCCGCCTGCACGATCAGGGCGTCGAGCGCGGCGTTCCTCTCGCGCACCTCGTTCGGCGTCATCCCTGCGGCATTCCAGCTATCCCCGTACTTCGCCACCAGCGGCAGTGTCCGCTTCGGGCCGCTCCCGCCAATCATCACCGGGGTGTGCCGCCGGGGGCGCGGTCGCAGCATCGCCTCGTGCAACTGATAAAACGTGCCCACGAACGTCTGCGGCGTGTCGGCGCGGATCAGGCGCGTCAGCACCTCCAACGCCTCGGTGAAGCGGGCGACGCGCGTGGGACGGTCGCCCAGCGGGTAGCCGAACATCGCGTGTTCGCGCTCATTCCAGCCCGCGCCGACCCCGAGAACGAAGCGCCCGCCCGACAAATCGTCGATCGCCATCCCCTGCCGCGCCAGCATCACCGGATCTCGCCACGAAACCGGGGCGACGAGCAGCCCCAACTCCACGCGCGTCGTGTGGCTCGCGGCATAGGCCATCGCCGTCATCACTTCCAGCGAGTCGTGGTCGGGCGGCGCGGGATTGGCGAAATGGTCGCAGCAGTAGAGCCCCGCAAAGCCCAACTCCTCGACTTGCCGTACCAGCTCTTTCCAGATGGGCCAGGTCAAACCCTGCGCGCCCTCGATTTGTATGGAGAGTTTCATGCGTCCTCCGTAGGCGTAAGGCGTAAGGCGTAAGACGATAGTGGCTGGGCAGTGGCAACCCAATGTCGCGCCAACGGCGAAACTCTACTACCGACCACCGCCTTACGCCTTACGCCTTACGCCTTACGCCTCACGTCTACCTCTTCTGACTCCCCCGCAACCGCGGGTCGAGCACGTCCCGCAGGGCGTCGCCGAGCATGTTGAAGCCGAAGACGGCCAGGCTGATCGCCAAACCCGGCCAGATCGCCAGCCAGGGGGCGACGAGGAAGAACTGCCGCCCTGACCCGGCCAGCATACTCCCCCAGGCGGGCATCGGCGGCTTGACCCCGAAGCCGAGGAAACTGAGGGTCGATTCGGCCAGGATCGCGCCGCCCAACTGCACGGTCGCGAGGATGAGGACCGGCGCAAGAACATTCGGCAGGACGTAGCGCGTGATGATGTAGAAGTCGTTGCAGCCGACGCAGCGCGCCGCCTCCATGTAGGGCATGTCGCGGATGCCGAGCACCGCGCTCCGCACGACGCGCGACGAGCCGCCCGCCACGACGAGGCCGAGCGCGATCGCGACGATGATGATCGAGGTGGTCGGGTCGGTGTTGCGCGTGGTCGAGATCGTCACGAGGCAGGCCAGGAGGATGATCGCCGGGAAGGCGACCCAGGCATCGATCAGGCGCTGGAAGATCAGATCGAAGGCCCCGCCGAAATAGCCCGAGATCACCCCGATCAGGGTCGCCAAGCCGGTGCCGACGAAGACCGCGCCGAACCCGACCGCGATCGAGATCCGCGAGCCGTAGACGATGCGGCTGAAAAGATCGCGCCCCAAATTATCGGTGCCGAAGAGGTGGCGCCACGACGGCCCTTTCAGTCGCTCCACACCCAGCCCGGTATCATAGGCGTAGGGCGCGACGACATTGGCGAAGAGGGCCGTCAGGATCATCAGCACGACGATCAGACCACCCGCCGCGCCGAGGGGCTTGCGCCGCACGAAGTTCCAGAGCACCAGGAGCGGGCGCGTCCGGCGCGGTTGCAGCCGCGAACGGGCGTTGGCCGGTCGCGGCAACGTCCCGGTGGCGACGGCCCCTTTTTGTTGCTCCATACGCATCGCGGCACTCCTCTCCTGCCCGCCGGTCGGTGGCGCTACCGTCGCCGACGGGCACCAATCGCTAGCTGTAGCGTATTCGCGGATCGAGCCAGGCGTAGAGGAGATCGACGCCCAGGTTCACCATGATGATCGCCGTGGCGAAGAGCAGCACGATCGCCTGCACCACCGGATAGTCGCGGTTATTGAGCGCTTCGAGCAGGAAGCGCCCCATACCGGGGAGGACGAAGATGCTCTCCAGCACCACCGCCCCGCCGATCAGCACCGTCATTTGCAGGCCCAACAGCGTGACGACCGGCACGATCGCGTTCCGCAAGGCGTGGCGGAAAATCGTCGCCCGCTCGCTCAACCCCTTCGCGCGCGAGGTGCGAATAAAGTCCTGGCGCAGCACTTCGAGCATTTGCGCCCGCGTCAGCCGCATCACCGAGCCCGAGAGGCCGATCCCGAGGATGAGTGCTGGCAGGATCATCTGGCCGAGATTCTTGCCCGGATCCTCGGTCAGGCGGGTGTAGCGCAGGGGCGGGCTCCACTTGAACCAGAGCGACGGCAGCGTGATCGCCAGCGTCCCGAACCAGAAGCCGGGGATCGCCAGCATCGCGATCGCGGTGCTGCGCGCCAGGTAGTCGGAGAGCGTGTCCTGCTTCACCGCCGAGTAGACCCCGAGCGGGATGGCGATCACGAGCGATACCAGCAGACCGAGCAGGCCGAGTTCGAGGGTGACCGGCATACGGGTGGCGAGTTCGTCGCGGATCGACGTCCGGTCGCGCAGCGACTTGCCGAGATCGCCGCGCAGCACCCCGCCGACCCATTCGACGTACTGCACAGGGAACGGGCGGTTCAACCCGAGTTGGGCGCGCAGATCCTCGGCATCCTTTGCGTAGGAGTTGTAATCTTGCAACATCAGCGCGACGGCGTCGCCCGGCAGGAGGCGCACCATCCCCGAGACGAGGAGAGTCACCCCGATCAGCGCCGGGATCGTCAGCAGCAGGCGGCGGAGGATGTACCGTTGCATCGCGCCCCTTGTTTCGCGTTGTCGGCCATCTTCGCGCGGCGAGCGGTCGGGCAGGCGTCAGTCGGAGCGCAGCCGAGGGCCGACCACTGGGTCGGCGCTTCCCCTCACTTCTTCCCGTCGAGGAAGAGTTTCGGGATGTACTCGCCGCCGCGCCCGTAGTCGCTCTGATAGTCGAAGTTCTTGACCCAGGGTTGCCGGATGATCGTGGTGTTGCCCGCCACGCCCATCACGTAGTGCTGCTGCTCGCCCAGGTAGCGCTGGATGTCGGCGATTTGCTTCTTGCGATCGACCTTGTCCAGCGTCGCGGCCTGCTTGTCGAGCAGCTCGACCACCTTGGGATCGTTGACCCCACCGTGGTTGCGGCCCCCCTTCGGGTGGTACATGTTGAAAAGGTAGTCGTGCGGCTCCTGGTACGGGGTTTCCAGCCCCCAGACCATCGTCCCCGGCTCGAATTTGCCGAGGAAGGTGCTGCTGATATAGGCCGAGTAGTCCTGCGGGCGCAGATCGGCGGTGATCCCGGCATCCTTGAGTTGCTTGATCACCAACTCGACGCTCTGGTTAAAGGTGTTGCCGTACGCGTTGAGGCTGGCGATCATCGGCACCTTCAGCCCATTCGGGAACCCGGCCTCCGCCAGCAGCTTCTTCGCCCCCTCCACATCGCGCTTGAAATACTTCGCGCTCGGCCCCATATCCGCGCTGCGCGGGTCGAGGTAGAACGACTGGAGTCCCGCTGGCAGCGCGCTGTTGAGGAAGCCGATCCCCTCCCAGAGGACGGCGATCATCTCGTCCCGGTCGAGCGCCAGCGAGACCGCCTGCCGCACCCGGATGTCGTTGAAGGGCGGCGCATCGAGCCGCCAGTACATGAAATAGAGCTGATTCTGCGGATAGTCGAGCAGCGGCATCTCGGGATTCGAGGCGACGACCGCCTTGCGGTCGGACGCGGAGAGGGCCATGATGTCGATCGACTTGGCGCGCAACCCGGCCACGGCGGTCGCATCCTCGGGGACGATCAGCAGCACGACCTCGTCCACATAGGGCATTCCCGGAAGATAATAATCGGGGTTCCGCTTCGCGACGATCTGGACCCCCTTCTCGAAGCGGTCGAAGATGAAGGGGCCGCTGCCGATCACCTGTTTGCGGGCGTCGCCATCGGCCTCGATCACCTCCTTCGGCATGATCCAGAACATTGGCGAAGCGATCGTCGTCTCGAACGGCGCGAAGACCTTATTGAGCGTGAAGACAACCGTGCGCGCGTCGGGCGCCTTCACCTCCTTGACCATCTCCAGGTTGCCCTTCTGGGGCGAGACCTTGCGGAACCGCTCGAAGGAGTAGATCACGTCGTCGGCGGTCACCGCACGCCCATTCAGCGGGGCTTTGTTCTGCCACTTGGCGTTGGCGCGCAGCTTGAAGGTGTAAGTCAGGCCATCCGGCGCGACCTCGTAGCTCTCGGCCAGATCGGGGACCGGCGTGAAAGCGTTCGGCGCGATGCCGGGGCCGGAATCGAACTTCAGCAGGCGACTGTAGAAGAACCCGGCGAACTCTTGCGCGCGGAAGGTCACGTTCAGGTAAGGGTCCAGGTCGGGCGGATCGCCGGTCCACTGCCGCAACACGAGACTCCCGCCCGGCTTGGGCGCTGCCGCTGGCGCGGCGGAGGCTTGCGCGGAGGACGAGGCTTGCGGGGCACCGGAGGCTTGCGGGACGCTCGAAGCCTGCGGGGCGGGAGCCTCGGCCCCGCCACAGGCGGCGGCGAAGGCGGCCAGCGAGCCGAGAACCAGCGCGCGGCGCGTCAGGCGATACGTCGAGAGCCTCGTTGGGCCGGTCATCATCCACCCCTCCTTGGTTTCTGGCGATCCTATCGGATAAAGGCCACCTCATCTGACAACTGATCTGACGTGTGCGGGGCAACGGCGGTGCCGCTGAGCAGCTCTTGGGAACGAACTGCGGGGCGATGCGCGAGATGATCTATAGAGCGCGATGCGGTAGGGAACTTTCGGGGTGGATACGCTCTCGGCGGCAACGCGCGCGGGAAGACCATCGCGACCTGGCCCGTCCACCTGACGTCTCAGCAGCCCTTCCAGGCGGGTCGATTCGCCGCCCACCGCCCTGTGTGCAATGTGCAGCATCCTAATGCACGTCCGGCTGTCTGTCAAGAATGTCCAAAGTGCCCCCCGCCCATGCAGCGGCGGGCACAGCGACCAGCCCCGATGAGGTCCATCGCCTTGCACGACTGAAGCAGCTTGAAATGCGCGGCTGTTCGCATCGTCCATCCGGCTGCGCGCTCGTCCTCAGCGGCGTGTTGACAAGCCCGGGGGGAGCGGCTACGCTCGGGATATCATCAAGCCACCGCGCGACCGCCAACTCATGCCACCGCTCCCCGCCATCGTCGCGCAAGCACCCCCGCCCCAAGCACACGATGGCCCCGGCCTTTGTCGCCGCCGATCAACGCTCGCGACGCCGGATCGCCGCGTCGCCGTTTCGCCGTAACCGTGAGGAGGTCGGTGATGGATCACGCCGGGCAGGCCGGGCAGCGCGCGTGCAAGATCGGGGTGCTGCTGCCGACGATCGAGGGCGGGATGGCGCGCGAGACGCCCCGCTGGTCCGATCTCGCGGCGATGGCGCGACGGTCGGAGGAGTTGGGGTTCGACTCGATCTGGCTCGTCGATCACTTCTACTACCACATGCCGCGCCGCGACGAGCAGGCGGGCGTCTGGGAATGCTGGTCGCTGCTGTCGGCGCTCGCGGCGATCACAACGCGCGTCGAGCTGGGCACCCTCGTCCTCTGCACCGGCTTCCGCAACCCGGCCCTCCTGGCGAAGATGGCCGACACGGTGGAGGAGATCAGCGGCGGGCGCCTGATCCTCGGACTCGGGGCCGGTTGGAACGAATACGAGTTCCGCGCCTTCGGCTACCCGTTTGATCACCGGGTCAGCCGCTTCGAGGAGGCCCTGACGATCATCCACGGCCTGCTGAAGGGCGGGAGCATCGACTTCTCCGGCACGTATCACGAGGCGCGCGACTGCGAACTGCGCCCGCGTGGCCCGCGCCCCGACGGCCCGCCCCTGATGATCGGCAGCAGCGCCCCCCGGATGCTGGGCCTGACCGCGCGCTACGCCGACCAGTGGAACATCTTCCATACCGCCCCCGCGATCCTCGCCGAGCGCCGCGAAACCGTGGACGCCGCTTGCCACGAGGCCGGGCGCGACCCTGCCACGCTGGTCCGCACCGCGTCGGTCCGCGTCAACCTCCTGGGACGGCAGAGCAAACAGGGGGCGGCGAATCCGCCGTTGGAAGGCACGCCCGAGCAAATCGCGGCGGGGCTGCACGCCTACCGCCGCGCGGGCGCGACTCACCTCCAGCTCATCCCCGACCCCAGCACCCTGGCGGGCGTCGAAGCGCTGGCCCTGGTATTAGAGGCGTTCGACCGGGGTGGGGAGTAGGGGCCGGACCCTCACCCCCGGCGTCGCATTCGCTCGCCACCCCCTCTCCCCATCCGAGGGAGAGGGGGGAGTTCCGTCAGGAGGCGGTGCCGGTCTGGTGGGCGACGGTAAGACCCGTCAACGAAAAACTTGCCCGTATTCTCCTCGTGATTCCGCAGCACAGCGCGGTTTTCAAGGCTCAAGATGGATATGTTATCTGCTGACGGGCCCTTAGCACGGCAGGGCGGTTGGCCTTCGTGCCACCCCCCGACAGCAATCCTCCCCCTCTCCTCGGATGGGGAGAGGGGGTGGCGAGCCGCAGCGATGCCGGGGTGAGGGTCCCCCGCCGCCGCCCCGACGCCGAGGCACTATTAGACGAGCGGCTGCCCCTGAGCGTCGGGCAGCTTGCGCATTGCAATCAGGATAACGTCGACCAGCCACCAGATACCGAGGCCGCCACCGGTGATCAATTTCAGGATGCCGAGCATTGTGTAGCCGAGATAGAACCGATCGATGCCGAGTCCGCCGAGCACGATACTGAGGATGAGCGTCGTGGTAAAGGGCTTCCCAGTGGCTTGCACGGACGTACCTTCCCTTCTACGGAGCCTACTACACGGGGTACCACGCGCCGCCATATGGCGGTCGCGGACATAGGTTTGTTGGACTGACTGTATTCTAGCGTGGGTGGGAGCCACGCACAACCCCCCCAATCGGCACGACGCGCCGGACTTTCGGGCCTGGACATGAGTCCTGGCTTGGCCGATATGTCGCGCAGGATCCGGGCAGCGTCTTTGCGCGGGGGGAATAGCGGCCCCCGCCGAGACGTTGGCGCGGACAAGACCCGTACTCACCCACCCGCCGACCCGCCCGAGCGCTATAGTGGAGTGGACCAATGACCGCGCAATTCATAGCCTCGAAAGAGATCGACGCGAGCGGCACGCTGGTACGCCAGCCGAACGCCTTCACGGGCCGCGTCACCGCCGATGGCAGCAGCGGCTTCCCGGCAGCGCCGGGGCGCTACCACCTCTACGTCTCGCTCGCCTGCCCCTGGGCGCACCGCTCGATCATCACCCGCCGCTTGCTCGGCCTGGAAGGGGCGATCTCCCTCTCGGTGGTGGACCCCGTGCGCGACGCGCGTGGTTGGGCCTTCACGGAGGGGTATGAGGACCCGATCAACGGCTTCCAATTCCTCAGCGAGGCGTACCTCGCGACCGATCCGGCCTTCGCGGGACGCCACACCGTCCCGACCCTCTGGGATCGCGAGACGAGCGTGATTCTCAGCAACGACTATCCCGACCTGGCCCTCCAACTCGGCCAGGCCTTCCTGAGCCAGGCGGCGCACCCGTTCGACCTCTACCCGAAGGCATTGCGCGCCGAGATCGACGCCATCAACCCGATCATCTTCGACGAGGTCAACAACGGCGTCTACAAGGCGGGCTTCGCCACAAATCAGCCGGTCTACGAGGAGGCGGTGACGACCCTCTTCGCGCGCCTCGACTGGCTGGAAGAACGGCTCGCCGGGCAACGCTATCTCGTCGGCAACCAACTGACCGACGCCGATATCCGCCTCTTCCCGACGTTGGTGCGCTTCGACGCGGTTTATCACGGCCACTTCAAGTGCAACCTGCGCCGCCTGATCGATTACCCGAACCTGTGGGCCTACGCGCGCGACCTCTTCGCACACCCCGGCTTCGGCGAGACGGTCGATTTCGACCAGATCAAGCGCCACTACTACATGACTCACCCGCAGATCAACCCGAACCGTATCGTGCCGCTCGGCCCGGCGATCGACTGGACCACTCCGCACGGGCGTGAGGCCCTGGGGTAAAGGGGACACACGTTCGCGTTTGGGCACAGGTGAGCGTCGTGCGCGATGAAGACGTGGGTGCTGCTATGGGCCTCCTCGGCACGCGAGGCGTCGGTCGGTATTCCCGGGGCTGCTGGCGCGGGTTCTTCGCGGCGGCTCAGCATGACAGTTCCAAGGTGTTCGGCCATCGGCGTAAGGGCTGACCATGCCGAGCCGCAACAAGGACCGCCACGCTCGTGGTCGGTCACCCACCCTGGAACTGTCATGCTGAGCCGCCGCGAAGCATCCGCGCCCTCCTTCGCCACCACCGCCACCGCGTCAAACGCTGAACCGCACCCGTCGCCCCTCCCAGTCGTGGCGGTGCCCTGTGCTAGACTTCCTAACGGCGATCGATGGCGGCGGTGCGAGTGGAGGGGTTCCAGTAGTGGAGGTTATCGGCGTCATCATCCTCGTCCTGGCGCTCGTCCTCGCCGCGGCGCTGGCGGTGCTCGTGACCCGCTGGGCATTGCACATGAACGACTGAGCGGCAAGGGCGGGCAATATTCGGGCGCGGCGGCCGATTGGCCGCCGCACCTTTCATCGTCCCTTCATCGGCTGGTTGTCGGTCCGTGGTCGTCCTGTCGCCAGTGCGTCGTCGGTGCGTCAGCGATACTACCGAGCGTCAGCGGTGCTACCGGGCGTTAGCGCTTGCCGTGACCCACGCGATCGATCAGTGCATCGACGCGCGCATCGAAGGCGGCCAGCGCCTTGGTCTCCTGCTCCGCCGTGAGCTTGCCCGCCTTCACTCGTGCGTCGAGGTCCGTCTTCAGCGCGGCGCGCATCATCGCCTTCAGGTCGTCGCGACCGACATTGTGCGCCTGCGCCACCTGGGCCAACGACTTCCCGCCGCGCAACTCCTGGACTACTTGCTGCTCGGTGATCCCAAGCTTCTGCGCGACCGCCTTGAGTTCGACCTTCCGCGCCTCGTCCAACACCTTGTCACGCGCCCCATCCTGCCCGATCCGCTCGCAGACACCGGTGGCGCTGTTCACGCGGGCGTGCGCCTGCTGCGCCTGCTCGGCAGTGATCATCCCCGCCGCCAGCTTCTCATCGATGACCTGGTTCGCTGTCTTCTTGCGCGCATCCTGCAACTGCTGGGTGGTGATCCCGAGATTCTGGGCGAACTTGCCCTGGTACGCCTGGCACGCCGCCTGACGCACCGGGTTCGGGGCCGATCCCGCCGCCAACGTGTGTGTCGCGGCCACCGCGCCGCCGCCGAGGGTCAGGGTCGCCGCGATCAATCCCACACCGATCTTCGTCATCTCGAGAAACATGGTCGATCGCTTCCTGGCCGCCATATCGCGGCCCTATTCCATCACCGAGGCGACCGACAGGCCCACGCCCGCCGCTCCTTCCTCTGTCCTGATTAGCAGTATGACAAGCAGATACCAAGGGATGATGCAGGGGATGTAAGCAGAGTGTGAACGGGGGTGTCAGACTGTCAACGGCGCAAGAAGCCCGCAGACAGCGCGCAGTCATCGCCCGACACCGCGTCTCGTCGTCGCCCGAGGCCTTGCCCCTTCCCCCTCTCCTCGGATGGGGAGAGGGGGTGCCGCCCGCAGGCGGCGGGGGTGAGGGTCCCCGCCTCACCTACACCTCAACCATCCCCCTCATCCGCCCCACCCCGATCGACAAACTTATAGCCGACGCCCCAGACCGTCTCGATCGACGACAGCGCCCCGCGCAGTTGCTCGCGCAACGCGCTGACATGGACATCGACCGTGCGCGTGTCGATCTCGTACTCGTAGCCCCAGACGCGATTGAGCAACGCCTCGCGCGTGAAGACGGTGCCGGGACGCTCGACGAAAGCGACCAGCAAATCGAACTCCTTGGCGCGCAATTGCAGCGCACGGTCGCCGACATGCGCCTCGTGGCGCTCCAGATCGACCCGCACATCGCCCGCGCCGATCGTCTGCGCGGGGGTACCGGCCCGCGTCGAGCGGCGCAGCACCGCACGCACCCGCGCGACCAGTTCGCGCGGATTGAACGGCTTCGTGAGGTAGTCGTCCGCGCCGAGTTCCAGGCCGAGAATACGATCGATCAGGTCGTCGCGCGCGGTCAGCATGATGATCGGCAGCCCCTCCGTCAGCGGCGACCGGCGTAGTTCATTGCAAACGGCCCAGCCGTCCAACTCGGGGAGCATCAGGTCGAGGACCACCAGATCGGGCTTCACGGCATTCACCCGGCTGAGCGCGGCGCGACCATCCGCCGCCGTCTCGACGGTGAAGCCCTCCTTGACCAGATACAGCGTGACAAGTTGCCGGATCGGCTCCTCATCGTCCACCACCAGAATCTTCGCCATGCCCCTTACCTCGCCCCGCCCACGCCCGCGCCCGCCGCACCGACCGGCACCGGCCCCGCATCGCTCGCCGCGTCGACATCCCGCCGCGCGAGGGGCAGCATGAGGGTGATCGTCGTCCCCGCGCCCGGCGTGCTCTCCGCGCGCACCGCCCCGCCGTGTCGCTCGACCAATTCCTTGACGATCGCCAGCCCCAACCCCGCCCCCGCGCGCCCGGCGACGCGCGCCTTATCGGCCTGATAGAAGCGCTCGAAGATCCGTCCGAGGTCATCCGCCGCGATCCCGGAGCCGGTGTCGCGGACGATCAGCCGCGCCTGCCCCTGCCCCTGGCCGGGATGGCCCTCCCGGTCGGCCTCGACCGGCACGGCGACGAGATCGATCCGCCCGCCAGGGGGGGTGTAGCGCAGCGCATTCTCGATCAGGTTGCCCAACGCCTGCTCCAGCCGCGCCCGGTCGCCGAGCAGGATCAGCGACCGGGCGGCGGGAGCCTCCACGCGGATCGTCACGCCGCCCGCCTGCGCCGCCTTTTCGAAGCGCCGCCCAGCCGCGTGCAGCAGATCGGCCGGATCGATCGGGGCGAGCGCCAGCGGCACTTCCCCCGCTTCCAGGCGCGAGAGGTGCAGGATATCCCCGACCAGATGGCCCATCCGCTGCGCCTCGTCGTGAATGATGCGGGCCACATCGGGATACGACTCCGGGGGGCAGGTGCCATCGGTCAGCGCGCCCGCGAAGCCCTGGATGGAGGTCAGCGGCGTCTTGAGATCGTGGGAGATGTTCGCCAGGAAGTCCTTCTCCCGCCGCCGCAGGCGCTCGAGATCCTGCGCCAGTTGGTTGAAGCTGCCGCCCAGTTCGGCCACCTCGTCGCGACCGCGCACCGGCACGCGCTGGGTGTAGTCCCCCGCCGCCAGCGCCCGTGTGGCCCGCGTCAGCGCGATCAGCGGGCGGGTGATCGAGCGGGCCAGCAGCAGCGCGACCAGGATCGCGACCAGGAAGACGACCACCGCCGTCCAGCCGAGTCGGACCAGCAGCGCCGCGAAGGGCCGCACCGGGGTGCCGGGCGACTCGGCGACGATCAGCACTCGGAACTCGCCATTGGGTGCCCCACGCTCGGCGCGCAGGGGGATCAGCGCCAGATCGAGGGGCTGCCCTTCGCGCAGGGCCACGCGCGCGGTCAGCGGCGCGGGCAGCGCCAGTTGCGCGTTCTTCAACGGGGCGGGGGTGCCAGCCCGCGTGGGCTGCGCGGCGGGGCTGCGGGTCCACCCCTGCCAGGCTTCGTAGACCCGGCGCGGCACCATCACCGGCGTACCGGGCGCGAGAATCCCGGCGGTATCCTGCTTCACGATCGCCGCGAACTGGCGCTGCGGATTCACCGCCTGCCCCGGTCGCTGCTGCGCGGTCGTCAGGTCGCGCAAGGTGGCCCCGAGGACGACCATGCGCGTGTTCGTCTGCTCGGCGGTCTTGGCGACCTGCGCGGCGGCGTCCAAACGGGCTGGATCGTTGGTATCGTGCAGGAGCGGCGCGGTCGTCTCGGCAATGATCGCGATCCGCTGGCTGACGAAATCGCCCTGATACTGCCGCAGCAGGAGCGCGCTCGCCCCCGCCGCGAGTATCAGGCAGAGGGCGATCACCAGGGCATAGGAGAGGATGAGTTTCCTGCGGATATGCATCGACGCCACGCCCCCCGAATGCGCCGGGCGACGCGCTCGCCGACCCCGCGCGAAACACCGGGCGCGCGCCGCCCATGCCGCAGAGTGTAGCAGGCACTCGCGTCACCGGGACGGGCAAATGTGTAAGCAGAGTGTGAATCCAGCGCAGCGAAGCAGCCCCGCACCGTCTCCACAAAGGCGTATCGGCGGCGGGAAGGCGCACGCCGTGAGCGAGAGCGCGGTGCCGCGCCCACATATCGAGCATTTTTCGCCAGCGCGCTGGGGTTCAGCGCGACAGGGGCCACAGGTACGCCGCGCGCAGCTCCTCCAAGATCGCGTCCGCCGCGCGCGTGGTGCGCGCGGCCTCGGGGAGCCAGGCCCGCCCCTCGGCCAGCACACCGAGCGCTGTCCGCTCATGGTTGACCTCGCGCCCCTTGCTCGCCTCGTCGGCCAGATGGATCGCCAGCCAACGCATCTCGGGGTCGGCCATCAACTGCCAGCGACGGTGCCACTCCTGCCCGAATCGGCGTTCCAACAGCAGCGCCAGCAACATCCCGCTATCGGCGATCATACGCGCCTCCCCTGTTCCCGTCGCCGGAATAGCCCCCGCGACCACTTCGCCGCGCGAGACGTGGTGCGGGGCTGTCCATAACAAGCGCCGTTGAGGGGGGTACGCAATCGGCCCATTGTTAGATCACAAGGCGGAATCATCGCCCGCAGCATCCCTGGCTCAAGCGCGGCCAGGGATGCCCTAGTTTTACAACGTGACTTCGGCGCTACGCCTGCGTTTTTGACGCTCGCCGCCGACAGTAGCGTAGCCCGGATTTGGCGTTGGCACTGGGGTCATCCTTATCCATATCTGGAATGTCACGTTGTAAAACTAGTCCTTTAGCTTTGATTCGATCAAATCGACAATCTCTTGTAAGTCCCTCGACGCATTGTTAATGAGCCATCTTGTCAGCATCAGACCATACTCAACTTTTTCGTAGTAGTAGCGGGTCTCAGAAAAGTGCGTGAACAAATCAGCGAGGATATCGGCGGCGTGAACTTCAGCTATCCATAAATTGGGCGTCTGCTCTTTCTTTCCCGGCAGACGCGCAAAGTATTTCTTATCCCACGCATGATCAGCGAGCCAATCCTGGATCTCTCGTGGAGTCACGGGTGTAGAACGAAAATCAGGCAGTTCACCCATGACGGACGCGATAGCCTCGTTTTTGAGGAGGTAGTTTTCGTACATGCGGCGATTGGTGAATGAAACAAGTTGCTTGCTGTCGCTCTCTACCCTTCGTCGATCTTTATCACTCCGTAATTCCCGGTCGAAGATAAAGCCGATCGCTGGTGGTATTACCCCGGCACCCGCGCTCAGGCGTCGATAAATTTCCCAAACGCTTGTCGGCCCTTTCTTATCGAGATCACCCGTCGCGATGACGCTTAAGACCGCCGTGCCAGCGAGCGGTCGCTGCATCAGTTCACTAATGATCGCCCGGAATGAGCGCGCTTCCGTCGGCCCTTCCACCCACAGGACGCGATCCGCCCCGAACAAATCGGCCAGGCTCGCACCAATTTCGGTTAGAAAAAGCTGCTGTTGCTGTGCTTCCGTCGCATCAACCTCCTCTACAGTGCTTACCCCATCATGCTTCCGAATTAGGATGAGCGCCTGTGGTTCAGCCGACATAAGAGCGAGGGGGGAATGGGAACTGATGATGTACTGGTGCTGATAGCGTCGCGCGAAGCTAAGCATGATCTCGAAAAGTTTCCTGATAGCCCCAGGGTGGAGGAAGCTTTGCGGTTCGTCGATAACGATGGTTTGCGGCTGCCGGGAGGTGAGGACAACGTACAGGATCGCCATGACCTGACCGACGCCGGTCCCACTTTCCGATAAAGGGATAGCAAGATCGGCGCGCTGCTCTGCCGGGTCAGTCCCCCATAGGAGGATCTGCGCTTGTGAATTCGATATTGGTGGGATAGTGATCAGGGTAATTTCAGGGAAGATGTCCCGAATAGCTTGTACCTATTCTTCAAATCTAGACGGATTGCTGGTAAAGAGATAGTGCAGAACTTGCGGCAAATTTGAGCCATCAGGGTTGAGTACTGGGTTCGGTCCGATCTCCGATTGCCCAATGCCGAAGCGCTCCGCGCGGAACGTGTAGATCTTGTTCCGCAGCACGTTCGCGAGGGAAGCAGGGAGCAACGCATTCTTTTGGATCCCTTGTATCTCTAGTTTTCGCTAACTCAGGCGGCCTCAGCGAGGGAGTGCGGGTCGGGTGGCGCGGTCGGCAGGCAGCGCTGGCCCCAAAAGCCAGTGCGAAGGTGGCCGGTGGCGGCGGCTTTTGCGCGGATGC
>JAABUN010005379.1_pt1 | contig 15994 bp, 11 predicted proteins | sample 5559311 | NCBI WGS metagenome assembly JAABUN01 (sample SAMN10711877, study PRJNA513370) | rock metagenome | isolation source: Antarctica rocks | place: Antarctica: Victoria Land, Siegfried Peak sud
CTCAGCTGCCCAAATGCGAGTTCGACATGCAGACCCGGAATGTCTTTGCCGAGCTCGACGGCGCCCGACTCAACAGCGAAGGTGATCAGGAGCAGGTGGTTGAGTTGATCAGCCTCTACCTGTCCCCGGACGAGAACCTCGACTTCACCGGCAAGAAGCTCAACGACCGCCCCGAGCGCGAGCAACGACTTGACGGGGTGCTGCGCTTCGGCGATGAGCTCGTTATCGCGGTCGAGAGCAAGATCGTCGGAGGCCAGCCGACCGAACAGGCGGAGAACCTTCGGCTCCGCGGAGTGCAGGCGCGGTCGCGCATCGAGGGGTTGAGCTGGCACCTCCTGCTCGAGGACTGGTGGGACCTGCTCGAGCGCGACCTTCTGGCTCCGGCCGAGGCCGTGCTGATGAACGACCTCATTGACTTCGCCGAAGAGCATTTTTCCCAGCTTCTCCCCTTCACCACCCTCCGGCGCGCCGGCGAGAACGAGCGCCGCCGGCAACGCCGCCTGATGGCGATCCTGCGGTCAGCAGTTTCTGGAGCCGAGGGTGTGCGCGGACGGGGTGCGGTAGGGGCTGAGCTGATGCTCGGTGTCTATGAATCGACACAGCGCATCGCTCTGGAGCCCCAAGACGGAGAGCTGGTCCTCCTGACCTGGCCGGCGGAGCTCCAAAAGCAAGCTCAACGCTTCTACCGCTCTGATCGCACGGCCCGTCTCCTCGAGCTGACCGGCTCTGACACGGAGAGGTGGGGGATCGTCCCGAATCCCCACTTGGGCTATTGGAACGCCAAGGACCCGTTCTATACCCGCTGCGAGCTCGACGCGGCCACTTACATCGAGCAGTGGAACGGCGACGATTATGAGCGCCTGCACGCCTTCTCGGCCGAGGAAGTGCGCCGCGAGCTCTGGCCCTGGCTCAAAACCCGTCGCTACGCCACCGATAGCGACGACGAAGGGGTTGAGCCCTTCATCGAGAGCATGGGCAGGCGCGACGCCATGGTTCGCCCCGGTCTTGAGGTCCGGCGCCGTTGGCCCTGGAACGAGGCGGTTCAGCTTGACGAGCGCAAGCAGCTCGTCCGCGAGGTCGCTGCCGCGACATCTGAGCTGATGGGCGCACTTCAAGAGCAGCTGCCGAAACCCGCCGCCGACGAATAGGAATCAAGACGGGCCAGCCTGCCTTCAGATCATCACGCGGGATGAGTTGCTCGCCTTCGTTGCCGAGAACCCAGACCTGCTGCCCAAGCGGGTGAGCACCTGGTTCCAGTTGGCGAGAAGGCCCGCGGGCATTCGGCTGTGATGGCGGCGCGTTGTTCTGGTCAAACGGATGTCAAACGAACAGCGACGGATGGGGCGTCAGCGAGCCGATCCAGCCGGATCACGCTGACCCAGGTTCCGCACGAACAAGCGCTTTGCCGAATCCGGCCGGACTGGCGATCACCCCCGCGCCGGGCTCATAACCCGGAGGTCACAGGTTCAAATCCTGTCCCCGCTATAGGTCGAAGGCCCGCGATCCCAGCGGGCCTTCTTCGTTCTAAAGCTGCTTGGGGACGTCCGTCGACCCTCGAAGTCGCTCACGGCCGCGCAAGACCCGGGCTCCCGCAACCCGAGGCGCCGAGGTGCGTTTTCGACCCAGCGGCGGGATACGCTCCGGCCGTGCAGCGGGACTTCGCGATCAGGGGCTACACGGTGGCGCAGGCCCCCAACCCGCCGCTGTGGGTCGCGCTGGCGGCGTTGCTTGTCGCTGCACTCGTGGGGGACGGCACCGTCCACGACGTCGCTCGCGCGGTCTTCTACGTCGCGATCGCGATCTGGGCCTACGAGGAGGCTGCCCATGGCGTCAACGGCTTTCGCAGGGCGCTGGGGATCATCGGGCTCGTCCTGATCGTGGTCGCCGTCGCCAGAGCCGTCTCTTAGGGACTACGGTGAGCGTCCATGCGCTCCGCCGCCGAGCTCGACCTTCCCGCCTTCGACTACACGGACCCTGAGCTCCGCGGGGAGCGCCTCCACGAGGTCCTCAACGAGCTTGCGGCCGGGACGTGGCTGGCCGGGTCCGAGCTCGGGTGGCTCTTCGTGCTCGAGCGCGAGGCGGCGACGCACTTCCTGCGCAGCCGCCAGGTCGTCTTCCCGGCCGCGACGGTCGCCGAGTGGTTCGAGATCACCGAGGGCCCGCTGGCCGAGGCGATCCGCAAGAACCTGATCGCGATCGAGGGGGACGATCACCGCCGGCTGCGCAACCTGGTGAACCCCTCGTTCAACTCCCGCGAGGCCGACCGCCTGCGGCCGATGATGCGCGAGCACCTCGCCGACCTCTGGGAGCGAATCGCCGCGAGCGGCCGCTGCGAGTTCGTCGCCGACTTCGCCAAGTGGTATCCGTCGCTGGTGATCGCGGCGGTCGTCGGGGCGCCGCCGGAGGACGCGGAGCGCCTGCACTCTTGGGCCACGTCGTTTCAGCGCCAGTTCGATCCGGCGGCGATCCTCAACGACCGCGAAGTGATCGAGGGCGCCATCGTCGAGTTCCACGACTACGCCGGCGAGCTGATCGAGCTTCGCCGCCGCGAGCCCGCCGACGATCTCGTCTCCTCGTTGCTCACCGCCACCTACGAGGGCGACCGGCTGAGCGACGACGAGTGCCTCAACCTGATCATGAACGTGCTGGCGGGCGGGGTCGACACGACCCAGGCTCAGCTCGCCCAGGCGATCCGGCTCTTCGCCGGCCACCCCGAGCAGTGGAAGCTCCTGGCCAAGGGCCCCGAGCTGGTGCCGGCCGCGGTCGAGGAGGTGCTCCGCTTCGAGCCGATCACCCCCTTCACCGCCCGGCTGACGGCGGAGGACGTGACCTACCGCGACGTGCTCATCCCCGCCGGGACGGTGCTGATGGTCTCACTCTTCGCGGCGAACCGCGATCCCGGCGCGATCGACGAGCCGCTCAGCTTCGACATCACCGCGGAGCGGGGCAAGGCACGGCCGATGACGTTCGGGGCCGGGATCCACAACTGCCTGGGAGCGAACCTCGCGCGCGCCGAGCTCCAGGAGGCGCTCGCCTTCCTTGCGCCGCGGATGGGCGAGCTGGCGCTCGAGGGGGAGGTCCGCTACGGCTCCGTGGCCGGCGTCTACGGCCTCGACGAGCTTCCGGTCAGGTTCCGCGCCGAGCGAGCCTGAGCTTCTCGCTCGCCGCCGGTCCAGCGGCGTGGACGCTTTCGCGCCCGGGTTCAAGGCGCGCCGCGCGCGTGTCGAGTGAGCTTCCATGGGGAGAAACCGGACATCCGGTCTCGTGCGCTGTCTGCCGTGGGTCGTCCTGGTGACGACGCTCGTCGTGCTCGCGCCGGGAGCCGTCGTCTACGCGCTCGCCTCGAGCGGCGCCGTGCGGGGGTTCGTGCCGCTGGTTGCCATCGGCATGGCCGTCTCCTTGGCGATCGCCTACGGCGGGCGCCTCGTCTGGCAGCGGACGTCCGGCTCCCAGAGCCTGCTCTTCTCCGACCTGATGCTCTGGGGCTGGGTCCGGCGCTACCGCTCTGAGCGCCGCCTCGACAACGCGCTCACCCTGCTCGGGCCGGAGGGCGACTTGGCGCCGCTCGACCCCGACGCGCGCATCGACGCGCTGAAGAGCCTCGCGACCTCGCTCGAGTCCCGCGACCCCTATACACACGGGCATTCCCGGCGGGTGGCGCGCTACGCGGCCATGATCGCCGAGCGGATGGGACTCTCCGGGGTCGAGGTGAGGAAGGTTCGCACCGCCGCAGCCGTGCACGACGTCGGCAAGCTCGAGGTGCCTCTCGAGGTCCTCAACAAGCCGGGCAAGCTGACGGACGAGGAGTTCGATGTGATCAGGAGCCATGCGCCGCTCGGAGCGGCGATGGTCGACGACCTCGGCGACGCCGAGCTGACCGAGATGGTGGCCCACCACCACGAACGCCTCGACGGCAGCGGGTACCCCTCGAAGCTTGCGGGTGAGGCGATCCCCCTCGGGGCCCGGATCATCGCCGTCGCGGACACCTTCGACGCGCTCACGTCCACCCGCGCCTACCGAACCGCGAAGCGCCACAAGGAGGCCCTCGCGATCATCCATGCGGAGGCGGGCACGCAGCTCGATCCGCTCGTCGTCGGCGCCTTCGACCGTTGCTACGCCGGGAGCCTCGGGGGCCTGACGGTCTGGGCGCTCCTCGCCGGGCTCCCGCATCGACTCTGGTCGCCGCTCGAGAGCCAGGCCCACGCCGCGACCGGAGCGGGGCTGACGAAGGCGGTGACGATCGTGGCGGCCACTGCTGCCAGCGGCGGGATCGCCGCGAGCTCGATGGACCCGCGGGACACCTATGCGATGCCGGATGCCCAAGCGGCCAGGGTCGCGGGCCCCGCCCATGCTTCAGGCGCTGAGGCGGCGTCCGTCCGCGCGCATCCCGGGGTTGGCCGAGCCGCAGGAGGAGCGCAGGCTCACCGTGAGCCCGACCCGAAGGGCGCCCGCCATCCGGGCTCGGGCGCCGAGCGGCACGGCGCCCACGGCTCTCCTTCTCCCGGCGAGGTGCTGATCGACGCGCCGCCCGCGCCCGCGGAGAGCGCCCCGCTCGCCCCCGATCCTCAGGTCGCGCCGATCGAGGCCTCCCCCGAGGGACCCGCGATCGAGGATCCGGCCGCCGACGCAAGTGAGCGGGGCAACGGCCAGGGGGGCCGGCCGGAATCCCCGGGCAAGTCCGGCCAGGCCCACGCCGCCCACGGCGGCGGCCCGAACTCGAAGGCCGGCGGCGCCAAGCCGGCCCACCCCGGGCACTCCGGCAGCGGCGGCCCCCCGAGCGCCTTCCCCTCGCACAGCGCGCACGCATCGGGCCCCCCTGGCGGCTTCGGCACGCCGGCCATCGCGGCTCCGCCGATCTCGGCATCTCCGCACGGGCGCCTGCCCGGGAGCGAGAACGCTCCGGGCAGGCCGGAGAAGCCCGGCGCGGTTCATCCGACTCATCCGACTCACCCGGCCGGCCCGCGCGACCCCGCCGCCCCCAAGGCCTGAGCGCCCCCACGTCGACGGCCGGCCCGCGCGGCCCCCGCTCCCCGTAGGATCACCCCGATGCCGCTCACCGCGAAGCGTGCGCGGCCGGCGAGCTCTGCTTCCGCCTCGCCTGAGGTCGACCCCTACGAGGCCCTCGCCCGCGAGCTCGATGCGATCGGCGATTCGATCCGTGCCGATCTCGGTGAGGACGATCGCGCCTACATCACGCGCGTCATCGCGGTTCAGCGCGGCCTCGAGCTCGCCGGCCGGGCCCTGCTGGTGGGAGCGCGCTTCGCTCCCGCGGCCATCGCCGGTACCGCGCTGCTCTCGCTGGCCAAGGTCCTCGAGAACATGGAGATCGGCCACAACGTCCTCCACGGCCAGTGGGACTGGATGAACGACCCCGCGATCCACTCGAGCTCCTGGGAGTGGGACGCGGCCTCGACGTCCGGCTCCTGGAAGCACGCCCACAACTTCCAGCACCACACCTACACGAACGTCCTCGGCCGCGACCGCGACCTCGGCTACTCGGCCATGCGGGTGGAGCCGGAGCAGCCCTGGCATCCGATCTACCTGACCCAGCCCGTCTACTTCTTCCTCATGGCGGCGATCTTCGAGTGGGGAATCGCCCTCTACGACTTGGAGCTCGACGCGGTGGGGAGGGGCGAGAAGCCCCGGGCGAGGGCGCGCGGGGAGATCGTCGCGCTGCTGCGCAAGGCGCGTCGCCAGCTCGTCAAGGACTACGTGACCTTCCCCGCCCTGGCCGGTCGCCGCGGTGCGCGCCGGGCGCTCGCCGGCAACGTCGTCGCGAACGTCGTCCGCAACGTCTGGGTCCACACCATCGTCTTCTGTGGGCACCTCCCCGAGGGGGCCGAGACCTTCACCGAGGAGCAGTACCGCGGCGAGACGCGCGGCGGCTTCTACCGGCGCCAGCTCCTCGGGTCGTGCAACCTCGAGGGCACTCCGCCCTTCCACCTGCTGACGGGGAACCTGTCGTTTCAGATCGAGCACCACCTGTTCCCCGACCTGCCGAGCAACCGCTACGCGGAGATCGCGCCACGGGTGCGTGCAGCGTGCGAGCGCCACGGCCTGCCCTACAACAGCGGCCGCCTGGGGCGCCAGTACCTCTCGGTCTACCGGCAGATCGTCCGGCTCGCCTTCCCCGGCGGCTGACCCTCGCCACTCAACCCGGCCCGTCGGCTCGTCGGACCGCATCCTCGAGGCGGGCGATTCGTGGATCACGCGGTCCGACCATGGCGATGATCTGCTCGCGCGCGGAGTCGATGTCGAGCGTGCCGGCGGTGAGCATCGCCTCGATGTCCGCCCAGTCGCGGGTTCTGTCGAACATCGCCTTGAAGACGGCGAGCTCGATCGGACCGAGCACGGGTATCTCCTGGCCCGCGAAGGGAACGATCCGCCGGTTGCGGGCCGCGCTGACGTGCAGCGGCACGTTGTCGAAGAAGAGGTCGATGGGCGTCTCGTCCCACCAGAGGCGAATCTGACCGTCCCGGGCGATCGCCTCAACGGTCCCCTCGTCGTGTTCGATCGCGGAGGGCAGGGCGGCAAGGGCCGGCTCCGCGTGCTCTGCAGCGGCGAAGACGTTGACGTCTATGTCGCTGGTTCCTCGCGGGTCAAGGGTCCAATAGGCGAGCGCGATGGCGCCGCCGAAAGCGTGTTCGAAGCCTCCCACCTCGAGGGCTCGGTGGATGGCCAGCAGGCGCCCTGCGAGCGTCATCCCTCGCTGCCCGAGGCGAGGGGCAGCCGCGGGTAGGCGAGCGTGGGGGGGTGCCTCGTGGGCAACTCCGCGGCGAGCTCGATCACCTGGCGCAGGGCCCGATCCCGCTGGTCGAGGGTTCCCGCGCTCGGGGTGATCACCGGCCTTGACTCCCTCGTCGTCAGGCGGGCTCCTCCAGCCGCCAGGATCCGCTGAAGCGTCTGCGCCGACGGGGCCTTGCGGCCGTGCTCGTACGCGGAGAGCGCGGGTTGCGAGGTGCCGCTCCGCGCCGCGAGCTCCGCCTGGGTGAGGCCGGCCGCCCTTCGCGTGGCTCGAATCATCAGGCCGAAATCCATGCGGCCAGCATATCTAAAGGGATATGTCTGCCGGCCTCGCCCGCGGACCGGCGCTCCTGCGCGAGGGTCGGCGTACAGTCTCTGGGGTGGGAACGGGGCTCAGGAGGCGGTTCGCCCGGCGCGCCTCGGCGCTGCTCTCGCCGATCTTGGCGCTGCTCGCCCTGGCCGCCGCGGCCTCGCCGGCGGCCGCCGCCCCACCGAAGCCCTTCGGCCACGACTGCTCGCCGGCGAACGGGGTCCTCTTCTGCCCGACCGTCGACCTGACCGACCGGGTTCCGAGCTTCGACGGTGCGCCGCTCGACGCCGACGTGACCCTGCCGGCCGGCACCCAGGCCGGCGACGCGCTGCCCACGGTCGTGATGATGCACGGCTTCGGCGGTGACAAGACCGACTTCGAGGCTGACACCCCCGACGGGGGGTCCCCCGACAACGACACGACCTACCACTGGAACAGCAACTTCTTCGCCAAGCAGGGTTACGCCGTCCTCAACTACACGGCTCGCGGATTCGGCCGCTCCTGCGGGCGCGAGGCGAACTCGAACGCCACGCCCGACTGCCTGGCGACGAAGAGCTACCTCCATCTCGTCGATCAGCGCTGGGAGATCCGCGACACCCAATACCTGCTCGGGCTGCTCGCCGACCAGGACGTCACCGTGCCCGATCGGATCGGGGTCACCGGGATCTCCTACGGCGGCGGGCAGAGCATCATGCTCGCGTACCTGCGCAACCGGATCCGCAGGCTGTCGGACAACAGCCTCGCGCCCTGGCGCAGCCCGGCCGGCAAGCCGATGGAGATCGCCGCCGCCTTCCCGCGCTGGCCCTGGTCGGACCTCGCCGACGCCCTGCTTCCCAACGGTCGCTTTCGGGACATGCAGGTCGCCTCCCAGGACGAGAGCCTCGAGCCGGTCGGGATCCCGATCCTGAGCTACATCAGCGGCCTCTTCGCGCTCGGAGGCGCGGCCGGGACCTACTGCGGGGCGCCACCGCGGCCGCCCGTCTGCAACGACCCGAGCGCGGACGTCGTCGGGACCTTCCCATCCGTCCTGGCGGGCGAGCCGATCAGCCCCAGCGGCCGCGCCTTCCTGAAGGAGATCCACGACTTCCACTCCGGCTATGGGCTCGCCGACGAGACGCACACGGCGGCGCCGCTGCTGCTCGAGAGCGGCTGGACCGACGACCTGTTCCCGCCGGAGCAGTCGATTCGCGTCTACAACGAGCTTCGCCGGGAGGATCCCGACTTCCCGGTCGCGCTCCAGTTTGGCGATCTCGGCCACGCCCGCGGCTCGAACAAGGAGCGCTCCGACCGCGCGTTCAACAATCAGGGAGCCGCCTTCTTCCGCGAGCGGATCGGCGACGTCGCCCTGGCGCGAGCGCCGCGGCCGGGCAAGGTGACCGCCTACACGCAGACCTGCCCGCAGGACGCGCCGACCAACGGCCCGTTCGTCGCCAGCAGCTACGCGGAGCTCGGGCTGGGGAAGGTGCGCTTCTCCGACGCCTCGACGCAGAGCGTCCTGTCCGCCGGGGGCAACCCGGCGACGGGGGCGGCGCTCGACCCGATCACGGGCGGCGGCGACGCGTGCCGCCAGCTTCCCGACGAGGACGAGCCCGGGACCGCGGTCCTCCGCGGCGGCGTGAGCCGCGGCTACACCCTGCTCGGCTTGCCGACCGTGCGGGCCAAGGTGGCAACCACCGGTCCCTTCGGGCAGCTCGACTCGCGGCTGTGGGACGTCGCCCCTGACGGCCAGCAGACGCTCGTCACCCGCGGCGCCTACCGCCTGCGGGACAACCAAAGCGGGACGGTCGCCTTCGAGATGAACGGCAACGGCTACTGCTTCGCCGACGGCCACGTGCCGAAGCTCGAGCTGCTCGGCAAGGACGAGCCGCGGCTGCGGCCCAGCAACGGCGCGTTCTCGATCTCCGTCTCCGACGTCTCGATCGACCTGCCCACGGCCGAGCGGGACCCGGTGCCGCGCCTGCGGGTGACCGCGACTCCCGCTCGGGTGACGAGCGGCGAGCGGCGGCGCTTCGAGTTCGAGGTGACGAGTCGCGAGCAGGTCTGCGCGACGAGCTCAGCCGATCAGCCCAAGCGCGGGGTTCCGGTGTCCGGCTCCACGGTCCGCTTCGGCGGCCGCTCGGTCACCACCGGCGCCGACGGGACGGCATCGCTGCGCCTGCGCCTCGGCGGCACCGGACGGCGCGAGGCGAAGGCCACGAAGGCGGGCTTCGATCCCGGGCGGACGGCGGTCAGGCTGCGCGCCGCAGAGGACCGGAAGGGCGATGGGTCGGGCACCGGCGACGGCACCGGCGACTCGCCGGACGACGGCGGGGGCGGGGGCGGCGACTCCGGCAGCGGGGGCGGCGCGGATGCCGGCGGCACCGCGACCCTCAGCTCCGTGTCCTCCACGACCGAGGCGGGTGGCTCGCTGCCCTTCACCGGGCTCGAGCTAGCGGGCCTCGTGCTCGTGGGCTTGGCGCTGACCGGCGGCGGGCTGGCGCTCCGCGGCCGGAGCCGCGCCCGCACCTCCTAGATCCGCCGCTAGCCCTCCTGGCCGGTGGCGTCTCGGGTTGAGGCGCCGACCGGCTTCGACTCGGGGGAGCCGAGCATACCCCGGCAGTCGCTCAGCGCTCGCCCGGTCGGCGGGCGATCGCGCCGAGGCCGGCGAAGAGGATCCCGAGCAGCTCGCCGTAGAGCTCGTCGTCGAACTGCTCAGGTTCGAGCAGCTTCGCCAGCGCGACGCCGTTGGCGGAGGCGAAGGTCATCAACGTCAGCCGCTCGAGCGGGATCGGAGGCTCGATTCCGTAATCGGCTGCACGGCGCCGGAAGACCTCGGTGACCTGCTCGCGCAACCGGCGGAGGCGAACGACGAGCTCGCTCCGGAAGTCCTCGTCGCGCAGGGCATGGACGGCGAACTCGAAGAGGAGCTGCTGAGCGGCGGGGTCCCGGCCCACCATCAGCGAGTAGTCGTCGCCCGCCTTCCGCGCGCGGGTCTGGGGGTCCTCGTCGGTGGCCAGCAGGCCAGCGAAGCGGTCGATGTAGCCGTCGAAGCGCTTTTCGAGGAGGGCGAGGGCAATCGAGGTCTTGCCGGCGAAGTGTGAGTAGAAGGCACCGCGCGTGAACCCCGCGCGTTGCGCGATCCGCTCGATCGACGTCCGCTCGAGCCCGTTGGCGGCGAACTCGGCCTCTGCCGCATCGAGGAGGCGGGAGCGCGTTCGCGCCTGGCTCTCTCGCCGGCTCCAGCGCGCGCGTCCCGTTTGGCTCATCTCGCCTCGCAGTAGGCTGCTATCTTCAGATACAGAACTGTATGTGGAATCGGAAGCGGATATCGAGCACGCATGAATCGTCCGAGCGCGAGTTGGCGAGCCGGGGAGCATGATCGCGCCCCGGGGGGACACCATCCCGTCGAAGCCGCGCTCGATCCTCGCCGGGGGGCTGCTCATGACGCTCCTCGTCATCGCAGCCGCCGGCCCCTCGGGTGGAGGTCCCGCCCGCGCCCTGGCCGGTCCGCTCGACTACTGCGACCCCACCGCGAGCCACCTCGATCCGGTCGACGTGCCCAAGGGGGGCTCCGCGCCGGTCGACGTCCCCGGGGTCCGAACCCGCTCGCTGAGCGTGAGCGGGCTGACGACGCGGGTGCTCGAGTCGACCAACCGCCGGCGGCGAGCGGCCGTGGTCTTCCTGCACGGCACCCCTGACTCGGGAGAGGACTTCGCCGGGCTGATCCGGCGCTTCAGGGGACGGACCCACGCGGTCGCGATCGACTTGCCCGGGTTCGGCCACGCCGAGGACGCCTGGGCGCGGCCGGCGACCCTGGACGCGGCCGTCGCCTTCCTCGAGGGCGCCCTGCGACGGCTCGGGATCCGGCGCGTGCACCTGGTCGCCCACGACGTCGGTGGGTTCGTTGGCCTGGAGTGGGCCTCGCGACATCCGAAGCGGTTGCGAAGCGCGACCCTGATCGACACCGGGGTGATGCTGGGATACGAGCATTCCCAGCTGGCGCAGATCACCCGCAGTCCCGGGGGAGAGGCGTTCTGGGCGCAACTCAACCGTGGCTCGTTCAGCGCCGGGATTCAGGATGGGCAGAGCCCGTCCCATCAGCTTCCGCCGGAGTTCGTCAACCGCCTCTACAACGACCTCGATCGCGAGACCCGCTGCGCGATCATCAAGCTCTATAGAGCGCTCGACGTGCCCGAGATCAGGGCTCTGGCGCGCCATCAAGCGAGGGTGCTGCGGCGCCGGAAGCACCGGCCGGCGCTGGTGCTCTGGGGAGCCAATGACCCGTATCTGCCGGTGCGGCAGGCGTACCGCCAGCGCGAGGGGTTTCCGGCCGTCGAGCTGAAGATCTTCGAGCAATCGGGCCACTGGCCGTTCGTCGACTTCCCCGAGACCACCCGCAAGCTCGTGCTGCCGTTCATCCGGGGAGCGATCGCCACCGATCGCGCTCGCCGGCGCTGAGGGCGGAGCCGAGGCTCGCACCCCGTCGGTGCGCGGATCGGCTCTCCTCAGGCTCCGCCTATAGCCCCCACCTCCTAGGCGGGCCGCTAGCCCTCCTGGCCGGTGGCTCTGCCCGTCCTGCCGGCGCGAGGGCCGCGGTTGACCTCAGCGCTTCAGGCGCAGCGCGACGCGAACCCTCTTGGTCCGCGGCTTGCCGCCGGCGGGCCGGAATCTGATCCGCGGGCTGACCGTCGCCCTGCCCCGTCGCCGCAGCTTCCTCTTCAGCTCCCGCCCCTCGGGTCGCACCGTCAGCCGTAGCTTCCCCCCGCGCGTCGCGGCGCGGACGTCGGTGGCGAGGTCGCGGCCGAACAGCTTGAGCGAGCCCGGCCCCGGGACCTTGACCAGCAGGCTCGCGGTGCCCCTGCGCGCGTTGCGCTGCGCGTCGAGCACCCGGAAGCGGTTCGAGGGCCGGCGGGGGCTCGCGCGCCTGAACCAGATCGGGCTCGAGTAGTCCTCGATCATGTCCTGCCCGTTTTGGCGGCGGATCACCTCGATCGAGTAGCGGCCGCTTCCGGATGCCTTGAAAGTCCGCCTGAAGCTGTCCCCGGCGAACGGCACCGTCTGGACCGGCGTCCCGTTCTTGAGGAGCACGATGGACAGGGCGCCCGGGCGCCCCGACCTGAGCGCCCGGTTGACGCTTGCCGTGAGCTCGGCCGGCGAGCCGCGGAGCGAGTCGCCGATGATCGCCACGGGCTTGCCGGGGACGCTCGCGGTGAGGCTGATCTCAGGGCCGTCGTTGCCGAAGAGCTTCACGTAGGTGTGGTCGGCCTCGACGGCATCGACGATTCCCCGCTGGGAGAGCTCGTCGGCGAAGACCATCGTCGTCGCGCGACCGACGGGGGAGTCGAAGCCACCGGTTCCCGCGCCGCCGCGGTGGTCGTCACTGGAGCCCACGGCGGCGATGTGGGCGCCGGAGTCGAGCGCGTGCTCGTAGTAGGCGATGGCCTCGGGCGTGAAGGGGTTGAAGGCGCTCGGCATGCTCATCGGGATCCCCGCCGGGCCGGTCTGCACCTCGATCGCGTCCACCCGGGAGAAGTCCGTCTCGGCATCGGAGTAGCGCCACGCGCAGCCGCGGCAGAAGGACGGCGCCGTCCTGTAGATCGACGGGTGGTTGATCTGCGCCCAGCCGCCGGAGGCCTGGATCTGCGCAAAGCGCAACCGCGGGGGCTCGGGGCCGCGAACGGTCTGCAGGTCGGCGTCGGTCACGCTCGCCGCCCCGGCCGGCGCCTGGTAGATCGGCCCGTTGCGGAAGTCGACGAACGGTCCCCGGCCCTGGTTGTTGTAGTGGCCGCGGTAGGTGCTCACCTCGGTCCCGGGGACGATCAGGTTGTCGGGATGCGCCGCCTGGTAGCGGGCGAGGTCGTTGTGGGCGACGTTGTTGTTGTTGTCGACGATCGTCACGAAGTCGAGCCCGGCATTGCCGCTCGAAATGGGGCCGAAGGCGCTGTTGAAGGTCTGGGTCATGGTCGCGTTCCCCGGCTCCATCTCGCCGTGGACGTGGAGGTCCCCGGAGTACCAGTCGGGCACGCTCGCCACCGGGCTCGGGTCGTAGCCGCTCGGGACGTGGGGCTTGTCGGCCCAGTCGGGTGAGCCCGTGGTCTCGACGAGCACCCGGTAGTGGATCCCGTTCGCGTCACCGGGAGAGTCGGGGGCGATGTAGGCCAGCCCCAGCTCGACGGCCCACCGGCCCGACGGGATCTGGCCGGGCCGGTACGCGCGGGTGGTGAAGCCGTGGACGAGCGCCTTGCGGTCGGACTCGTAGGTGGCGTCGTCGGTGAAGCCGTTGCGGGCGATCGCCAGGTCCTTGACGGCGCTGCCGCTCCAGCCGCGGCTCTCGTCCGGCCCCCAGACGACCTCGCCGGGGTCGCGCGGGCCGTAGACGCCCATGTCGAGGGTGTTGGTCGAGCCGCCGCAGACGTCACCGGGCTGGTCGTAGGAGTAGCGGACCCGGATCGCCGTCGCCCCGGCCGGCACGTCGAAGGGGACCTGCAGGTAGCCGCCGGTCCGGCTCGCGGCAATGTCACCCTTGACGTCGAGGGCGGTGTTGTCGAAGTCCGGCTCGGCCTGCGAGGGCAGCGGGCACGTCGCGGCGGAGGCGCCCGCGGGCGCGAGCAGCAGGATCAGGAGCGGCACCAGCAGGAGCGAGAGGAGGGTCGGACGCGGTCGGATCATCGAACCAAAAGTAACAAGGCTCCGCGACGGCGAACCCCGGTCGGGGGCCGGCAGGCGACCGAGCAGGACGGGATCGGCGGGCGCACCTGCGCGCCTTGATCCCGCATTCGCCTACACTGGCTCCCTAGGCGGAGCGGGAGGACGTGGCGATGAGGACCGAGCGCGGACGAGGACCGCGGGGCAGCCGTTTGGCGGCGTCCCTGGTAGCCGCCTGCGCCCTGCTGGCGATCCTCGCCTCTTCGGCCGCCGCCGCCGACCCGAACCGGTGGGCCGAGACCGGCCGCTCGACGATCCCGATCTACTACTACCAGGGGGTCACCTCCGATCCGGAGACCAACCTCTTCTTCGACGGCGTCTACAGCGGCCTCTACCGCACCGACTCCCAGCTTCGCGAGACGGCCCGAAACGACGACGTGATCCCGCCTGCGGTGCGAGCCACCGAGAGCTACAACCACATCGGCGACATCACCTGGGACGCGGGCGAGGGCGGGCGGATCCTGCTGCCGCTCGAGTGCTACTACCCCGGCACGCCCGGCGGCGGCAACACCTGCCAGACGGGCTCGATCGGGGTCGCCGACCCGCAGACGCTGGCGTGGCGCTACTACGTCAAGCTCGATCCCACCTACATCCGCAAGGTGATGTGGGCCGAGGTCTCGCCGGACGGCAGCCTGCTCTGGACCCAGGGGCGCTACAACGACCTGCTCGCCTACAGCACGGCCGCCATCAAGCAGGCGAACGCCGCTCCGGGAGGGCCGATGCTGCAGCCCGTCCGCAGGTACGCCAACGCGGTTCCTCCCAGCGGCATCACCGGCGCGACCTTCTACCGCGACGGCAGGCTTTACGTCGCGGGGCAGAACGGCGGTCCCTTCCGCGTGTACTCGATCGACCTGACGAGCGAGGCAACCGCCCAGAACGAGCGCCTCGAGATCGAGCGCGAGATCGTCGGCGAGTCGGAGGGGCTCGACGACTTCCGCTCGCTCGGCGGGGTCCTGCACTGGCAGATCCAGCCCTACAACTCCGAGAACCAGGTCCCGACCTACGATCCCAAGAGCGGGACGCTCCTGCACTTCGTGCCGGTCGCCGACGACGTTCGCGACGACGACAACGACGGTGTCCTCGACGCCCGCGACAACTGCCCCACGGTCCCCAACGCCGATCAGGCCGACGCGGATGGAGACGGGCAGGGTGATGTCTGCGATGACGACGACGACAACGACGGCGTGGCCGACACCGCCGACAACTGCCGCACGACGGCCAACCCGGACCAGGCGGACAGCGACGGTGACGGCATCGGCGATGCCTGCGACGACACGGTCGACGATTGCACCGCGCCCGGAGCCTGCGACCGCGATGGCGATGGCGACGGGGTCCGCGACGCCGACGACAACTGCGTCGCGACGCCCAACGGCGATCAGGCGAACAGCGACGCCGACGAGCTCGGCGACGCCTGCGATCCCGACGACGACAACGATGGCGTACCCGACGTCGACGACAACTGCCAGGCGAGCTCTAACGCCGACCAGGCCGACAACGACCAGGACGGCGTTGGCGACGTCTGCGATCCCGATGACGACAACGACGGCGTGGCCGACGTCGACGACAATTGCCGCACCACCGCGAACCCCGACCAGGCGGACCGCGACGGCGACGGCATCGGCGACGCCTGCGACGACGACAACGACGGCGACGGAGCCCCCGACGTCGCCGACAATTGCCGGCTGACCCCCAACCCCCAACAGGCCGACGCGGATCGCGACGGCATCGGCGACGCCTGCGATCCCGACGACGACAACGACGGCGTCTCCGATTCGACCGAGCGCGACCGGGGGACCGGACGACTCGATCGCGACAGCGACGACGACGGCCTTGCCGACGGCGCCGAGGACCGCGACGGCGACGGGCTCCTCGGCCGATTCGAGACCGATCCGAGCCGCCACGACACCGATCGCGACGGGCTGCAGGACGGTCTCGAGCGGGGCCGGACGCAAGGCGTCGGAGATCCAGCGGGGACCGTCAGGGGGACGAACCGCAAGCGCTTCCGCCGCGACCGCGACCCCTCGACGCGCACCCGAGCCCGCCTGAGCGACACCGATCACGACGGGATCGCGGACGGCCGCGAGGATGCGAATCGCAACGGGCGCCGCGACCCGGGCGAGACGAACCCGCGCCGCGCGAGGACCTAGCTAGGCGTCAACCGCCGCCGGCGGCCTCGATCACGCGGCCCCTGAGCGGCCGCTCAGAACGCGCGGATCAGCAGGTTGAGCAGGATCGTCAGGATCACCGAGGCGAGCA
>JAABUN010005380.1_pt1 | contig 15991 bp, 16 predicted proteins | sample 5559311 | NCBI WGS metagenome assembly JAABUN01 (sample SAMN10711877, study PRJNA513370) | rock metagenome | isolation source: Antarctica rocks | place: Antarctica: Victoria Land, Siegfried Peak sud
GCGCGCCGCGGATCTGCTCCGCGAGACGCTTGACCTCCGGTGAGCTGGACCGGGTGCTGGCCAGACCGGCCATCTCGACGGCCTGCCGGTGGTGCGGAATCATCATCTGCGCGAACGTGACGTCCGCGCTGTTGTGCTCACCGGCCGTAGCACCGGCTCGGTTGCCCCCCGAACTCGAGCCGCCGCATGCCGCCAGTCCAAAGACGGCCAGCAGGGCGAGCAGAAACATGGTCATTCGCTTCATGGGTGAATCCTTCAGGAGGTAAGCGTGGCTGCTGCAGACCGAGTCGCTCGACGGCTTCGCGCGGTCGGGCGGAGGGGTCGGCCTAGAGCCGCAGCACCCCGAGGGCGACCAGATCCGGTGGTCTTGGTGGTGGCCGCCAACGCTGAACCGCCAACCGGCCGGCATTGGAGTCGGTGCCGTCAAGACACGCCGAGGTGGTGGCCCCCGGTCCAGTGACCGAACCACCGGCCGACGCCGAGCCGGTCCCCTGCCCGACCGGCGTCGTGGCCAGACACAAGCCGTCTGCGTGGTGGCCGCCAGAACCCCCGTGCGCAGGAGCGTGCGGCATGGCCGGCGAAGCCGGCATGGGTGGCATTGCCACGGTTGCGCCACCGGAAAGCGTGATCGGTACGCCGGTGTGCATGACCAGCGCTCCGAACACAATGGCCGTGACCAGCGCCCACCGAAGCCAGCACGGCTTCGCGGTCGGGGTGGACGTGACAATGCCGGACATGACCTCATTGTCTCCCGCTGGTCGGGACGGCGGTCGGGTGCGGCTGATGTCCAGCGTGGGCGCCGTGTTCATGGTCGGCCCCGGCCGGGCCTCCGCCCATCATCTTGAGCATCGGTAGACCACCCGTACGCAGAAAACGCCAGCCGAGCGCTGCGGCGAGGATGAGGAAGGCGATGTTCAGCCAGGTGGTGTAGTTCCAGCTGATCGCCGCCTCGGTCACCTTGGCCATGCGCTCCGTGGGTACCAGGCCGAGCGGAGCGAACACGAGCTCGATGACATAGCCGGCGGCCACCATGGTCGCGTAGAAGGTGGCGAAGAGCCGCAGCGCCATCCTGGTGCCGTAGTACTTCCGGTAGATCAGCAGGATCGGGATGATGATCAAGTCGGCGAAGATGAAGCTGATCACTCCGCCGAAGCTGATGCCACCGTTCCACAGCACGGCCGCCAGCGGCACGTTACCGATCGAGCACACGAACGAAACGACCGCCACCGCCGGTCCGACCAGCGGCCCCCAGACCTTGGCCCACACCGGATGGTCGGTGAGGAAGAAGACCCGCAGCCACGACTCGGGCACCCACGCGGCGAAGGCCCCGGCGATGAGCAGGCCGCCGAAGATGTCCCGCCAGACCGCGGCCCAGTCCATCACGAAGTACTGGCTGGTCGAGGTGAACCCGGCCGGGCTGGTGGCCCGGCGGATGATCGAGCCGGACTCCCGGACGGACATGTCCATCGCCGCATGCCCCTCCATCGACCCGGCGAGGCCCTTGTCGGCCTGAGCGCGCGCGGCCTCGAGAATGCGACCACGCATGAACAGCCGGAACAGTAGGGCCAGGAACAGAATCATCAGCGGTCCGCCGACGAACTCGGCGAGGGTGAACTGCCAACCGATCAGCAGCGCCAGGATGATGCCCAACTCGATCACGAGGTTCGTGGAGGCGATCTCGAAGGCCATCGCGGCGGTGAAGCTCGCGCCCTTGCGGAACAACGCGCGGGCCAGCGCCACGGAGGCGTAGGAGCAGGAGCTGGATGCGGCGCCAAGCCCGGTGGCGATCGCCAGTGAGCGCGCCGAGTCGTCCGGCATCAGCCTGGTGATCTCGCTCCTTCTCACGACGGCCTGAACCAGAGCGGAGAGGGCGAAGCCGAGGATCAACGCCCACAGCACCTCCCAGGTCATCGAGCCCGCGATCGCCAGAGCGTGGCCGAGGCCATGGACAACCGTCATCGCGTCCCCCTCGGACTTCCGGTGATGGTGAGCAGCTGGCGCAGGCAGTGCTCGAGCAACGGATGCGGAAAGCCCTCCGCCAGTGCGTAGAAGACGACCCGCCCGTCCTTGCGGAACCGGACCAGCCCGGCGGTGCGCAGCATTCTCAGCGCGTAGGAGATCGCGTCCTCCGTCACGTCCAGGCTGAGTGCCAGGTCGCCGACGCAGAGCTCGGGCACCGCATTCAGCGCGAAGAGGATGCGCGAACGGACCGGGTCTGACAGCAGCCCGAGCAGGCCGGCCAGCCTGCCCGCTTCGCCCCGCGAGATGACCTTCGCCCTCGCGGTCGCAACGTGGTCCGGATCGACCGGATGTCCATGGTCGGAAATGCCACCAGTGACAGTCTCACTCATGTCCGCATACTCGTACGGTCGTGGGCTAGAGTCAACACCATGACCGGGCCGGGCGAGCCGCCTCGGCTCGGCATCCGTCACGTGCTCGGCCATCCCGGCTACCGCCGGCTGTGGGCGGCCCGAACCGTCTCGCAGTGGGGCGACACCTTCAACTTCGTCGCCCTCGCTCTGCTGATCTACCGGCTGACCGGATCCGGCGTCGGGGTGACCGGGGTCGTCGTCGCCGAGATCGCCGGCGTACTGCTGGTGGCTCCGTGGGCCGGCCCGGTCATCGACCGGCACTCTCGCGTGCGGATCATGGTCACTGCCGACCTGGCCCGGATGACCCTGTGTCTCGTGCTCGCGTTGGCGCACACCCACGTCGTCGTCGTCTACGCCGTCGCCTTCGGGCTCTCTGCCGGGTCCGCCTTCTTCAACCCGGCTGCCGGGTCGCTGCTGCCAGCCCTGGTGGACTCCGACGAGCTCGTCGCGGCGAACTCCGGCATCTGGACCGCCGCCGTGCTCTCCCAGATCGCCCTGGCCCCCATCGCCGGGCTGCTCGTCACGACAGCCGGCGTCGGGATCGCCTTCGCCCTCAACGCCGCGTCCTTCGCCGTGAGCGCTGCCGTCCTGGCCAACTTGCCCACTGTCCGGCCACCCGGGGCCGTCCCTCGGCGTCGTCTTCTCGCGGAGTCGCGGGATGGGCTGGCCCTGGTGGGCGGGGACCGGCTGCTCCGGGCGCTCGCCACGGGCCAACTCCTTGCGGCGCTCTCAGCCGGAGCAACGAGTGCCCTGCTCGTCGTGCTCGCCGTCCGCCACCTCCGACTCGCCCCCTCCGGCTACGGACTCCTGATCGCCGCCATCGGAATCGGCGCGGCGCTCGGCCCACTGGTGCTGCTCCGACTCGTCGAGGACGCCCGCCGGCCGGTCTGGGTATTCGGTCCGTACCTGCTGCGGGGTTTCGTGGACCTGCTGCTGGCCGTCACCACCGCGCTGCCGGTGGCACTGGCCGCCCTGGTGGCCTACGGCCTGGGCACCTCCACCGGCACGGTGAGCTTCAACTCCCTGTTGCAGACCCGTACGCCGGAGCCGATGCGCGGCCGGGTGTTCGCCACCATGGACGTGCTCTGGCAGGTCGGCCGGCTGGTGTCGCTGGGCATCGGCGGCTTCCTCGCCGACGCAATCGGCATCTCGGCCGTCTTCTACCTCGGCGGCGGCCTACTCCTGGTGGCGGGACTCGTCGGCCTGACGGCTGTCCGGGCGGAACCGCCGCCAGCTTGCTAACCGTGCCACCGGGTACAACTACCGCAGCGTTCGCCGCCAGCCCGACCAGCACGGCACCGGCAGTCGCCGCGCTGAGCAGATTACGGGTGTCCCTCGCTGGTGCTGGTCCAGACATGCAGGTCGCGGACTCCGACCACGCCGGGGCCATCGGTGATGTGCCGCCGTACGCTGGCGATGCCCACCCCTCATGGAGTCGCCTCCAGCAGCACGGCCACGGCGTCGCGTGACGGTTCTTTCACCCCAGCGGGCGCCCGAACCAAGCGCATCGGACTCGTCGGGCGCACCGCCTCCGGCACCGGCCAACGTTAGTTAGGTGTGATCAGGTGCGGTCAGCGACTGCGAAGATCAATGCGATGAGCACAGCCGCTACTGCACCTATGCCGGTGACGCCTACGACGCCTCCAACCGAGGCAAAGCCGAGCGCCGCGACTGCGACGAGCGGCCACAGTGCCAGAGGCAGCCCGGCCGGAATCCTGCGGCGTGCCGCGGCCACTTGGGCAGCAACGGGAGCTGTGTCCGCCTCCGGCATTTGCTCAGGCCGCAGTTTCCCCGACTCCATCATCGGTGCAGATCGTAGTCGGTTCGCCCATGTAGCCCACGGGCGCCGGGACTTGGCCCCGGGCGCGAGTACCAGCGTCCAGCGCGCTGCCTGGACGTGGTCGACGGCGGGCTCGAACAGTCGGCGTCCCGGAGGGGTGCCACCGGCCGACCCTGGTCATCCCGCCCGCTGCAGATGGCTGGTCAAACTGTCCCCTCCTAAAGGATACTAAGGTTCCTAGTAGTTACCTCCCAGAGGTGGCCCCATGGTCTTCCGTCCGGCCCGGCGTAGTCGGCAAGGTAGGCCGCAACCTGGCAGCTTGAACCGGCCCGCGGCGACGACTTCGGAGCGTCGAGAGGCCGAGCGGCGGGAGCAACACCGTAAGAAGCGACGGCTCATCCGCATCGGTCAGGCCTTGATGGTGGTCGGCGCCGTCGTCGGCTTGATCCACCTGTTCGCTCACCTAGGCGTCTTCGGCGGTCAGCCCCCCGGCATTGTCGACGTCTTGGTCGGTTACCCTGCCGCCGGCTTGCTGATGGTGGCCGGCGCGATCACGGCCGGCCAGTAGCAGTCGTGGCCATCTCGTCGGCCGGCTGGCTTCGGCACTCTGAACTGGCCCCACTTTCGGCGGGCGGCTTCTAGCGATCGTCGCAACACCGGAGATGTTCGGGAGTTGCGATGGTTCGTGGGCGACCGGGGCGGCGCCTCAGACGGCGAAGCGGGAGGAGTTCGCGCGGCTGATCGCGCGTGGTGTGTCGAACACGGAGGCATGTCGGATCGTCGGCATGGATAGGCGCTCGTCGGTAGCGCCTCGTTCCACCGGCGGCGAGCAGGATGCGCAGTCGGTAATGGTGGAAGTTGCGGAACCCGTGGGCCAGGCGGCGGGTCTTCCCGATGAGCAGGTTGATCGCCTCGGTGCCGCCATTGCTGACCCCGCCGGTATCGAAGTAGGCCAGCACCTGGGCCCGCCACGCGCGCAGGGTCCGGCCGAGGCGAGCGACCTCGGCGACGGGGCACGTCGGGAACGATGCGATCACCTGTTCGGCGGTCCGACGTCCTTCGGCCGGCGTGCGGGCCGTCCGGGCGGGACCGCCGCGAGCCAGCTGACCGTTCGACCGGTGTCAGCAGCAGTCCTCGCCGACCCAGGCATCGCGACCCTCGCCGACGGCGACGGCAGCGACGACGAGGCCGATGACCGGGTCGAGCCACCACCAGCCGAACAGTCCGTTGCCGGCAAGGCCGACGAGCACGGCGGCGGCGAGGTAGGCGCACAGCAGATTCTGGGTGCCCTCGCCGGCGGTGGCGGCGGAACCGAGTCGCGTCCCCAGCCGGTGCTTGGCCCGCCCCAGCACCGGCATGACCACAAGACTGAGGGCGGTCAGCACGATTCCGAGAATGCTCAGGTCGGGCTTGTGCCCGGTGAGCAGGTTGCGCAGGGACTCGATGGCGACGTAGGGGGCTAGCAGCCAGAAGGAAATAGCGACCGCCTGCTGTGCCCGCCGCTCCGCCGTCTCCGACAGCGTCCGGCTGCCGGTGAACCGCCAGATCACGATGACGCTGGCCAGCCCCTCCACCACGCTGGACAGCGCCCACCCGACCAGGGCGACCGACCCGGCCCGGATGCCGGCGAACAGGCCGACGGCGCCCTCGGCGGTCATCCAGACCAGGCTCAGCCACGACAGCAGCCGGGCCGCCCGGGCCGCCCGCTGCCACCGCTCGTCCCGGACCGGAGCCGGAGCCGTGGGGCTGGGTCGTGGCCGCGGAGCAGCCATCCGCGCAGTGCGCGGTTGCGGAGGTGGATCGGCCGCGGCGGCCTCGGTCACGGCGGTGCCTTCCCGATCCGGCTCGGCTTGAAGTTCGCGGAGCGGCTAATGTATGCGCAGGGCGAGCGCCACGGTTGCTGGCTGCCGTCAGCCTGAGGGGGCGCCGACGCCCCGACACGCGGCGCCAGGCTCTGGGTCCGTGGACCCCTCGGTGTAGACCGTGACGAACGTGGACAGCCGCGGGTCGTTCGCCGTGTTGACGAAGATCTGCTTGCCCCACGCGGTCGCGACGATTGGTGCAGGCAGCCCCGTATAGGGGGATAGGAGCCGATGGTCGCTGCCCTTGAGCAGGCCCCTCAGCGCGGCGAGCTGGCTGGCCGGAAGCCCGGGACGGTAAGTGATCCAGACGGCGCCGTGCTCCAGCGAGTGGACCGCGTTCTCGTTGGGTACCGGCCGGTCGTACACGCCGCAGGTCAGCGGGACCGCGGCGTGGTTGCCGCCGGCAGGCGGGTTCTGCGGATAGTGGACGGTGCCGGTGACATGGTTACGGGCCAGACTCGGGTAGCTGCGGACACCGGCGATGTTCGAGGTGCTGGGCCGGGTGGCGACGTAGGCGATCAGCGCCGCGGCGGCGACGACCGTCACGGTGAGTGTTGCGATCCAGCCCCAAGGCCGTTCATTGCGTCGTGCGACCGGTGTGCGGCGTGCCCGGCCGCTCGTCGGGCCGCGCCGGCGAGCCGGCCGCCTCGGCGGCGACTTGGGGGCGACTTGGGGGCACTGCCGGACATGGACACACCTCCCCTGTGGCGGCGCCGTAAAGATGCGTACTAGTGGGGATAGTACTAGGGCGTCGGGTAGCGGAACGTGCGGGTGATGAGGTGGTTGGGGGTGGCCTCGACCTCTCGCGTGGGCCGGTCACGGCCATCGAGGGTGAAGGTGATGTACACGCCGACCGCCGGGTAGGCGACGGCGAGCCGTGGCGCGCCCGCCTGTCGCGGCAGCGCGGTCACCGTCGGGGCGCCGCCGTTGCCGTACGGCTCGCTCTCAAGGAAATCCGAACTTGTCACACGTAGTTGCCGCACGGCGGTGGGCCCGGTGGTGTCGCTGGTGACCCCCTCCGTCAGCGTGAGGGTTCCGGTGGCGCGCAGCGCGTCGAGCACCTCTCGCAGTTGCGCGGTGGCATCGACCGGTGGCCACGGGACGGTGAACGTGGCGGCGCCGCCGTGCCAGCCGATTGTCTTCGCCTCGACTCGAAGTTGGTTCACCCCGTTACGCCAGGGGGTCGCGGCCAGGAAGCAGCCCCGGCCGCAGCCGCGGACTGGGACGGCGACCGGGGGGGCGCCCGAGGTACGGAGCGTGACTGCGACGTGGGCGTCGGCTGCCGCGTCCTTACCCTGTTCGCCCGGGTCGCTGCCCGGGGTGGAAAGCTGTAGTTGCAGCTGCCCGGCGCTAACCGTGGCGCCGAGGCTGACCTGCCCGATGAGCGCGCCGAACCCAGTGGTGGGTCCATCCGGCGGGGGTGGCAGGGTCAGGGCGATGGCCACCGGCTGCGGCGCCGGCAGGCTCACCAGCAGCGCGGTTACCGCCAGCAAGGCCAGCAGGGCCGATCGCTCGACTCGGGTAACGCGGCCCGGCTCCTGTGTGGCCCCGCGGGTGTTGCGGCGGACGCGGCGCCGGCCGAGGACCGCCAAAACGGTGACGATCGCGACGAGCAGCAGCTTGCCGGCCAGCACCCGGCCGTACCCGGTGCTGACGAGGTCGCGCGGGGTGCGTAGCACCAGCAGGCTCGCGACCGTCCCGGTGGCCGCCACCAGGAGGAACAGTCCGAGCGCGATCTGGGCGTAGCAGCGCAGCAGCGCCCGCGCCCGACCGCGGTCGTCCTGCCATCGGTGAGCCGTGCGTACCACGTGGACGAGTGCCCCGACCCACACGGCAGCGGCGCCGAGGTGCACGGCGGTGAGGACGGCGCCCCAGCCCGCGCTGTAGGCGTTGGGATGCCCGCGCAGCCCCTCGGCGATGACGACCGCGGCCAGCGGCGCGGCCGTGAATCGGCGTAGAGGGGTGACCATCGCGAGAGCGAGACTGACAGCGAACGCGCCCGCCTCGACTGCTGTGAGTTCGACGGCGCGCACGTGCGTCAATGCCGTCCAGCCGCCGGCGGCTGGGGCGACCAGCCCGGTAAGCCCAGCCGCCGCCAGCAGCCCGACGGCGGCGGCGAGGCGCAGAGGCGCCCCCACCGTGGGTAGGGCGGACCGTGCTGCGCGGCGGCGGGCCAGTCGCTCACCGACGAGCCCGCCCGTGGCGAGCGCGAGTGCGGTAAACAGGATCCAGCGCAAGGCGGCGGTGGCGGCCGCCCCGGCGGTGTTGCCGCCCCCGACGGCCGTAGGGGCCGGGGTTCCGACTCCGAAGGTGAACGTTCCGTCGACGACGTCGCCATCGGCGGCGGTCAGTTGCCAATGCACCCGGAACTGGCCCGAGGTCAGCGGGTTGACCAAAGGCAAGACCAGCTGGCGCCCACCGGCTTCCCGTCGCAACGGCTGTGTTGGCACACGGGAGCCGGCCGCGGTACTGACGGCCAGCGCGTCCGCCGTGGCAGTGACCGGCTCGTCGAAGGCCAACGTGAGCTGCCGGACCGGCCCGTCACCGGTGTACCCGGCCGCGGGTACCGTCCTCAGCAGCGTCGGATGCGCCACCGCCGGCCCTGCGGCCGCCACCACGGCAGCGAGCGCCACAACGGTGACCGCGGCGGCCCGCCGGCCGACGCGGCGCAGAGCGCCGCAGACAACGCGGCGGGCACAGTGAAGCAACGGCACGGCTATCCCAACTTCAACGAGGCCTCGACCGACGCGGGCCAACAGCAAGACCAGACCGCCCAGCGGCCGGGCGGGTCACGTCTGTCGACGCAGGCGCGGCCGTGTCGTCGCCAGCACCGCTGGCCTACGAGGCGGCCGAAGTCCCCGTTGAGCCACGACTGATCGGGGTGAGTGCACGGCCGACGGCGCGGTTAGGGCATGGCCATGGTCAAAGGCCAACTCGCTGCCGCGGGCCTTCGTCGGCGCGCAGGTCATCGAGCTCCGCGCGCAACTGCGCGAGCTCAGCTTGCTGGGCGGGCGTCATCGCTGCCGGCCCATCTTGGGACGGCGTAGACGAGGACTGCTGGTCGCGGTGGCCGCCGCGCGTCATCATCCACATCAGCAGGCCCATTCCTACCGGGCAAGCCAGGAAGGGCAGGTAGGCGAGAACCTGGTGCATGGTTGACTCCTTGGAGTTCTAGGCAGGCTGGGATCGGGTTGGGGTATGGGCGGCGAGCGCCTTGCGCAACTTGCGTTCGGAGACGCGTCCGTAACCGAATGGTCGGCCGTCGAGGAGTACGCCGGGGGCGAATAACACGCCGGCGTCGGCCGCGAGTCGACGCCCCTCGTCGCCGCCGAGGTCGAGTTCCTCGACCTCGAGCGGGACGTCGCGCGCGACCCGGGCGAGTACCTGCTTGGCGTGGTGGCACAGCGTGCAGTTCGGCTGCGTGAGCAACGTGACCTGCCTCATGCCCGCCGGCGCACTTTCAGCTCCGCGACAAGCTGCTTCACCGGGACGTACATGGTGTATTTCGGAGCGCCACCGTAGTCGGCGCGCCATTGAATTTTGCCGTCCGGCCCAACCAGCACGAAGGTGTGGCCGTCCATCGAGTCCCCCATCATTCCGTACCGATTAGCCTGGTAAGCCTTGGACACGGCCAGCGTGGTGTCGGCCAGCACCGGGGTGGTGATCCCCTCGTCGTGTGCCTTCTGCGCCAGCAGGTTCACCGGTTGGGTGGTGACGGAGACGATGTCGTCGATGCCCGCGGCGTGCACGGCGCTGGCGGCCGCCTCGAGGTCTTTCATCTGCGTCCAGCAGGGTTTGCACCCGACGCCCTCCTGGAAGTACAGCAGCACGGTCTTGCCGCGCAGCGACTGCAAGCTGATCGGCTGGCCGGTGCTCGCGGGGAGAGTGAACGCGGGTGCTTGCTCACCGATGCCGGGGCTGCCAACCTGGTAGGTGGAGCGACCGCCGGCTGCACCCGCTCCGGCGTTGTTGCCGCGGAAGACCGCGAAGAGCACACCGATTACGGCCAGGGCGGCGACCGCTCCCCATACCCAGCCGTGCGGGCCTTGTCGCTGTACCGGCCTGCGACCGGTCGTCGGGCGGCGGACTGGTGCGGTGGTCTTCGTCTTGGTGGCCACTTAGTGGATCCTCTCCATAGTGCCCGGCTGCGCTTCCTTGACCGGGGCGGGTGCCGGCCTGGAGCCGGCGAGTGTCGGGATGCGGCCGGTGTCGCCACTGGTTGGCGTCGATGGCGGGCCGTCCTGGGGAGGTGCGTCGCGGTGCCGGGTGGCTCGGACGAAGACGGTGACGGCAGCAATCAGCAGGACCAGACCTGCCCATCCGGGCAGCCAGACTAGGTGGCGCTCGACTATGGCGGAGGCGTGGCCGAGCCACGCCGACACCTGCAGCTGCCAGCCCGAGAGCTTCATCGCGGGGCCACGCACTGCGAACGCGATCGTCAGGACACCCATCGTGGCCAGCAGGCCACCGGACAGCAGCGCCGGTCCAGTGATCCTGCGCCGTCGGAAACCAACACGGATGGTGACACCCCAGTCTCCGAAGATCCTGGCGCGTCCCCAGTCGCGCTTGTCCCAGACCAGCGCGAGAACCGCCAGCGGGGCGACCATGCCGGCCACATACGCCGAGCCGACCGTGACAGCGACGGGGAACGAGGCGGCGGCGCCAGCGAGCGCGGCGACACCGGCGAGCACTGGCGCGCAGCAGGCGCTGGCAGCCCCCGAGAACAGCCCGAGGCTGTATACCGCGCCCACACCATGACCGCCGCCGCCACGACGGCCAGGCAGAGGCAACATGAACTTCCAGCCGGCGACCATGGCGACCCCGGCCGCGATCATCAGCACGCCGCCCACGGAGAACACGAAGCGGTGCTGACCTACTAGCAGCCGCGAGATCGCCGAGGCTCCCAGCCCGAGCGGCAGGATGATTGTGGCGATGCCGGCCGCGAACACCAGCGTCATCGCGGCGAGCTGAGTGCGCCGGTGAAAGCTCGTGGCGAAGTACGCGGGCAGCATCACCGAGATGCAGCACGGCGCGAGCAGAGCGACCACCCCGCCGAGGAACGCGGTGATCACCGTGCCGGACAACAGCAGCTGGCTCATGACGACAGCAGTCCCGTCGACGCGTGGTAACTAATCTCGCTACGAAGAATGGTAGTAGAAGGTTCCCGGGTGGAACGTCGACCGGATGGAGTAGCCGCGCCGATACGAGCCAGCACGAACAGCGCCGAACCGCCGGCGATGAGGAATCCGGTGGGCGCCGAATGCAGCGAGCCGGGTAGCCTCGGCCGGCGCGCCGGCCGGTCACCCCGGCGAGTGCTCGTCACGGGTGGCGAGCTGGCGGCGGGCGCGAGCGATCGCGAGTTCCTCGCGCAGCGTCCGCAGCTCGGCGTCGACATCGACGGTAGTCGTCAGCTCTACGTTGCCGGCGGCGTTGCCCGACGCCGCGCAGCTACCCCGCCGGCGCATCTGCCACGCCATCACGCCCATCGACAGCGGGCAGACCAGCGTGATCAGCAACGGCAGCGCCCTGGCGCTGGTCGCCGGGGCGAGCAGCCACACCACGAGGCCCACGGCGGCGAGTCCGCCGATCACCTTGGGGTTCAAACAGCAACGCAACGACCGCAACACGATGATCTCCTGTCGTCCTACTAGCCTCTCTAGTAGAACATTCCGGCGGCAGGACGGCAAGCGGTTCGCAGGCGCTCGCCGAACGTGAGAAGCGGCGAGTGGGGTGCGGGGATGTTTGCCTTCGCCGGCTCGGCGCGCTCAAGGTCCCGATCAGCGCCACACCGACGGTCAATTCCGCGTCACCGGAACGACGTGCCTCGACTGCCGCGCCGGAGCGCCGGCCGGTCAGCCGCCGGATAGCGGGCAGTACGGCAGCGCCGACGCCACCGCGGCCGGCGCCACGGCGATCGCGAGGGGGGCCGCCGCAACGACGATGGCGCCGGCGCCGACCATGGCCGTGATCACCCGGGGAAGTGGGCGCAGAGGTTGGCTCAGCCGGCGTACTCGGGCCAGCACACCGGCGGATGCGGCGGCGAGCGCCGCGGCCGGCGCGAGGTCTTGCCCGGTCGCCAGGTTCACCAACGCGGTTGCCAGGGTGAGTCGCTGCTCGGGCCCGCGCGCCGCGTCGTCAGCGAGCATCTCGACCAACGCCGGCAGCTCGGCCACGGCGGTCTGGAAGACCGGCAGGGGGAACGCCCGGGCCAGGGCCCGAGCCAGGGCAAGGACGAGGTCGTGGCGGCCCGTGAGGTGGGTGCGCTCGTGCGCGAGGACCCCCGCGAGCTGATCGTCGTCGAGCGCCGCGAGAGTCGCCGTCGTGAGCACTATCCGCTGCCGCCGGCCGGGCACGCAGTATGCGGTCGGGGAGGGATGGTCGAGGATCGTTACGCCGAGCAGGTGCTCGGCCTGGCCGAGCAGGGTCAAAGCGTCGACATGGCGGCGGCGCTCGCCGGCCGCCCGCCACAGTTCGTGTGCCAGGCAGGCCGCCATCCGGATCACCAGCGTCGCAGCGAACCCGATACCCGCCAGGAAGACGAGCCGTTCACTGGTCGGCGTGCGGTAGCTGGCGCGCAGCGCCATCACACAGGCGTGCAGCAGTCCGGCCAGCCCGCTACCGGCAGCCACCGGCACGGTAAGCACCAGGAAACCCAACACGGTCGCCAGCACGATCGTGCACGTCGCGAGCTGCCACAACGCGATCGCTAGCCGCGGAGCGCGGCTCACCCACCCCCGCCGGAGCAGCCCGGTGCTCACCCCGACGGCCGCGGCGTAACTGAAGAGCACCAGCGCGATGATCACGGCGCATCCCTCGGCGTCCCGCGCAGCGCGGCCCGCAGCTGAACGGTTTCCTCCGTGGACAACTGCGAGACCAGACGCAAGAATACGGCCCCCGGGTCGGGGCTGCCAGACAACATCTGCGTCATCATGTCGGCGGTGTACGCGTCCCGCGACATCACCGGCGCGTAGCGGTACGCCCGCCCGTCCCGCTCCCGGCGAAGCCACCCCTTCCGGTGCAGGTTGTCCAGCACTGTCATCACGGTTGTGTAGGCCAGCGGGCGGTCGTTGTGCAGAACATCGAGCATGTCCCGCACGGTCATCGACCCATCGCGTGACCACAGCACGTCCATGATCGCTGCTTCGCGCGAGCCGAACTGTCTCACCTCGCTCAGCCTCTCGTGTCTCGGTCGCTGTCATCAGGATAGCCACCGACACTCGACCCGTCGCCTGACCCTGAACATCACCTTCCCGGTATGCACCGCCGCTTGAGGTAAGCGCCCGCAGGGCCGGGTGCAGCGCCGTAAATGGGCTATTGGCTACCCCCTACCCTAGGAGACCAGATGAGCGGTCCTGTCCGGTCGGTTTCGGGCCTGCTCAGGGGCCGGGCTGGCGCCCGCCGCCGGCCGCCGTACGGGCGCAGGTGTGCTCCGCCGCGATGCGGCGGACGGCCTGTCGGGCGTCCCGGTCAATACCGTCGATGATCCCGCTGTTGAGACGGGTCTGCCACGGCAGCCCGACCCAGTGCAGCCTGGGCACCGGAGAGCGCCCGGCGTCGTGGACGGGCCGGCCCTGGTCGTCCAAGGCGCCGGGGACGCGCAGCCAGCCGTGGTCGGGCCGGTAGCCGGTGCACCACAGGACCGCGTCCGTCTGGACCTCCGTCCCGTCGGACAGCAGGACGGTGCGGCCCTTCGCGCCGCAGACGCGCTCCTCGATCATCCGGACGGTGCCGGCGGCGACGAGCGCCTGCAGGTCCCGGCCGATGATGCCGTCGCCCCGGGCCCGCACCCTACGGGAGACCGGGCTGCGACTCGGGCCGTTCAGGATCCCGGTCAGCCAGAGCCACCAGTAGAGGCTGACGTCGAGGACCCGTGCGGGCAGGAACCACATCCCGCCGGGCGCCGCGAGGGTGACCCGGCGACTGGCGGCGAGTTCGACGGCGAGCTGGGCGGCGCTGTTGCCCGCGCCGACAATCAGGACGTCCTCGCCGGGCAGGTCGCCGGGGCGGCGGTACGCCGATGAGTGCAGCTGCACAACGGACGGGTCGAGGCCGTCGGCGGCCTCCGGGACGAACGGGGTGCTGTATGGGCCGCTTGCGACGACGACGTGCCGCGCCCGGATCGACCCGGTCGTGGTTTCTGCGACGAAGCCTGCCGCGCCGTCCTGCTCGAGCGCGAGGAGTCGGGTGCGCAGTCGTACGGGCAGGCCGTGGCTGTCGGCGAATCCGGCCAGGTATCGGGCGGTGTCGTCCTTGCTCGCGTACTCGCCGGGGCCGCGCGGCATCGGCGTGCCGGGCAGCGAGCTGAACCGGCGGGGCGTGAACAGCACCAGGCTGTCCCAACGCCGGCGCCAGCTGTCGCCGATCCGCTCGTCACCGTCGATGATCAGGAACGACAGCGCGGTTCGCCGGGCGAGCCAGTACCCGGTCCCCAGACCTGCCTGACCCGCCCCGACGACCAGGACGTCGACAGCGGTGTCGCCGTCGGAGCCACCGGGCGCGGTGCTCACCGCACGCCCGTGGCCGCGGTCGGGCGGGCGCCGACTGGGGCTGAGGGGGCCAGGACGGGCGGGGTGAACTGGTTGAGCCGGGCGCTGTTCGCCACGACGCTGATGCTGGAGATCGCCATCGCGGACGCGGCGATCAGCGGCGACAGCAGCGCCCCGGTGAACGGGTAGAGCAGCCCGGCGGCGACCGGGATCGCGGCGAGGTTGTAGCCGAAGGCCAGGACAAGGTTCTGCCTGATGTTGCGCATCGTCGCCTTGGACAACGCGACGGCGGTGACCAAGCCCCGGAGCTCACCGGACATGAGCGTGATGTCCGCAGCCTCGATCGCGACGTCCGTGCCGGTGCCGATAGCGACGCCGACGTCGGCCTGGGCGAGGGCCGGGCTGTCGTTGATGCCGTCGCCGACCATCGCGACGAGCTTGCCCTCGTCCTGCAGCCGGCGGACCTCGGCGGCCTTCTGGTCCGGCAGGACGTCGGCGAGCACCCGGTCGATCCCGACCTGGCGAGCGACGGCGTTCGCGGTCCGCGCGTTGTCGCCGGTCATCATCGCGACCTCGAGGCCAAGTCGCTTGAGCGCGGCGACGGCGGCGGCGCTGTCCGGCTTCACGGTGTCGGCCACGGCGATGAGCCCGGCGGCCCGGCCGTCGACCGCGACGTACATCGGGGTCCTGCCCTGGTCGGCCAGGGCGTCGGCGCGCTGCTCCAGATCGCCGGTGGCGATGTCGGCTTCGCGCAGCAGCCGGGCGTTGCCGATGAGGAGTTCGTGGCTGTCGACGGTGGCGCGGACGCCTTTGCCGGTGATCGCGTCGAACGCCGTGACGCGGGACAGGGCCAGGCCGCGGTCGCGGGCGCCGGTGACGATCGCGCCGGCGAGCGGGTGCTCGCTGTCGGCCTCGGCCGACGCGACCAGGCGCAGCAGCTCGGTCTCGTCCTGGCCGCCGACGGGGACGATGTCGGTGAGCTCTGGCTTGCCGCGGGTGATCGTGCCGGTCTTGTCGAGTACGACCGTGTCCAGCTTGTGTGCGGTCTCCAGCGACGCGGCGCTCTTGACGAGGACGCCGTGCTGCGCGCCCTTCCCGGACGCGACCATGATCGACAGTGGCGTCGCGAGGCCGAGGGCGCACGGGCAGGCGATGATAAGGACGCTGACCGCGGCGACGACCGCGAGCGTCAGCGCCGGGCCGAGCACGAACCACAGCACGAACGTGGTGATCGCCAGGAAGATCACGGCGGGGACGAAATAGGACGCGACGAGGTCCGCGAGCCGCTGGATCGGAGCCTTGCTGCTGGAGGCCTCTTGGACGAGCTTGATGATCTGCGCGAGCGCGGTCTCGGACCCGACCCGGGTCGCGCGCATCGTGAACGCGCCGGTCGTGTTGACGGTCGCGCCGATCACCGGGTCGCCGGCCGTCTTGGTGACGGGCAGGCTCTCGCCGGTCACCATCGACTCGTCGATCGTGGAGGTGCCGTCG
>JAABUN010005381.1_pt1 | contig 15988 bp, 16 predicted proteins | sample 5559311 | NCBI WGS metagenome assembly JAABUN01 (sample SAMN10711877, study PRJNA513370) | rock metagenome | isolation source: Antarctica rocks | place: Antarctica: Victoria Land, Siegfried Peak sud
GATGTTGTTTCACACCAAATCTTACTGCCTTTTTTTATTTATATAATCCCATCTTAGTATCTTTTGCGTTATAAAATAATTATCCACAAGCATGAGAAATTATATAAGAAAAACTACCGAACTATTGGTCTTTAGAATGTACGCAACAATTAAAATCCGGTACCCGTACTCCTTTATCGTTCATTCTAAACGTATCCGGATCTTTGGCAAATAACGCTCTTGGTAAAAGGTCTTTCATTGCATGAAGCTCATGCTCCACCTGGATACCATACTTTTTGCAATCCAAAAGAAATTGCTGTCCCTTATAGGACTTTATATACTCCGACACCTGTGAGGGCGTGACGTGTATAGCAATTGTTGTCAAATTGGCTTCATGTGCTAATAAGGGCCAGTCAAGTGTAAGCAGGTCTTCTGCAGAAAGCACTACACCCCGTGTTTTTAGCCTGGAAACTGCAGACCCATAAGAAAACGTATTACTAATAAGCCCCGGAACAAGTATCGACGCTATTGCAGGTGTACTGTTTTTCAGAAAATTTCGTCGGTTTAATAAAGTTTTTTCATAAAACATTGATTATACTTTTTTGTGAAGTTATACTTCCGCTGGGTTAGTTTTAGTACATGTTCTTTTTTCTAACTCCTTTTTTGAGACAGTTGTTTAAACTATCGAACTATCTGCCTGATTCAAAAAATGTGATTTAAACTATGCCATGTTAATTACAAAACATATTTCACATCAAATTTTTCTACTCATGTACTTGCATTGTTGATATCCTTAACATTGATAGTTACCGTTTAGGTATTGAATTGTAAATAAAATAATACACACATTTATGGAACGACTATTGTTTTAAATAGAATTCACAATTACAAAAGGGAAAGCTGCTAAGCAATTATAAGCACTAATAATAAAAAATATGAGTTTGATCGGATACCAGGCATCGCACGAACAGTTTAAACCAAGTGAATTGGTAAAATGGTCAATAATGGCAGAAGAGGCTGGTTTTCAGGTTATTAATTGTTCTGATCATTTCCATCCGTGGAGCGAAAGGCAGGGACAGAGCGGATATTCTTTTGCCTGGCTGGGCGCAGCGATGCAGGCAACTAATTTGCCTTTTGGCGTAGTTTGTTCTCCGGGACAACGTAATCATCCAACAATTGTTGCCCAGGCTGCGGCCACACTTGCTGAAATGTTTCCAGAACGTTTTTTTGTTTCACTTGGTAGTGGCGAGGCTTTAAATGAAAGTATAACAGGAGAAAAATGGCCGATCAAATCAGAGCGAAACGCAAGGCTGCTGGAATGTGCGAATATAATAAGGCGATTATTTAAAGGTGAAACTGTTACGCATCATGGAAGAGTCACTGTAGAGCATGCTAAATTATACACCCTGCCGCAAAAACTTCCCCTGCTATATGGAGCAGCCGTAACCTTGGAAACTGCAGAATGGGTTGGAAGCTGGGCAGATGGTTTAGCAACTATTCATAAACCTTTGGATGAACTGAAAGAAACTGTAGAGGCCTTCAGGCGCGGAGGAGGCAAGGGTAAACCAATGATTTTAAAAGTGCAATTATCTTATGCACACGATGAAGAAGAGGCAATAAAAGGAGCTTACGATCAGTGGAGAACCAACATTTTCCAGGGAACAGTTTTAGGTGATTTGTATAAAGTGGAACAATTTGATGCGCTGGGAGAATTCGTAACCATTGAAAAACTGAAAGAAATGGTAAACATTTCTTCAGACGTACAGGTACACATTGACCTTATAAAATCGTATAAAGATCTGGGATTTGATACAATTATCCTGCATAATGTAAACAGAGACCAGGAAACATTCATAAATGATTTTGGAGAAAAAGTTCTTCGAGTTCTAAAATAATCAATAAGAAATTTTCACGTTATACAAATTGTCTTAAAAACGTGAGTAAGAAACGGCAACGCATGAATGAGAAATAAAAGTCTTATTCTATTGAATGTACTATTTCTTCTACTGTTCTCTCAATTTTATAAAAAGAAATCAATTTTCTTATAACCGCTTCTACCACTGCATCAGGACAACTTGCACCACTTGTTATTAAAATTTTAGCCGGTGTTTGTACCGGAAGATAATTTATCGTATGCAGTTCCTGCTTTGTATGAAAATTGTAATGCAGAATTTCGTTCTCCGATAGAATTTTATCTGCAGAGTCAATATAAAATGTAGGCAGTTTTTCTTCACATAATTCTACCAGGTGCGACGTATTACTGCTGTTATAACCTCCTACTACTATAGCTAAATCTGCATCAGTTTCCAGTAAACCAAATACCGCAGATTGATTATCATTGGTAGCATAGCAAAGAGTATCACGGGTATCTGCAAAACGTTCATCAATATTATCCGGGGATAACTGATAATGTTGTATCATTTGCTGTTTTAGGTAGTCACTGATAGCTTGTGTATCACTTGCAAGCATGGTAGTTTGATTGACAACGCCGATTCTTTGAAGGTCTCCTTCCACTAAAAACCCCTCCGAATAACGACCTTTAAATTCAGTATAAAATTCTTTAAATGGTTTTTCGCCGGTAATATATTTTGCCAACTCAATTGTTTCTCTCATATCGCTTACTACAACCGTTGGGGCATTTGCAGCGCTATGGCTGAAGGTAGCCCGTGTTTCTTCATGTGACGGCTTACCATGCACCACAATAGTATATCCCTTGTTTGCAATTTGCTCACTTCTGTTCCATACTTTTTCTACAAAAGGGCAGGTAGTGTTATATTTTTCTGTTTTTATTCCAATTGCATTCAATTTTGCTTCAATAGAAAGTGTAGTTCCGAAAGCCGGGATAACTACAACATCATCAGCAGTAAGTTCTTCGAAGCTTACCAGTGAATTACCTTTTGTGTCTTGTAAAAAACGAACACCTCTTTGTACAAGATCAGCATTTACCTGAGGATTATGTATCATTTCACTAAGTAAAAAAATACGTCTTCCGGGGTTTTCGTCGATGGTTCGAAAAGCAATTTCAATAGCATTCTCAACACCATAACAAAAGCCGAAATGGCGGGCAAGGTAAATGTGTACAGGTCCAAAATCTAAAAAAGTAGGTTTAAAATCTTTTTTAAGTTTATCAGATTCTTTTCGCAGGTTTTTAACAGCACTTATTAAACCGCTTCGGTAAATATTTGGAACATTAAATTTTTTCATAACTTTTATGACCTTGCGAAGGTACAAAGTGCGGAAGGAATAAGAATGTTAAGTCAAAATTTAAACGATTGAAATTTTTTATTTATTCATTTTGTTGTTTCCGGCAAATATTAATTAAACTATCCTCACAATTAAATAATAAGAAACGGTTTTAAAAGAAGTTGACTAAAAATTTCAGGGAGAACTTACAATGAAGGCTAAAGCTGCTATTTGTTTTGCGGATGAAGTGATTGCGACGCAACGAAGATGCTATGAAAACTGATGCGGGTATCTAAAAAAATAAACTATAAACAGTCGCTGGAATTGTAAATAAAACGTGTAAAGACTTTATATTTATTCAAATATTATCATGGCTACAAAATTTAAAACTGTTGACTGGGCTGCAACAGCAAATATTTATGAGGTAAACCTGAGGCAATATACACCGGAAGGAACAATTGCGGCATTTCAAAAAGAATTACCGAGATTAAGAAATATGGGTATTGACATCTTATGGTTTATGCCGTTAACGCCTATAAGTATAGAAAAAAGGCAGGGAAGTTTAGGCAGCTATTATGCATGCAGTCACTATACATTAGTGAATAAAGAATTTGGAAATATAGAAGATTTTAAGGAATTGGTTATATCAGCGCATGCGCAAGGTTTTAAAGTAATAATTGATTGGGTGGCTAATCATACAGGGTACGATCATGTATGGACAAAAGACCATCCGGAGTTTTATAAGAAAAATAATGAAGGAAATTTTTATGATGCATTCGGATGGATAGATGTGATAGATCTTGATTACAGCAAGACGGGTTTGTGGGAAACAATGGTTGCAGAAATGGACTTTTGGATAAAAGAATGTGATATTGATGGTTTCAGGTGCGATATGGCTCAACTTGTTCCGCTTGATTTTTGGTCTTTTGCAAGAACACAACTGGAGATGCAGAAGAAGTTATTCTGGCTTGCGGAATCCGAAGTTGCAGATTATCACCAGGTTTTTGATGCTACTTACGCCTGGGAATTTTTGCATACAGCAGAGGCAGTTTATAAAAATAATGCAAGTCTTCAAAGCCTTAGAAATGTTTTAGATAAATACGATGCAGCATTTCCTGCTAATGGACTACGGGCACTTTTTACCAGTAATCATGATGAAAATTCACATAGCGGAAGTGAATATGAAAGGTTTGGGGATGGTGCAGAGGCATTTGCAGTTTTATGCGCAATGTGGAAAAACAGTTTGCCGTTAATTTACAGCGGGCAGGAAATGCCTAACAAAAAAAGGTTACAATTTTTTGACAAAGACCCAATTGAATGGACCGGACACTACCTGCTTAATGATTTTTATAAAGTATTACTTTCTCTTAGGAAAGATTGTACTGCATTAAGATCTGGTGATACTGCAGTTGATACTAAGATCATAGCCACTAACACTCCTGAAAACATTTTTGCTTTTCTCAGGAAGCATGAAGAAAATGAAGTACTGGTATTGCTTAATCTGTCTGCTGCAAAAATCAGGTTTTCGATAAAAGATGAATTTATTGCAGGAAGATTTATAAATGCATTTACCGGAAATGAAAGTAATATCAATAATCTTATACATTTTGAAATGGAGAAGTGGGGATACCTGATATATTATACAAAGAAGGGGATCATCAATCTTTTGGTTTCATAAAAAGATAAAGAGAAGGCTTTGCCAAAATTAGATTTTTATGTATGAAAATATGGTGTAATCAATTAGTTTTTCTTTAAGGCTAAATTATTCCATTTCTTACTTAAGATTGTGATATACTTTTTGTACATCTTCATCCTGCTCAAGGCGGTCAATCAGTTCCAGCACCTCCTTTGCCTGTTCTTCAGGCAGTTCAACAGTTGTTGTTGGTATGCGGGTAAGTTCTGCGCTTAGCGGCGTAATTCCTTTATCTTCAAGCGCTTTAGCCATAGTTCCAAATTCTTCATAGGGTGTGCGGATAGTGATATTTCCTTCAGCGTCTTCACCTATTTCTTCAAGGCCAAAATCTATCAGTTCAAGTTCCAGTTCTTCTAAATCCTGTCCTTCATTCTTTATTTTAAACTCACCCTGGTGAGTAAATGAGAAAGAAACAGAACCACTATTGCCAAGGCTGCCTTCACCTTTTCTAAAATGCATTCTTACATTGGCAACAGTACGGGTCGGGTTATCAGTAGCAGTCTCAACCAATACGGCAACTCCATGAGGGGCATATCCTTCATAAACAACTTCTTCATAGTTTGTCATGTCTTTGCCCTGTGCTCTTTTAATAGCCGCTTCTACACGGTCTTTAGGCATGTTGACACCTTTGGCATTAGCAAAACATCGCCGAAGGGCGGGGTTGATAGCAGGATCGGGCCCCCCGGCTTTTACGGCAATGGCTATTTCTTTTCCGATACGTGTAAATTGTTTGGCCATCCGGTCCCACCGGGCAAACATGGTAGATTTGCGAACTTCAAATATGCGGCCCATAAAATTTTATATAAAAAATTAATTAAAAATTTTAAAACGGATGCAAAAGTAAGTGTTTACATGAAAATGATAAGTTACAGAAAATGATTTTCATATCCTGGTGTCGATGCTATGCGTGGGATGAAAAGAGAAAGATTTTTCTTTTGTAATAATACAATAAAAAAACCGCCTTGTTTACAGGCGGTTTTTTAAAAAGCTATAAAGTTCTACTTTGGATTTAAAATATCAACAGGATCTTTCACTTCGCTTAATTTCCCTTTTTGCAGCAAACTATTTCTTTTGCTATAACTAAAATAAATAACAAGCCCAATTATTAACCAAACAATTAAGCGTGCCCAGTTTGTCCAGCCTAAGCCAAAGATCATTGCACTGCAGACAATTATACCAAGAATGGGTACCAGAGGTACAAGCGGTGTTGTAAACTGTCTTTTTATTTCAGGGTTTTTTACCCGTAAAATCCATACACCTGCACAAACGAGTATAAAAGCAAACAAAGTTCCGATACTGGTCATATCGCCAACAATATCTCCGGGAACAAAAGCAGCAAACAAACCCACCAACACAAAAAATATCCAGTTTGATTTATAAGGAGTCCGGTACTTGGGATGCACATCAGAAAATACTTTAGGCACCAAACCATCACGGCTCATAGAGTAAAATACCCTTGATTGCCCCATCAGCATTACCAGAATAACAGAAGAAAAACCTGCAAGAATTGCTATAGTAACCAGGTTAGCTAACCAATCATAACCATGCATGTAAGTTTTGATAGCATAAGCCACAGAAGCTTCTTTGCCGGCAGTTCTGAAATCATGTATACTTGCAACGCCTGTAAGTACATGTGCAAACAGTATGTACAAAACTGTACATACAGCTAATGATCCAAGTATGCCAATAGGCATATCTTTTTTTGGATTTTTAGCTTCCTGTGCTGCCGTAGAAACTGCATCAAAACCAATAAAGGCAAAGAAAACAACACCGGCGGCTCCCAGTATCCCCATGATACCACCAAAATTATGAGCCACTCCCTGGGCATCTTTGAAGGTAGATGGCTCAGGAATATAATTGGCATGATTTACCGGGTTCATAAAAGACCATCCCAATATAATAAAAACAATAACTATAGCCACTTTAGTAATAACAATAATTCCATTTACAAAAGCGGACTCCTTAGTACCTCTGATCAGCAGCAGCGTTAGCATAAAAATAATAAACAGCGCTGGTATGTTCATTATTCCATGCACACCTGTGCCTGAGATTTCAAAGGGCGAATGTGACCATTCATAAGGTATTCGTGCACCAAAGATTTCAAGGAATTTATTAAAATATTCACTCCATGCTATACCTACCGTTGCGGCGCCTACCGCATATTCTAATACAAGGTCCCAGCCTATTATCCATGCAACGAATTCACCCATTGTTGCATAAGAATAAGTATAAGCACTGCCTGCAATGGGTATCATAGATGCAAACTCTGCATAACACAAACCTGCAAAAGCACAACCTATTGCCGCAATTATAAATCCGATAGTAACCGACGGGCCTGCATTGTTAGCTGCTGCAGCAGCGGTACGAACAAAAAGACCTGCTCCTATGATCGCTCCCACGCCTAATGCAACTAAGTTGCCCGCGCCTAAAGTACGCTTTAAGCCTTTTTCGGTGTCATCTGCTTCTGCAATTAGTTTTCCGATAGGCTTCTTTATAAATAAACTCATAAATAAATTTATTGTATGTGATATTAAACCGGAAAAATAGTGATTTATTTACAACAGGTTAAATCTTTTATTCCATTTACTTTTCCGGAATAAACCCTTTTTTGTTTTAATTCCTATATTGCACAAATAACAAATTCTGTTTTAATGGATAATGCACCCCCCCGTCCCAAGAGCAGGCTTACTCTTTACATTCTTATTGCTATGGCGCTGGGTGTTTGTACAGGTTATTTCATTAACCGTTATAATCCTGAAGCCTCAAGGGTTACTTTCTCCAATAACATTAAACTGCTTACAACTATTTTTCTGCGGCTTGTGCAAATGATTATCGCTCCGCTGGTATTTTCGACATTAGTGGTAGGTATTGCTAAATTGGGAGACTTAAAAACGGTGGGGAGGGTAGGAGGAAAGTCTTTATTATGGTTTATCTCAGCATCAATAGCATCTTTATTATTGGGAATGGTTTTGGTAAATTTTTTTAAGCCCGGTGAAGGAATACATCTCGGTGCTGTAAATACTGCAGGAACTGAAGACCTTATTGGTAAAACAAATGAATTTTCACTTCAAAAATTTGTTGAACATGTAGTTCCGAAAAGTGTATTTGAAGCCATGGCGGCAAATGAAATTTTGCAATTGGTCGTTTTCAGCATTTTCTTTGGTGTTGCTACGGCCGCTCTTGGTGATTATGGTAAAATTGTAATCAAAGCATTGGATGCCGTTGCTCACATAATTTTAAAAATGGTTACTTATGTCATGAACTTTGCACCCATAGGAGTGTTTGGTGCAATATCGGCTGTAATAGCGACCAATGGTTTAGAAATATTCAAATTTTATGGTTTCTATTTCGCAGAGTTTATTATAGGCATTTTATTGTTATGGCTTGTGTTATTAGTTGTAGGTTTTATTGTATTAGGCAAAAGACTGCCGGTTTTATTAAAAAGAATTTCCGGTCCTTTATTAATTGCCTTTAGCACTACGAGCAGCGAAGCAGTATTTCCAAAGCTGACAGAAGAACTGGAACGTTTTGGCTGTAAAGATAAAATAGTTGCATTTGTGCTTCCGCTAGGTTATTCATTCAACCTCGATGGTAGTATGATGTATATGACATTTGCAAGCATTGCCATTGCACAGGCTTACGGCGTTCATCTTGATATCGGCACACAAATAACAATGCTGCTGGTTTTAATGCTTACCAGTAAGGGCATAGCAGGTGTGCCCAGAGCATCTCTTGTAGTAGTGACGGCAACACTTGCTATGTTTAAAATTCCGGCTGAAGGAATTGCCTTAATATTGCCTATAGATCATTTTTGCGATATGTTTCGCACCGGTACAAATGTTTTAGGAAATGCGCTGGCAACTACAGTTGTCAGCAAATGGGAAAATTCTTTAGAGCAGTAGATATTGAATACTTTTGTAAAAAGACCAATAATGTATTTTGAAAGAATTTCAATTGATCCGGGAGTAATGTTAGGAAAGCCTTGCATAAAAGGCACAAGGATAACAGTGGAACTGATACTTGATAAACTGGCAGGTGGTGCAAACGTTGAATGGGTATTAGATGCCTATCCCCATATAAAAAGAGAGGATATTCTTGAAGCTCTCCGTTATGCCAAAGCTGTATTGGCCAACGAAGAAATAATAGAAGCCACTCCTGCATAATGATAATAGCAGATGAGAGCGTAAATAAAAACGTGATAAAGGCTTTGAGAAAGGCAGGACATTTCGTAATGTCTGTTGCAGAAGAAAGTGCAGGCATTAGTGACGAGAAGATTGCCAACTTATCCTTGTCTCTTCCCGGCATTATTATTTCAGAGGATAAAGATTTTGGTGAGTTAGTTTATCATCATAAAGTTTCACTTATCGGTGTTATTCTTTTAAGATATAGCCCTTTTGAATTTGAAACTATAAAAAATCGTTTACTTGCTTTCGTCTTCGAGCACAAACTCAATCTTCAGGGCAAATTTGTTGTAATAACGTTTAATAAAATCAGAATCAGAACTTTGTAATGATACAATTATTAGCCATACATTTAAAAGACCTGCTTAATCCCGAGTTTTATATAGAGCATGGCGGTCTCTGGATACTTTTATTTATTGTGTTTGCAGAAACCGGTTTGCTTGCAGGCTTTTTTCTGCCCGGCGATAGTTTACTGTTTGTTGCCGGTATATACAGCGATAAATTAGGCGACGAAATCTTACCGGGAGGTAATGAATTTACACATCTTCTTATATTAATGGTACTTATATCAATTGCAGGTGTTTTAGGTAACTATGTAGGCTTTTGGTTTGGCAGAAAAAGCGGCCCTTTTTTGTATCATCGTAAAGATTCGTTTTTTTTTAAGAAAAAATATCTCAACCAGGCCCATGAGTTTTATGAAAAGCATGGAGGAACAGCTATTGTTTTTGCAAGATTTTTACCTATCATCCGCACTTTTGCTCCCATAATCGCAGGTGTTGTAGATATGGATAAGAAAAAATTTACTTATTATAATATTGCCGGCTGTATTGCATGGGTTTCTGCAATGTTATTAGCCGGGCATTTTCTGCAAAAGTTTATTCTAAATCAATTTGGCTTTGATCTTAAGGAGCACCTCGAAGTGATCGTTTTAGGCATAGTGCTCGTAACTACACTTCCCGTTTTGATTAAAATATTTTCACGATCAGCCAATAAAGTTCAATCTTCAAAATAAGCCTGATAATGGACAAACGTACTTATGGAATAATATCTATTCCTGTTATCATAGGTGCTCTGGGGTATTTTGTTGACATTTACGATTTGCTGCTGTTTGGAATAATTCGTAAAACAAGTCTTCGTTCTTTAGGTTTATCCGAAGAAATGGTATTAACCAGCGGCGAGTTTATCATAAGTATACAAATGATTGGCTTGCTTATCGGAGGCATTCTTTGGGGCATTATGGGTGATAAGAAAGGAAGATTAAGTGTACTTTTTGGTTCCATATTATTATACTCGCTGGCTAACATTGCAAACGGAATGGTGCAGACAATAAACCAGTATGCTTTGCTTCGTTTTATTGCAGGTGTAGGATTGGCAGGAGAATTAGGTGCAGGCATAACCCTGGTTTCAGAGCTTTTGCCAAAAGAAAGACGAGGTCTGGGAACTTCTATGGTTGCCGGTTTGGGTTTGACAGGTGCTGTCGTTGCTTATTTCATTTCCAAAGAATTTGACTGGCGTATTTGTTACTACATTGGTGGAGGAATGGGACTACTGTTATTAGTCTTACGTGTAAGCGTGTTTGAAAGCGGAATGTTTAAACAGGTAAAGGAAATGAATGTAAGCCGGGGAAATTTCTTCATGTTTTTTACCAACCGTGAAAGGTTTTTTAAGTATGTAAAAAGTATTTTAATTGGTTTACCTACATGGTTCGTAATAGGCGTATTGGTTACCTTCTCTGATCAGTTTGGCACACATTTGGGCATACCTGAGGCAATAGATCCGGGGAGGGCTATTATGTTTGCTTACGTTGGTATTTCGTTAGGCGATATAGCAATTGGTTTTGTAAGCCAGGCATTAAAAAGCCGCAAAAAAGCACTATTTATATTTTATGTTTTAACCATGATATTTATGGCTATGTTCTTTATGCAAAAAGACAGTTCAGCTACTACCATGTATCTGCTATGTTGCGGCCTTGGTTTTTCAACAGGTTTCTGGGCTATTTTTGTAACTATGGCAGCCGAGCAATTTGGTACTAATTTAAGAGCGACCGCTGCTACGACAGTTCCAAATATGGTTCGTGGTGCTTTGCCCTTAATTATTATGTTGTTTAAGTGGTTAAGAGAAACAACAGATTTTATTACCGGAGCAATTATTACAGCCATCATTATAATGGTAATAACATGGATAGCTGCATATTTTACAAAAGAAACATTTGGAAAAGATCTGATGTATTTGGAAGCCCCCTAAAGGGGGGATTAAAAAATACCAATATAACTTAACTTGATTTCATTTTTTATTATGTCAAATAAATACCCTTCAATACTCCCCTTTAGGAGTTAGGGGGCTTTACCTTCGCCTCATGAGGTTTTTAATTATTCGCTTTTCTTCTATTGGTGATATTGTTCTTACCACACCTGTTATACGTTGTTTGAAACAGCAAATTGCAGGTGCAGAAGTACACTATCTGACAAAAAAAAATTTCAAAGAAATTATTGAAAGCAATCCTTACATAAGTAAAGTTCATTTGCTTGACAATAATTTAGATGATGTGACTAAAGATTTAAAACAGGAGAACTTTGATTACATCATAGACCTCCATCACAACTTGAGAACGCAAAAAGTAAAAAGGGCTTTAAAGAAGATTCCTTCTTTTTCCTTCAATAAATTGAATATAGAAAAATGGCTTTATACTGCGCTTAAGATAAATATACTGCCTCATGTCCATCTTGTAGACCGCTACCTGGACACGGTAAAAAGTTTTGGTGTAACAAATGATGATAAAGGACTCGATTACTTCATTCCTGAGAAAGATGCAGTTCCGGACGATCACATACCAACTGCCCATTCATTAGGATACATAGGTATAGTAATAGGTGCTGCTCTGAATACAAAAAAGCTTCCTCTGCATAAATTAAAAGAGCTTTGTGCTAAGATTGATCATCCCGTTATTTTGTTAGGCGGACCTGAAGACCGTATTGTCGGTATTGAAATAGCATCAACAGATCCGGTAAAAATATATAACTCATGTGGTAAATTTAACCTGAATGAAAGTGCAGACCTGGTACGCCGAGCAAAGCTTATAATAACACATGATACAGGTCTCATGCACATAGCTGCTGCCTTTAAAAAGCCTGTTATAAGTATTTGGGGGAACACTGTGCCTTCATTTGGTATGGGGCCATATTATGGTAAAACAATGGTAGCAAATGATTTATTTCAAATAAACAGATTATGGTGCAGACCCTGCAGTAAAATTGGTTACAGTAAATGCCCTTTAGGACATTTTAAATGCATGGAAAAACATAGTGTTAGAGATATAGTTAAGACTATTGAGCAAAGTATGTAATTGCGTACAATGATTTTTGCGCGTGTTTAAAAATTTTTTAGACTTGAGACTTTTCATTGTTCAATCATCCATCATCTGTCTGCTTTACTATCCCTCTCCTTTAAATTTTTTTACCTCCCCGGTAAGTTTTGGCAATATTTCAAAAACATCACCTACAACTCCATAATCTGCAGCTTTGAAAAAGGGTGCTTCAGCATCCTTATTAATTACCACAATCACCTTACTTCTGTTTACACCTGCAAGATGTTGTATAGCTCCTGAGATACCTACTGCAACATACAGGTTAGGTGCTATTGCAATACCTGTTTGTCCAACGTGTTCATGATGTGATCTCCAACCTGAGTCTGCTACAGGCCGGCTGCAGGCTAAAGCTGCATTCAGCGCTCTTGCCAGGTCTTCTACCAATCCCCAGTTTTCAGGACCTTTTAGTCCGCGTCCGCCGCTTACCACGCGGGTTGCTTCTGTTAAAGGTATTTCGCCTGTTACCTTATCAGTAGCGATAACTTTTACTTTAGCAGTATCCACAGGAATATTTAACTCACTTACTTCCGCATTGCTATCGCCTGCTGCTATCTTATAAGCATTCATGTTAAGTGAAATGATCTTAATATCCGTATTCATAAATACATTGGCGAAAGCTTTCCCGCTGAATACAACTTTTTTAACTACGAAACCATTGGAGGTATCTGGTAAGCTAACTGCAGCAGGAACCAGGGCAGCTTTCAATCGTGCAGATAATCCGGGAGCAATGGCACGCCCGGTATTATTATGAGCGAGTACAAGTATTTTTGCACTAATGGTATGTACTGCCTCTGCTATCACTTTTATATATACACGTGTATCAACCTTATTCAACGCTTCGTTTGGCACATGATGAACTTTTGTTACCCCATATTTTCCTAAAGAAGCAAGATCATCCTTAACTGTTCCCAATACTAAGGCTTCTGCTGCAGCTCCTGACTGTTCAGCCACTTTAGCGCCATATGAAAGCGCTTCAAAAGCTGTCTTTTTAAAATAACCATCTGTTTGGTCTGCTAAAATTAAAATCGACATAAAAACCCCTCCATATCCCAAAAGGGAGTATTTAAAAAAAGTTATAAAAAGAATGTTTATAAAAAAACTTTTCCTTAAGTGAACAACGATGATAAATAGAATTACGAATGCTTGTTCTCTTTCTCTGTCAACTGTCAACTATCATCTGTCAACTCAAATTACCTTCGCTTCCTCATGCAGCAATCTCACCAATTCGCTAAGGTTATCAGAACTAATCAGTTTAACACCTGCTTTTGCAGGTGGAAGTTCAAAGTTGCTGATGCTGGTAAAAGACTCTGCCTCAACAGGTTCTGCCACTTTTAATGGCTTTGTACGGGCAGACATTATGCCACGCATATTGGGTATACGTGCTTCGGCCATACCTTTTTGACAACTTACAACAACCGGTAATGCCACTTCATCTGTTTCCTCGCCTCCTTCAATCTCACGGGTTACGGTTGCGGTTGAACCATTTAATTCAAATTTAGTAGCAAGCGATATATAAGGAAAATCGAGCAATTCGGCAACCATTCCACCTATTAAGGAACCATTGTAATCAATAGTTTCTTTTCCTGTAAAGATCAGGTCATAGCCACCATTTTTTGCTGCTGCTGCAATCTGTGAGGCTACATAAAAGCTATCCTGCAGGTTAGTTGCATTTACACGTATAGCTTCATCACCGCCTAACGCCAACGCTTTCCGTATAATTGGCTCAGCATCTGCTCCGCCGACATTTATAAGATGCAAAACTGCTGAAGGATCTTTTTCTTTTAACTCAATCGCACGTACCAAAGCATACCATTCGTCGTATGGATTAATGATCCACTGCACACCATTATCTTCAAATTGAGTATTACCGTTTTTGAAGGCTATTTTTGCCGTAGTATCAGGCGTTTTGCTTATGCAAACTAATATTTTCATTTTCGCTCATTAAAAAAAGTAAGAGTAAAGTTGTTTATGCAACTACTTCGATTACAAATATAAGTTTCCTTATTCTTAAAATATTTATTAAAATAATTTATTTGTAAATACTATGGACAGGATCAATAAACTCAAAGAATACCTTACAGCTTCCCCGGCAGATAGTTTTTTGCAACATGCTCTTGCTTTAGAATATATAAAGATCGGGGAAGAAGGCGAGGCAAGAAAACTGTTTGAGAATATATTAGATCGGGATGCTGCATATATCGGTACCTACTATCACCTTGCAAAGCTACTCGAACGGACAGGAAATAATGAAGAGGCTATACAATGGTACGAGAAGGGGATGAAAGCCGCAAAACAAGCAGGCGATCAGCATAGTTACAATGAATTGCAGGCTGCTTATGAGGATTTGGTATATTAAATTAAGGTTTGTTGCCGTCATTTTTATAAATGATAAAACAACCTGGTTTGCAATTCAAAATTATTTTAAATTTTAGCATTAAAAAATTGTATAAAAAGTTTTTTTATTTGAATAATAATTCTACATTTGTAGAGACGACAAACAAATTGTAGAACAATGAATTTATCAAAAACAGAAGAACAGTTAATGGAAATGATCTGGAAACTGGACAAAGTTTTCTTGAAAGACTTAATTGACAACTATCCGGAGCCAAAACCGGCTACGACAACTATTGCAACATTATTGAAAAGAATGCAAGACAAAGGATTTGTCGGTTACACTCTCTTTGGCAATTCAAGGCAATACTATCCACTCGTAAAAAAGTCCGACTATTTCTCAAAGCACGTAAATGGTATAATTAAAAACTTCTTTGACAATTCAGCTTTGCAATTTGCTTCATTTTTTACTAAGATAACTAACCTGACAACTTCTGAATTGGAGGACCTGAGAAACATTGTTGACCAGGAAATAAAAAGAAAGAGAAAATGACAACATATTTTATAAAAATTATTCTCTGCTCTGCATTATTCATTTCAGTCTATAAACTGTTATTTGAAAATGAGAAAGTGCTCTGGTTTAACAGAATCTACCTGCTGTTCAGCATAGTATTCTCATTTCTGGTTCCGTTAATGACAATACAAACTAACATACAAATTTTGACTGCGGCTGGAACAGGTGTTTTGAATCCTAAGATTTTAAATACTTATAGTAACATTCAAACCTCTGTTTCGCTTAATGAAAATAATACCTTGCCTTTTATATTATGGTCAATTTATGTAACAATTACAGCACTTCTGTTATTTCGCTTTGCGGTTAATCTTAAAATCTTGCTTTCAAGGATTTCAAATAGTCCTGTTATCCCCTATAATAATGCAAAACTTATACTTATCAATGAGAATTTAATCCCTCATAGTTTTTTAAGCTGCATTTTTATAAACCACGAAGATTATAGCAATGGAAAAATTGAGAATGAAATTTTACTTCATGAATTAGCACATGTTCAGCAGAAACATTCTATAGACGTATTGTTTATTGAAATAGTGCAAGCAATATTTTGGTTTAATCCGGTTTTTATATTTTACCGAAAAGCCATTCAACTTAATCACGAGTTTTTAGCTGACTACACCGTTATAAATACTTACACCAACACGCTCAGCTATCAACACTTACTTATTAACAAAGCAAGCCAAAAA
>JAABUN010005382.1_pt1 | contig 15987 bp, 19 predicted proteins | sample 5559311 | NCBI WGS metagenome assembly JAABUN01 (sample SAMN10711877, study PRJNA513370) | rock metagenome | isolation source: Antarctica rocks | place: Antarctica: Victoria Land, Siegfried Peak sud
GCGCCGCGCTCCACAATTGGCTTTGGGCGCGCGCGAACAAAGGCCGATTCCTGCTGCGGATCGACGACACCGATGCGCAGCGCAGCCGGGAGGAGTGGGTGGCCGCGATCCGCGCCGACCTCGCTTGGCTGGGGATTGAGCCGGACGAGGAAGCGCGCCAGTCGGAGCGGTTCCCGCTCTACGACGCCGCGCTCGACCGGCTCGCCGCCGCCTGGCGCGCCTATCCGGCCTGGGACACGCCGGATGAGCTCGAGTTGCGGCGCAAGGTGCTGCTGGGGCGTGGCTTGCCGCCGGTGTACGAACGAACCGCACTGGCTCTCTCGTCCAGTGAACGCGCGCGGCTGGAGGCGGAGCGGGGTCGGCCGCACTGGCGCTTCAAGCTGGACCACACGGTGCCAATCGAGTGGGACGACGCGGTGCGCGGGCCCCAGCGCTTCGACCCGGCGCTGCTCTCCGATCCGGTGATCCGGCGGGCGGACGGCAGTTGGTTGTACATGCTGCCCTCGGTCGTCGACGACATCGAGATGGGGGTGGCCGCCGTGCTGCGCGGCGAGGACCACGTGTCCAACACGGCGGTGCAGGTGCAGATGTTCGCGGCGCTCGGGGCCGAACCGCCCCGGTTCGCGCACGAGGCGCTGCTGGTGGGATCGGAGGGCAAGCTCGCCAAGCGGCTCGGGTCGTTCGGGGTGGACGACGTGCGGTCGCTGGGCGTCGAGCCGGTCGCGCTCGCCGCCCTGCTGGCCCGGCTGGGCACCAGCGATCCGGTGGAGCCCGTCACCGATCTGGACGATCTGGTTCCGGGCTTCTCACCCAGTCGGCTCGGCCGAGCGCCGGCCCGGTTCGACGAGGGCGAGCTTGTCGGCTTGAACGCCAAGGTGCTGCACGCGCTGCCCTTCGCGGCGGTCGCCGACCGGCTGCCCGACGGGATGGGCGAGGCGGCCTGGCTGGCGCTGCGACCAAATCTGTCCGTCCTGGCCGACGCGGCGGACTGGTGGCGGGTCGTGACCGGGCCGGTTGAGGTCGTCGGCGCGGCCGGCGACGCTGAGTTCCTTGCAACGGCCGCTGCGTTGGCCGAGACTCTCCTTTGGGGCGACGAGCCCTGGCACGCGCTCACCGCAGCGCTCGGCGAGCGAACCGGGCGGCGGGGCAAGTCGCTGTTCCGGCCGTTGCGCCTCGCCGTCACCGGGCGACCCTCCGGCCCGGACATGGCGACGCTGCTGCCGCTCATTGGTCAGGAGCGCACGGTCGCGCGCCTTCAGGAGGCGGCCCGCCTCTGACGTTGCCAGCCCGCTCTTTCCCGCGGCACGGCGGTCACCTACATGCAGCCCATGGCCGTCTTCCCCCGCCCATCCCGTCCCTCCGTCGTCTGGGCCGACCTCAAGCTGTTCTTCGCTCAGCGGCAGCGCCATCAGCTTGTCTTCGCCACGCTCGCGCTCGCCGCGCCGGTGCTGATCATCGCGGGCTTCGTCCACGACAGTCACTATGAGCGCGAATACCACCCGACGATCACCTATGTGGACAATTGGAAGGCCGGTCGTTCGCCTGAGGAGATTGCGGCGCAGCAGGCCGACTATCAAAAGATCAAGGACGCGCAGCAGGCCGAGCTCGAACGCCGCCGCGCGCCGTTCAAGGCGATCGACAAGGAACTGACGCGGCTCGGCATGTGAGCGCCGACGACGAGCGCTGGATGGGCGCGGCGCTCGCGCTCGGCTCGCGCGGGCTCGGGTGCACGGGGCTGAATCCGGCGGTCGGCTGCGTCCTCGTGCGCGACGGCCGCGTGCTGGGGCGCGGCTGGACTCAGCCCAGCGGCCGGCCGCACGCCGAGGCGATGGCGCTCGACGCGGGCGGCGAAGCGGCACGCGGGAGCACGGCCTATATCACGCTCGAACCCTGCGCCCATCGCAGCGAGCGCGGTCCGGCCTGCGCGGACCGGCTGGTGGCGGCGGGCGTCGCGCGCGTGGTGATGGCGACCGGCGACCCCGACCCGCGCACGAACGGGCGAGGCATCGAGCGGCTGCGGCGGGCCGGCATCGAGGTGACGACCGGCGTGGGCGAGACGGCGGCACGTTCGGCGCTCGCCCCCTTCCTCACGCGGGTGCTGGAGGGGCGGCCGTTCGTCACGCTCAAGCTCGCCACCAGCCTGGATGGGGCGATCGCGACGGCATCGGGACAAAGCCGCTGGATTACGGGCGAACGCGCCCGGGCTCACGCTCATCTGGAGCGAGCGCGCCACGCCGCCATCCTGGTGGGCGGCGGCACCCTGCGCGCCGATCGGCCCGCGCTGGACGTGCGGCTGGAGGGGCTGGCCGATTGCTCGCCGCAGCGGTTCGTGTTGACTCGCGCGGCCGCGCCCGAGGGCTGGCTGGCGGTCGCTTCGCCGGACGACCTGCCGATGGTCAACAGCGTGCTGGTGGAGGGCGGCGCCGGCGCGGCGGCGGCGTTCCTGGCAGCGGACCGGGTTGACCGGCTGCTGCTCTACCGGGCACCCATCGTGATCGGTGGCGGGCGATCGGCGGTGGACGGGTTCGGCCTGCCAGATCTGGCGACCGCGCACGGCCGATGGAGCTTGACCGACCGGCGGACACTTGGCGTGGATGTGGTCGAGCTTCATGATCGAACGTCAAGGGAGGCGGTATGTTCACTGGCATCGTGACCGACATCGGCACCGTCTTGGGCGTGGAGCAGCGCGGCGACCGGCGGGTGGACATCGCCACCAGCTTCGACACGGCCGCGCTCGATCTGGGCGCGTCCGTCGCCTGCTCGGGCGTCTGCCTGACGGTGGTGGAGCGCGCGCAGGGCATGTTCGCGGTCGACGTATCGGCGGAGACGGCGTCGCTCACGGCCGGCGATCATTGGCGCGAGGGCGCGCGGCTCAATCTGGAACGCTCGCTGCGGGTCGGCGACGAGCTTGGTGGTCACATCGTGCTGGGCCATGTCGACGGCGTGGGGCGGGTCGAGTCGGTGGAGGCCGACGGCGGCTCAACCCGCATCACGATCGCCGCACCCCCGGCGCTGGCCCCCTTCCTGGCGCGCAAGGGGTCGGTGGCGGTGGACGGCGTCTCGCTTACCGTGAACGCGGTCGAGGATCTGGACGCCGGCACCCGCTTCACCCTCAACATCATCCCGCACACGGCCGAGATGACGACGCTTCATGCACTGGAGGTGGGTGACGAGGTGAATTTGGAGGCGGACCCGATGGCGCGCTATCTGCAGCGCATGATGAATGTGAGGGCGGAAGCGGCTACCTGATCGCCGGTTGCTCACCGCCGTGTGATCCAAACCTATTGAAACTCACATGCCACTGTGACACAGCGCTTCAATGGCACAAGACCTTATCGACCGCCTCGTCACCCTGGTGCAGGACGGGCATTCCACCCGGGCCGGGCTTGCGCGCGCCGCCGGGCTGCACGCCAACAGCCTGCGCCGGCTGGGCGAGGCGGACTGGAACCCGACCGCCGACACGCTCACCAAGCTCGAGCGGCACCTCGACGGCGACGGCGCGCACGTCATGGCGTCGGCGGCCGAGATCATCGCGGAGGCCGCCAACGGCCGGATGGTCGTGCTGGTCGACGATGAGGACCGGGAGAATGAGGGCGACCTCGTCGTCCCCGCTCAGATGGCGACGCCCGACGCGATCGCCTTCATGGCGCGCCACGGCCGGGGCCTGGTGTGCCTCGCGCTGTCGGCCGAGCGGGTCGCCGCGCTCGACCTGCCGCCGATGGCGCGCCACAACGGCACGCCGATGCAGACCGCGTTCACCGTCTCGATCGAGGCCAAGGTCGGCGTCACCACCGGCATTTCGGCGGCTGACCGGGCGCGGACCATCGCGGTGGCGATCGACGCCGCCAACGGGCCGGACGCGATCGTGTCGCCCGGCCACGTCTTCCCGCTCGCCGCACGCCCCGGCGGCGTGCTGGTGCGCGCCGGCCACACGGAGGCCGCGGTCGACATCGCGCGGCTCGCCGGCCTGAACCCGTCGGGCGTGATCTGCGAGATCATGCGCGACGACGGCACGATGGCGCGCATGGACGACCTGGTTGCCTTCGCGCGGACCCACCGGCTGAAGGTCGGCACGATCCGCGACCTGATCGCCTATCGCCGCCGCCACGACCACTTGGTCGAGCGCCGGGCGGAGTGCGACTTCGACTCGGCGCATGGCGGCCGCTGGCGGGCGGTCGCGTTCGCCAACAAGGCCACGGGGACCGAGCAGCTGGCGCTCGTCAAGGGCCCGCTCGACACCGATCGGCCGGTGCTGGTGCGGATGCACGTCACCGATCCGTTCTCGGACAGCTTCGGGGCGGCGGGCGCTCGCTCCGGTCTGCTCGCGCGGTCGATGGCGATGATTGCGGCGGAGGGCTCGGGCGTCGTCGTCCTGCTGCCGCCACCGCGCGGCACCTACTCGGCCGCCGTGCGCGCGCGGTCGGGCGAGATCGAGCGGGCGGAGGCGGACGAGCTGCGCGACTATGGGGTGGGTGCGCAGATCCTGACCGATCTGGGCATCGAGCGAATGGAGCTCATCACCAACACGCATCACACGCTGGTGGCGCTCGACGGCTACGGCCTGACGATCACGGGCGAGCGGCCGGTGGCGTGAGCGATGGGGACGGGTGAGGACGAGGCGCGCCCGCCCAAATACGCGCACATCGAGCGCAAGCGGGGCCGCGAGGTGGAGGCCGGCGTGGCGGTGTGGAGCCTAGACGTATTCGATGGCTCGCTTGCCCCGTTGGCGATCGTCGCGATCGAGTGCAGGGACGACACGGCGTTCAAGGCGCAACCGGGGGAGAGGGACTGATGGGACGGGTGCTGATCGTCGAGGCGCGTTACTACGCGCATCTGAACGACTTGCTGCTGGCGGGTGCCCGGGCGGCGCTGGAAGCGGGCGGGCATGGCTACGAGACGGTCACCGTGCCCGGTGCTTTGGAGGTGCCGGGAGCGGTGGCGCTTGCGGCGGAGTCCGGGCGCTACGACGCCTTCGTGGCGCTTGGCGTCGTGATCCGGGGTGAAACCTACCACTTCGAGATCGTGGCCGGCGAGTCGGCGCGCGCGCTGATGGCGCTGAGCCTCGACGGTCTGGCGATCGGCAACGGTATCCTGACGGTGGAAACCGAAGCGCAGGCGCTGGAACGGGCCGACCCGGCGCGCGGCGACAAGGGTGGCGGCGCGGCGCGCGCGGCGCTCGCCATGCTGGCGCTCCGCGAGCGGTTCGCGTGACCGGGCCGGTGCTGGAGACGGAGCGGCTGATCCTGCGGGTGCCGATCGCGGACGACTTCGACGCCTTCGCGGCCTTTGCCGCCGAGGAGGAGACGAACCGGCATCTCGGCGGCGTGAAGACCCGGTCGGAGGCGTGGCGTTTCTTCACCTCCCTGGTCGGAGCCTGGGTGGTGGACGGCTTCGCCATGTTCTCCGTCATCGAACGCGACACCGGGCGCTGGGTCGGCCGGCTGGGACCGTGGAGCCCGCCCGACTGGCCGGGCACCGAAGTGGGCTGGGGTGTGCGCGCCGAGTTCGCCGGCCGGGGCTTTGCTTTCGAGGGTTCGTCGGCGGCGATGGATTTCGCGGTGGACCGGCTCGGCTGGACTCACATCATCCACACCATTGCAGCGGACAACGTCCGTTCGATCGCGCTGGCAAAGCGGCTCGGGTCGGTGAACGAGGGTCCGACGCGGCTGCCCGCTCCGTACGATGACGTGCGGGTGGACGCTTGGGGGCAGACGGCGGATGAGTGGCGGAGGGCTCGGGCGTCGGGCTAGGCTTTTCCTCTCCGGCATGGGGAGGTGGCGCGCCGAAGGGGAGGGGCGGGTTCCGCCTTGTCGAGTCGCCGATCTAGCCCGACACGCCCCACCGCCGTCTCGCGGTTCCCTCCCGGTTCGGGGAGACGGGGAGTTTGCGCTGACACGCAAGTCGATCGCGTGTCCGCCGCAAAGGTGCTGCAGCGCAAGGCAGCGGATGCCAACCGTCTTATCAGGCGAGCGGGATCAGCACCTCGTTGCGACGCGCCAGCGGCGGAATGAACGGCGCGTCGTAAAAGGCATACTCAGCCGCACCCGACGCCGTCTCACCACGCCGTTCCAGCCAGTTGCGCAGCTCGCGCTCTTTGGCCTTCATGGTCGCCTCGTCCGGCGCGCCGGGGAAGCGCACGGCCGCCACCCGCCGCCGGTCGATCGTGTTTAGTGACACCGCGCCCGACGGGGTCGGCAGGCGATCCTTCGTCCAGCCGGACGGCATCACGAACCGGGTGCGCCACCGCGCATCGCCCGCCACCGCGTCGGCCGAGTCGGCGAGCACGGGCGCGACCATCGCGATCTTGTCGCCCGGCCGGTTCTTGGCCCCGATGTAATCAGCGAGCCGGCGATAACCGCGATCGAGGGCTTGGCCCTGACTGCCGGGTTGAGTCGTTTGGGCGACGATCAGCTCGGGATAGCGGCGGATGGAGTAGTCGCCATCCTCGGCGTCCAGCATATAGGGCGCGCGCTCCGCACCTTTGTCACGCCACACCATCGTGCCATAGCCGACACCGGCGGCGAGCAGACCCCAGCCCAGCAGCTTGCGAAAGCCAGACCCGGAGGAGCCATCGTCGTCCTCGTCCTGCCCGTCGTCGTCATCGTTGTCGTCCCATTCCACCCGAACGGCGTCGGTGCGCGTGTCCCCATGGTCATCGACGACATAAGCGGCGCGGGGGTGATCCTTGGGCGAGCGGGTGCGAAAGATAGCCATGACCGCTCAACCCGCGTCCGCCGTCACCGGTTCCAGTCCGGGATAGTCCGTGTAGCCCTCGGACCCTTGCGAGTACCACGTCGCCATCTCGTCGGCGTTGAGCGGGGCGTCGCGGCGGAAGCGGTCGACCAGGTCGGGATTGGCCAGGTAGGGGCGGCCATAGGCGATGGCGTCGGCGATGCCCTCGTCCAGCTGCGCCTGCCCGTCGGCGCGGCCATAATCGCTGTTGAGCACCAGCGGGCCGGTGAACACCCGCCGAATGTGCGGGCTGACCGGTGGCACGTCGGTGGAGCCGAAGGTGCCGTTCGCGCGCGGCTCGCGCAGCTCTAAGAAGGCGAGACCCAGTGGCTCGAGCACCTGCGCGGCCGCAGTAAAGGTGCCGACCGGGTCGGTGTCGTCCACGCCCTGCGTGTCGCCGTTGGGCGACATGCGGACGGCCGTGCGGTTCGCGCCCACTTCGGCCGCGACGGCCTCGGCCACCTCGCGGAGCAACCGAACCCGGTTCACGGCCGGGCCGCCATAGTCGTCGGCGCGGTGATTGGAGCCGTCGCGGATGAACTGGTCGATCAGATAACCGTTGGCGGCGTGGATCTGCACCCCGTCGAAGCCGGCCGCCGTCGCGTGGCGAGCGGCGGTGACGTAGTCGTCCACCACCCGGCCGATCTCGTCCAGGCCGAGCGCGCGCGCCGCTTCATACGGCTGCTTGGCGTTATAGGTGTGCGCCTTTCCCGGCGCGGTGGTTGCGGAGGCGGAGACGGGCCGTTCGCCGCCCAGGAAGTCGGGATGGACGATGCGCCCCATGTGCCACAGCTGAGCGACGATCCGCCCGCCGGCCGCATGGACGGAGTCGGTCACCGGCCGCCATGCCGCGACCTGCGCGTCGGTCCACAGGCCGGGCGCGAAGGGCCAGCCAAGCCCCTCGCGGCTGATGCCCGTCGCCTCCGAGATGATCAGCCCCGCGCCCGCCCGCTGGGCGTAATAGTCGGCCATCAGCGCGGTGGGCACATGCTCGCGGGTCGCGCGGCCCCGGGTGAGCGGGGCCATCAGGACTCGGTTGGGCGCGGCGATGGCGCCGAGCTGGATTGGATCGAACAGGCTGGGCATCGGGGCTCCTCGATGGGTGACTTCAGGCAAGGTGTCGCACATGGGGGCGGGCATGGCGGATGGGCAAGCGCGGTCAAGGAGCGGGAACGAGCGCGCGACCGCCATCCTCGTGCTGATCGCGGCCAACGCCTGCCTCGCGCTCGGCCCCTGGCTGGTGCGGCTGTCGGACACCGGCCCGGTCGCCACCGGCTTCTGGCGCCTCGCGCTGGCGCTCCCCCTGCTGGCGGTGTTCGCGAGGCGCGAGGCGGGGCCTGGGGCGCGGGGGCGACCACGCGGCGCGCTGATGGTAGCGGTGGCGGTGGGGGGCCTGTTCTTCGCGGCCGACCTGGCCGCCTGGCACTTGGGCATCGTGCTGACGAAGGCGGCCAACGCCACATTGTTCGGCAACACGGCGAGCCTGCTGTTCCCGCTGTGGGCCTTCGCCGTGGCGCGGGAGTGGCCGAGCCGGGGGCAGGCGCTGGCGCTCGGGCTCGCGGCGGCGGGCGGCGCGCTGTTGATGGGCCAGAGCTTCGAGATCGCGCCGGAGCATCTGGTCGGCGACGCGCTCTGCCTCGCTGCGGGCGTGCTCTACACCGGCTATCTGGTGGCGTTGAAAGGCGCGAGGGGACGATTGGGCAGCTGGCGCGTGCTGGCCTGGTCGACCGCCTGGAGCGCGCCCGCGCTGCTCTTGGCGGCGCTGCTGCTGGGCGAGCGGGTGTGGCCGGTGGACTGGACGCCGCTCCTCGCACTCGCGGCGTTGAGCCAGCTGGCGGGTCAGGGAATGCTGATCTGGGCGCTGGGCGCGGTGCGGCCGCTGGTGGTCGGCCTGGCGCTCCTCACCCAGCCGGCGGTCGCCGCTCTCTCCGGCTGGCTGGCATTCGGGGAGACGTTGACGACGGGCGACTTGGCCGGCGCGGCGCTGGTCGCGGTGGCGCTGGTGCTGGCGCAGCGGCGGCCCGTTGCCCGCTCGCCCGCCCCGGTCTAGCGTTGCGGCCATGACCGACGACCCACTACCCGATGACGCGACGCTCGATGAGGTGCGCGCCGCGCTCGCCCCGCGCCTCGCCACCCACGCCGGGTTCGATGGCTGGGGCGAGGCGGCGGTGAGCGCGGCGGCGGACGAGGTGGGGGTGGACCGCGCGGTCGCGCGGCTCGCCTTTCCTGGCGGCGCGGTCGACCTGGTTGACGCCTGGTTCGACAGCCTGGACCGGCGCGTCGTCGCCGCGTTCCCGGCGGAGCGGGTGGAGCCGATGCGGGTGAGCGGGCGCATCGGGGCCTTCATCGAGCACCGGCTCGACCTGATGGCCGCCGACCGCGAGGGGCTGCGCCGCGCTCTCGGCGTGCTCGCCCGGCCGCAGAACCTGCGCGCGACGGCGCGGCTCGGCTGGCGCACGGCGGACCGGCTGTGGCGGCTGGCGGGCGACCGTGCCACCGACTGGAACCACTATTCCAAGCGCGCGATCCTGATCGGCGTGTACGCCTCCACCGTGGCGGTGTTCCTGGACGACGACAGCGAGGGGCAGGCCGACACACGCGCCTTCCTGGGCCGCCGACTGGCCGATGTCGGCCGCTTCGAGAAGGCGAAGGCGCAGCTGACCGGCGGAGAACGCGACCGGCCGAGCCTGACCCGCTTCCTGGGACGACTGCGCTACCCCGCCGTGTAGCGAGTTGGTCGAGCTACCCAAGCGATGCGGGGTACGAGCGAGTGGTGGAGCTGCTCACCCACTTGCGCGCTCGAGCTCCTAATGATAATCAGTCGCAGGAAGGACGGATTTCCATGCGACTGAACGACCTCTCGCTGCACGCCATGGCCCGGATCGACTCGATCGATTGGACGGCGTTGACGCCCGCCGACGGCCGCCGCCTGCGCGAGCTTGGCTTTGGCGACGGCGTGGCGGTGTCGGTCGAGCGGCGCGGTGGCTGGAGCGGGCGCGGACCGCTCGCCTGCAAGGTCGGGCGCATGCTGGTCGCGATCCAACGCGTCCACGCCAGCGCCATCTCGGTGGAGCCCGCGGCGGCGGCATGAGCCCCGCGCCGCTGGTGGCGCTTGTCGGCAACCCGAACGCCGGCAAGTCCGCACTGTTCAACGCGCTCACCGGCGCCCGGCAGAAGGTTGGCAACTACCCCGGCGTGACGGTCGAGCGCCATTCGGGCCGGCTCGCCTTGAGCGACGGCCGGCCGGTGGAGCTCGTCGATTTGCCCGGTGCTTACAGCCTCGATCCGTCGAGCCCCGATGAGGTCGTGACCCGCGACGTGGTGACCGGGCGGCAGGAGGGCGAGCGGCTGCCCGACCTGCTCGTGATCGTGGTCGACGCAACCAACCTCGACAATCACCTTCGCTTCGCCCTTCAGCTGATCGCGCTCGGCACCCCGTGCGTGGTGGCGCTCAACATGATCGACCTGGCGACCCGCGACGGGCTGACGATCGACCCGGAGCTGCTCGCGGGCGAGCTCGGCGTGCCCGTCGTGCCCACGGTGGCGGTCCGCCGGCGCGGACTCGATGCGCTGACCGACGCGATCGCCGCGCGGGTGGGCACCAGCGGCGTCCATCGCCTGCGCGGCGGGTCGGGAGCGGTCGAGGGCGACATCGCGGTGCTCCAGCGTCGGGCGCGCTCCCTGTCGGCGGCGGTGACCGAGTCGGAGAGTCCGGCACGCCGCTGGGCTCAGTCCGCCGACGCGGTGGCGCTGCACCCGGTCGTGGGGCCGCTGCTCCTCGCCATCATCCTGTTCGGGATGTTTCAGGCGGTGTTCGCCTGGTCGGACGCGCCGGTCGGCTTGATCGAGGGCGCGCAGGACTGGATCGCGGGAACCGTCGGGGCGGCGGTGCCGGCCGGCATCGTGCGCTCCTTCCTGGTCGACGGCGTCATCAACGGGGTGGGCTCGGTGGTCGTGTTCCTGCCCCAGATCCTGATCCTGTTCACCTTCATCCTGGTGTTGGAGGCGAGCGGCTACATGGCGCGCGCGGCGTTCCTGATGGATCGCACGATGGGGCTGGTCGGGCTGAACGGCCGCGCCTTCATTCCGCTGCTGTCGTCCTACGCCTGCGCGGTGCCCGGCATCATGGCGACGCGCACGATCGCGGAGCCGCGCGAACGGCTGACCACCATCCTGATCGCGCCGCTGACGACCTGTTCGGCGCGCCTGCCGGTCTATGCGGTCGTGATCGGCGCGTTCATCCCGGCGCGTCAGGTGGCAGGAGGCGTGGGATTGCAGGGGCTCGTGCTGTTCGGGCTCTACCTGACCGGCATTTTGGCGGCGATGACCGTCGCCCTGCTGCTGCGCGCCACCCGGTTGAAGGGCGGCACGGCGGGCATGATGATGGAGCTGCCGCGCTGGCAGTGGCCGACACCGCGCGACCTGGCGCTCGGCCTGTGGCAGCGCGCCTGGGTGTTCCTGCGCCGCGCCGGCACCGTCATCTTCACCGCCACGATCGCGCTCTGGGTGCTGCTGTCCTTTCCGCAGGCAACCGATGGCCGGCAGCTGGAGCACTCGATCGCGGGCCGGCTGGCGACCGCCGTCCAGCCGGTGTTCGCGCCGATCGGCTTCAACCGCGACATCGTCCTGGCGCTGGTGCCGGCGATGGCGGCGCGGGAGGTGGCGGTCTCCGCGCTCGCCACCGCCTACTCGATCGACGCGAGCCCGGCCGCCGATCCGGCCGTCGACGCGACCGACGCCGTGCAGCCGGAGGCCACCGACGCGGCGCTGGGCGCCCGGCTGGCGACCGACTGGAGCCTGCCGACCGCGCTCGCCTTCCTCGCCTGGTTTGTGTTCGCGCCCCAATGCCTGTCGACTATCGCGGTGACTCGGCGGGAGACGAACAGCCTCGGCTGGACGAGCGCGATGGTCGCCACCTACTTCGCCTTGGCCTACGCGGGGGCAGGCGCTACCTACTGGCTGGCAAGGGCCGCCGGGCTCTGAACATGGGGAGCAAGGTGCGTGGCAGGCAGCGTGAACAAGGTCATCCTGGTCGGCAATCTGGGGACCGACCCGGAGGCCAAGTCCTTTTCCAACGGCGGAGAGGTCGTGAACTTCTCGCTCGCCACGTCGGAGAGCTGGAACGACAAGCAGTCGGGCGAGAAGCGTGAGAAGACGGAGTGGCACAAGGTCGCCATCTTTAACGAGAATCTCGGACGCATCGCCAAGCAGTATCTCAAGAAGGGTTCAAAGGTGTATCTGGAGGGCAAGCTCCAGACGCGCAAATGGCAGGGGCAGGATGGGCAGGACCGCTACACGACGGAGATCGTGCTCCAGCGGTTTCAGGGCGAACTGACGCTGCTGGGTGGCCGCGAGGGCGGCGGTGGCGGCTCGGAAGGCGGTTCGAGTGGCGGCTGGGGCGGCGAGCGGTCGGGCGGAGGACGCTCGTCCGGCGTTGGCCAATCGAGTGGCGGCGGCTCGGGCGGCTCGTCGGGAGGGGGCGGCTTCGGCGGCGGCCAGGACTACGCGGCGGACCTGGACGACGACGTTCCGTTTTGATTTCTCTTCCTTCCCTGAAGAGAGGGGCTGGGGGAGAGTGCGAGCCGACCGCGAGCCCTCTCCTTTACATCAAGGCCGGGGCGCTGTCGCTCGCCACACACCGACCCCTCAACCCCCTCCCTTGCAGAGACGGGAGGTCACCAGCCGCTCCTCTTCAACCCAAGCAGCGCGGCGAACGGGCTGGCCTCCACCTCGGTCGCGATGCCGAGCGCGCGGCGGCGGGTGTCCGCATCCGGCGCGCGTGGATAGGGATCCAGCGCCAGCACCAGCGACTGAGCGGTGGCCTCGCCCAGGTCGATCGTCCCGCCCTCAATGGACAGGCGGTCGAGGTCGCGTTCGTCCAGTTCTATCTCCTCGTCAAGCGATCCCGGCTCCTCATACGCGAACAGCAGCGCGTCCGTTGTGTCGATGGCAAAATGCACCGGCTCTCCTGTCGTGACGCAGCTCTGCGTGCCGGACGCCACGATCCGCGCCTCGCCCGCCACGCCGTCCGTCACCGGCCGCAGCCGCCACTCGGCGCTGAGCGAGTCCAGCGAGCCGAACCCGAAGCGTGCGGCAAGCGCGGCCCGCTCATCCTCGTCCGCCTCGATCCGCTCGTCCCGCCCGTCGCCGATCGTGTCGAGCCGCACTGGTCGAGCAAACTCCAGCCTCATCCCGGCACCCGGCCGGCGATCACCGCGTCCGTGCCGCTGCGCGCCAGCCCTTCGGCCAGCCGTGTGAGCGCGACCGCCGTGTGGTCGAGCGCCGGGTCGCCGACCTCGTCCGAGCCATAGACGTTGCGGCGCACCGCCTCACGGAATGCCCCAGCATCGTTGTCCCGACGCGCCGCGGCATAGGCCCCCAGCCGTCCGCCGAGCGCCCCCATCAGCTTGCCCACGCGCTTGCCCACGACCATGTCGCCGATGCCCAGTTCGCGCATCGAGGCGTCCATGTCGTCCACGAACAGCTCGGTCAGCGCCACCGACTCCTCCGGCGCGCCCTCAAGCCGGGACAAGGTGAGTGCTACGACCGAGGACAGCACGGCGAAGCGGCCGTTGATGTCGTCCGCCACTCCTCCGTCGATGAACCAGTGCGGCTGGCGGGCGATCGCGATCAGCCGGATGTAGAGGGCGCGCACGCCATCCCGGCGGTCGGGGCCGCGGGCGAACAGGCGGTGGAGCAGGTTTGGCGGCACGGGCGCTCATCTTGTGGCAATGCGACGCCCGCGATATTGAGCGCGCATCCGCCGGTTGCAAGCCGGCCGCCCGCCAGAAGAGCAACTCCCCCCCCATGACCCTGCGCCCCATCCTCCTCCTCGCCGCCGCGACGCTGGCGCTCGGCGCGTGCGCGCGCGATCGGGCGTTCACCGGCTTCATCGTCGACGAGGCGCTCGTCTCCGCGATCCAGCCGGGCGTGGACAACCGCCAATCGGTCGAGGCGACGCTCGGCCAGCCCTCCTTCACCGGAGAGTTCAGCCGGAACGACTGGTATTATGTGTCGCGCATTACGCGGCAATACGGCTTCTCGCTGCCCTCGCCCGTCGAACAGACGATCCTGCACGTCACCTTCGCGCCCGACGGCACGGTCGCGTCCGTCGATCGCAGCGGCATGGAAAAGGTCGCCGACATCAGCCCGGACAGCGCGACCACGCCGACGCTTGGCCGCGATCGAAGCCTGTTCGAGGATCTGTTCGGCAACATCGGCACGGTCGGCGCGCCGGGCGCCGGACCGGCAACCGGCCAGGGGCAGGGTGGTTAAGGCGGCCGCCTAGCGAACCAGGCCGCTGGCCGTCCTTATGACGGCGATCCACACCGGCATCTCGACGTTCAGGAGAACGCGGCCGATCAGCTCGCGCGAAACAGTTCCGGAGATGCGCACGGTCGGAGACCTCGATGTGGCGGTCGTCGGTCCTGCGAAGGTGCGGGGGCGCGGCGGCTAAGCGGTCGTCTCACCCCTGCCCCCTTCAAGGGAGAGGGCTCGATCAGCGCCTCGCCCGCTAGCCTGTCCGGTTTATTCCGCTCGCCTCCAGCTGGCCGTCGATCGCCGCCATCAGCCGGTCGAGCGCCGCCTGGTCGCGCGCCTCCGCGCGCGCGACGAGCACGTTCTGGGTGTTGGACGCGCGCAACAGCCACCAGCCGTCGTCCGTGTTCACGCGCACGCCGTCGGTTGCATCCACCCGCGCGCCGGTGCCGGCGAGGCGCTCCTTGACCTCGTCGATCACCGCGAACTTGCGGCTCTCGTCCACGTCGAAGCGCAGCTCCGGCGTGTTGGTGAACTGCGGCATCGCCGAGCGCATTTCGGTCACGGTCATGTCGCTCTCGCTCGCCGCGCGGATCAGGCGCACGGCGGCGTAGAGCGCGTCGTCAAAGCCGTAATAGTCGTTCTTGAAGAAGATGTGCCCGCTCATCTCGCCCGCGAGCGGCGAGCCGGTCTCGCGCATCTTGGCCTTGATGAGCGAGTGGCCGGTCTTCCACATCAGCGGCTTGCCGCCCAGCTCCGCCACCCGGTCGAACAGCGCTTGAGACGCCTTCACGTCGGCGATGATGGTCGAGCCCGGCTCATCCTCCAGCACCTGGGCCGCAAAGATCTGGAGCAGTTGGTCGCCCCAGATCACGCGCCCCTCGCCGTCGATCGCGCCGAGCCGGTCGCCATCGCCATCGAACGCCACGCCGAAGTCGAGCCCCTTGTCGGCCACGAGCGCGCGCAGATCCTCCAGGTTCTTCTCCTCGGTGGGGTCGGGATGATGGTTAGGGAAGTGGCCGTCGATCTCGGTGAACAAGGTGAAGTGCTCGCCGGGCAGGCGCGCCACCAGCTTCTCCACCACCGCGCCCGCCGCCCCGTTGCCGGCGTCCCAGCCGACGCGCAGCGGCTTGGCGTCAAGGCCCTTCACCAGCCGGTCGACATAATCGTTGGCGATCTCGACGGAGCGGCTGCTCCCCGACCCCTTCGTCCAGTCGCCCTTGGCCGCCATCGTGCCCAGCCGGGCGATCTGCTCGCCATAGAAGGGCGCGTGGCCCATCACCATCTTGAAGCCATTGTAGTCGGGCGGGTTGTGGCTGCCCGTGATCATCACGCCGCCGTCGACCCCGTCCATCGTCGCCTCGGCCCAGTAGAGCATCGGCGTCGGGCCGAGGCCCACATTGACCACGTCACAGCCGCTCGCGTTCAGCCCCTCGGTCAGAGCGGTGGCCAGCTCGGGCGAGGACAGCCGGCCGTCATAGCCGATCGCCACCGTGTGCCCGCCGCCGCGCCGCACCATGGTGGCGAAGCCGCGGCCGATCGCGCGCGCGTCGTCGGGGCCGAGCGTCTCGCCGACGATGCCCCGGATGTCGTACTCGCGCAGAGAGGTCGGGTGGAAGTCATGGTTGTCCATCAGCGGGTCTCCTTTGTCCTCAACAACACTTCGCGGGCGCGGTTTATCCGGCGGACCTGTTCGGCGGTGCCGCCGACGTCCGGGTGAGCCCGAGCCATGGCGCGCGCCCAGGCCGCGCGCACGGTGCGCGCGTCGGCGTCGGGGGCGACGTCGAGCCAATCGGCCGCGCGCCGTCGCTGCTCTCGCCGATGCGCCCGGCCGGTGGCCGCGAGAGCGGCGACCCCGCCGGCGATGAGGAGGGGGATCACTTTACTGTTCCTCCCCAAGCTCGCTTGGGGAGGGGGACCATGCGCAGCATGGTGGAGGGGTACGGCACCGGCCCCTCCACCATTCGGCTGTCGCCGAACCGTCCCCCTCCCCGAGCA
>JAABUN010005383.1_pt1 | contig 15986 bp, 17 predicted proteins | sample 5559311 | NCBI WGS metagenome assembly JAABUN01 (sample SAMN10711877, study PRJNA513370) | rock metagenome | isolation source: Antarctica rocks | place: Antarctica: Victoria Land, Siegfried Peak sud
TCTCGAGGTGGCCGCCATCTCGTTGCACATCGCAACCAGCTCCTCGCGCCAGAGCTCGCCGAGGTACTGCCGGTTGTTGAACACAGCGTCCTGGAGCTGCTGCAGGGTGAAGCCCTTGCCCGGCAGCCCGTCGGAGCCGTCGAGCCGCTGCTGCACGATGCGAAGGCCCAGGCGCGTTCGCGGCGCACGGGCCGTGCGCTCGTCGCCGACGATGCGCGCGAATCCCTCGAGGGGCTCCGCGGGGTTCGACAGCCAGTACGAGTCGTTCGAGTTCGTCACGTAGTCGTTGCGGAAGAGCGACGGCAGGTTCTTCGGTCCGAAGGTGCCGGGCTGGATCGCGTCCTCGTCGCGGCCCCAGTTGCACTCGGAGCGCGAACCGTCTAGCACGGGTAGTCGGAGGAGCTGGTAGGTGCCCTTGCCGAGCGCCGTGTTGCACTGCTCTGCCTTCGCATTCGTCACGTTGGGGACGACCGACTGGTCGGCGTAGTAGGCCTCGCCCCTCGAGTCGGCGGCGATCGAGTTGACCCACGGGATGCCCTGGTTGCGCCGGTGCACGGCGTCGTACTCGCGCACCGTCTGGGCCAGGTTGTTCTCGAAGAAGTGGTTGAGGTAGCGGAAGTTTCCGGCGTTGGCGTCCCCCATCGAGTACGCCTGCGCCGACGTCCACGGGAAGAGGGGTTGCCCGAGCAGCTCGGTGAACATCGGCCCGTACTCGCTCGAGTAGAGGGTCCTGGTGCGATCCTGCAGCTGCCCGTCCGCGCCCGCCACTTTGACGGTCACCGTGTCGCGCTTCATCTCCTTCGGCTGGCCGTCCACGAGGTAGGTGGTGGGCGAGCCGGGCACGAGCTTCAGCTCGAACGGCGTGAAGCGGAAGGCCGTCGAGACGGTGTGGCTCCACGCCAACCCCTTGGTATGACCGATCAGCACGAGCGGCACCCCGAACAGGCTGCCTCCACTCACGTCGAGCTTGCCGGGGATCGTGAGGTGCGCCTGGTAGAAGCGCTCGGACCCGTCCCACGGGAAGTGCGGGTTGCCCAACAGCATGCCCTTGCCGTTGGCGGTCGCCTCGCGACCCAGTCCGATCGCGTTAGACCCGATGCCGCCGAGCGGGAACTGCTCGATGAAGTCGCGGGAGAGCGCACCGAGGGGCACTCCTGGACCGCCGGTCAGGGGCGGCGTGGGCGGTTGTGCGGAGCCGATGCCGTTGATGGCCACACCGCCACTGGCCAGCAGGGCGAGCTGGTAGAAGCGCCGGTACGCGTCGATCTCTTCGATCTCGCGCACCCACGGCTTGCCGCGGCAGTTGGGATCTGGCAGCTTGTCGACGCCCGTCGCTCGGAGGTACTCGTTGTAGCCCGCCACGTACCCGCGCACGAGCTCGCGCACCTCGGGCCGAGGGCCGCTCGGAGGCGGCTGATCCAGGAGCTTCTCGATCGTCCGCGTATCGATGATGCGCTGAAAGAAGAAGTCGCTGTTGAGGTTGTTCACCGAGGCGCCGTTGCCGCGGAACACGTAGCCCTCGTCGGGGCCGAAGAAGCGCGAACGTTCACCGCGCACGGTCACGTACGAGTCGGCAATCACGCAGATGTTGTCCTGCGCGAACGAGTAGCCGTATCCGTAGCCCGCGCCCTCGAAGTCCTTGGCAAGGATGTGGGGAATGCCCTGGGCGCTGCGGCGCACGGTGACCTGTGCGCCACCCTGAGCGAGCGCGGTGTCGGCGAAACCCGCGACAAGCATCACCGTCAGCGCGCACACCAGCACGGTTCTCTCCACCCCCCGGAGGCGCATCACGTGGGCGACCATACGCCTCGGCGGGTTCGCCGCGCCGAATCGATCCCACTTGCTACGGTGCGTAGCAGTGGCCGACGATCGAACGATCCCCCAGCGCGAACTTCGTAACAACATCTCCGAGGTGCTTCGCTCGGTCGAGGCCGGGGATAGCTTCACCGTCACCGTGCGAGGGCGTCCGGTGGCGCGAGTGGTGCCCACCGGACACGCGGGCGAGCCGCGGGTGGAGGTCGCCCGTTCTGACCTGCGCCGCATACTCGCCGAGCCGATCGACGGTGACTTGGGTCGGGAGCTCGCCGCTGCCGAGGAGCCGGTCGGCGACCCGTGGCCGCTGCGTTGACCGGGAGTCTGCTCGACACGAGCGTGCTGATCGCGCAGGACCCGGAGGCCAGCCTGGAGCTGCCAGCTTCGGCGGCGATCTCGGTAGTCAGCCTGGGGGAGCTGCGAGCGGGTGTCCTCCTCGCCCGCGACGGCGCCGTGCGCACCTCCCGGCGTCGGCGCATGGAGGCGGTGCGCAGAGCGTTCCTTCCTCTGGCCGTGGACGAGCCCGTCGCCGACCACTACGGCCGGTTGCTTGCCGCCGCGCGCGCGGAGCGACGTACGACAAAGGCCACCGATCTCCTGATCGTGGCGACGGCCGCCGCCACAGGCCGCACGCTACACACGCTCGACTCCGCGCAGGCCGGGTTGGCCACGATGGGTCGGGTGCCGGTCACCGAGCCGTAGACCGCGTGAATCCCTCGCCAGGGCGCCCACCGGCCCTAAGCAGCCTCGGGCTTGATCCGGAAGTAGGCGGTCCGCCCCACACCCTTCAGCCCCTTGCGCTTGCGCCGGTCCCAGTCGTAGCGGTCGGCCACCTCCTCCTGTGTCTCCGCCGCCACGTTGATGGTCCCGGGCTTGGCGGCGTCGGTCAGGCGGCTGGCCAGGTTCACGGGGGCGCCGAACCAGTCCCCGGCGCGAGTGACGGCCGGTCCGTAGGCCAGTCCGGCACGCAGCTCCGGCAGCTCGGCCGGCTGCTTCTCCCAGGCCTGGAGGAGGGCTATGAGCACGTCGAGCAGCTCGGCCACGCGCGGCGAGGCGAGCATCACCGCGTCGCCGATCGTCTTGACGACCTGGACTGGGGCGGTGGCAGCGCTCATGGCGCCATCGGAGAGCCGAGCGACACGCTCACCCACGTGGCCAACCCCCAGGGCAAGCTCAGCGGGCAGGGCCGCGACGCGCTCCTCCTTGACCGCCCGGAGCAGGCGATCCCGCGAGACACCGGCCTCGCACAGGCGCTTGAGCAACTCTCGGCGCGCGACGCGGTCGCCGCTCTCGCCGAGGTCCTCGTACAGGCGCGGGTCCTCCCAGAGGTCGCTCGTCATCCGATCACGCGGCACAACCGGAGCCTGCGTCTGCCGGCCTCACGCGTCTGCCGTCGAGCATGTGACCGCATCGCCCACCCGAATTCGCGCCGCTCCAAGTGGCCGCGCGTTGATCCCGAAGGAGCCGCTCCGCTCCCGAAACAGCCAGCGCAGCAGCTCGGGCCATTTCTCGCCCGTGGCCGGATCGCGCGTGGGGATGACGCATCGCTCGCACGGGTGCAGGACCTCCAGCTCGGCCTCGCCGACCTTCATGCGCGTGCCCTCCCAGTCCTGCTCGGCGTAGGCGGGCGCATCGAGCACCACGTGGATGTTCGTGCGAAACCGGTCGAGCTCGACACCGCGGCCCAATGCCACACCGATCGCGTCGAGCGTCGCCTGAGTGGTCACGAGCACCGACCGGGGAAGGTCCTGCTGGCCGGCCGGGTCGGCGCGCACCGTCACCGGGCGTCCGAGGTCGTTGGTGAGGGCCGCCTCGAGCGCAGGGTCATCGCTCGCAAATGACTCACCGTCAGGTGCGGTGATCGTCGTGCCGATCGCTCGCCACGCCAACAGGCGCGGCGCCTGGCGAGCGGTGAGCCGGCGTGTAGCGCCCTTGTGCTCGTCGAAAACGGCAAGCGTGCGGTCTCCGATCACGCCGCGCCCGTCGAGGGCGAGCTCCCGGCTGGGTTCTCCCGCCGCCGACTTCAGTGGCCAGCGGTGCAGGTGGCTGACGGTGCCGGAGGCGAGCACGGGTTCAGGTTAGGGTGCCCCCTGCCGGATCCCGGGCGGTCGCTCTAAGCGGGTCTGGCGAACATCAAACGAGGAGGGGGAGCGCATGGCCAACACCATCATCGACAAGGACCTCTACAGGCAGATCCGCTCGAAGGGGGTGCGCAAGAGCGTGGCACGCAGCATCGCCGCCGCATCCGACATGGCGCAGGACACCGGCGGTAGGGCTCCGGAGGCATTGCGCAAGGCGGTGAGCGACCTGCGCTCAGTGGTGTCCGACCTCGAGGACCGCGCGACGGGTGGTCCGGCCAAGCGCAGGGAGACCGCGAAGAAGGCGGCGCGCACTCGCGCACGTAACGCAGCAAAGCGCAGCGAGTCCGCGAAGAAGGCCGCGAAGACGCGGGCGAAGAGCACAGGCACAGCTCGCACGGCGAGGAGCTCAGGCACGGTGGGCGCGGCGAAGCGCACAGGCACTGCTCGCACGGCGAAGAGCACAGGCACTGCTGGCAGGACGACGAGGACGGGCACTGCTCGCACGGCGAAGAGCACAGGCACCGCTCGCAGGGCGAGCGCGGCGAAGGGCGCCGGGACCTCTCGCGCCAAGAGTCCCAGCAAGCGTGCGACCACCCGGAGGACAGCGGGTCGCGGCTAGCTCTGGTCCGCCGGCCTCGACGTCTCCCTCACCACCGAGAGTCGCCGATGAGGTGCCCCCTCAGGCGCCTAGCCGAAAGCGGGCCGACGCACCCGACGCGCCGACCACACGGCGAAGGCGAACACCGCGACCCCACAGGCGATATCGACACCGATGTGCAGGTGCCGCCACCACGCGAGCTGGCTCATGCCCGGGGCACTGTAGTGCCCGATCCCGACCAGACCGCTCAACGAATAGACGGCGAGCAGACTGACGGCCGCCCTGATCTGACGCCTCCGGTAGAGCAGGTAACCGCCCACGCCGGCGGCCGTGAGGATGACCCAGGAGATCCAGATCGTGTCGGCGGTGATGTTCGGCCCTGTGTCGGACTTCGGGTACTGGTCGAACGCAAGGTAGTTGTCGGTGTAGTGCACGATCGACGTGACCACCGCCACCGCGAGGATCGCGGTCAGGATCTTCACCGCTCGCCCGTGGTCTGCTGCGGACACGACTGCCTCCCGTCGCCGGAATCAGGGTGGCCCCCCGCGAGGGCCTACTGACAGTACGGGCGAGGAGGCTCTTGCGCGTCACGATCATCACCCCCCGAACGGCTCACCCAGACGCCCCCGGGGCGTGAGCTCCCGGGGGCGTCCTGTGGCTTAGACAGTGGCTCTCTCAGGCGACGTACCCGCTCTTGTCAAGGGCCCCGGTGGCGCCCGATTCCCGGACGTGCGGGCGGCCGTCACCGTGATCTCCGCGCGGTTCAGCGGGCCCGCCGAACCCCGGGGGAGGGGGTCCCCCGAAGCCCCCCGGGCCACCTGGCCCACCGAACCCCGGGCCCCCAGAACCATGGGGCCCGCCGCTGTGCCCGGGAGGACCGCCTGGCCCGCCGCCGTGCCTGGGCGGACCGCCTGGTCCACCGAGGCCGGGATCGGGCAGCGCCTCGTTCACCCGGTCCACGGAGATCCCGAGCTTCTTGGCGAGAGCCTCCGCGAAGGCGGCGTGGCGAGCCTCGTGGTCCTTCTCGTGCTGGGCGTGGAGCTTCTCCAGCGCCGCCCCGACCCTCGCCGAGTCAAGCCCGAGCTCCCTGGCGAGATCCGTGGCCAACGCGTCCGGCGGACCTTCCCCGGGACCGCCGCGCGGCGGCCCGGCATCCTCGTGCACCTTGGCGAGGGCCGCATTCAGCTTCTTCTCGGTCACGCCGAGCTTCCTCGCCAGGCTGCCCGGCCTGGGTGGAGCGCCCGGGCCGGCTTCGCCGTGTGGTGGTCGAGCGTCATCCAACACCGAGTGCACCTTCGCCACATCGATACCGAGAGCCCTCGCCAGGTCCACGGCCAGTCGCTCGTGTGCGACCCTCGTGGCGCCCTTCCATGCCGGCCTCGAGTCGATCGAGGGCCCGGGCCACCTTCTCTTCGGACACCCCGAGCGCCCCGGCGAGATCGGCGGCCATCTGCTTCCGGCGATCGGGCTCAGCGGGCCGCTCGTCGCGCAGCTCGTCGAGCGCGCTCTGGAGCTTGTCCTCGTCGACACCGAGCCGGTCGGCGAGCCCAGTGAGACCAAACGGCCGCTCGTCGTGGTTTCGACCGTGGGCGTCGGCGCCTCGTAGCCGCCGAGCACCAGGGCTCGACGGAGCGCATCGCGCAGGGCGCGGTCGTCATCCACAATCAGGATCTTCATCCGACTCATTGTCGCGCCGACGCGAGGGTGGGAGAGCGGCTCCTACCTTGGGGCTTACATCGGTGCCCGGGGCGGTCGCTACCTGATGACCGCGATCGTGTCCCCCGAGGACACCGAGCCGCCCTCGGTCACCGACAGCTCCTCCACCGTCCCCGAGCGGTGGGCGGTGATCTCGTTCTCCATCTTCATGGCCTCGATCACGCACACGAGCGCTCCCTCCTCGACCTGCGCGCCCTTCTCGACGGCCACGCGCAGGATCGACCCCTGCAGGGGTGACACGAGCGCCTCGCTGCTCGCACCCCCGCCGCCCGCGACCCGCTCGCGCCGCTTGGGCGCCTTGCGCGCGGGCGCCGCGGCCCCGTTTGCGCCCAGCCCCTCGCCGATCACCGTCACGTCGAAGCGTCGGCCCGAGACCTCGACGGCGTAGCTCCGCTCGACCTTCTCGCTGGCGTCGCCGTCCTCCGAAGGAGGCGTCTCAACCGGCGCGGGCGCACCATTCTCCTTCAGCCAGGTCCGGTCCTCGATCAGGTCCCGACACGTCTCACCGGCCCGCCACTGGTCGGTGTTCAGCAGCGCCAGGTGGAAGGGGAGAAGAGTCTTCAGCCCGCCGACCTCGTACTCCGCGAGCGCGCGCCGCATGCGCACCGTGGCGCGTTCGCGATCGACGTCCCAGACGATCAGCTTGGCCACCATCGGGTCATAAAGCGGCGAGATCTCGGTGCCGGCCGACACCCCGGAGTCCACCCGCACCCCCGGCCCGGCGGGTTCCCGGTACGAGGCGATGCGGCCCGGCGCAGGGGCGAAGTTCTTCGACGCGTCCTCCGCATTGATGCGGCACTCGATCGCGTGCCCGCTCAGCCGGACGTCCTCCTGTGCGATCGACAGCGGCTCGCCGGTGGCCACGCAGATCTGCTCGCGCACGATGTCGATGCCCGTGGTCATCTCCGTCACGCAGTGCTCCACCTGCACGCGGGTGTTCATCTCGAGGAAGAAGTACTCGCCGTCCTGGAGTAGACCTTCGATCGTGCCGGCCGAGCGGTAGCCGACGGCGCGGGCGGCCTCGGTGCCGATCTGGCCGATCCGCTCGCGCAGGTCGGCGTCCACCGCAGGGGCAGGGCTCTCCTCGATCAGCTTCTGGTGGCGGCGCTGCACCGAGCAGTCGCGCTCGCCGAGGTGGATCACGTTGCCGTGCGAGTCCGCCAGCACCTGCACCTCCACGTGGCGGGGGTCGGGGAGGTAGCGCTCCAGGTACACGGTGGCGTCCGAGAAGAACTTCTCCCCCTCGCGTGCTGCGCCCTCGAAGGCGGCCTCGAGCTCGTCCTCGGAGAGGGCGACGCGGAAGCCCTTCCCGCCGCCGCCGCCGGCGGCCTTGACGGCCACGGGGTAGCCGATCGAGTCCGCGATGATGGTCCGGGCGTCCTCCACGGTGTCGACCGGCTCGGTCGTGCCGGGCACGATCGGCACACCGGCCGCGCTCATCAGCTCGCGGGCCTTCGTCTTGGACCCCATGGAGTCGATGGCGTCGGCGGGGGGCCCGATGAACACGATCCCTGCTTCCTCGCAGGCGCGCGCGAAGGCGGCGTTCTCGGCGAGGAACCCGTAGCCGGGGTGGATTGCCTCGGCGCCGGAGTCGCGCGCCGCCTCCAGGATCTTCTCCACCACGAGGTAGCTCTCGGTCGCCGGCCCCGGGCCCAGCAGGTACGCCTCGCCGGCGCGGCGAACGTGCATCGCGTCGCGATCCGCCTCGGAGTAGACGGCCACGCTTGCAACCCCGAGCTCCTCGAGGGCACGCATGATGCGAATCGCTATCTCGCCGCGATTCGCGACCAGGACCTTGGAGAACACGGCGCGGAAGGTTACCCGTGGCTCTGGCGTCGCCCGCGACCGCTCATTCGCGGCCTCGAGGGACGTTCCCCCCTCGTTTCGCCGCCGCCCACCCATAGGGGCCTCAGCGCGGGTGTCGAAGTCCACGCGGATGGACGAACGCAGCGAATACATCCAGCGGCGAATCGAACCTCTGATCATCTCGTGACCCTGCTGGTGATCCCCGTCGTGGTCATCGAGGGGGGCGACTACGGAGAGCCGTGGGAAGGGATCAGCGACGTACTGAACTGGCTCACGTGGCTCGTCTTTCTGGGAGAGATCATCGTCATGCTCGCCGTCGTTCCCGACCGTTGGAGATGGGTTCGAAAGCATCCGCTCGACCTGGCAGTCGTCGTTCTTACCCCGCCGTTCCTCACCGTGTTGGTTTCGGCTCGCCTCCTTCGGTTGCTGCGTCTCCTGCGTCTCCTGCGTCTCGCTCAGATCACGCGAAGGCTCTTCTCGCCAGACGGCCTGCGGTACACGGCTGTGCTCGCGTTACTGACGGCGATTGGCGGAGGGGCGGCGTTCGCAGCCCTTGAAGAAGGCCGTTCGACGGCCGATGGCATCTACTGGTCCCTGACGACGATGACGACCGTCGGCTACGGAGATCTATCTCCCGAGACCACGGGCGGAAGGGTTCTGGCGGTAGCTGTGATGCTGGTCGGCATCGGGTTTGTCGCCGTGCTCACCGGAGCAATCGCTGAGCGATTTCTGGCCAGAGAGGTAGCGCAGGTTGAAGAGCGAGAGATGGACTTGGACGCGACGATCCTCGACCAGTTGAGGGGCTTGCGATTGCAGCTGGACGAGCTCGAAGTGGCCATACGCGCCCGCCGGTCTGACTAACCCACAGCTCGGAGGGCTCGTCCTGAGGCCCGTAGGTTTCGTCGCTACGAGGCGTGCACGATGGGAACCAGCGGCCGAGCCGCGCGAGCGAGGCGTCCATCAGCGGTGATCAGCGTCGCGTCCAGGGCCTCGGCGAGGGCGACATAGGTAGCGTCGTAGGCGCTCAAGCGCTCCCGCAGTGCCCACACGCGCTCCGTCAGCGGCGCGTGACCGTGTGGCACCAGGGGAAGATCCCGAAGGTCGCCTAGCGCGGTCTCGGCGCGCGCTCCCCCAAGATCCCCACGGCCGACCCACCGGCGCAGGGCGTGCAGCACCTCGGTATGGATCAGGTGAGGGGCGTGCAGCGACCGCCGCCCGGCAAGCGCGGCGGTCGTGCCAGCGGCGGTGGGTCGGTTGAGGAGCAGATCTACGAGCGCCGAGGCGTCGATCACGATCACCGCGCGCCGCGACCCGACCGGACGGCGTTTGCGGCCGATTCGTCAATCGAGACGGGGTCGCGGCTGCCGATGCGCTCCAACATCTCGGAGAGGGTCGGGCGGTCTGCGATCTCGTTCAGCTCGGTGCGGATGAGGTCGGAGAGGCTCTGTCCCTCCTCCGACGCCCGGAGCTTGAGCCGGCGATGGACATCATCCGGGATGTCACGCACCTGGATCACCTTGGTCATGACCACTGCACAATAGCATGCACTTTGCACCCAATCGGCGGTTCCCGAGGCCGGCGCGAAGTGCCGGACCGTCCCGGCTGTTAGCGGACTGGTGTTACCGGAGGGGCGGTCGGGGGGGGGGGGGGTCCTGTGAGGGGTAGGGTGCGCCGCTTGCACGGATGCGCCACAGCTCGCGACGGGATGGCATTGGGCCGAGCGGCTCTCCTGGGGCTCGCCCTGGTGCTGCTTCTTCCCGCCGCCGCCTCGGCGGCCCCGTTCCGGACCTGCACCCTGGAGGGCCTCACGGGGTTCGACTGCACGCGGGTCAGCGTCCCACTCGACCGCTCCGGGAAGGTAGCAGGGAGGGTGCGCCTGCTCGTGGCACGCACGAGCCGCGGAACCGCCGGCGCGGCCGCCAAAGAGCCGATCTTCGCCTTCGCCGGCGGTCCCGGCCAGGGCGCCTCGAGCGTGGCCGGGGGCTTCCGGACCGACTTCTTCGGCCAGCTGGGGACGCGCGACCTGGTCGTCTTCGACCAGCGGGGCACCGGCTTCTCCGGGGCGCTCAACTGCCGCGGCCTCGAGCGAAGGCGTGAGCAGGCCTACCGCGACGCGGTGGCGGACTGCGCGGAGGAGCTCGGCTCGAGGCGCGCCTTCTACACCACGCGCGACACGGTCGAGGACATCGAGGCCGTGCGCCGGCGCATCGGCAAGGACAAGATCACGCTCTTCGGCGTCTCGTACGGCACCAAGGTCGTCTCGGCCTACGCGCTCAAGTACCCCCAGCACGTGCAGCGGATGATCCTCGACTCCGTCGTTGAGCCCGAGGGTCAGAACGTGTTCGACCTCGACACGTTCGCGGCCACACCTCGGGTGCTCCGCGAGGTCTGCCGCGGCGAGTGCGAAGGCGTGACCGACGACCTGCCGGGCGACTTGGCGCGGCTGATCGACCAGATGAACGGACAGCCCCTGAGCGGGCCGTTCGTGGGTCCCGACGGCCGCACGAAGACGGTCGACATCACCGCGCGCCTGATCTACAGCCAGATCCGCGAGGGCGACCTCACTCCCTTCGTCCGCGCGATCTACCCGGGCGCCATCCACTCCGCGGCGAGTGGCGATCCCGCTCCGCTGCTGCGGCTCGAGCACCGCTTCGACTTTGCACGGGAGCCCGAGCCCGAGCCCGAGCCCGAGCCGGGACCGGGCGACGAGGGCGTCCGCTTCCTGAGCTCCACGCTGCAGACGGCGACCATCTGCGAGGAGGCGCCGCTCCCGTGGGAGCGCACCGCCTCCCCGGACGAGCGTCTGGCTCAGGCTCGCGCGGCAGCCGACGCCATCCCCGACAGCGCCTTCGAACCCTTCGACCGGGCCACGGCGTTCGCCTTCGACAACAACAGCGTGATCGAGCAGTGCATCCGCTGGCCCACGAGCCCCGTGGAGCCCGTGCTCGCCTCGGGTCCGTTGCCCGACGTGCCGGTGCTGGTGTTCGAGGGCGAGGAGGACCTGCGCACCCCGGTCGAGGTGGGAGCACGGATGGCCGCGCGCTTCCCGCAGGCGAGGCTCGTGCGCGTGCCGAAGAGCGGGCACTCGGTGCTGGGACGCGGAGCGAAGTGCGCGAACATCGTGCTGCGCCGTTTCTTCGCTGGAGAGCCGCTCCGCCGTCCGTGCCTGGGTGCCGAGCAGACGGTGAAGGTACGCCCCCTCGATCCCGCCTCGCTTGCCGACGTGGCGCCCGCGCCGGGGACGTCGGGCGTGCGCGGCCGCACCCTCGCCGCAGTGGTACGCACGCTTGAGGACTTCGAGCGCGAGAGCCAGTTCCTCAGCACCGGCGAGGCGAACGCCCGCGGAGGCGGGCTACGCGGTGGGCGCTTCTTCACCCGCGCCGGCATCGACCGGCTCGACCGCTTCTCGTACGTGCCCGGTGTGGAGGTGAGCGGTCCGGTCGGGAGGTCCGAGGCGCGCGCCGGCACGCTCACGATCTCCGGGGCGGCGGCCTCGGCGGGAGCCTTGAAGCTTCGCCGCGGCGGCCTCCTCACCGGTCGCCTGGGCGGCAAACGCGTGAGCACGCGGGTGCCGCCGCCGGTCCTGCCCTTCCCGCCGTAGGTCGCTGTGGGCAGGCCATTGTGGGCGCTTTGCTGACTTTGGGTCGTGCTACGACCCAGGACGAGCAAAGCGCCAGGCGAAACGCCGTCCAAGCCCTTGAAAGCGCTTGGAGTTCTGGCCTGGCGCTCTAGTTCTCCTCGCGTCCGAGCGCCGCAACGGGGACGCGCTCGGGAGCGGGAGGCGCCGGCCCGTGCCCGTTTGTCGACGCGGCCGCGGCCACCGGTACGGGCTCGTCGGCGGCGGGACTCGCCGCGGCCTCGCGCCGGCGGCGGATCTCCTTGTAGACGAGGTAGGCGCCCAGCGAGAGAGGCACGCCCGCGAGCACCGGAGCCGGGATGTCGGCTCCGGCCTTGGTGGCGAGGCCGAGGCCGGCGCCGACCAGAACGATGCCGAGCGCCATGCGCAGCGATGCCACGGGCAACCGGACCGACCAGTGGCTACCGAGCCACACGCCCGGCACCGAGCCGATCAGGATCGTGCCCGCAAGGCCGTAGTCGATGTTCCCCGCCACGAGGTGCGCGATTGCGGCAGCCCACAGGAGGAGCGCGGCGTGGAACACGTCGGTGCCCACCACGCGCTGGGGCACGAGCCGGAAGACGAGTATGAGTGCCACCGCGATCAGGGCGCCCGAACCCGCCGACGTCACGCCGAGAACGAAACCGACGAACACGCCGATCACAACGGCGGAGACCTTGTGCCGCCGTTCCAGATCGATGGTGTGGCGCTCGCGATCGACCATCTTGGGCAGGAAGAGCGCCCGCGCCAGCACGCAGACTCCGGTGAAGAGCAGGGCACCCGCCAGCATCGCGAGAAGGATCTCGTCGAACCGTTCGCCGTAGGCGTCTTGGAGCAGCTCGAGCACGTACACCCCACCGACGGCCGAGGGCACCGAGCCGAGCGCCATCCACCACGACAGCTTCACGTCCACGGTCTTCTGCCGAAAGTGCTTGAAGCCGCCCACCGTCTTGGTCACGGCCGCGTAGGCGAGGTCGGTGCCCACCGCGGTCACCGGCGTTACCCCGAACACGATGATGAGCAGCGGCGTCATCAGCGAGCCACCGCCCATCCCGGTCAGGCCGACCAGGATGCCCACGCCCAGCCCGAACACGATGATGTATGGGTCCATTGGCGGTGTCCGGGTGGGGAAGGGCGGGAGCGCTAGGCGGGGGCGCCGGAGCCGGTGTAGGCCTCGATCAGCACGTCGGCGACCTCCGGCCGCGAGAACTCCTCCGGCGGCCGCTCGCCGCGCCCGAGCATCTCGCGGACCTTGGTGCCCGACAGGAACACCCTGTCCTCGGGACCGCTCGGCGAGGTCTTGGTCGTGGCCATCCCCTTGGTGATGTTGCACCAGAACGAGTGCTCGAACTTGAGCGGCTCGATGCCCAGCTCACCGGGCTCGAACTCCTCGAAGATCACCTGGGCGTCGAAGGTCCCGTAGTAGCTGCCCACGCCGGCGTGGTCGCGGCCCACGATGAAGTGCGTGCAGCCATAGTTCTTCCGCACGAGCGCGTGGAAGATGGCCTCGCGCGGGCCGGCGTAGCGCATCGCCGACGGGTTCACGCCTAGCAGGACTCGATCCTTCGGGTAGTAGTGCTCGAGCAGGACCTCGTAGCAGCGCATGCGCGTGTCGGCCGGGATGTCGTCGTCCTTCGTCTCGCCCACGATCGGGTGGATGAACAGGCCGTCGACGATCTCGAGCGCCGCCTTGGTGATGTACTCATGGGCGCGGTGGATGGGGTTGCGCGTCTGGAAGCCGACGATCGACTTCCACCCGAGCTCGGCGAACTTCGCCTTCGTGTCCGCGGGGGAGAGCAGATAGGGCGTGACGGCGTCGATGTGGCTCGGAAGCGCGTCCGAGGAGATCGGGCCGGCGATGGTACGGGCGCCCTCGCGCAGCATGGCCGCCACGCCGGGGTGCTCCCCGTCGGTCGTGCGGTAGACCTGCTGGGCCTCGTGCTGGAGGTCGCGCTCGTATACCTCCTCGACGGTGATCGTGCCGAGCTTGGTGCCCTCGGAGCCCACGAGCTCGAGCGTGTCACCAACCTCGCCACGGTCGGTCGCAAGGGTCACGGGGATGGGCCACGGCTCGCCGCTCGCGAGGCGCATCGAATCGCAGATCGACTGCCAGTCGGCGGAGCCCTGAAACCCCGTGAGCGGCGCGAAGCCGCCGTTCGCGAGCAGCTCGAAGTCGGCGGTCTGCCGGGCCGAGAGGTCGAGGGTGCTCATCGGTCGGCTCCGGCGGTTGCCTGCACGCGCGAATCGATGAACGCCACGACCTTCTTGGCCGACTCCTCGGGGCTCTCGCTCTCGGTGTCGAGCGTGACCTCCGCCTGCAGTGGCTCCTCGTAGGGGTCGGATACACCCGTGAACTCCTTGATCTCGCCGGAGAACGCCTTGGCGTAGAGGCCCTTTACGTCGCGCCGGGCGCACTCGTCGACCGAGGCCTTGACGTACACCTCGATGAAGCGCTCGCCCATCAGCTCGCGGGCCTCGTCGCGCGTCTCGCGGTAGGGAGAGATGGCCGCGGTGATCACGCCGACGCCGTTGCGGGACAGCAGATCGGCCACGAAGGCGATGCGACGGATGTTGGTGTCGCGGTCCTCCTTGGAGAAGCCGAGGCCCTTCGAGAGGTTGGTGCGCACGACATCGCCGTCCAGCACCTCGATCGAATCGCCTCGCTCGCGCAGCTCTCGCTCGACGATGTCGGCGACGGTCGTCTTGCCGGCCCCGGACAGGCCCGTGAACCACAGTGTGTATCCGCTCATGCGGTGGTCAGTCTCCTTCGGTAGCGCTGATGAAGTTCCGGGACGGCCGCCGCGACGGCGAGTCGCAGGTTGTTACCCGTGGATGCCGCACTCGGTCTTGGCATCGCCGGTCCAGCGGCCTTCGCGGCCCGCCCCCGGCTTGGTGCAGTGGGTGCAGCCAATGGACTCGTAGCCCCGGTCGTGCAAAGGGTTATACGGCACGTCGTTCTCGAACAGGTAGGTCCAGACGTCCTTCTCGCTCCACGCGGCGAGCGGGTTGGCCTTCCAGAGTCCGTGCTTCTCGTCCCAGGCGAGCTTCGGCGTGCCCGCCCGGGTGGACGACTGGTCGCGGCGCAGGCCGGACATCCACGCGTCGACCCTGGACAGCGCCTCGTTCATCGGACCGACCTTGCGGATGCCGCAGCAGGCGTCGGGGTCGCGGTTCCAGAGCTCGTCGCCGTGCACTGCGGCCTGGCGCTGGATGCTGATGCCCTGATAGACCTCGACCTCGATGCCGTAGCGGTCCTCGAGCTGCTTCCAGACCGTGTAGGTCTCGGGGAAGAGCACATGCGTGTCGAGAGTGAAGAAGCGCGCCGTGGGCTCGATCTTCACGAGCATGTCCATGATCACCGAGGCCTCCTTCTGGAAGGAGCAGGCCACGTAGAGGCGCGGGTGGAAGCGCTCGACCATGTACTCGAGCAGGTCCTGAGCGCTCTTGCCCTCGAAGTCGGGCTGCTCACCGTCGGGACCGGCCGTCGGAACGACATTGGCCGCCTGCTCCGGGACGGGTGCCTTGGTGTGTGTCTGCATCGTGCCTTTTCGGTCTGGAACGGCGACGGGCCTCCTGGGAGGCCCGCGCTATACAAAGTGAAGCGAGAGTCTAGCCCGCCCCGTTGGTCCCCGCTACGCGACCGGCGCACCCTGCGGGTCCCGGGTGCTCTGGACCCGCTCGGCGAACTGTCCGTGCAGCTCGCCGGTGTTCCAACTCGTCTTCGGCATGATGGCGCGCTGGATGACGCGGTCCTTGTACTGGTCGATCTTGTTGAGCATCGACCGCACGAGCTCCTCGCCCAGGTAGTGGGGCTGCAGGCCGAGGTCGAGCAGCTTGCTGTGCTTGGCGTTGTAGTAGTGCTCCTCGAGCTCGACCCGCGGGTTCGGGAAGCTCTTGACCTGGACGTCCCTGCCAAGCTCCGCGCCCGCCTGCCTCACAAGCTCGGCGAGCTCGCTCACCGAGAACTGCTCAGTGAACTGGTTGTAGACGCGCATCTCGCCGAGATCGGCCGGGTTGCTGGCCGCCAGCTCGACGCACTGCAGGGTGTCGCGGATGTTCAGATAGCCGCGCGTTTGGCCGCCGCGGCCGTAGACGGTGAGCGGGTGCTCGATCATCGCCTGCACGCAGAAGCGGTTGAGCGCCGTGCCGAACAACTCGTCGTAATCGAAGCGCGTGAGCAGGCGCTCGTCCTGGACGGTCTCGTCGGTCTCGATGCCGTACACCACGCCCTGGTTTAGGTCCGTCGCGCGGAGGCCCCAGTGGCGGCATGCGAAGTGGATGTTGGTGGAGTCATGCACCTTCGAGCAGTGGTAGAGCGACCCCGGCAGCTTGGGGTGGGGCAGGGTGTCCTTGCGCC